>ERZ777305.7-NODE-7-length-356351-cov-18.186629_pt1 | contig 356351 bp, 327 predicted proteins | sample MGYA00374965_ERZ777305 | MGnify/ENA primary metagenome ERZ777305 (study PRJEB29328, sample SAMD00013331) | mouse gut metagenome | study: EMG produced TPA metagenomics assembly of the Metagenome analysis of fecal microbiota from mouse which was promoted...
CCATGCCCTTCCAGGGCTGGAGAAAACCACCGGCTTAGCCGGTGGTCATTATTGCTTTTTTAAAACAGAAAACATGCCCGAATCAATTTCAAATCAATCCCAAGGCATGTTTTTTTATGTGTCAATAACAGTCAGGCAACTGTTAGCCGTTGTTTTCAGTCAAGTTTGCAGGACGGATGGTAAGAACCGGAATTTTTGATTGGGTGACGACTTTTTCCGCGACGGAACCGAATAAAATTCTGTCAATGCCTTTGCGTCCGTGCGTACCCATAACGATGATGTCCGCATTGTATTTGTCAGCTGCCGCAAGGATTTCTTCCGTGGCGTACCCGACAACCACATCGGCTTCGACTTCAACGCCTTCAAAGTGTTTCGCCACAAATTCAGCCATGCTGTTTTCCGCACCGGTGACGATTTCGCCGACAAAGCCGTCAATAGTGCTGGGCGCCACGTGAAAGCCGGTATATTGGGTCATGGTTGGAGCGACATACATTGCATAAATCTTTGCGCCGGATAATTTTGCAAGCATGGAGGCTTCTTCTGCCACAACTTGGCTGTGTTCCGATAAATCCAATGCACATAAAATAGTTTTTAATGATGGCATAATGCACCTCTTTTCATAGATTTTGTTTCATCATACTCTTTGCGGCGGCTCTTGTCAATAAACACGGGGCAAGAGCCGGGCAAGCATCACAAATCCCCTTTTGCGTCAAGATAAACGCTTACTATGTCTTCCGAGCCGTTTGCTTCGCTTTCAAGCTGCGCTTCGCGCATAAGGCGTCCGATATACTGGAGCTGGCGCCTTTTCGCTTCTTTGCTTTTCAGTTTTCTGTATTCCGCGAAGGCATGTTCCAAATCTTCGGTAAGGGGCAAAAGGGCGAGCTTGGCGGGAGCCAAACCGGCAAGTTCCTCGCCTAGTTTTTGCAGTTCCGTGCTGTCCCGCTTTTTTTGCGAGCGGCTGATACGGTTTTCATCGCTGCTTGTGTTTTCCTGATATTGATAGCAGTTTTTTTTAGCCATTATTGTTTCCGTCCGTTTTTATTGAATTCCATTTCAAAATTGCGCAGTTCCTCCGCTTCCAGATTTTCCAGCTTTTCAGCAAGCCAGCCTAAAAGCGCCCGTGCCGTGTGCCGGTTGATTAAGACTTTTGCGTTGATTTTGCGTGTGACAATCCGGGTGTCTTCTTCCGTAAGGGTTATTTCCGGTCCGAACGAACCGTCTGGTTTGAGATAGCGTTCGGAATTTGTGGGAATTTTATCTTGTTCGGTATAAAAATTGATTTCAATTTCCCCCTGGGGGTTGATTCCCCCCCAAACGCCATGGGCGTATTGCATAGCGAGATTGCTTTCTTCCTGATATTCATAGCGGATTTTATTCGGCAGCTGCGATTTGTTCATTTTGTTTTTCATAAAAACCTCATGTAAGTTTTCGCTCTTGCATTTTTGCATTTTACTTTGCATGGCAAGGAATGTAAAGGCATATAAATTATGTGTTTGACACCTCGCATAAAGCGTATATACTGTTCTCATACTTTATCTATGAGGATTATATGGCGAATTACACAAAAGAAGTGCTCAAGGTCCAGCCTTATTTCGATATGGAAGCCGTCATGGCTCTTTTGCAGGAAACCCGGCTCGGCGGACAGGTTCTGGAAGATATGGTGCATACTTTCGAACGTGTGGCGAAAGAGCTGAACAGCGTTGTTCTAAAAACGGAAAAAGGCGATTATCTGGTTGTTTGGCTGAATGAAAAAGCGGAACAGGAAGCGGATGAGCTTTTTGCGAAAGACCCTGAAAAAGGGTTCCGTTTCAACTGTATCGGGCAAAGCATCATTATGAACGCCGTGTATCAAATCTTGCCCGAAGTGGAACAAGCGGGCTGTGCCCCCTGCCCCGTTCCCAACGAAAGCATTGCGGAAGCTTTGAAAGCGGAAAATATTCCTTATCTTGACGGTGAGCCTACTTTGGTACGCCGTTTCAGCGTTTTGACTTCTCTGCCTTTCAGAGGGGCTTGCGAAATTTGCTATTTGCGTGAAGCTTGTCCGAAAGCGAACGGGCAAAGCGATAATTTCCATTCCGTCGAATTGCCCGGTTATCAAGAATAGCTGCGATTTTTTCAGCCGGTACGTTTGAACATATCTGCATAAGGGAAATGGTTATGGAAAAAAAGACAGGTTTTTTTAATGGAATAGTGCATATCTTTTACGCGCTCAGTTACTCCTTACAGGGCATTTTGACGGGCTTGCGGGTGAGCGTCGCCATACGGCAGGAATGTTTCATATTGGTTCTTTTGGGCTTTTTAGGGTGGTATACGGATAAATATTGGTTTTTAACCTCAATATCCGTTGCCGGATGGCTTTTGGTCATTGTGGCTGAACTTTTTAATTCCGCCATTGAAGAAGCTCTCGATTTAATTACCCATGAATATTCGGTACGGGTGAAAGCCGCCAAGGATATGGGGTCCGCCGCCGTTTTTATTCTGATTATGATCAATATTTACGGACAGGCGCTTATTTACGCTCCGGAATTGTATCAGCTGATTAATTACGCAAAAACATATTTGAATAAGTAGGATTGGAAATGCAAAATCATTTACGCCTTTTAACTCCCGGACCCACGGCGATTCCGGACAGAGTGCGCCTTGCGATGGCTATGCCCATGATACATCACAGGAAGCCTGAATTCAAAGCTGTTTTGGAAGAAACACGGTTTTATCTTAAAAAACTTTTCGGCACGGAGCAAGAAGTTTTGCCCTTGGCAAGTTCCGGCACGGGAGCGATGACTGCGGCTGTCATCAATTTATTCAGCCGGGGTGAAAAAATCCTTGTGGCGCAAGCGGGGAAATTCGGGGAGCGCTGGCGTTCCATCGCACAGGTGCAGGGCTTGGAAACCGTGGAAATTGCGAAGCCTTGGGGAGAGGCGGTTTTAGCTGAAGATATTGAAGCGGTTTTGAAACAGCATGCCGATATAAAAGGTGTTTGCATTCAAATTTGCGAAACCTCCACGGGGGTTATGCACCCTATTCATGAAATTGCGAAAATAACGCGGAAATATGATGTCTTGCTTGTTGCCGACGGTATTTCGTCCGTGGGAATTTCTCCTGCGCCTATGGACGAATGGGGGATTGACGTTCTTTTAACCGGTTCGCAAAAAGGGCTTATGGTGCCGGCAGGTCTTTCGCTGCTTGCTTTTTCGGAAAAAGCGTGGAAAAAAGCCGAACAAACGGAAACAAGCTGTTTTTATTTCAATTTGAAAGCGGAACTTAAGAACGTGTTGAAAAATCAAACCAATTTCAGTTCTCCGGTTTCGCTGATTGTGGGCTTGAAAGAAGCTCTTGCCATGATTTTTGAGGATGCAGGGCACGGGAGGGGTGGGGGCTTGGACGCTCTTTATCAAAAGCACTTCGCCCTTGCGCAGATGACCAGAGCGGGAATAAAAGCCATGGGGCTCGAACCCTTTGCGAAAACGCATTACGCGTGGGGGCTCACTTCCGTCGCAATGCCTCAGAACGTTTCAGGCAGTGAACTGGTCGGTCTTGCGGCGAAAGAAACAGGCGTGGTTATCGCCGCAGGGCAGGAGCCTATGAAAGATGAGATGATACGCCTCGCCCACATGGGACATGTGGATTTTGGGGATATGCTTGCCGGGCTTTATGCCGTTGCGAGAAGTTTGCCTCAAAAACCTGCTGCTTTTGATAACGCTTATATGAGCATAGCCATGCAGGCGTATGAGAATGCTCCGGCATATCCGAAAAATGGTGTCGCAGGCGCATAATCGGTGCGGTATGAAAATTTTTTGGATTTTTGTTTTTATTTTGCTCTTTGGACAGGAAATATCAGCCAAAGAGCCTTCTTTTTATGAAGAATTCGACCCGCGGTCGGCATTGGAAGAAGAACGCCGTGCGGAACATGCTGAACAGCCTGCCGCAGAAAACAATGCAGAGCAAAGCCCGGCGGATTTTCAGGAAGATTTTTTCCTCACGGATGAAAAACACGCTCATTTTACAGCCGATAACGAACAATACGCTTTAGCCGATTCCATGCTTAATCAGACATGGCGGATTTTAGTGAGGAAATCGGATAAAAAAGCGTACGGCAAACTTTGGCAGGGACATAAGATTTGGCTTGAAAGCGGCAGGAATGATGTTGCGAATACGTTTAAAGAGCAAGTGCCCGCCATTCCGGAAGACCATGCCTTTATGCTCGCAGCAGTGGCGAAAACACAGGAATTAGCCCAAAAAATTTGGCATGAGCCGGTGCTCGGACGTTATGTCAAAGGGGAAACCTTTGTTACGCTGACCGAGGAAGATGAGAAGATTTTTCTGCAAGGTTACGGCACTGTTCCTTTATTTATGGGAAAGAGCGCCGAAGCCGATGTTTCGGACGAAAAAGACGCCGCACAGCGGAGCGCCGGAGCGAAACCGCAGGAAAGCGCGGTCAGCAATGCGAAATTGGAGCAGGAGAAAACGCTTGCTGAAAAAAATGCGGTGAATGCGGAAAACAGGAAAAATGACCCCTTAGCGAACACAAAAACAATGCCTCAGCTTTTTTTTCGCGCGGAGCTTCCGGAAGACGGAAAACTGTGGCTTGCCCTTTCAACCGTGAACGGGCAGAAACTGTATTTGCTCACCATGCAGGACAGCCTTTGCATAGTTCATGCGCCTGCCCTTTTTCCTCTTGATTTCAATGGCGTTTTCGCAAGAAAATGAGTTGCCGTGCTGAACGGATAAAAACATGGTTTCCGATTTACATCATTTTGCGCCATGTCCCGTTCATCGGTTTCACCCGTTCGGCAAACGGGGCATGGCGCGGATACATGTTTATCGGGATACCCGTAGTTTTCATGAAAGCTTATTGCTTTTCCGCCACGCGAGGGCGGCGAGAAAGGCATGGATTACCGAAACGCCGGCTAAGGCGGTTATGCCTGAAGCGTCCTTATCCGGCAGAACTTCCACGAGGTCCATGGCTGCCACGTCGATTTTTTTGCAGATTTTTCGGACCATGCAGAGGGCTTGCCGTGTTGAAAAGCCTTCCACTTCCGGGGTTCCTGTTCCCGGAGCGTACGAAGCGTCAAGAAAATCAATGTCAAAGGTTAAAAAAACAGGGCTTCCTTGCAGCCGCGCAATGGCTTCGGCGATAATTGCATCACAGCCCCTGCTGTGGAGTTCGTCTCCCAGGACAATTCGCAAGCCTTTGTTTTTGGGATAATCCAAGATATGCTTGTCGTAAAGAGGCCCGCGTATGCCGATTTGTATGGATTTTTCCGGAATGATCAATCCTTCGTTGAGGGCATGGTAGAAAGGCGAGCCGTGGTTATAGGGTTTTCCGAAATATTCCGGAACGGTATCGCTGTGGGCGTCGAAATGGAGCAGTGCAGCAGGTCCTTTCGCTTCATGAAAAGCCCTCAGTTCCGCAAGGGTTATGCTGTGGTCGCCGCCTAAAACAACGGGAACGGTGTTTTCCTTGTAAAAGGGAAATAAGTGTTCCTGAATTTTATCGAGGCTTTCCGCGGTGTATCCCGGAATTGTCGGGCAGTCGCCATAATCGGCGATTGTCAAATGTTCCAGAATATCCACATCCACGACAGGGCAATAGGGTTTGAGAATAAGGGAAGCTTCGCGCAGGGCGGCAGGTCCGAATCTTGTTCCCGGTCTGAACGAGGTTGCCGTATCGAAAGGTACCCCGATGACGGAAACATCCGTTTTTTGTCCGTCTGCCGCCTGAGGCAGGCGCATGAAGGTTCTAATGCCGGAAAATCTTGGTATTTCTAGTGAATTTACAGTCATCATATTCAATCCTTTTTTATCCGAAAATCAAGTCGGGAAGCCAAAGCACAAGCTGCGGGAACAAAATTAAAAGAATGAGAAGAAGCCCTTGCAGGAAAATGAACGGAACAGCGCCCCAATAAATGTCTTTCAGGGTGACTTCTTTCGGCGCCACCGCCCGCATGTAAAATAAGTTGAGCCCGTACGGCGGCGTGATATACGCCATTTGCATATTGACAACAAATAAAATGCCGAACCATACGGGGTCAAAACCCAAACCGATGATGATAGGGATATAAATGGGCATGCACATGAATAAAATGGCGATGTCGTCCATGAACATTCCTAAGATGAAAAACGAGATCTGGATAAGCGCCATGACGACAATGGGATTGGGGTCAAGTCCGAGGACAAGGGATTTGATCATTGTTGTCGCGCCAAGTCCGGTGTAAACTTTGCTGAAAATCAATGCCGCTATGATAAGGTATGCCGCAAAACCGCAAATGGCGAATGTTTGCCTGCAGCTGGCTTTGAGCATTTCCAAATTCAGGCGTTTTTTGATTGCGGCGCAGACAAGGGAGCCTGCCGCGCCGATGGCGGCTGCTTCCGTCGGAGAAGCCAAGCCCATGAAGATAGTGCCCAAGATAGAGAAAATAAGGGTTAATGGAAGCGCAAGTTCAAGAAGGGCTTTGGCTTTGATTTTGGTGCAGACGGGTTCCTCGGTTTCCATGGCGGGAGCATAATCCGGCTTGAGCCATGCAAGGATGACGATATAAAGGATATAAATCAGCGAGAGCAAAATTCCAGGAACAATGCCGCCTGCAAAAAGCTTTCCGACCGAAACGCCGCTGATGAAGGCATACATGACCATCATCATGCTGGGAGGAATTAAAAAGCCCAATGCGCCGCCCGCCTGCACGATGCCGACAGCCAGTGATTTATTGTATTTTTTTTGGAGCATGGCAGGAACGGCGATAACGCCCATGGAGAGTACCGTCGCGGAACTTACTCCGAGCATGGCGGCCATCAATGCGCATAAAAGCATTGTTCCTATGCCCAATGCACCGCGGAGCCTGCCCGAACACAAATGGACGGAGTCGAACAAATCCCTGCCTATTTTTGATTCATGGAGGACGAAGCCCATGAAAATAAAGAGCGGTACGGCGCTCAGGATAAGGTTGTTCATGAGGTCGACGGTTGCAAAATAAACGATGTCCAGCGCTTCAAAGCCCCAAAGGAAAATTGCGGCAAGAGAGCCGACTGCGCCGAGGCAGTAGACAATAGGCAAGCCTGTTGCCATTAAAAGCAGCATGGAAAGAAACATGTATGCGGTGGTCGAATACGCGTCTATCATAATTCCTCCCCGGTTATCGCAAGGTATGCGCTGCGGATGAAGTCGGAAACCGTTTGCGCGAAAGTCAGCACATAGGCTATGGGGATGAGGGCTTTCCAATGATAAATGGGCTGACCCCACGCGGATGTCGACACTTCTTTCAATTCCCATGATTCCATTGCGTATTTAAAAGTTAAAGAAATTATGCTGACGAAAAACGCCATGGTGAAAACATAGGTGAGGCAATGCACGGCGGCTTGCGTTCTGGGTTTCCATTTTGAAGAAAACAAATCGACGCCTACCTGTACTTTTTCATAAACAGAGCAAGGTCCCGAATAAATCATATAGATACCGAAAATCATGGAACTCAGTTCCGCCCCCCAAACCGTCGGGGAATGGAACGCATAGCGCATGACCACCTCAAAAAGCATGATGCCGATCAATGGAAGAATGAGCCACATTGTGAACGATGTGATAAAACGGTTCGTTTTATCAATGCATTCCACAATTCTTTTTATTGTCATCATAATACGTCCTTTTCCGCTGATGTTGCAAAAAAGTCAGGGCGGCTTGCCGCCCTGAGCCCTCATGGTTAGAGTCTTCCTTTTTCTTTGGCGAACTGTTTCAAAATTTCTACGCCTTTCGCAAATTCAGGAGAGCGTTTCGCTTCCTCGTCCCATACTTTGATTGCGGCTTGGAGGATTTCTTTTTGGTCTTCCGCGGAGAAAGACGTTGTCTTGTCTTTGAACGTGGTTCCGATAACGCGCATGCTTTCGTTCGCCGTGAAGAAATAGTAATCGTTTACGGCGCAGTCGGCGGCGGCTCTGAAAATGGCTTTAATGTCGTCAGGGAAAGAATCCCAAAGTTTTTTATTGATGATCAGCGTGTCGGTGATTGGGTCGATGAGCGGCGTCGTATTGATATATTGGGCGACTTCGTAATATTTGGTTTCTTCGTATTCAAACGCGTTTCCGTACAGAACGCCGTCAATCTGTCCGGTTGAAAGCGCCATGTAAATATCTTCCACTGGGAGGTTCACACAGCTTACGCCCAAATTGGTGAGCATTTTTGCGGCTGCGCCCACCGCCCTGATTTTTAATTTTCTCAGTTCATCAAGGGAACTGACCGGGGTTTTGGTCAGAAGCTGGTATGCGGAAGCTCTGGTCGGTCCGAGATACACGACTCCGGCGTTTTCATACTGCTTTTCAAAAATTTCTTTCAATCCTCTGTGCTTATAGAGGATTTGCGCTTCCGTGGCGTCCATCCAAGCCATGGGAAGTCCGGATTCCAACGTGCCTGTCTTCATTTCCGCAAAATGGTGACCCATTCCGTGTCCGATGTCGATCATGCCTGTTTTAACGGATTTCAGGATATTGCCGGAGCCGACAAGTTCTCCTCCGGAGAAAATTTGGATGTCAACCCTGCCGTTTGACATGGCTTTTACGTTATCCGCAAACCCTTTGGCGATTTGCAGGGTTGTCGCCGGATAATATGTCTGTAATTTAAGGTTGTAGTCAGCGGCTTGGGAAATGCCGGCGGACAGCAAAACCGCGGCGCATACCGCTAACGCTTGTTTCAATAATTTTTTCATACGTTCCTCCATTAAAAACAAAGAAAATGTTTTATGTTGTTTCAACTGATACATCAGTTAACTTATCTATATAAAAATTTTTAAAAAAAGAAAAGCCTTTTTTAAAAATTTCTGTGATTTTGTTGGTGAAATAAATATAACCTCTTATAATCATATGTTTTTCTGAAAGATAAATTGTATTTTTGTTGTTGACTTGATGTTTTATTTGATATACTTATGAAAAGCATAATGATAAAAGGAAGATATATGATACAGCCAATTCATTCCGAAGGGTCCGCACGTGAAAAAGTTTATGAATATTTGCTGAAACAAATGCGTGACGGCGTGCTTCTTCCGGGAAGCACGCTGAATTTGAAAGATATCAGCAAAAAGCTCGCCATGAGCAACACTCCTTTGAGGGATTCGCTCATCAAGCTTGAAGCGGAAGGGTTCCTGACCATTTATCCGCGCAGCAAAGTTGTGATCAATTCTTTGGAATATGAGGATTTTCCTTTTTTATACAGCACCATCGGAACGCTTGAAGCGCTGCTCATAATGAGCTCCCTGCATTTTTACACGCCGGAGCATTTGGAATATCTTTACCTGAAAAATGAAGAAATGAGAAACGCCTTGAATGAGGACGACATGGTCACATATGACAAATGCCATTATGAATTTCATGATGTTTTCACCGAGCTTGGCAAAAATGTTTTTGCCGAACGCATTATCACGCCTATCAAAAACAGGCTTTGGGACTTTCCCCGCAAGAATTTCATCAGGGAGTGGTATCAAAACGCGATTAAAGAGCATGGGCAGATTGTTGATTCCATAAAGGAAAAGAATATTGCCAAACTTGAATACATTATCAAGCAAATCCACTGGGGAATTGATTATAATTTGCATTATATCAAAAAAGCCTACGGCGTTTTAAAAAATGACTGAAATTGAATGTTGCGGAAAAATTACTTGTTTTGCGTTAATACGCATGGAAGCGGTTTTAAATTTTATTTGATGTATCAGTTTGTATAATAGCTAATGTGTGTATGCTTCATCATCAAATCATGCCTGAAGCAATCATGAAAAAAGGTTTTGATTTGGAAATAGTGTATTCCGTCCTTTTTAAAGTGGCAGAAAGAGAAATTATCAATATGGTTAATGCCATAGAAACAGCTTCGTTAATGCATACTGTTAATTCACCGGTATTGGATGAATATTTAGATGCGAAACTTAAAAGAATGTGAATAAAAAGCGGCTTGGAATACTTTCAAACCGTTTTTTGGGTATTTCTTGAATGGCTTTTCAGCTTGTAAGAGGTGTGTTTTATTTTTTTATCGGGCGTGATGAATTTAATATTGTTATCGATCTGAATAGTACAATATTTCTGCATATCGGATTAATCGTTCTTGGGTTCATTCCAATTTTTGCAAACATCTATCCATGCCGTCGTTTGGGCATATTGTTCAAGTTCCGGAATGGTCAGCTCGATGGCGCTGTTATCACTTCCGCAAGCGGGAAAAACGGTTTGAAAGCGTTTTAATGATTCATCAAGGTAAACGTCAATATTTTCATTGACAGCGAAAGGGCAAACGCCTCCTGCCTTATGTCCGATTATTGTTTCGGTGTCTTCGGGCAAAAGCATTTTCGCTTTTGTTTTGAATTGGGCTTTGTATTTTGAATTGTCGATTTTGGCGTCGCCGGCAGCCACAATCAATATGGGTTGTTCATTGACCGAAAAGGAAAGCGTTTTGGCAATTCTGCACGGTTCACAGTGCAGGGCTTGAGCGGCAAGCTCAACGGTTGCGCTGGAAACTTTAAATTCCTGTATTTTGTTTTCCATGCCGAATTTTTTAAAATACGCTTTGACTTTTTCTATTGCCATATTCAATTTTCCTGTTTATTGCAAGTATGATACGTTATAAGAAACGGTTAGAACATACTTTTTCGTTTGTGTATTTGAATGTATACCGACTTTTTGAGGAGCGCAAGAAAAATTATATACATTAATGCGCTCAATTTATTGTTTTAATTTTATTTTTTAAATGAAAAACCCCTCGCCGCGAACCGCTCCCCAAGTATTGGTTTGGCTGTGCCCGATAAATGGGGTGCGGTTCGCCGCAAGCGATTTTGTTTTTTCAGGGATATGTCAGAACACCAAGAACCCTACCGGAATGCCCACAACGCATACGCAAAGGAAAATAACAATCACTCCCGGAACGACGTATGTATAAATATCTTTTGTGCTTACCCATTCGCTGTTGCCGAACATGAGGGCTGACATGGGGGAGCCCGCCGGGGTGAGCATGGCGAGCGCCAGGCAGAAAATCATCAAAACAGTAATCATAGCGGGGTTGACGTTTATGGCTACCGCAAAGGGGTAAACGATAGAGAACAAAATTCCTCCGCAAATTGCATTGTTCATGAACTGGGTGGAAATAATGGTTATGAGTATGACAAGGAAAATGAAGAGGTTCGGTGAAAGTCCGGTAAACAAAATGCTGAATTTTTCAACCAAAAAGGCATTGATACCTGTGCTTTCGGCATTGAGCGCCGCGGTAAAGGGAAGCATGGCGGCGGTCAGGAAAATGCAGTCCCATTGCACGTCGCTGGAAGATTTTCTGATGTTGATCATTGGCTTATTGTTAAAGCGCAGGAATACGAATATGCCGAGGATAAGGAACGTCACGCCGTGCGCTCCGATACCCCGCAGTATCTTTGTGACAGCCCATGTTTTCGGCATGATGCTGGGCGCTATCAGTAAGATAACCAATAAAACAAGCATGGAAATGATGATTTTTTGATTGGTGTTGATTTCCAAATCTTTCGGGTCGAAGGAATCCTGAGTGACGAGCTTCAGTTTTTCAACATCCAAGCGGAAAAGAAATTTGCCCAGAAGGACATAACCGGTAATGGCGGCAATACTGATAGGAAGCGTCAATGCAATATACAGGGAATATTCAAGCTGATAGCCCGCCGTATTTGCGAACATGCCCAAAACAACCATTTGAAGCACTTTCCAAGGAAACAGCGCCAAACCGATAAGGCTGGAATAAACGACGCCGACCACCATGTAAGAGGATAGGGGATTTCCCGCTTTGTATCCTAATTGGTTGAGAATGCAGTATAAAATCCCCCAGCCTACGACAATGGTCGGTACGGATGACGTCATTGCCGACATAAGGAAAATGGTGAAGAAAAAGGTGAAAATCAAAATCCAAGGTTTTCCCAAAACAAATTTCCGTGAAATGAAATAGGTGGCGATGAATTTGCTTACGCCTGCGGAATCAACCAATGAAGCGATTAAAAGCATGCCCCACATGAGAAGGACGGTATTGTTGCCAAAGCCGCTTTTCATAAGCGTGTCAAGCGGTGCGTAGCCGGTCAGGCTCAGTGCTATCATTCCCAATATGCTGGGCCATATTTGGTCGACAAAAGTCCAGCCGTAGAGCAGCGCAAGGAATATTCCCAAGATTTTCATTCCAAGGGGAGTGATGGGGGCTATGGGAGGCAAATAACCGAAACCGAACATAATGGCTATTGTGATGAATGCGTTGATATAATAGCGTATGCTTTTAGATTGTAGTGCAGTATTTTGGGTTGCTGTCGCTTCCATAAAATCCTCTCAAAAGGTTATTTTCAACTGTCGAGCTTGTGATTTTTTTATTTTATCACATTAAAAATTTTTTTATTGCCGTTGTCAGCAAGTTATTTTTGTTGCTCATAGCTGATTTAATGTGCTGATTTAATGTACGGAAAAAGAATGTGAAAAAAATACGGCGTTTTTCCGCCCTGACATGCAAAAAAGATTTGCATGTCAGAGTGTTGTTATGGGTTAGCGTGCCGATACGTACCGGCGTTTTGTTTGCAGGCTTCAAACTCTTGTGTAAAGAGGAAATTCAAAGCTGATTGCTTCGTGTTCGCAGGCGATACGGCAGCAGCCGCAGTGCCAGCATTCGTTCGGAAAACGCACTTCCGGTTTTTTTTCACCCATTTCAAGCAAATATCCGGGGCAGCGTGTCACACATTTACGGCATTTTTTACATTTTGTTGCGTCAAAAACAGGAGGCATATCTTACTCCTTTTAAGGTTATTTTTAATTGCTTATTGATATTTCAAGCCTTATTTCGTCCAGTCAAAATGCGGAACGCCGCTTTCGTCTAGACTGGTGATCAGGCATTTATTATATGCAGGGTCAAGGTTCGGGTAATCCGTACGGTTATACATCGCCCGTCCTGATTCCTTACGCTGCAGACAGGCTTGAATGTAAATGCGCACAAGTTTAAAGAGTTCCAAACTTTCGCGTATTCTCATGAGTTCGCGCAGCGTTGCCGCTTCAAGACGGGGAATGTATTCCTCAATGGTTTGCATGCTCTTTAATGCTTGCAGCATGCCTTTTTCCGTTCTGTTGAAGCCGACATAATAGTCCATGACTTGGCGGATGGCATCTTCAAATTCCGTGTATGTGACTGCATTTTCAGATTTTGTTTCTTTGAAATGCGCGAAAATTTCATCGTGCATTTTTTCAAAATCTTTTTCCTGCAAGTTTGGCATATCAACGGTTTTCGCACGTTTTGCGGCGTGTTCGCCCGCTGTCCAGCCTATGCCCATGCAGCAGGAAAATGTTGCCAAAAGGCTTGCGGCGTAAAGGTTTTTAATAGGGGTTTCCTGTTCGTCGTCGCATTTGATGATACCGCCGATCATGCGTTCCCCTATTTCGACTTCAAGCGGTTCTTTGGTGAAATCGATATTTCTTGCGCGGCAATAATCCAAATAGGTCTCCTTATCACCGGGCATAAGGTCGTATTGGAGATGTCTTGCGTCTTCCTTACTGAAATGGCGCATATCCATATAGAACGGAGGCCCGCTTCCTTCAAGAGCTTCCTGGAATGTACCCATGATTTGGTCGCGGCGGCGGCAGTTTTCCCAATTGGGGTCGTATTTGCCCATAAACCGTTCGCCTTTGGCGTTCAATTCGTGACCGCCCATATTGTTGATTCCGTTCATGCCTGGAGCTCCGTATCCTTTAGGCAGCAGCGTGCCCTTATCGGCAATATCGAGATTTAAAACGGCAGCGCCAGCTTCCAAAGGCAATATGATCTGGCTGCCTGTGACATAGGGGGAATACCAGCAGTTGAAAGGTTTGCGCGTTGAATTTGTGGATACCCGCTGGGCTGACAAGCCGAAAGCGATAACAGCTGTTTTGCAGCGGACAGTGATGAAGTCGCCTTTCAAAACATCAAAACCGACACAGCCGGCAATGCGGTCTCCGTCTTTTAACAGTTTTGTGACAAAAAAGTTGTTCACAACGCGGATACCAAGATTTTTGATGTATTTTGCGATTTTTGATTTTACGGTATACCCTTTGTTGATATGTATCCACCATGGTCCGGGCTGTCCGAAACCTGCGGAACGGACATAGGTTCCGTCCGGATTGCGCAAAAGTTCTATGCCGGATTCTTCAAGAACTTCCAAGCAAGGACGCATGGCTTTGTAAAAATTATAGGCTATGGTGTCGGTTATGCCGGAAGTCGGCGTAACGTAATATTTGCGCATGTCTTCAAACGTATCGTGTTCCGCTTCGTTGAGCACAGCCATGAAGTGGTCGTTTCCCCCGCCGATATTGCCGGAACTTTCAAGGACGCCTTTATCGACAAGCAAAACATCGACGCCTTCTTTCTTTGCGGCGATGGCGGCACCGCAGCCTGAAATTCCGGAACCGAGGATAAGCACGTCGGTTTCATATGATTTTGTTGTGAAACTCATCAAAACCTCCTCATAAAGGTTGTTGTTGAAAGAATGAATAAATTTTTTTTATGATTCTGTTTTTGCAAGGATAAGACCAATTGTGAAAAATTTTATTATTTTAGCGTGTTGTCTAAGAGTTCAATGGAAATGAGAAAAATAGTGACATTCTTGTCAGTATGGTATTTAAATTAAAAATTTATTAAATCAATATGTTATGAAAGAATGAATATGAAATATGTATTGACAAACTTGTCATTATATGTCAGTGTTGACATTATTTGTTCTAAAAAACATTTAGCCTTTGCAAGGAAATACTATGTCTTTTGCGGAAAATTTTTTTTACTTCAGCCAGCAGTTTGCCGGTTTTGCGATTAATTTAAAGCATGAAGTCACATGGTGGAATAAAATAAACGAAAAGTTGACGGGCGTTAGTGAAAAAGATGTCTTGCATACCGATAACTATTGGAAAATATTTTATCATACGCAAAAGGTTTTGCCCGTCGATTTACTTCTTATGGAAGATACCGACAGGGAAAAAGAATTTCCGAGTTTGAATTTTTTTGGCGACATCTGTTACGGGTTTTTAAAAATTGAAAAAAATATCAATGACAAAAGTTTGTTATGGGTTATCGCAAGCAAGGTTTTTGACGGCAACCGGCAATTAATCGGGGCTATCATGTCCTTTCAGCTTATTTCACTGCGCCATTTGTATTGGAACAGCCCTTTGCTCGGGGAACTTATCATGCGGTTTCCGCTCCCGATTGCCATTATTTTAAACGGGCATATCACGCTTGCCAACAAACTTTATGCCGCCCTGTTGGGCTGTGCGTCCCCTAAGGAGATTGCCGGCAAGCCTGTCGAAACGTTCATTCATTCCCTTGACCGTAAAAAATATCGGGAACTAAGCAAAAACAATTATCAGAACATTGTTTCGGGAAAAGAATATGACTGGAAATATTCCGTAAAAAATTCAATCTGTTACGTAACAGAAATTCCGACTGTTTTCAAAAAGGAGGACGATACGCTTTTAGTGAGCACGTTTATTGACAAGACGGAGGAAATACAAAAAGAAAAGCAATTAATGGAAGAAAAAGAGGAATTGCTTGCGGCAAATAAAAATTTAATCAAATTGCTGCGGGAAAAAGATGGCTTTTTCATCAGTCAGTCGCCCAAAATGAAAAATATCATTGAAAAAGCCCTGCGTTTGGCAAAAAGTGAAATCAACGTCGTCATTCTTGGAGAAACAGGAACAGGCAAGTCTTTGCTCGCAAAAATCATTCATGAAGCAGGAACGAGGAAAGACAAGCCGTTTATTGCCGTTAACTGTGCGGCAATTCCGGAAACACTTATGGAAAGCGCTTTTTTCGGATATGTGAAAGGGGCGTTCACCAATGCCCATTCCGCAAGCCGTGGATTTTTGGAAGCCGCTCATGAAGGCACGCTTTTTCTTGATGAAGTTGCGGAACTTTCACCCGCCATGCAGGCGAAACTTCTTCATGCTGTTGAAAATAAACTTTTCACTCCCCTTGGGTCGACGGTGCAAAAGGCTTGCGATGTCCGCATCATCAGTGCGACGCATAGGAATTTAAATCAAATGCTTCAGGAAAAAAAATTGCGTGAGGACTTTTTTTACCGGATTTGCGTGGTTGATTTGTATTTGCCGGCATTAAGGGAACGGAAAGAAGATATTCCTCTTTTAATCGGGTTCTTTTTGAAACGTTTCAGCGGCACGGATACTCCGCCGCGTATTCCCGAACGGGTGTTTGCCCAAATGATAGACGCCCCATGGGCAGGAAACATACGGGAACTGCAAAATGCGATACTTCGCTTTATTGCCACGGGCGAATTGCAGGAAACGCAGGAAATGCGGCAGATTTCCATTAAAGAAGAATTTTTTGCAAAAGAAGATATGCTGTTTGACCTTGAGTTATGCAAAACAGAAACGGAAAGGCGCTGTTTGGAGCATGCCCTGAAGTGTGCGAAAGGAAACAAGAGCCGCGCGGCGAAATTGATGAATATGAATATCAGAACGTTTCACAGGTATTGCGCGAAACATAATATTTAGAGCGTTTTTGTTAATTATTGGGAAATGTTTCAGGGGAAAAATTTTGTAAAAGTTCTCTCCTGTCCCTCTCTTAACACTTTTTGATATTTTTTATCGTCACGGTATTATTACCATAAGGGGACCGGGGGAATAATTCCCTCCATGGAAAAAAGCATTATGAAAATTATATGGAAACGCTCTGCTGGTTCAGACCGCCGCTCTTTTCGGTTTCTTGGTTTTCTCTGCCTTGGTGGTATTTCTTTTTGTTATGGTACATGACCTTGTCCGCCAAATCGATGAAAAATTCTTCGTCCGTTTGCTGCCGCGGCTTATTTTGCAAAACATTTTTATCAGGGCTGACATAGCCTATGCTTACCGTCATAATACAGGATATGCCGTCAAGCAGATAGGGCTGCTGAAGATAATTCTGTATTCCCTGCAGACGGGTGGGCATGGAATCATCATCAGGCTTTTTGCAGTAAAATATGGCTAAAAATTCATCGCCGCCGAGCCGTGCGGCAAATTCTTTGGGCAAAAGGCACCGGGATATTCTTTTTGCAAATTCGATAAGCAGCTTATCGCCGATATGGTGTCCGTAAGTATCGTTGATGTGTTTAAAATCGTTGAAGTCCAGCATGCACAGATAGAGTATCGGCTCATCGTTCCGATAGACGCTGTTTTGGTGTTTTATAAGCGCTTCCTGCAGAAGTTTGTAAGTCCAGTTTCTGTTTGGCAGATTGGTCAGGCTGTCGGTACGGCTTTGCCTTTCAATGATTTTATTTTTTGTTTTTAAAATGATGACAATGGTCAAAAGCAGGGAAAGCAAAATGCAGATAATGCTGTATACGGTGATTTCAAAAAACAGGTTTTTGCGGTCAAGCCAGCCGGATTTCGGGGAAATGTCAAGATACCATGTTGCGTTTTGAATTGGAATTTCAAAGGTCTCGGTATTTTTGTTGAGTTGGGTTTCAGAAGAAATAATGGTTTCCTTTTTGCCTGATGACGGGGAAAAACGCCATAAATTCCAAGAAAATCCGGCAAGTGACAATTCATCGTATTTCAGCCGTTCCAGAATTTTGGGAAAATCATAGGTTATAAGGACGAAGCCCCAAAAATATTCATCGTCTGTAAGGTGTTCGGTATTGGGTATGGTTTCGGCATTTGTTTTGGGCAGAAATACCGCCTGCCTGAACGCGAGTCCCGTTCCGCCCTGCACGAGTTTGAACGGTCCGGAGATGGTGACTTTCCTTGTTGTAATGGCAAGCTGGGCTTCCTCTTTGCGGGTTTTTGAAAGCAATAAATTATGTCCCAGGGCGTTTTTATTCCGCTCATAGGGATGAACATGGCTGACAATGCCGTTTTTCGCCAAGTTGATATTGAGGGTTTCAGGAATGATTTGTATCAAATGCTCCGCAATTTCTTCGTATAAATCCGTTTTTCCGTTTTGCCACGTGATCACGCGGGAGAGTATGTGCAGGCTCTGGGCGAAATTTTCAAAGGTGAGTTTTGTTTTTTGGGAAAAATAATTGCCGTAGATTTTCACGCGTTCCAGTTTTACGCGGTATTCTTGCTTGCTCGAATAACAAAGGAAACAGCCTGCAATAAAAAGCGTTGCAAGAAGGGAAGCCATAAAGACATACGCGGGTTTGAGCCGTTTTCTTTTTCTTCTGTCATAGGCAAAATTACTCATGATATCATCCTCTTGCTCCAAGCGTTTGTGTATCTTTAATAGGAAAGCGTGTCAAATCGTATTTCCGGGTTTTGCGTTCGCCACCAAAACATGAAATATCCGTTTTGGCAGTATTAGGCAAGAAAAAGCAAAAAACAGTTCTTTTTCCTGTTTGGGGTTTTGCTACAATGACAAAAACGTGGAATAGTTTGTATGAAAGACAAGAGGAGATTTTTATGAACAGGCGGATATTCATGAAACGGGCGGGATTGGCGTTACTGGGAGCAGGGTTTGGAATGAAATCAGCCTTGCTTTTCAGGAAAAATGCTTACGCCCGAACACCCCGAACACAAGGAGGAGAGAAAACAATGAAAATATTCGTGCTGACCGGCAGTCCCCGTGAAAATGGAAATTCCAATATCCTAGCTGATCATTTTATTAAAGGAGCGAAGGAACAGGGGCATGAAATCGTCCGTTTTGACGCCGCACAGAAAAACGTTCACCCTTGTATTGCTTGCAATTCCTGCGGTATGGATGGTCCATGCGTATTTAAAGATGATTTTGAATTTGTGCGGGAGCATATTGTTCCGGCTGATCTTGCGGTTTTTGCAACACCTATGTATTATTTCGGCATATCGGCACAGCTGAAAGCCGTTATCGACAGATTTTATGCGATTAATGGACAAATCCATGTTCCCAAGAAAGCTGTCTTGCTTATGACGTATGCGAATAATTCCCCCGATCATGAGCTGCCAATTTTGACGCATTATGAGAAGCTCTTGGATTATTTGGGCTGGGAAGACGCCGGCAGGGTTGTCGCTCCCGGAACTTGGACGGCAGGTTCCGTTTTGCGGACGGATTTTCCAAATAAAGCGTATGAATTAGGCAAACGTATCTAAGGGGGAACATTGTTTTTATGACACGGAGAATGTTTTTGCGGTTTTTCGCCGGTGCCTGCCTGGCATGCGGAGGGCTTGGCGGAGGCGGTTACGCGTTTTTGCGGAAGGACATGTTCGGCGCCCTGCCGGCAGGCGGTTTGGAAAAAACGCTTATGCGTTCCCCGCATTATTACAATGGGGAATTTCATAACTTGGCGGAACGGGCTGTTTTAAAAGATGACGGTTCCGTGCTTTTTTCTCTTTTCCGCTATTTGCTTGAAAAAAAGGAAAATCCTTTTCCCGAAAATCCGGTTCCGGTCAATACCCATGCTTTCGAGAATTTGAACCGTGTCCAAGATTGCTTGGTTTGGCTGGGGCATTCTTCGTTCTTTCTGCAATGTTCAGGGAAAAGGTTTTTGATTGACCCGGTCTTCAGTCCTCATGCTTCACCTTTTTCGTTCAGCATAAAAGCTTTCGCCGGAACTTCGGCTTATGCCGCCGAAGATTTGCCTTTTATCGATTATGTGCTTGTTTCCCACGACCATTGGGACCATTTGGATTATCCCACGATGAAGAAATTACAGCCTAAAACCGGCAAAGTCGTTTGCGGGCTTGGCGTAAGTTCCCATTTAATGCATTGGGGATTTCAAAGAGAACAGATTATCGAGGGTGATTGGGGAGATACCGTTGTTTCGGATAATGATATCAATATCAATATTGTGCCTGCACAGCACTTTTCAGGCAGAACGCTTGTGCGCAATAAGACGTTATGGTGCGGGTTCGTGCTTGAAACAAAAAATCTGAAACTGTTTTTCAGCGGGGACAGCGGCTACGGGGAACATTTTGCCGGACTCGGTAAAAAATTCGGCAAAATCGATATTACCTTGCTTGACTGCGGGCAATACAATGAGCGCTGGCGTTTTGTGCACATGGTACCGGAAGAAGCCGTGCAGGCGGCTTCGGACTTGCAGGCTTCTTATCTGCTTCCCATGCATATCGGTAAATTTTCCTTGGCTTATCACCCATGGAACGAACCCTTCGAACGGGTGAAAACCGCAAGTTCGGGCAAAAATTTTCGGCTTCTCACGCCTATGATCGGGGAACGCCTTGATTTGGCAAACCCCGCTTCCGCGCATTTTTCCTCTTGGTGGGATACGCTCGGCTGATTTACCGGTACTGCCGAATTTCTTTCATAAAAGCCGTATGTCTTCCCAAGTGAGGTTCAATCCTTTTAAATATTTATTCAGCCTTGCGGTATCATCATTGCTTTTTTTCTTTTGTCTGGAAGCGGAAAAAAGTTTCCGTCCCGCTTCGGAGCGGGTTTTCGCGTTTCTGCAAACGCTGAGAACTTCCTCAAGCTGAACTGCGTCAAATAAATCACGCTGGCTTGCATGGACGGTTTTTTCCATGGCTGCCAATTTGTTTTGCAGGGGAAAGCGTTCGGTTTTTTCCTCCGTTTGGAAAGCTGCCGCGGCGTGTTGAAAAGGCGGTGTCCTTTTGCTCCAGTTCTTTTTGAGCAATTCTATTTCCTGCAAAACAATTTCAAGGGTAATTGAGCCATACAGGGAATAGGTCACCATGCGTTCCATGCTTGCCGTGAGGGAGCGGAAATTGTCCGTCCACAGCGCTTCTTCGCTTGTGGCAAAATCAAGATAGGCTTTCTTGGCTTCCGGGGTGAAATCCGCAAGCAATCCCTTTTCTTTGCGCAAGCGCCGTATTTCATATTCAATATTGGGCTCTATGTCTTCCAAACGTTCCGTCAGGCTTGGCAAATGAAATTCCCATAAGTTGATACGGGCGTACAGGTCTTGGCGGAATAAGCCTTGAGAGATATTTTCCGGGAGAATTTTGTTGGTTGCGCAAATCAGCTGGAAATCGCTTCGTATCTCTTGGTCCGCGCCCATGGGCAAATAGCTTTTTTCTTCAATGGCTTTCAGAAGCTGCGCTTGCAGTTCAAGACTCAATTCGCCTATTTCGTCTAAAAATAAAATTCCGCCGTCCGCTGTTTTCAATAATCCGTTTCTGTTTGATGCCGCTCCTGTGAAAGAACCTTTGATGTGCCCGAAAAGGGTGGAATATGCCAAATCGCCGTGCAGGGTCGCACAGTTTACGGAAACGAAACTTCCTCTGACCGTGCCTATTTTTTTCCGCAGTTCATAAACTTGTTTGGCAAGTTGCGATTTGCCCGAACCGGTCGGTCCTAAAAATAAAATGGGGGCTGTGGAGTGGACGGCGATATGCTCGATATTGCTGATAAGTTTGTTGAATTGCGGGTTGTTCGTGGGAATGGAGGATTTGAGCAGCGACTGCGTATCGTAATATTCTTTTTCATAGGTGCTGATGTCTGTCAGCCATTTTCCGAAGCTCGCTTCATATATTTCCGGAACATAAAGGGGGGATACCGCATTCCGGTTTCTTCTGAGGTGCACGATACGGCATGGAAGGTGCCGTATGTTGATAAGCATGGTGATAAGGAAAGAATGGGCGAAAAGATTGCCTTTGGCGAAATAGAGATAGTAATTATAATTCGCTGTATCAAAATTGAATTTTGTAAACCATTCGGCAAACACGCTGTAAATATGATTGAAATTTTCCACGTTGAAATCAAGCGTTGAATTGATTTTGATGAAACGGATTTTCGTATTGTTCAAATGATTTTTCAAATAGTTGAAAAAGAGCGGAATATGCTTGATGTTTCCCGGATTGATGAAAAAGAAAATACGCTCGACCGGAAAAGAAGAAATATTTATGAGTTGAATGTATTGCTCCCATTGCGCAAGCATTTCCGAAACTTGCAAAAATCGGTAATTGGCAGGGATTGTTGCGAAAATAACATTTTTTTTCATAAAATATGCTTTCCTTGAAAAATGGGAAGAAATATGACGGGTGATGAAACAAAATCATAAAAAAATCTGATAAAATCATATTTTTTATTTATTTCAGATTATATTCTGATATTTGAAAATAGTCAATATTGGTGTCTATATGATATAACATTGTGATATTATTGATATGTGATTTTTGGTACAATAATTGCTCTTCTCTGGATATGGAAAATGAATTGAAGAACCTTATCCAAAGGAGTTTTTATGAATACAATCCAAAAATCGTGGGGTACTTTGTATGAAACGGATATGCTCATACTCGGTACCGGCGCTTCCGGTATCGGCGCGGCGCTGAAAGCGGCTGAAAAAGGCTGTGAAGCATTGATGATCGGCAAAGGCACTCTTGAAAGTTCCGGTTCGCTCGGCGGCGGCAATGACCATTTCATGGCGGTGCTTGATACGGATGAACCGTATGACGATAAGGAAGCGTTCATTAATTTTTATATGAAATCCGCATACGGCTATAAAAGGGAACAGCTCGCGCAATGGCATGATGCGTTCAAACCCTGCCTTGCCGTACTTGATGAAGTCGGCACTGAATTTAAACCCAAAGAGGGCGGAGGACGTTTCCGTTCCGTCGGTTTCGGGCAGCCCGGGGCATGGTGGCTCCATATTGTGAACGGACGCACCATTAAACGAAATCTCGCCAAAAAAGTGCGTAAATTGCCCGGTATCCATGTTTTGGATGACATCGTCATCACGAGGCTTTTTGCAAAAGACGGCCATATTGCCGGCTGCATGGGCTTTAACGTGCTTACGGGCGAAACCGTGGCTGTTTCCTGCAGGGTTGCGGTCAACTGCCTTGGCTGGCATGCGCAGAGAGCGGGCAACAACTCTACCGGCAATCCGTTTAACTGCTGGTTTACGCCGTTCACGACAGGCAGTTATTTTTCTTTGGCTTATGAAGTCGGAGCGGCGGTTGTCAATGCGGATATTTCCGGGCGTACCACCATGCTTCCGAAAGGCTGGGGCGCTCCGGGAATGAACGGTATCAACAATATGGGCGGTCATGAACTGAATGCTCTCGGCGACCGTTTCATGGGCAAATACGACCCCATGTGGGAAAACGGCAAACGCCGCAACCAAATCATGGGTACGGAGCAGGAACAGCTGGAAGGGTACGGTCCTCCGTTCTATATGGATATGCGGCATTTGAATAAAGAAGACGTTCATCATCTGCAATATGTGCTCATGCCTGCGGATAAGGAAACCTATTTGGATTATTGCGCCGCCCGCGGCATTGATTTCCATACGACCCCGCTTGAAGTGGAAATCGGCGAAATTGCGCTTTCCGGCATGCTGCTTGCCGATGAACGTATGGAAACAACCGTGAAAGGGCTTTTCGCCGGCTGCAATTTCACAAGTTTTTCAGGAGCGATGTGCGGCGGATATGTCGCCGCAAACCATGCCGCCGATGATGTGAAGACCGCGGAGCAGGGCGGACTTGATGACGCCGTTATCACGGCGCATAAGGCAAAGGATATGGCTCCGCTTGAAAATACAAGCACAACCGGCTTGAATTATATGGAATTTGAAGGTCCTATCCGTCAGGTTATGGATTATTATGCAGGGTTCAGGCGGAATATGCCCGGTATGGAATTGGCTTTGAAACGTCTTGAATTGATTTCCGCTTACAAGGATAAGGTCAAAGCGAAAAATCTGCATGACTTGATGCGGCTGCGGGAAGGGTTCGATCTTTTGGAACTGTGCAAAATCCATTTGGGCGCTTGTTTGCAGAGAAAAGAAACCGGCCGCGGAATGTATAAGCTTTCAGACTATCCGAAGCTTGATCCAAGTCTTGATAAGGGATTGGCGGTGCGGAATAAAAACGGTTCGCCAAGCTATTTTTGGATTGAAAAGACAGCATAAAAAGGAGAATGACTATGCCCCCGGTATTTAATGAGGAAAAATGTATCCGCTGCGGAAAGTGCGTAAAAGATTGTCCTGCATATATTCTTGCTTTGGATAAAAAACAAGGCGAAACCCCGCACGTTATCGAAGAATACAAATTTGAATGCTGGCATTGCGGCAATTGCCGGATCAGCTGTCCCGCAAACGCTATCAGTTTTGAATTTCCGCTTTATACATTGGTGTAAGATTGGTAAGCCATTTCCTTTTGGGAATGGCTTATTTGAAAAATTTATTTGTGAATTTTAAAACGTAAAAATTTCACTATCTTGTTTGAAAATTGCTTGAGCGGTTTTCTAACGGAGGTCTTATGTCGCAAACAAACGCAAAAATGGATTTTCTGAGTGCAAACCAATTATTGGTAAAATGGCTTGTATCGCTTGCCATTCCTACGATTGTTTATTTTATGCTACCTATTGACGGTAAGACGATGACTCATGAAATGGGCATGTTTTTAGCTATTACCATTTTTATGGTTGTTATTTGGGCTTTCGGTCTGGTCAATGAAATCGCAACCGGTATCGTGCTGCCTGTTCTGTATGTGGCTTTGTGCCATGTTCCTGCAAAAGTTATTTATGCGGGCTGGCTTTCTGACGTTCCCAACACTGTTATCGGCGGTTTTATTTTATGTAAAATTTTGCAGACAACAGGACTGGGGAAACGTATAGGGTTAGGCTGCATGTATGCCATGAAAGGTTCCTTTGTGGGCGTTATTTGGGGACTTGCAGCAGCTATTTATATTGTTTCTCCCTTTATCCCCTCTGCAAATGGTAAAAGTTTGATTTTCTGCGCCATTGTCATCAGCCTTTGCGAAGCACTCAATATCAAGAAAAAAAGTACGGAAGCGACGGCGCTGATGATGGCTGCATTTTTGGCTGTAACCAGCTCAAAACTTTGTTATCTGACTGGCGGCGGGGACTTGGTTATCGGTATGAATTTGGTGAACGGCGTAACTGGCGGAACAGTTACCTGGTTTGAATATGCTTTATGGAACTTAGTGCCTGCAACTGTTTATACCATTATGAGTGTAGGCATTGTTGTTTTCCTGCTTCCATCAAAAATGGATAAAGAGGCATTAAAACAAGTTCTTGTTTCCCGTTATAATGAACTTGGAGTCATGTCAAAACAAGAAAAGATTGCAACAGCTTTCTTTATTTTTACTTTGATATTGCTTGTAACGGATAAGTTCCATGGTCTTGCTCCCGGTATGTCCCTTTGCCTGGTTGCTTGTATCAGCTTCCTGCCAAAAATAGAGCTTATGGACGCAGACAAGATTAAAACCGTGAACTTTGGACCATTGTTCTTCATTATGGGGTGTATGGCTATTGGCGGTGCAGGCAATTATCTTAAAGTAACGCAATGGATGGCTGACGGTACCTTTGGCTATTTCTATGGACTTGGCGATTTTGGCGCTGGCTTGGCTGCTTATGTTGTTGGGGTAGTTGGCAACTTTATTTTGACTCCGCTTGCGGCAACAGCTTCTTTCTCGGCACCTCTTGCTGAACTTGGACTGAATATTGGTGTTGAACCAAGAATTGTATATTTCTCCTTTGTCTATGGTTTTGATAATATTATCTTCCCATACGAAACAGCGCCGCTCTTGCTGTTCTACGGCTTCGGCTATATCCATTTCGCAAAAATGGTGAAAGTGCTGGCGGTAAGAATTTTGCTGGTCATGCCTTTCCTGCTTCTGGTCGCCATTCCGTGGTGGAAATTCATTTTCTAAAATTGAGATACTTTTTCTCCAAAAAATACCAAAAGGCTATGGCATTTGCCATAGCTTTTGGATGTTACTTTTAATTTATGTGGAAGGGGATAATAAAAAAAGAATGACAGAGGGTGTATTTGTTTTTTCAATTTATGCCGGAGCGCAGGATTGATCTGTTTTTATGAGAATTTCTGCCTCTTGCCTGATTGTTTCCACAAATTCCGCTATTGGAGCTAACAGCGTGGAATTTTTACAGATATACATGATGTCATAGCGGAATTCGCAGTCTTCAATATTCAGAAGATGAATATCGCTTTTCATATCCGCCCGCATTTTGACCATTCCTGTATGGGCGCCGACCCAAAATCCGTTGGTGCTGGTGGCTATGTTGTGATTGAGTATATGGTTGACCTGCAAAATACGGCGGTCGTAGCCGTTTTCCTTGAGGTAGAAATAAAAGGCGTCCTCTTCCGTATCTTTGCTGGTGATATACGGATATTTTGTCAGCTCTTCCAGCGTGCAGGTTGTGCCGGCTGCCAGCGGGTGGGTTTTTGGCACTGCCACATTGATACTGTCCGAAACCAAGTAATGGGTTTTAATGTTAATATTTTTCAATAGTTGCTGGCAGCAGTATGTTTTTTCCTATGCGGCCGAACTGAAGCAGGGCGAGATCGAATTTACCGGAAATCACTTCAAAAATATTGCTGGCACTTGTACGAATGTCATTGATTTTTATATTCAGTTCCGGGGTGGAAGCGTTGGTTTTCAGCATGGCGCGGGTGGCGACCATATTGCACAGATAGGAAGAAACACCCACGGAAATATTTATATTTTGGGGAGTTCCGTTTTTGTTCATGTTTGTTATCGCATCAATTTCAGTGCAGATAACTTGAGCATGTTTTAGGATCTCTTTCCCTTTTTCCGTAAGGTGGACCCCTATGGGCGAGCGTTTAATAATTTCACAGCCAAGCTCTTCTTCCAGCTTCTTTATGGCTATGCTTAACGAAGCTTGGGAAATGAACAAATTGGCTGCGGATTTTGACAGCGATTTGTAAATATCTATATAAACAATAGCTCTCAGTTGTGTAAGATTCATTGAGGAGCCTCTTTAACCGGAGACTGTTTTTTCGTAACAGCCTCCGGTACGGATTGTGGATTATCCAACCCAGTTTCCCAAAATACCTGTGTATAGGCAAAATTCAAGCCAAATGAGGCTGACAACAGGCAGGAGCAGCAGTTTTTTGAAAAGAACATCTGCTTCATGCTGATCTTCAAGTCCTGCAAGAGCCATCGCACCGTAGGTTGAAAACGGAGAAGATCCGGTATAAAAGCCCCCTACGGAAATCAGCGAGAACAGAATAATGGGTTCAATGCCGGTACTGGCGGCAAGGGGCACAATCAGCAGGGCAAGCGTGGGGATGACCACGCCCAGCGTGGCTACGAAGAAGCTCATGGTACAGGCTGCCGCCAGCAGGAAATAAGGAGCTGCGGAGCTGGTTATATTTGTTTGTACCCAAGAGGAGAGGCTGTTGACAAGACCGCCCGAAACTGCGGTACCAATCAGTGTGCCCATGGCGCAAATCATGATTATAATGGAAAACGGCACCTTGTCAATGGCGTCTTTTTCTTTGGCTGCTTTAAAAATGCTACATAGTATGATACCGACAGTGCAAGTAACGGTGATGTCGCAAAAGGAAGCGATTTTTTTAATTACCGCCGAATCCGGCATGAAAACCTTGAGCATGGCAGGAATGACGGTGCAGAGAAAAACCAGACCGACTATCCATAAGGTCTTTTTTTGAACTTCGGTAAAAGGTTCCGGTTTGTCGATTTCCACCTTTTTCGTTTTGTGGCCGCCTGTGACAAAATAGGTGATGATAAAAAATATGGACATGGTTATCAGGCAGTTCATAAGCACATTCATGCACATTGCCATACCTTCATTGCGGAAACCGGTATTTTCAGCTACCTGCTGAATGATTATGCCGCCGCTGAACGGAAATTGTGAGCCGATGGTTGCGCCGCAGCAGATAAGCACCGTGGCAAGCACTCTTGAAATTTGTGATTTTATGCAAATGGTCATTACCAAGGGGGAAAGAAATGCGAATGTGGCAGGTGCACCGGCACCGGTTCCCGCAAACATCATGCAGATAAAAAACAGCACAATGGGTAACTGCGTCGGTCTGTTGCGGCTGCTGTAAATAATTTTTTCCGCCAGTTTTACGAGGGTGCCGTTGGATATGGCGAAACCGTAAAACGCCGTGACAATGAACAGCATCAAAAAGAGGTAAATCGGCCATAGCCCGGCAATTTTTTTTATCGGCAGGTCATAGATGAACATGCCGTTGGCAAAAGCGAAGGTCAAAGCGAAGTAGCCGATATTGACTTTGAATAGGAAGCCGAGGACCAAAGCCAGCACAAGGGATATTAAAAAGAGGAGTTCTGCACTCATGATCTTACTCCGGATTTAAATAGACTTTTGGGTGAATTTTTGCAGTGTCACGTTGAGGCTTTCGACGGTCGGTGCAACCGCCGAAAGCATGGTCAGCGTATTCTTTCGCGGAATTTTGTTTGCAATCCCTCTGGGGTAAGGGTGACTGTCTGGAATTTATTGTTGAGCAGAGGGTTTGTGAACGGGAAATCGCTTCGTTTATGATAGGCGCCCCGGCTTTCCTGTCTGTCCAGAGCGGAAATGGCACAGGCTTCCGCTAAATCCAGTAAATCCAGCACCTCCAGACAACGCATCAGCTCGTGAGAATTTTCCGCTTTGAGCATTTTTTTCGCATAGCCGCGCAGGTCATTGATATATTTTCTGCCTGCTGTGAGCAGGGTTGCCGAACGTATTCTTGTGCCTACGTATTCATCCATGATTTTTTGCAAGGTGGAGTTGGCTTCTTTCCAATGTGCCCCTGCTTCATTTCGCATGAGCTGGCGGTACAGGGCAGCTTTTTTCTGAATTTTGCTTTGTAGGTTCAGAACATCGTATTCCGGTACATTTTTCACATGTTTCGCAGCTGCTCCAGCGGCATAATCGCCGAATACGGCGGCTGACGTAATGTCGCCGCGCACATTGCCCACGGACATGCCGGAAGCGTATAAACCGGGAATGGTTGTCATGGAGTTTTCGTCCACATCTATGCCATTCATATAAAACATGTGCTCATATTGACCGAATTCAATCATGCTTTTACGTAAATCGATGCCGTATTGGTCGAGGTATTCATTAATGGAGGTGCATCCTTCTGAAACCAGCGCGTTACGCATATGTGCCAGATCATCTTCGCTGATACCCGTGCAGTTCATAAATACCGGTCCTTTGCCTGAATCCATCATTTTTATGAAACAGTCTTTCCAAACATCGCTTGTCGGGTCCGGAAGCTCGCGGCTTACATGAATGTCCTTGACAAATGGGCCGACAATTTCGCCGTTGAGATCCGTAAGGGCGCCAATCCAAGTTCCTTTGCCGGAACGGGTGAAATATTTGGGTCCGGCATGCCGGCTTGGCAGATCCAAATTCACCAGCCGCGCCCCGGCTCGAAGAGCCATGGCTGCACCGCTTCCGGCATTGGCGGGGCAATGGGATGTGTTGAACAGATATGCCGGATTGTTGCCGGGGTACATGCGCATTGCCTCGCCCACGCAAATCAATCCTGTCTTGGCTTGGAAAATTATAATTCTTGGTTCGTTTTCGCGGATATCTATGCCGATAGCCCCTGCAAAGTGACCTGCTTCATTGACCAGCACTTCGTTGACCACTATTTTGTTCATGATTTTGGCACCGGCTTTTTGGGCTGCTTTCGTGAGACAGGCTTTTTGGTTGGAACCGTCATATTTCAGATGATAACGGCGGCGTCCCGGCATAGCATGACCTTCAAAATTCCATGTGCCGGTTGGACGCATGTTGATTTCGTAAGATTCCCATTTGTGGATAAGATCGGCTGAACGTTCCAGCATGAGCCTGAAAAGATTGTTGTCTTGATTGCCGCCGACCAGCGTTTCTTTGACTTCTGCCATAATTTCTTCAAAATTATCACCATGGTATTCGGGAAGGTAGCATAAAAAGTGGTCATTGCCGCCACAGCCGTTGCCGGAGCGCCGCGTATCCGCTTTTTCCAGAATGAGGGTATCCAAGCCAAGTTCCGAGGCTGTTATGCCGGCTTGAAGACCGCTTATACCGCCGCCAATGATAAGGAAATCGGTTTTTACAATTTGTTCGTCGATGTTAATGTTCATGGTCGCACCTTTTTATGGTTTTGGGAGCATCATAGTGCAGAAGCATATGGGAAAGCGGATAACGCATGCTGATTGCTTGTTTTGGGCAATCCATGACACATGCGCGGCAATGCCAGCATTCGTCCGGATAGAGCACAACAACGGCGCCATCTTGGTATTTAATGACGTCAAGCGGACAAATGTCTGCACATTTTTTACAAACAATACACAATTCATTGTTTATTAGTGGTGGCATGTTCAACCTCCTTTGGTATTTCTTTTAAGAAAAATATCATAATGTGAAATTTCAATACAAATAGTATTTTTTTATAGGGGGATATGCGGAAGTTATAGCCATATGCCGAGTGTTGTTCGCGGTCTGCTCAACAGGCTGTTTTCAGGCAGGGAGAAACGCCGATGGATAGATGAGAATTAGGGATGGCTTAGGAATGTTCAAGGGTGCAATCTATTGTTTTAATTGGTATGACAGGCTGTTGGTGATTTTATTCTGAATTTGAGCGATAATTATCATATGCAGAGCTATGATTTGTTGAAATAGCATATGCTTTGCGAGGGCTTGTTCTATTTTTCCCATGAAATACGGATAGGCTGCTTTACTGAAGCGGCAACTAAGCGGCAACTATTGATACTACCAACATTCTCTTTTAACGATTTTATTATTCAATGCGTATTTAAAACGGGAGGGTATCGTTATATCTGATAACAATTTTTTTTACGATTTGTTGTTCAGACTTTTTATTATATGAAGCTGTTACTAATAAAAAATGGCGCGGGGATTAAGTGTATACCAAAGGAGGACAGGCTTGTATCTAAAGATTTTTATTCCACCAGCTTAGTGTTTTTTTTTGTGCTGAAACGACAAAAAAAGGACTTAGGAAAAATCCTAAGTCCTTGAAAATTTTTGGCGTCCTCAAGGGGATTTGAACCCCTGTTGACGGCGTGAAAGACCGCTGTCCTTGTCTAAAAATATAATTATTCGATATAACTTTTAAACCCCTAAAGGAGAGTTATATTATGATTACGATTAATGAAATATGGGAATTTTATCTCAGTACCAAGGAGTTTAAGCCTAATAGCATTAAAAAGGAAATCCAACGCTATAATCGGCATATATATCCTTATTGGTGCAATAAGGATTTTAATACCTTATGTTCCAGAGATATAATATTGTATCGACAACATCTTGCGAAGAAAAATCTAAGTCAACAGTCCGTAAAACATTGCATGTCTTTATTAAGACGAGCTGTAAATAGAGCCATCAAGCTAGATTTATTGTCAATCCAACTACCATACTTCGAAATGCCAGTAACTAATAATGCACGTATACGATTTTTAAGTCAACACGAAGCAAACTTATTACTGGATGCACTCCATAAGAAAAATGAACTATGGCACGATATTGCTTTGTTCGCCCTTCATACAGGAATGCGCGCCGGAGAAATTTTTTCATTACAGCCGGCAAATATTGATTGGGTGCAAAACGCTGTTGTTTTGTTTGAAACAAAAAACAATATAACCCGCATTATTCCACTCAATGATATAGCATCATCCATTGTTATAAAATATTATAAGAAGAAAATGCAATATCTTTTTTCCGAAACTCCAATATTGCAAGTATCAAAAATATTTCGTGAAACAGTAAAAAATACACGTTTAAATCAAAATATTTCAGACCGCCGCAACAAAGTTGTGTTTCATACATTACGCCATACATTCGCGTCTTGGTTGGTTCAAAACGGTGTTTCGTTGCCTGTGGTTGGCAACCTTTTAGGACATAAGGATTTGAAAATGACAATGCGCTATGCCCATTTGGCACCTGACCAAAACAGATATGCCGTAATGTTGTTACAACAATAATCAAAAATAATATAATTAGTCAAGTTTTTTTATAGTTTTTTATGTGTCATAGATAACATGTTATAATTAATCATTTTTTATAACAAGACCATATATATGGTCTTTTTATAATTTAACAATCAATTATTTAGCAATACCTAAAAAAAGAAGTAAACTTCGCTCTATTTCATGTAATTGTTTTTCAGTGATAAAACCAAAAGGTTTACCAACTTTATCATTTTTAACAGTCATAATTTTATCAATCATAACTTGAGAAATTTTTTGTAAATTATTTTTATCATCAGGTTCAAAAGTAATTCTCAAGAGTGGAGCATTTACAATAGTACTGGTTATTGGCAAAACAGTAATGCTAGTATGCTCCATAAAATTATTGCTCTGAATTACTAATGCGGGTCTAGGTTTTCCATAATCACCAGATAATGAAACTGTTACAATATCTCCTCTTTTCATCAATTAGTCCACCCATCAACATCAATTAAAGCTTCATCCATAAATTGATGAATATCATTTAATTTATCAGCTTCAGAAACTACCAAACTTTGTCTTTTACATTCATCCAGAAAATTTGGTTTTTTTGTATCATAAACCCATATTTGTATTGGTCTAAGACCTAATTCACGAAGTGCATTACGGTGCTTTTGTACACGTTCTGCTGTTAACATATATGACGCTCCTTTTTTAAATATGATTTATTGTGAACCTCTACATGTTACATGTAACAAAAAATATTTATTATGTCAATTAAAAGTTAGAGTTTTTTTTTGGAGTAATAAAAAAGAATATAAAACTATATAAAAGTATAAATAAGTATAAAAAACTATAAAACTTATAATTTTTTCAAATAATTATATACAAATTCATTCTTTTATGATATGTCAAAAAGACAGGACAGATAATTTTGGACAATAAAATTGTCAAAATTATGCCCTGCCATTGCATGGAGCTTAAGCTTATTCGCCTTTGGCTCAACGCAAAAACAATTTAAAATTATTTTAAGGAGAAAAAAATGAGTAACATCGAACAACAAGAAACTATTGAAAATGTAGTAATTCCACAACTTACAGTATCTGAGCAAGGTACTCCAATGGCAAGCTCTCTGGACGTAGCTAAGGTTTTTGGCAAAGAACACAAGAATGTTTTACAGAGCATTGAAAATCTTTTTGAGGATATTCCTCAAGATTTTACTGAGCTGAATTTTCAGCCGTCCTCTTATATGAACCAACAAAATAAAGAACAACCTATGTATCTTCTCACCCGTGATGCATTTACCTTACTGGCAATGGGCTTCACAGGCAAAAAAGCCATGCAGTTTAAAATTGCTTATATTGAAGCGTTCAATGCGATGGAAAAACAATTATTGGAGCATAAAAATCAAAGTCAATTAAAGTCGGAAGAAGATAACTTAAAAAAGAAAAAAAACAAAATGGAAGAAAAATTGCCATGCAGATATAAAACTGCGATACTTCCAAATGCGAAAGAACAAGCAGGAATGAAAGGTTTTTTGCAATTTGTAGCATTTTTAAATAATACAACTTATGAAGAAGTTGAAAAATTTTATTTAAATTTTTTTGATATTTCGTCATTGAGTAATTGCAGTGCAAAAACAGCTAATGAAATTTTGCAGTTGTCTAATGTTAAAATCAATAACATCAAAGCCAATTTTCCTCGCAGTTCACAGCCAAAACTTGATTTATACCGAGACACTTTTTTAGGGTTAATTGATTTTTTTATGTTGCAGCACAAAGAACTATATAGGGAAAATGTAGAAAATTATGTTTGTCATCGAGGCAATATTATGGATATAGAGCAAATTCAAACAGAGGAAGAATATTTAAAAGCAATCTTTATTCTTTACAAGGCGATTTGGATAGAGAGAAATATTTATGAAGAAGAAAAAGCTTTTACATACTAACATTGCTAAAGTTTGTTTAACAGATAGCGAATATGCATACCTGCTTCAAGCATGTTCTCAAACGGGGCTTAGTATTTCAGCTTTTTTACGGAATGTGGCGTTAAATACGCCGCTTCCGAATAAAGAAGTAACAACCTTTCGTTTGGAGTTATTGCAGACAGCTGCCGACATGGGTCGGCTTGGCGGTTTATTGAAAATGGCGATTTCCAACGGTATGGAAAAACGAAAAGTCCAGCCATTGCTTGAGGAAATCCAACAACGCCAAAATGAATTAAAACAAATAGCGAGTAAAATACAATGATTAGCAAGCATATCCATTGCAAAGCAAGCAATGATAATTATAAGAGGCTTGCTGACTATATAGCGGCAGCCAAGCATACCAGGAAACGGGAAAAACTCCTGCACTCTTGGTGTGCGGGCTGTATTGACAATGAAGACTATGAATCTTCCATCACGGAAGTCGAGCTTACGCAATCACTCAACACCCGAACAAATAAAGAAAAAACGTATCATCTTATTGTAAGTTTTCGCAAAGAAGACGAGGGAAAACTCACAGAGGAAGATTATAAAAACATTGAACAAGAATTTGCCAAAGCCCTTGGTTTTGAAGAACATCAACGGCATTGCGGAGTGCATATCAATACGGACAATATACACATGCATATTGCCTACAATATGATTCACCCGCAAAAACATACACGACATGAACCTTACAGAGATTACAAGGTTCGTGACGAGGTCTGCCGCAAAATCGAGAAACAATACAACCTAGCCATTGATAATGGCATTGATGAAAATGATTTGTCAGTGAAACTCAATGATGCTTCCGCACGAGCGGAAGCCCAAACCGGCGAAGAAAGTTTTGAACGCTACTGCCATAATCAGCATGATGATATTATGGAACTGCTTGAAAAAGCCAAGACCTGGCAAGACGTTCATAAAACGTTTGCTTTGTTTGGCTTGCATTTAAAACAATCAGGCAACGGTTTGGCAATCAAAAACGCCAAGGGGAAACAAGTGATAAAAGCAAGCGGTCTTGACAGAAAACTGTCACTTGCAAACCTTTCAAAACAGTTTGGAACATTTGAACAAGCCAAAGATATTGAGAATATCTTGCCCACAATTTGGTATAAAAAGAAACCTGCACAGCAGCACCCGGACATCAAGGAACTGTGGCAAGAATTTATAAAACAAAACGGTCAGGAAGAAATCCAGGTAATCAAGGAAAAATACTATAAAGAAAAAGTCAAACTTATTACGCTGGGTGTTAACCGCAAAACCCAAAATGAGCTGATGAAATTCACACGGAACAAAGAACTTGCGGAAATAAACGAAGTCCGCTTGCAATTAAGTAGAAATCAAACAAAAAACTGGCTGAAGTTTTTACAGGAAAAAGCAAACAACGGTGATGAGCGGGCATTGAGAGTGCTGCAATCGAAGCGTCCTAAAATCAATCCGTATAAAGGCGAATTATGGACTGCTTTTATCAAAGACCAGCAGCAGGCAATGCACATGGCACGGCTTGACATGAAAGGCAAAGTCTTTACTCCGGAACAAAGAAACGAAGAAATGCAGGCTATTGCAAATGATTATGCCATAACTGAACAGAATTTTATGCGTTATCTCAAAACAGAAGCTGACAATGGCAACAATAAAGCCATATCATTGCTAAAGTCAGAAGAAAAGCAGGAAGTACCGCAAATTAAAACTGCCAGGGAACGATTATGGCAAGCCTTTGAGAAAGACCAAACCATTGCTTTCAAACTTGCAAAAGAAGACTTAAAAGGAAAAATATTGAGTGCCGCACAGTTCATCGAGGAAGTTCAAGATCTCAAAAATAATTATGAAGCGAATCAGGAAAACTTCATCCGTTACTTGCGTTCAGAACTAAAAAACGGCAACAAGGAAGTTTCATCAATTTTGCGTTTTGAACAGCAGGACTATAAGGATAAGCACCTGACTTCCAAATATCAGCAGTCACTTATAAACAAAGATATTCAACTCAAAGTAAAGCAAGACATTTTACAGTCAAACAATTCTCACCAAGTGAAGAAGAAACTGCTGGATATTCAAATTATGGAGCAAATTCTCAAAAAAACGGTTGATTATAAAATCAGCCGAACCGGGGCAATAATCTATAATACTCAAAAAGGAAAAATCATAGACGAAGGCAAGCGTATTGTCTTTGTTGACAGCGCAAAAGACTTGGCTGCTGAATATTTTTCAGTAAAAAGCGGTTTGCAGAATATTACATTAAAACAAGATAATGGTATCAATAAAAACATTATCAATACCAAAACCGCACAGTATATAAGAAAAACCCAAGGATTAAGCAGATAAAAAAAAAGCAGTTCAAAAACTGCTTTTTATCATTAGTTGAATTATACAGACAGTGTCTAGAAAATTTAAATTATCGAGATAAACCTTGAGATTTTGACAACCCCAAATGCTCATTTATCATTTTAGTGTGTTCTCTTTCAATAAACCGTAAAGCTTCTTGTCTTTTTTTATAAAATAAATCTTCAGCAGGTGTTTTATTTGCTCCAGCAATACTTGAAATTTTTCGGCATTGAGATTGAATACCATTTTTCATAGTAGGGTCATTGATAGGTTTTGTTGCCCACCCGATATTTTTATGAGCTTCTCGAAATTTATTAACAACATAATTCTTATCTTGGCATCGTACCCAATATTCTTTTAATTCATACAAAGCAGATAATGAATCACGCCGTTTATCTTCTTGATTTGTTTTATAAAAATCATATTCTTGAGCATCTTTTTCAAGTTCAAAAAGTTGATCTATGTCTTTGCTATTTAATGCTTTAGAAATTAAATTAGTAAATTGAGTTAATAACTCACCATATTGCTTTCTATCTTGAGAACGTAATTCAGCCGCATTATAAAACTGTAAAGCTCCAGTAAGCAGCGAAACTGAATAAGTAGCGTTATTCTTTGAGCCAATCTTGACCATAATATTTTACTGCCTCTGATAAATTTATACCCGTTTCAATCAATGCCTTTATGCCCATACGTTCTTTTAAATTATTCGCAAGACCAGGAATAAGAGGAATTTCTAATCTATATTTTTCAGCTTCTTCATATTTGCCTTGTTCTTCTAATTCTAGCCACTTATGACCTAAATCAGCGGCTTCCAATACTGTATATTCTCGTAAATTAGGTTCCATAACATCCTCCATGTTTTATAAAAAAATACCTTAACTAACATAAAAAGTAAAGCTAACGCAGATTACTTATTGTAAACGATATTGCTTTATCAACTTATATATAGAATAAACTGACACGTCAAATTTTTCGGCAATAAAACTTGGAGTGCAGCCGTCTTTATGCATTTCAATGATGAGCTTTTTATCTTCATCAGAAATTTTTTTCGGTCTGCCAAGGTATCTGCCCTGACGTTTGGCATTGTTTATGCCCTCTTGCTGCCGTTCCCGGATCAGCTTACGCTCGAACTGAGCGAACGCCCCAAGGATTTGCAGCATGAGCTCCTGCATGGGCGAACTGCCTTTTGAAAAAGTCAAATTCTCCGTATAAAAACGCACTTCCACGCCTTTATCCACCAAAGAACTGACAATACTTTGCAGTTCTATGAGATTTCGGGCAAGCCTGTCTATGGAGTGAACCCAAAAAACATCGCCTTCACGCAGATAGTTCAGACATTCGGCTAGTATTGGTCTTTGGGGTACGGCAGAACTGATTTTTTCCTCAAATACTTTATCAAGGACAATGTTATCAAGCTGCCTGCCTGTTTCCTGCTCAACTGTACTCACTCTAATATAACCAATACTAGCCATTTATAACTCCTTATCTGCTTATGCCTATATTCTGTCGAATAAAAGTCTGTTCTTTCGCCTTATTTGCCCTGTGTTCTTCAACAGTCAACGGCTTGAATTTGGACACATAATTTTTATCGTCACTCATATAATTGAGTTCACGAAGCACGGCATTATGATTATGTTTGGCAACTTCAAGCTCGTCCATTTGTTCAAATTTTGCATTCCGCAAAATAATCTTCTTCAGACAATAACGCTTTGAGTTCGTTATATTCATTTTTCCAGTCTTGGTTCTGCCCGTCAAAAGCTTGAGGAAGCCCTCCCCAGCCGACATATTTAACAAGAAGCGCCTGTTCTTCTTTTGTGGCAGATGTCGCTTTTTCTTTTCTTAAATGATAAAGAACTTTTAAAGCATTGATATTGTCCCGGTACTTTTGTTTTGGAGTTCCAACACCTATGTTATCACTTTCGGTGATAACATAGTTTTCTAAAGTTCTGTTTTGATCCCCATCATTTCCAAGGCTTCCCAATGGCTCAGTCCGCTGTCTATCAAATCCCAATACCTGCTCGTTTCCATCGCTTCGGTCTCCTGTTCCACTTGCCCTGCGAACCGGTCGAACAATTCTCCTTTGTTCCGGGGTTTTTCCATTTCTTTCAATTTCTCCGGACTGTTCAGCGCCCATCTGTCCAGTATTTTTAAGGCTGTCGTTGTTGCGAATAATCCCATCTCGTCGAAGTGTTTGAATATTTCCCTGTCCATTACTTTCATTGCTATTTGTCCAGCTGCCATTTGTTTGTCTAACATGTTCATTCTCCTTATTGGTTACAGATTGTTCACTTCCAAGCATACGCCTTGTGTATGCTTCTTCCTTTTCACATTCCCGCCTCAGTTCTTCGATACAATCAGGTATCAATTCCAAAAGACTGAATTGCCTTTGTACAGATTTTTTCTTTGCCATACAAAATCCTTAAGTTGAAGTTATAAGATAAATGGAAAAAGGTCAATAACTTTTTTACAAAAAGCTGTTTTCACTTTTTCCAGACCTTTTTCCACAAGTAAAAACGTTGCTGAAAATTTTTGTAAAAAGGTATACCTTTTTACAAAAATAGAGCTGATACTAAAAACAGATACGATGTGATGAATTGAGAATTGTCTTATTAAAAAAATAAACGCTGCTCCAAAAACAAATGAGCAGAAAATCGAACAAGACTTATTCTATTTTGATTAAAAGACAGAGTGTGTTTCTGAAATACTAAGAACAAAAACAATAAAAAAATAAGCAGAAAATTAACGATAACTGAGTATATTAAATTGTAAAAATTATGACAAGGAATTTTATCTATTGTTTTTTGAGTTAAATTTGCTTATAATTTAATAAACAGAGTAATAGCTATAACAAGTCTTATTGTTGTAATTTAAAAAAAATAATTTAGTTTTTTTATTTGGCTCAATTTTTTTCTAACCCCAAACTATTATAAGGAATCAAAATGATCTATCGATGTTCAGTAAAATGTGATAATTGTGACTCAATATATACCTGTCGTATTGCAATAGGTCATTCCAGTTATCAAGAACACACCTTTCAGTGTGAAAAATGCGATGAAGAGCTTACAATCAGCCTACAGCTCAATCAAACGGAAGGAACGGGAGAGCCTTCTTTTAAAAATTGTACCAAGAGCGAAACAGAAGGCAAGGTTTATAATTTTCATCCTGAATTTGAATTGTCAGCTGATTATCGACATACAGATATTATTTCTTCCAATATAATAGCTCTAAGCCATCTTATGCAAAACAAAAAGAAAAACCTAGACATACTGAGAAATCTAAATAATGAAGAGTTAAGTCAAGTTAGGAAACAAGCCAATGGCTTATTTCTTGTTAATGAAGAATGGTCTATAGTCAGCAAAATATGGAAATTCTATATCCGCAATAAAAATGACTTGTTAAAAGATTATATTGTAAAAAACAAGTCAAAAATTTTTGAATATAAACCAGAAATTACTGCACCAGAGATTATTTTCTCTTTTTTATTCCGTTGTCTCGCCCCTGCTCTAGAAGATCATCTCAGAGACATCATAAAAATAGTTGCAAAGAAATATAGAAAAAATCCCTCAGTATTCACAAATTTTTGCAAATACCATGCCAACTATATTTTTAAGGAAAATCAAATAAAAATTCAGGAGATAGTACGGAATTTTTTCCTTGCTTTTCCAGAATTTAGTCAAAATTTTCTTAGTATCAAAAAAGGAGAACCCATTACTTCTGAACCTGCATATTCCTCTGTTAACTTTAATAAAATTAAGAGCTTTTATGGTGATGCTTACGAATGTCTAGGATCAGGAATCGTCACTCTGGCATGTCTTAATAACCTTCTAAAAGGTAGAAAATACGATACATTTGCAACTATGAATTTAGAAAAATATCTATCACTTAAAAAGTCTAGTAAAAATAACTGCTTTAATGATATTCCAGAATTTAATTGTCTTTTTACACACTACGACGCTCAGATTCGCAATGGTTCACATCACGGAAATATTCGCTTTGATCCAGCGACTAATACAGTTTTTTATGATCCAAACGGAAATGGTAAAGAAAAAAGCTTGCTTTATTTTGAATATCTTAATAAATGTTGCTATCTGTTTTTTTCTTGCTGTGTTATTGGTACCCTTGATATTTTCATTTATGATAAATTACGTTTTGCGGTAATGCGTGATTCAGCAGGATTAATATGTAAAATTTAAAGTGAGTTTTTGCCTATTAACTATCAAAAGATTTTATCGAAATTAGCGTTATTAAAACAAGGAATTTTTATCTATTGCTTTTTGGGCTAAAACTACTTATAATTTATCACTAGAGGAATAAATGAAAACAATACTTTCAAAATTAGCAGATTGTTTTTTTAACGTTTCTGCTGGGTGTATTTTAATCAGTCTTTTCGAAAATAAAGAAAATAGCATTTACCTAAGTGGTATTTCCTTATTTTTCGCAGTATTACTTGCTTGGATTGTAAATATGTTAAACAAAAAGGAGAAGTAAATGCAATATATTATTGTTGGTTCATTCATTGTAATAGTTGGAACTATTGCTGTATTTTTTGGATTGCGAGAACTCAAAAAAAAATAGTTTTGTTTATTAAAAAATAAAATATAATAAAAATAATAAGTTAAGCCCCAAATTTGGGGCTTTAATTTTATGCTTGTAAAATTTCTAACCGCTTATTGATTAGTTCTTTGGCAATATCAAGCAATTCTTCATTACGTTTAAAATTTTCCATTTTTATAAGATTATTGATGTACGCCAAATCAATAATAATTTTTCTTTCAAAAATAATGTTTCTTTGCTTATCAAAAATACAAAATTTCACAGTTTCATGAATATCTCCTTCTATTGTTTCAATCTTGTAATGAATAAAACTAAAAAGATAAAAATCGGGATTTACTTTGTAATCATATATTATTTGCCCTTTATCTGAAAAAACAATTCCTCTTTGTATGAGCGTGTTATATAAATCGGATTGTTGTGAAATGAATTGCCCACGTATAGGAAAATCTTGACATCTATAAGCAAATACATAGGGAAAATTTGTTTTGTTAAAGTAATAAAACAAATACCCGGCATTTTCATTACCATTGCCTAAAAATGAATTAAGCATTCTCTCAGCCAATTTGTTTTTAATGATAACTCCACTTTCCTTTTTGATTAAGTAAATAACTTTATCAAAATTATCCCGTAATAATTCCAAGGCTTCTATTGTAGATTGGTCAATGCCATCTTTTATCATTTCATCATAATTATTATATCCTTTTGTATGAGACGCATACGGACAATAATTGTATTTTTGATGATCAAATTGAGCAAGACCTTTAATATCTTTTCCTGTATGTCTACCATACGGTTTAGGAGAGTTTTCATTTCTATTATACAATGCACAAAGTTGAATAGGATTGTTACAAACTGGACATAGCGCGTAACAAATTTTGTTTTGATAATATGGTGGGTATAAACCTGGGTATTTATCAAAATTTTCACTTGAAATTTTATAAATCTTATCAGAATTTTTTATTTTATAACAATCCATTTTTTACTCCTTTTACTCAATATAAAAATCATTTAAAACTTGTATTACCCATTCATCAGGCAATTTGGGCACATATCCCTGTTCTTCAGCCACAAGAAGCAGCTGCAAAACTGTTGACAGCCCCATTGAAAACTCATGATACTTGTCTTTTAACGCAAAGACAAGAGGTTCATCACAGTTTGGGCATTGATTTTCTGTTGCTTTATTTTGATATGTCACACGGTTTTCAAATATTTCTTTTTGTTCTGATTTCATAACTTACTCCTTATTCTGCCTTTATTATATATTTTACACCCACATTCACCGGACGATTTTCATTAGCCGTGGGAACGACTCGTGAAGCATTGAATTTATAAATTTGACTGTTCCACATTGGAGCTGAAGCATAAATATGATGTCTTTGATGCGGTTCCGTATGAAAAGCTCCGCTTGTTCCTTGTTCTCCACCGTCAACCGGGATAAAATCCCCGGTAATGTTCCTAATACTGTCACCTTGCACTTGTCCTAGTGTTGTCCCATGGTTGACATTTCCATAACTTCCATGAGTTACAGTTTGACTTCCCGCTCCCCTCAGAAACATTCCTTTATAGTTCGGAACATTCGACATGAGCGCAGCCAAGTCCGGATACAACGTTTTATTCACTTTTTGCCCGTTGCATTCGAGCCATCCATCAGGAATTTGTTCCTTTGTCCATACTATCACTGTCCCGACAGGTACGCCTATCGACTGTGCCTGAACCTGCACCTTTTCCGGACTAAAACTTGTCGCGTCATTCAATGCCCATGCGCTGGGAGTCGCAATCGTATATATATATATATATGATTGACAACACCGCTAAAACTTTTCTTTTCATAGTTATACTCCTAGTATTTGATATTATCTGATAATATCTGATAATATTTATTCCGCTTTAATTATATATTTCACGCCCACATTCACCGGACGGTTTTCGTTAGCCGTAGGAACGGCTAAAGAAGCATTAAATTGAATACCGCTGTTTATACCTGTATCACCAAGCGCATAACGAGTAACCCAACCCGTTCCATTATGATACTCTGTAAAAGCTCCTTGTGAATGCCCATTAGCAAAAGGAAAGAAGACCGGGCTATTGTTTGAACCCGTAATATTTCTGATACCATCTCCCTGAACCTGACCTAATGTTGTCCCATGATACGCCCAACCGTAACTTCCGTGGTTTATCGCTTGAGTTCCCGCACCTCTCAAAAACATGCCCTGATAATTCGGAACATTTGACATAAGCGCCGCCAATTCAGGGTACAGCGTCTTGTTCACCGCCCGTCCGTCACACTCAAGCCAACCGTCAGGAACGGCATTCTTAGTCCAAATAATCACTGTTCCGACCGGCACACCTATCGACTGTGCCTGAACCTGAACTTTTTCCGGACTGAAGCTTGTCGCGTCCAGCAAATTAAAATTTACAGCCTGAGCTTGCCCGATAAATAAAAAACAGCTAACTAAAATCGAATACATGAATTTCATAAAACGCTCCTAAAATTTGGGTGATAATCACTCCAAAAGTAAAAAATGGAATTAATGCCACTTTCTTTTTCTTAAAAAGAAAACAAAACAAGAAGCCCAAACAAAACCCGAAGCATAAGCTTAGATACGTTTCACTCAAACCTAAAAATGCACCTATCATGGCACTGACAAGCACATCTCCAAAACCGATTGCCTCAATATTTTTTATTTTCAAAATGGCAAAATAAGCCACATAAAGGACAACAAACCCGAAACATAACCCAATAAGGGCATTATTAAAATTGCCCACAAGATAATTGCGGATAAGCCCTACAATACAGACTGTTATTGGTATAACATTATAAATCTTTTGTTCTTTATAATCCTGCCAGGACAAAACACATAAAAAGAACAATAAAACAGTCAAAATCATTATTTTATTTTCCTTTGAGATTTTTAACTACTTTGGCAGCATAATATTTGCCGCGTGTTGGGTTGCGATGAACAGGCGTATGGTAGCTTGCCACGGCTTTCCAATTCAGCCCGTGCTTATTGATTTCATTTTTGAGGATAAATGCTCCGATGATAATGTTGTTCTGCGGCTCAATGGCAGTTTCAAGTGAAATGCCGTATTTTCTCAGCCACCAAACATTGATTTGCATTATCCCCACATCAAAACTTTTCCGCTCATCATATGCTTTTTGGGCTATTTTTAGAGCTTCTTGCTTTGATTTTGGAAAATAGCCTTTTCCCTGCACATTGACTGCCCAGGGATTAAGGCTTGTTTCGGTTTTTGCAATAGCAATAAGCAGCTGCGGAGCAATATCATAATGCTTGCCGGCAAAAATAAAATCATCAAGCATGGTCTTGGCACTTGCCGTGTTTGGAGTTAAAACCAACAATAAAAAAACTATGAAGTTTCTGAAGCTGTTCCGCATAATGTCACTACCGTCATCTTGTTATAATTGGGCTGCGGGTAAATCCATTCATCTTTTTTATTCAAAACACGAAGATGGATCTGCCATTTTGTGTCATCCACATCCGTCGCCCAGGACTGAATGGCTGCCAAATGCACAGCTTCTTCTCCTGATGAAACAATGCTCGGCGAGACAAAAATATAGGGCTGCGTGTTTGTTCCGCTCGGGCAAATGGGCTTCTCAACATAATCGCCGTCACTGGCTATGGTCGCATTCTTCATCATAATGCTGTTACCCGTATCATTTACCGTCACAGCTTCGCCGTTCCTGCAAATATACAAGCCCTCGGCTTCATCATAAAAAAGCCTGTTTTCATTTTCCGTGTCATCACATAAAAACTCATCGTAACTATGTGAAACAAGTCTGATACTTCTTAGATTATTTATATCATAATCGGTCATATCCAAATTTGTCTGCATGGCATTGAGTTCAGGTTCGCCCGGAACGGCAACCCGATACAAAAAGTCCAAACCAAGTTCGGAACTTCCGAAAGTCGCCAGTGCAGCCAAATGTCCCGCACCGGGGCTGGGTATACCCATTTTGGTTAAATCAAATTCCCACATACCGTAACTGCCCAGGATGCTGTTGGCTGACTGATTAGGTAAATGTCCGCTTGGCACAAATCCGCCCGCACCGCCTAAAAAAGTCGCCGTACTTGGAATGATTGTATTGACAAACTTATTGTCATAATTTTTACCGTTGCTGTCGGTAAGCACTATCCCTTGCAGTTCCTTGTCCTTTGGCTGCCGGATGTAAATTTTGTATCCTTGATACCAAACATTGCGTTCCGCAAAACCGTCGGGCAATAAATCATCGTCTTTCAAATCCTTGATTGTGACAGTTTCGCCTTTGGTCGCCGTGCAGTTTTGCAATAACCTGACATGATTGAGCCTGATATATTCGCCGACAGCGGCATTCACCGTTTTCAAATGATCTGCCGCATTACGCTTTTTCAGATATGTCAGCCCCTCGTTTATTTGCGATGCTATGGTTGGAAGCAAACTTAATAAAATAAGTATGCCGAGCATGGCGCTTCCCAGACCTGACGCATTAGATTTTTTCATTCTGTAATCTCCAATATGCTGACCAAATCGCCCTCATCAATGAAATTGGGCAATACAGTCGGCGGCGTTGCATAGTGCGGGTAAAAAAGACCATTCTTTTTTGACCCCACACTATGAGAATACATGGTTTGCTTTCTGGTTTGCACTATTTCTTTTTGCGTCGCTTTGCCATAAACATACAAAATATTACCCTGAATCCGGGCTTTCCAATTCCGGTTGACAAATCCGCCCGGAAATTCAATATCCTTATCCTGAATAACTCCGGTAACGGAATTATCCGCAAAAACATAATCCATTACGTTTTTACGGTAGATAAGAAAATTCAAAGCTTTTATTTCCGAAGAAGTGTCAACTTCTTTAAAATCGTTTTGTGAATAAATGGAAAGCAGCATAACCGCAAAAGCCAAAAAAGCAAACATTTTCATAAAATTACCGTGCTTCGTATTTTAAAGTGTTCTTGCCAGCATTACAAAGTCCAATAACGCTTGCCGTTGAAGAATCATCATTCAACAGAGAATTGTTGATGGCGACACTTATCCATGAATTTACCTGGTTGCCCGCAAGCCGTCCGCATTCTTCATCGGGAATATTGGTTATTTCAATAAAAAAGCTGCTTTCATCATCACTGGAAGTGAGTGTTATTGTTCCGCCCCATGAATTGATAAGCTTGTCGCCTTTAATTAACGTTGTCGGAACAGCTCCGCCTTTTATGGCGATTTCATTGGTTAAATCCCCATATCCGGTCGCTCCCGTGTATAACGAAGACACTCTGCTTGATAACTGGATGATTTCAGACTGGAATTGCAAAACATTTCCGCTTGAACGAGTGAAATAAAACATTGCGATACCGGCGACAATAACAAAAACACCCGCCAAATAACCAAGCATGGTATCACTTAGTCCGGCAATTAAAAAAGCATTGCTTTTTTTGGTTAAACGTTTCTTCACGAAATTTTTCATTTTAAATCCCTCCTAAGGAAGTTGATATTTCTTTATAGGCTAAAATAATGCCTATGATTATTACGGTTATTGAAATCAGACATATTGTCTGCACAATTTTAGCCTGTTCCGTAAGTTTTTCCTCACCTTGCCTGATCCAGTCCTCGGATATTTTATAAAGCTTGTCCTCGAACTCAGGAAGTTCCGCATAGGTTCTTAAATCATTGATAAGCTCCTCATCGGGAAATCCTGTGTCAGCTAATAACAATGCGTCCCCGAATTTCTTTTTCCCGAAGTTTTCAAGAATTTTTTTTATTCTGTCTTTCAAATACGGAGTGGAAATGTCAGAACGTACCATGTCATGCAGAATGTCAACCTGCTGTTTGCCGGCTTTCATCATGCTTGAAAACGTAAAAAGCCATGTTGAGCCCACAATCATTCTGTAAATCGAAAACGGCGGAAATTTATCCAAAAAAGTCCTGTATTCCCCCGTGTAGTTCGGAAAACTATAAAAAGTAAAAGCTGCTCCAAAGACAAAGAATATTCCAAAAACAGCCCCATATACAGAGCCCAAGAAACTTGAAACAACGTACAATAGATAACCGAATCCCTGCCATTCCGCCGGATTTGAATTCCCCTCGAAGCTTGGAACCAACACAAAGGCGACCAAAAGCAACATCACAATCAGCAATGCGAATAAAAAACTCGGATACGCCAAAGCTGATTTTATGGTTTTTCTAATGGTATCTTTCGCACTGATGATACGCTCGGCAAGTTCAAAACCTTCATGCAGTTTTCCGCCGCTCTCGCAGCTTTCAATCAGCATGAGTTCATCGTATGGAACATATTTTTTTAATGCTTCCGATAAGCCTTTATGATATTCCGCACAAATATTTTCAAAAATCTCGGACAATACCGTATTATTTTTGTATTGCTTCGCCAAATTTTGAAAAATTGTAAGCAGCGGAACACCATATTTCAGCTGCATGGCGATTCTTGCCCAAATCTTTTTGCGAAGAGTATTATTAAACGCTAATCGAATTAAAAAACTTTTCATCGGCTCACCTCGCAGTCAAGAGGTAAACCTAACCTGTCTTCCGTAATAAACGGATCAGCTTTGCCCTCTTTAATATATTGCAAAGCGTGCTGAATATGCGTTATCCCTCCTCTTTCATTAAGCCAATATTCTTTGGCTTTGGCTATTTTGTTTTGACGGATTAAATTCAAAAATGTGGCGTCGGTTGCGATAACTTCCGCCGCTATTTTTTGTCCTTTAATGCCCGTATGATTGCAATGCTCGCAGCCATCGCCCTTAATCCGCACTTCACTGTCATCACTTTTCAATGCGCGATTAATTTTTTGAGCCATATTTTTATCGTAGGTATCAATCACATCATGCAGTTTTTTACTGCAATGCGGGCAAAGCTGCGGGATAAGCCGCTGATATTCAAGTCCGGCAAGTACGCTTGGCTCACAAATATGGTCCAAGGCATTTACCATGCCTTTTTCTCCCAAAATCGTTGCCATACGCAAGATAATGCTGATGGCGTCGCTTGCGTGAATGGTCGCCCATATGCTGTGTCCGGAAAGCGCAACGTTAATACCTGCGGCTATCGCTTCGGCATAACGCATTTCACCGATTAAAAGGCAATCGGGGTCGGAACGCATTGCTCCCGCTATTGCCTGTATATAGGCTTGCTCACGGCTTTCGAGATTTTTCGTATCAACAGCAATCTGATCCACCCCCTCAAGATGAAATTCCGGAGGGTCTTCAACGCTCATGAACGCTTTTTGCGGATTTTGTTCACGCATACACTCAAGTATGTGTTTGAGTGCGGTCGATTTGCCATGCCCTGTCGGTCCTGAAATAATATTAAGCCCTGTTCGGGTGGTTAAATATTTGACCGTTTCAACTTGGCTATCAAGAAAACCAAGTTTTGCTAAACGGTTTTCCAAAGACCCGGCTGCTTTAATGATGTCATATAAGAGCCGGGCGTATAAGCAAGACCCGATACCTTCCGGGCTGTCCTTTTTTTCTGTCGGCTCGATATGCACACGAGAAGAATGCATGCCTTTGGGCAGGTAATTGTCATTGATAATACGGGCGTCCTGCCGTATGCGATAACTGAAACCGGTATCGCCATTTCCGCACATGGTACTGTAAATGGTACGGATAAGCTCACGCACACGATATGCTTCGATGATTTTATAATCACCAAGCATGCCGTCTATCCTGAAACGGATCAAACCGTAAGCCCCCATGTCTTTCACATGGATGTCGCTCGCTTTTTGCTTGAAAGCTTCCTGCCAGACATCGATGGCGAAATTTTGAATTTCATTCATAATTTGGGCGGAAGACAACGTATTATGGCTGAATTTATCCGCAAAAACCGTCGGCTTATACAATTCAAAGCTTGATACGACCCGTTGCGCCAATAAATCATTGTAGACTTCAAGCACTATCGGTTCCGCTTTTATTGCGGAACTTATGCAAAGCTTGTTGTCTGAAATGGCAAGCCCGCTGCGTAAGTGGTCAGGAATTAAATCAACAACATCGAACGTCTTTGTTTTGTTAAAAAACATAATCACAACTCCAATGTCTTATTGCCAAGCAAAACCCGGTCACGGAAAACCTGTACTTTCAGTCCGTTCCATTCCTGCCCATGGGTTACGGTATCCGTTTTGCCCTTGTACTTGATTTTTGCCTTCAACGTGTTGTTATTGCTGTAAATGGCGATAACCTTGGAACTTCTGTTATCCTCATTGGAAGAGGGTTTCTTATCATCGGACAATAAATCTTCTCCCGGCACTTCGAGCTTGTCCATAAGCTGTTTTGCGGTCAGTTCACTTGGAGTTTGTTGGATAACAGGCACAAGCAGCTGATTAAGCTTTTGGCTTTGTTCCTGAATTTGCACCTGCAAATTCAAATCTTCCAAAACTCCTCGTTGGGCGGTAATCGAACCGAGCGTCGGAATTTCGTTTGCAAATGCCGTATTGGAAAATAATCCGACACATAATAACGTTAGAAATTTATTGAACATATAGATCTCCTTTTATAGACCATTGTCCGTTATTGTATTCAATACGTTGAACCGATAAACTGGGAATAGAATTTAATGCCTGAAATAATGAATCACTGATAATCAAACTTGAGGGAATGGATTTCCATTCAAATTTCGCCTTTAAAAAAGGTGCCTGAACGGAAAATTTCAGTTCCTTGAATTCCTTGACGTCCTTTTTATCAAAAGTAAGCGTCAAGTTCGCCCCCATGTTCTGCGTCAGCTGGTACATGAGTTTTGTGGCTTCTTCCTGATGAAGAAGCTGCGTATGCGGCACATCGGTTTGCACAAGTTTTATTTCTGCAATCTCATGCTTGGCAACCACTTCCTGCGGTTTTGTCAGTTCCCCATTAAAAGGCAGATTGATGAAACTCGCCTGTTTTTCGTGTTTCCAATAGGAAGTTATTTCCTTTGGAGTGCATATTCCTTTTTCCAAAGCCCAGCCAAATTCATTGACCGGCAGGGAAAACAAAACTGGCTTGCAAGTATTGTAAACGTCCAATGGATAATTGTTCTTTTTCCAGTCCATGGGAAAATACTTCTGACTGTTCTTGCGAATATCCATTATTTTATTTTCCATGGATTGTTTGGAGAACAATGCGGCTTCCTGCAGCTGCTGCAAGCTCCGAATATCCAAATAACGCATTACCCCAAAGAAAAAACCGATGAAAACAAAACTTGCAAAAAGAATAATTCTTATTTGTTTCGTTTGTTTTTTACTTCTGTACAAGGGATAAACCTTGCTTTTATTCAGAAACTTCTTTGTTTGGAGCTGTTTTGCCAAAAAGTTCACACTTTCATCAACAGTATCAAAAACTACCGGTTCAAGTTTCGGATTGAAACTTTTCAAGTCATCAAGTTTTTTCCGGAGTTCTTCCTTTGAATGGCAGACAAAATCCCCAAGACCGAGGATATTCTCCTTGTCTTTTGCAAAAAGCCAATAAATCTCCTTATTCTCTGTTGCGTCGATAAGTTTGAATACTCCGACAAACGGCTCTTGAAAATTTATTGACGTCGCCAAACTCGACGCACTTAAAAACCGCTCGTTTTTATCGGTCAAAGCCGTACCGAATTGTTTTTTGCCATTGAGCGTAAGCACATCAAAATATTCCGTACACGTCTCCGGAATTTGCTTTTTGGATGTTACGGTATGCCACGTAAACCCAACGACATAGAGTTTTTTATCTATGAGAACAAGTCTGTTCATATATCAGCTCCCTCAAGAGAAACCGTTATGATTAAAATAGACTTGCCGTCGCTTGATGATTTTCCGCCAAATAAAAAGCCGCCTTTTGTATTGTTGAATTTTGTTTCCTGCGCATAACCGGCAAGCACAAGTGTTTGTCCCATTTTCATACGCATACGCTGTGAAAAGGACCTGTTCGTTGTCTGCGGCAAATCAACCGTAACGTCGTTTGTGGAAAAGCGCTGCATTTCTTCAAGGGAAGATAAATGCACATTATACTGGAGTATCACTTCACGCCGTTCCAAAATGTGCGGCGTTACCGTCATGCTGAAACCGGTTGTCACTTCGCCCGGAATAATATCCGTTGTCTGTCCATAATCCGTTGTATTTGTAGACATACTGGCTAAATAGGCATGTTTGCTCACCGCCAAAGCGGGCAGCGGCTGATTGCTCATCACAATACCGCTCGCACTCGTCACCTGTGACGCATTGCCAAATTCACGCAAAGCGCTCAGTGTGGCATTGCTGCCCTTGAGTTTGCCTGAAACAATGCTTGCGGTGATATTGTTGCTCAAGTTGGAAACATTGCCCGCAATAACGCTTAAATCCGCATTTTCAAAAAGAGCATTGAGGTTAAAACCCGCTTCGATGTCGTCATTCAGCTCCAAAGAATATACTTGGACGTTGATAGCTACCTGACGTGACATCTTCTTATTGATTTCATCAATATACCTATCCACAAGCTTAATCTTGTCCGCACTGTCACGTACGGTTATGGTTCCGGCTCCCTGATTGGCGCTAACCGTTCCGGTTGATGAAAGTAACCCTTTCACTTCTTCGACAATTTCTTTGTACGTATCATATTGGTAACTGGTTTTAATGGTTTGGGCGGTATCAGCTGAACTGTCACCGGTTGAAACGCTTTGCCCCAAACCGCTGCCTGAATTTTCATTGCTTTTGTTTTTATTGGTCAGCGTATTTTGGTAGCTGTTTGTTCCGGGGATCGCCATAATGGTGTAGGTCTTGCTGATAACCTTTGAAAAAGTCACCGTATTATCGGCAAACGTCCAGCCATAGCCGGTGGTTGTCGAAATACTGTCAAGCAAGCCTTTCAAAGTACCGTCATAAAAAATTCGGTACTGCTGCGTATCAAATCCGTCTGTCTGAAAACTCATGCTTGGAAACAGCATTTCTATGCTTTGGGCAATCTCCGCGATTGTTCCGCGCTGTGAAAGGAGCGCTTTCTTATCAAAAAGCGGGCTTCGTATATCCAGCTCACGGACACTCGAACCCAAGTACGGAGTATCGAAAACCTGCACGGTTTTGGACTTGGCAATATTTTCATATTCCTTTGCCTGTTTGTCCATATAGTGCAGCGGAACAGAGCAGGCAGTCATAAAAAGGCAAAAACAAAACAAGAAAATTTTCTTCATATTATTCCCCGATAACTTCGATTACTTTGTTTTGCTTGTATAAATTGACACGCAAGCCGTTATTCTTCTTTTGAAGTGAATTGAAAACTTTTGACACTGCGTCGATAAAATTCCCCGTAAACGTAGCCGAAGCATTGAGTTCCAGGTCATAATCCGATTTCCAAATCAATTGCCAGTTTTCCCCTTTTGCCCATTCGTCAAGCTGATTCATGAGCGAGCCTTGTTTCAAGACCCAAACTTTCGATTGTGGCATTACAGGTATTGCCGGCGTAATCGGTGCTTTCGCTTCCGCCTTGATTTCAGACAAAGCCGTTTGTGCCGCTTTGGAGTGTTCCTTTTGCTCCGGAACAATTCTTTCTTCCTCTGCCGTTGCGGGAACCGCAAAAGAACTTGCTCCTAAATTTCGCACAACCCCGATATGTTTGCCGTCGGACAACTCAAGGCGTAAATACGCCCTTTTCTTGTCTATGAAATCGAACGTATAACTCAAAGCAATGCCGTCGGTTTTGTTGCCATTTAATGTGAAACCGTTGCGCACCAGATACGTTCCGATGTCATCGGCAAATCGTTCGTTTTTGGCGGGAAGCAAAATCAAATTCACGTCCTGAGGTTTTTCATAATGTTTCGCCAGTTTTTGACTTGCTTCGAACGCAAAATACTCCGAATCGATCGGAAACTTTTTTGACACGTTGTCGTAACTGAACTCACGGGCAATGCCCAAAGAGGGCATTGCTGCGAGCATTAAGAGGAATAATGCTTTTTTAATCATATTATTTTCTCTTAGCTTTGATGGTTGTTGATTTTTTGCTTGGAGTGCCGTCAAAATTAGGAGTGCCGTCGTCTTTCGCCCAAAACTTTTCCTTACAGTTAGGATACCCGCTGCACGCAAACCAAATTCCGCCTTTGGAAGTCGGACGGGCAACAAGCATTTTTCCGCATTTCGGACAGTTAAATTCAGTCGGACGACCTGAATCTGCGCTCTGTTCCACAGGCTTGCCGTTTTCATTATTGAATTTCGCCTCACATTCTTCATTCTGACATGCGAAGAAATCATAGGCTTTGCCTGTTGTTTTGCTTATGCCTTTGCAATGTTTCAAAGCTGAACCGCATTTTAAACATGTATATTCGGAAATATTTGAACTGCGTTCCGTCGGTTTGCCGTTTACATTATCAAAAGCGGTTTTGCAGCTTTCGTTTTCGCAAACAAAAAAGTCGTATGCTTTTTTCGTATCTTTGTTCGTGCCTTTCAAATGCTTCAAAGCACATCCGCATTTAGGACAGGGAATTGCGGACTTTGCGGAATACTTCGCCACTTCTTCGGCAAGCGTTTCATACGCTTTTGACACCAGCTCCAAATAAGTGCTTTTATTTTCCGCAATATTGTCCAGTTCTTCTTCCATGGACTTCGTATAGTCCAAATTCAGGAACGAAAAACTGCCGAGCATGGCGTCAAAAAGTTTTTCGCCGAGTGCCGTTGCGGAAAGTTTATGCTTATCATCTTCCTTGATATATTCCCTGTCGAGAATATTGGACATAATGCTTGCGTATGTGGCAGGTCTGCCTATGCCTTCCTTTTCAAGGTCACGGATAAGACTTGCCTGTGTATAACGGCTTGGAGCTTTGGTCTTGTGTTCCGTCACTTCCGATTTTTGAGCGGTGACCTGATTGCCGGTTTTCAATATCGGGATATTGTTGCTTGGTTCTTCATCACCTTCATCAGCCTGATCTTTGGCAAAAATGGTTTTCCAGCCCTGTTCGGTAAGCGTGCTTCCTTTTGCGTTAAAAAAGACTTCTTTTTCTTCCATTAACGCTTTAAGTTCTACTTCCCGTACCGCAAATACTGCGTCTTTCAGAACACAAGCGAGCGCCCTGTCACGGATAAGTTTATACAGCTGCCGTTCCTTGTCGCCTGCTTCAATATCATAAACCGTTATATCAGTAGGGCGGATGGCTTCATGGGCTTCCTGGGAATTTTCCTTGCTCTTCCAGGTTCTTTTTTGGTCGGCAACGGGCAAATTTTCCTGTAAAGCAAAGGATTTGATTTCTTCATACGCTTCATCGGACAAGTTAGGGCTGTCTGTTCTCATATAAGTGATAAGCCCTGCTTCATATAAGCTTTGGGCAATGCTCATGGTTTCCTTTGGAGTGAATTTCAAAGCATTGCTTGCTGCCTGCTGTAATGTTGAAGTGGTAAACGGCGCAGGAGGTGAAACCTTTTTATTGCTTTCTTCAAAAGCGACAACGTCAAAGGTGCGGATAGCGGTGATTTTTTCAGCAATGTTTTTATCAAGAATATATTCCTGACCCGCCGATAAAAAATTCTCCGTATTCCACTTTGCGGTCCAGCCGTCCTGCACGTTTTCCACATACTCAAATATGGCTTTTACGCCATAATGCTGCGTAACTTTGAAAGAACGTATTGCACGTTCCCTTTCCACAACAAGCCGGACCGCCGGGCTTTGCACACGTCCCGCACTGACGGTTTCACCGATCACATTGGATAAAGGCATGGACGTCGTATACCCGCAAAATCTGTCAAGCACACGGCGTGCTTCCTGAGCTTTCACAAGAGCCATGTCAATGCTGCGTGCATTGTTTACTCCCGCCATTACTTCCTTTGGAGTAATGGACGTATAGGTTACCCGTTTATAATTGGTCAATTTGAGTTCATCAGCCAAATGCCATGCGATGGCTTCCCCCTCACGGTCGGGGTCGGTGGCTAAATATACTTCATCAGCCTTTGCGACGGCTTCTTTTAAAAGGGCGATGGTTTTCGCTCCCCGTTCCGTTGCTTCATAATGAGGCTCGAAATCCGGTGCTTCAACGCCCATGTCATTGACGGGCAGGTCACGGATATGCCCGTAACTTGCTTTTACGTCCCAGTCATCGCCGAGAATATGTTTCAGCTTTTCAATTTTGCCCGGTGATTCGACAATTAATAAATTCATAATGGTATCCTTATCTTGCAAGTTGAGATTGTTTTGATTGTTTTTGCGTTAGGCTTCTTGCTTGGCTTACTTGACGCGTTACAGCTTCAAGCCCTTGGGCTTTATGCAGGTCGTTGAAGTCCGTGAGCTTTCGGGCTTGTTCTTCTTTGGTGAATTGCGGAACAGCAAGCTTTCCGCCTACTGCCAATGCAGCTTTTTTAGCGCATTCCAAACCGACATTATTGTCCTTATACTGGTCGTTATCCGCACAAACGGTGATTTCAATACCTTTGTATTTTTCAGCTAACGCCTTTGAAACTTCCTCTAAATTTCCTGCGTCAAACGCAACGACAACCGGAAGTTTGGTAGCTTCGTGCAGGCTTGCGCCCGTTGCGAAACCCTCACAGACAAGAACCTTGGAAACGTCTTTTGCTTCTTCGGACAGCAATGCAAAATTGCCTCTTTTTTCAATACCGCTTAAAAACTTTTTAGAGCCGTTTTCTTCAATGAACTGTACTCCACGAATATCACCGTGGATATTTTGAACCGGCACGACGAGCTGACCGTAATTGTTCTGTTTCGCGATATAAGGCTTTATGCCTTTTTCTTGCAGATAGGCATGATTTTTATCCGCTTCAAAGGAATTATTCAAAACCCTTTTTGCGTTATTTGCTGCAACATCATAATCACGCTGTCTTTTTGCTTCCCGTTCCTGCAATTTCCGGGCGTGTTCGGCACGTTGTTTCGCTTTTTCTTCTTCGGTTAATTGTACTCCGGAAGAAACGAACTTGCTTTTTTCACCGGTAACGTAATTTTGTGACCAGCCGCTTGGCACGCCGTCAAGGTATCCGCAGTAGGCGCCGTCTTTTCCGCCCGGTTTGCCGATAAGCGGTACTCTGTGAATTTGCCCGTCCATAATCGGAGTATCCACATCAAGCCCATTGGCTCGGCAATGCTGCGCGAATTCGATTTCAGGACTGATTGATTCCTGTTTTGCAGGAACAACGGTGTTTTCATCAACAAGCCATTCTTTGAACCTATTGAGGTCCGCGCCTTTTTCAACATACCAGGACTTATTGTCCTTATCCCATTTGGCACCAAGAGCTTTAGCGTCCTTACGTTCATCATAAGGAACGGCAATAAACGTCTTGTCTTGTGCGGGATTTTGCTCTGCTGAAACTTCTTTTTCTGTCTGTTCCTGCTTTGGCTCCGCCGTTTGAGAAACGGCTTGTTCTTTTGGAGTTTGTTCTGCGGTTTGGGATATGTTTCTTTCCGTTAAATCCAATTTGTTCCATTTTGCAAACGGTTCAAGGTCGGTACCCTTTTCCACATACCAAGCTTTTTGGTATTTATCCCATTTGGCACCAAGGGCTTTCGCTTCGTCTTTTTCTTCTCTTGGCACGTCAAGATAATCACGGCTTGCCATGATAAGCTCAACTTTCTTTTCCTTCGGCAGCCATTTATAAAACGGCTGTAAATCCGTGCCCTCAAGCACATACCAAGACTGTTCCTGTTTAGACCATTTAGCTCCGAGTGCCTTGGCTTCGTCCTTATCAGCATAAGAAACGGAAAGCTTAAGTTGCTTCGGCTGTTCCTTTGCAGGTTCTTCCCGGTGCATTTCTTGATTTTGCCCATGCGTTTGTTCTGCCTGTTGAACTTGCTCAGCTGGAGCATGTTCAGCTTTGTTAAAGTTTTGTTTGCTTGGTACTAAAATTTTATCTGCCATTTCACGAAAATCACTTGAAAGATTTTCCATGATAAAATGAAGATTTTGGTCAAGCAAATCGAGTTGATCTTTTGCTGGATCTGAAAGTTTTTCAAACTTTTCAGAATTAGGATCAAAGGCATTAATTTTATAAGAAAATTCAAAATTTTTGTTATCCATTCTGTATATTTTCATATTTTCCATAAAATAATCAGCAACAGAAGGATCAACGGTTTGAGAGAAACGATTTAAAATTTCCTGTTTCAATTTATCTGTATTTTTAAGTAAAGCATTTTGATTTCCACTATTATTATAAAAGGTTATTCCATAATCTTCAAAAGTCTTTTCCTTTTGAACTTCTTGCTCTTGTTCCAATTCCTGTGCTTTTTCCAAAGTCTTATCAAATTCCATAACAAAACCTTTTATTTTTTCTGCGTCCTTGGCAGCGTTCAAAATTTCAAAGGGACTTTTTTCAATTACCTGTACCCATTGGTCAGCAAATTGTTTTCCCTCAGGCTCAAATGGAATGCCAAGCTCTTTGCAAAGCATGTAACTTGCTATTTCAGTCCTAAGTTTTTGACGGGCAAAAGCTTCAGTTCCGAATGGCACTGTTTCATAGTTCAGACGTTCCTCACCGTTTCCAGCCCAACGGCAAAGTTCATGAATTGCGGCGGAACTGTACGCAAGTTCGTCCTTATACGCTTCCTTTGGCGGCATATAAATCGTGTCGTCCTTGGAACGGTAAAAGACCTTGTCTTTTTGATTATTCACGATTTTCACCTGTGAATTTTCAAAAATGCTTTGCACTTTCGCAAGGGCTTCTTCCTTGTTTGACGCTTTGCCTGGCATTTTTTCAATGCCGGTTAATTGTTCTGCATTGAACAGTTTCACAGTCTGAATTTTGGGCTTATCGAGCTTTTCTTTGGTTTTATAGTCGATGTAATGATAAAATGCGATTTCTGTCGCCTTTTCACCTTTTTTCACCTGACAGCCTTGTTCCGCCGCCTGGTCATACGTCAACCAGCGGTTATCCGTATAGCCTTTGGCGGATAAAACCATATTGTTGGCGGCGGTATAATTTTTTCCGGTTATCGGGTTATAGGGCAAGTCGATATGTTCATTTTCACGGGCTTGCAGCCATGAAACCGTGCCGCGTTTGATTTGTTCCGCTACTTGTTTCGACAAGGCGACATGAAACAAGTCTTTTTTATCTTGTTGTTGGCTCATAATTCCTCTCCGTTTAAAGCTTTTTCCTCAAAATCGCCCATGAACTCGGCAAGTTCGGGGTCAAGCTCGATAACAAGGTCGGGGTCTTCGGCAAGCTGACGGAATACTGCGTTTCCTGACGCTTCAAGACGTTCTTCACGAGTTACATTCATTGAGTTTTGCATAATTTCTCCTAAAATTTTTTCATTTTTGTTACGGTCGAAATATCAACCAAGCCAAAATAACGACTGTCAAAGCTCCCCCAATGCGTCGCCATCGCCAATACCTTATTTTGAGGAATAATACAGGGTTTTAGCAGGCTTACCGTATTATTGCCGTCTTTGTCATTTTCTTTGATTTCACCCCATAAACAGGAAATACTTTTTCCTTTTGGAGTGACACAAACTTGATTTTCTATAATGTCAACTTTATCCCCTGGCAGTCCTGCAACAAATTTGAGTAATTTCTGATGAGGGCTGACATAACGCTCCGCATGTACTTTTTCCGCTGTTTCTTCGCTAAGTCTAAAACTGATAATATCCCCGTAATTGAGCGTGTCCTGATCTAATGTTTGATAATAAAAGCCTTTTTCCATGCTCGACGTTGTATTAAAGCCAAAACTGTAAAACCTGGAAAATCCAAAAAGAATTACCAAAAAAGAAGCTATGAAGCTCATGCCGATACTAAGCTTTTTCATTGGTTCCCGCCTTTTTATTCATGAAATCGGAAAAACTGACGCCTTTTGCCATGTCTGACGGAGTATACCTCTCAAAATAAATGGAATCGGACTTTTCAGGAGCATGCATTTTTGCCCGTGCTATAAAAACCGGGTCTTTGAAATATAAAATCTGTCTGCCGTAAATAGGAGGACGTCCCGCCGTCAGAATCAGCATGTCGCCGCCCTCAAGCACATTTCCGCTGCTGTCTTTTTTCGCTCCGGGAAGCCGCATGCATTCGTCGGGTGTAAGCAGCGGTCTTGCCGTTTCCTGAATATTCACGGAACGGCTTTTTCCGCCTTTGGAGTAGGAATAAGAAGTTTTTTTATCGACTACTGTCGTTTTGCCTGTCATTTCGGAAAGCATTTGCGCCGTTTCAAATTTATTGGGGGCATAAGCAATTCTGATATGGCAGTTCGCCATAAGCGAATTTTCCTTGCCGTACACGTCATTCAATTGCCCCAAGTCCTGCACAATCAAGTACATCTTTCCGCCGTATCCGGCGATATAGGCTATGGCTTTTTCAATAATGGGCAGTTTTCCGATACTGGTAAATTCGTCGAACAACAAAAGCATTCTGTGCTCATAGCCCTTGACGCTTTTGCCTTCTTTAAATTCCATTTTTCTGCAAATATGACGTATAATCATATCTACCATAAGACGGATTAAAGGCTTTACACGGTCAATTTCAGCCGGGCTTATCACCAAATACAAATCCACCGGATTTTTTTTATAATTCATTAAATCATTGAGCTTGAAATCGCTCTTGGAAGTGTTCTTGGTAATAACCGGGTCACGGTACAAGGATAAATTGACCAATGCCGATGAAACAACGCCTTTGACTTCCTGCTCGCCCTTGTTTTCCATTTCAGTGGCACAAGATAAAATGAAATTGTGGCATTCAACGCCGATTTGATGGTCAATTCCCGGATAAAGCCTATCAAGCAGTTTTGCATGATTAAAATGCCTCATCATCCTGAATTGAATGGGTAGTTCCTTTTCTGCGCCTGCAAGGATAAAAACCAAATCCTGCATTGTGGCGGTCCGCATAAAACGGGCTTTTGTCACGATAAGGCAGTGCAATAACGCTCCCGCCAAAAAGGCATAGCCCGCCTTGTTCCAGTAATCGGTAAGTCCCTTACCGTCAGGATCGACAAGCATGAGGGCGATATTCTGCACTTGCTTGATACAGCCGAAATCATAAAAATCAACTTCTTCCAAAGGATTGAAACAAGCCGTTACGCCTTCTGTGTCCGTGGGGTCGAACTTGATAACTTTATGTCCCAAGCTTTGCCTGTATCCTGCGGTTAAAGCCCAGTTTTCGCCCTTAATATCAAGAACAATGCTTGACTCCTCCCACGCTAAAAGACTTGGCACAATAAGCCCCACGCCTTTCCCGCTTCGTGTCGGGGCAAATGTCAAAATATGTTCGGGGCCGTTGTGCCGTAAATAATGCAGTGTTCTTCCTTCCTGAAATCCGCCGACATAGACGCCTTTGCCGCCGAAATACCCCATTTCCTTAATGTCTTTTTTCGCTGCCCATTTTGCGGAACCGTGCAGCGTTTTATTGCCTTTATTATAGTAAAATCTAAAACACAGTACCCCGGTGAAAACGATTATATTGGGCAGCACAAACCAGCAATAGAAAATATTGAGCGCTTCATCGCCGACCGGGTAATGTCTTGCAATATAATACCAATACGGCACTTTCCAAAACGGATAGAAGTACACTCCAAACAAGGAAATAGGTTCCGTCTTGAAATAATAACCAAGATATTGGGCTGTCATGTGTGAAGCGACAATTATTGACAATATGAAATATATGCTGAAAACAAGCCTGAAACCAACATTAAAAACTTTTTTCTTGTCTGATAATCCGTATTCCTGCATTATTTCCACCCCCTATAACTTCCGCCAAAAACCAAGTCTTTGGTAAGTACGATATTGAACTGATAACCCGGCTCTATTTCAAGCGTCGGTTTGATATTCAAATGCTTTTCAAGCAGGGAAGTCGTCACTTGCCCGAATTGCTGTGCAAGTGCGGAATTGAGTTGTGAAGATAAACTGTTTTCATTGTCGTTATTGGTGTTTTCATCAACGGCATACGCTGTGCCTGCGGTAATCAGAGCCATTAAAATGCTTGAGCCGAAAATCCGAAAATAATGGTTATCGACCTTTTGGCTAAAACCGCTGTTGCCCGCCATGTCCGCACCGGGAACACTCGGTATGGTCATGGCTGATCCGTCAGGAAAAATTATCCTGTTCCATGCGACGAGCACTCGCCGTTGTCCCATAATCACACGGCTGTCATACACGCCGAACAACTTTGAACCCTGCGGAATAAGCAAATAACCGCCGGTTGCGCTGTCATAAATATTCTGTGTGACCTGTGCTATCATGTTCCCCGGGAGGTCTGAATTAATTGCCGTCACCATGGCGGCGGGAATAACACTGCCGGTTTTTATTTCGTATTTCTGTCCTGCCGTTCTCATGTTTGGATTTATCCATTGATTATCGGGCTTGGAACGCTCAAAAAACTGTTCCTTGTCAATGTCGGCAGAAACATCATAGCTGTTTTGTCCCGCATTTATCGCCATACCGGAAGGTATCGGGCGTTCCGTTGCCGATATGGGCGTATAATTTTCAGCCGGCTGTTCGATTTTGGAACCGCTGCCCGTATATGCCGTCAAATTCGCTTGCAGCGCCGCAAGATATGCCTGTTCCCGCATTTGAATAAACTTTTTTGTATGCTCGCTCGGTTCGGGCATTCTTGAAACTTTTATTTCAGGGAACGCTTCCTCTTTGAGTTCTTCCTTTGGTTCTTCTTTTTTCGGAGGAGTTAAAAGTCCGGTTCCTTTACTCATTGGAAACATACGCTCGTTGCTTTCAACCTGTATTTCAACTTGTTCCTGTTCAACCGGTTTATTTTCCTTTTTTCCGGCTGTGAATACGGAGTAAAGCACAATGAAAACAACAAAAACTGCGATGCCAAGCAAAAGAAAATGCAATTTTCTTGACCCGACAATAGCGTCAACCTTGGGACGGATAGTCAATCCGTTAGGGGAATTACTCATTGTCCACTCCTAAACGGCTGCGTGAAATGCTGTTTCCGTTTTTGGAATACATGGAGGAAAAATTATTGTTGTCACCCAAGCGGATTTGCGTATAAAAGCCCTCTTCCAGGCTATCAATGGTATAGGAAAGTTCCATGCCTTTTTTGGAAATTTCAAAGCCTTTTTGACGCAGCGCGTTTTCAAAAATCACGGAAAACGTATCAATCACCACGTCGTCGACGACTTCCGCTTTTTCTTCTTTTGGAGTAATCAAATTAAAGCTTGTGTGCCCCGGGGCATACTGCGTGGCAATATATAGAGCCATATCACCCGCTATCGCTTTTAAAACGCTTTGTTCTTCGGGAACAACTCCAAGAAATGAATTGCCGGATTGGTAATTGCGCACGCTTGTGCAGGCTGAAACCAAACAAACGCATATGATAAGGACTAAATTCTTCATTATTCAGCCCTCACAATGTTTATCTGTTCCTTATTTTTTCCAACACCTAAAACAAGAATTATCTCATCGAACACGCCGTCCACAATCATGGCGGTCTTTTTGGTCCGATAGTTTACAAGTACGGTTTCTCCGCCTTTGGAAACAAGCAAAATAGGCATTTCGCTTGTATACGTCCGTTTCGGAAGTTTTATATAGGTCTTGGCTCCGTCGTCATACACACGTTCAGGCTTCCAGTTCGCTTTTCCCCTGAGCTCATAATTGAAATTCAGGCTTTCAAGACTGATACCCCTATTTTCTTCCGTTTCATCGGAATAGGAATTGAAATGTTCCTTTTTGGCTTTTTGTTCGTTGGCTTGGCTTTGATAAGCGAGCATTTCATTTGCGTACACAAAACCCACATACGGCGTAAAACTGTCTTCTGTGGATACAAGCCGTAAATGATAAACCCGTCTGTTTGTCGCAACGATAGCATTCGTTTCAATATTGCTGTCGCTTGGCTTTACAAGAATATGTTCCCGGTTGTTCGCATTGGCTACCACAACCTGCCACCTTGCCGTATCGCCTATGTTTATACTGTTGATACTTTCGCCTTGCTGCAATTCCACATCGCAAACCTGCATAGGCGTAGCAAGCACGGTAGGCATGCTCGCCCCGTGCACATACGTCAGCTTTCCGTTCGCAGCCATGAACGGCACACTGGATTTTGTTATCCATTTTTTGGAAAGTTCCAGTGCTTTTCTTTCTTTTGCCTGCAATGGCACCGGTGCCATATTCACTGAGAAATTAGGCACTTCCAACTGATTGATTAAGTCCTGATTTGCTTCTGTCGCATAGCCTTTCGCGCAAAATTGGCTTGCAAAGACAGACAAAGATAATAGCAATACTATCTTTTTCATTTCATAACCTCTTGAAATTTATGTTAAAATAATTTTGTTGCGTTTATGCTCGTGATAAATATTCCTGTCGGATTGTGTAAAATCATCTGTTCATTTTTCGGGTTGGTGAATTGTGTCGTAATGGTCGCCTCATATCTGACGGTTTCCATTACTTCGCCCGCATGGTTCCTTGTTGTTTCCGTCCATTCCGCTTTATAGGAATTTTCCGTTATCGGCAGCGGCAGCGATTTCAACTCCACAGTAACAAGTTTATCTTTCCCACGTTCATAAGGATTATTTTGTTTATACCATTCACCAAAATACCCTTTGGCTGCGCCTGTCGTAAAATAACTCAGCCGTTTTATCATACGTTTCTGCAATTCGATGTCTGCCGTAACAGTGCGCCAATCATTGATAATCATGGAAAGAACGCTTGGAACAACATGCTTTAAAGAAACACGCTTCGTTTCATCAATCGGGGCGACGGCACTTGCACGCCCCAAGCTGTCAACTTCCACAACGTATGGTACGATTTTAACCTGTATTCCCTGGTACACGTTTCCGCTGACACTGATAACGGCAATAAGAGCCAACAATAATGCCAGCAGCTTCCAGTTATTGCGTGAAACAACAATATTTCCGTTTTGCTCAAGCCATTCCTGCCGTCCTGCAAGATATGGATTTTCTGCTGTCTTTTTTTCCTGTACGCTGTCTTTATCTTTTTTACTGAATAATCCCATGATTACCTCACTTGCTTTTTATAAAAATTTTTGTAAGTTTATTTTTCTATTTTCACTCCAAAAGGAAATGTTTTATGTTTGATTTCAAAAAATTTATTGATAATAATGAATACAATTATTCACAAACTGAACAAGAAAATTTAAAACATTTGCAAACAAATTTTTTTAATTATTATCATCATCTAAGTTCTTTCCTTTTAATTTTAAATGGTTCAATGCTGCTATTTCTCCTTGCAAAAGATTTTGATAAATTTTTTATAGCTATTATGATATTTTGGACAAATATTTTATTATTATTTCCACCCAATTTATGGATTATAAGTTTTTTTCATAATAATTTAAAATTTAATTCTATAACTCATACAAAAACTTTTGTACTTTTTACTGTTATAATAAAAATATTAATTTGGATTGAATTTATCCTTTTTGGTGCAGGTTGTATTATGTTTGAAATAGCCTAATATCTTTGTATTATTACTAAAATAAAACAAATAATTATGAAGCTTATTACAAATAATGATGAAAATATCATTTCTTTAATTATCCTAACATTAGGGTCGATAGTTTTTTTGTTTTTTTTACTGAATAATCCCATAATTACCTCACTATTATTTCTTTGGTTGTATCTTTCTTGCGTTATGCCGATTGAGAAGCTCTTTACCTATGGAGCTGTTATTGAGTTTTGCCTGATCACGCAAAGCCAAAGCTTCCTTGCCGAGATTTTTGGAGGTATCCCAAACTCCTTTGCCTTTCGCACCCTTAAAGGTGTCCCAAACTTCTTTACCGCCGCGGGCGGTGTCTACCGCTCCGCCAGCAATTTTACCGGGAATAGAAGTTATCGCCATCGCACCTGCGGCGGCTGCCGTAGTCGCATTTGCAACTGTATTTAATGCCTGAAGCATATTGCCGGATGAGCCGTGAGCAGATGAAACAAGGCTTGCGATAGTGTCGGGGAGTGTGAAAACAAGACAAAGTAAGATAAGAGAAAAAGCTATTACAATAAAAATATTATACAAACTTGGATTAAATTCTTCTGCTAATTTATCCATAAAACCATATCCAACGCTAATGATTAATTGCATAGTAAATAATTTAAATCCAACAGATACTCCATAACGAATGGCATTTATGGCATATTCACGGAACATTTGACTTGCCCCCAAAGGAATAAGCAGTAAAGATGCCAGCATGCCGACCATAACTTCACATTTTATTACAATCATTTTTGCAGTAATTAATGAAAAACAAACAGTAATAATAAATCCTGCAATCAATAATCCAATAATAAGACCTGCGCTTGATAAAATTCCTAGTCCGTCAATTCTTTTTTCTATAAGGTCATAAAATTTAGAAGCTATAATAAAGGGATTATCTTCATTTGTATATGTCGGGGTCAAACTTCCCGCCACTTTTTGCAAACCAAAGATGACATTTTGCGACCATTCCTGATAATTATTGATAACGGCTAAAAAGAAAATTCCGCTTACGATTATCATGGTGAAGTTTATCAAATAATCCTTTGTTTCCATCTGCTGAAGAGCGGCTTTCGCGCTTGTCCAGACAAATTCAAATAAAATAACCACAAAAAACAGGTCAGTGGCGACAATTTTTAACTTATCATACCACTTGTCAGTTTCTTCCTTGAATTCTGTAACAATATTTGATACAATTCCTTTATCAATTCTAGTAGATGAAATTTCATCTGCAAAAGAAAAACCAATATTCGCTAAAAGGATAACCACCATCATGAAAAGAATTATTATGCTATGTTTACTCATATTGCTTCCTATTATTACTGCTTGCCAAAGTGCTGAAGAAAAAAAAGCCGAACAAGAAAAACAAAAACAACTTGAAGTCGCTAAAAGCATTGTCAGCGGAGAAGATTACAATTTAAAATCAAAAAAATCCCCATTCTAAAACGGACTATTTTTAGAAGTTAAATCCCAGCTTTCCTTTTCAACTATTGTTCTTGCTATTTCATGAGCTAACTGTCTTTCTTTCTCGTCACGCACCTGCGTGGCGAGATTGCTTTGAATGGTGGTCGCCACCAATTCCCGTAACTGCCGAGCTTCCGAATATTGCAGCTTCGCAAGCTGATTTCCCGCTTGCAGCATTTCATTTCTGCCGTCCGCATTGTTGACCAAATCATTTATATAATCCTCCATTTTTCCGCTTTCTTCCAAGTCCTTGAGCTGACTTCCCGAAAGCTGAAAGGTTGCTTTTGTCGCCGTATCTATCCGATCCGCCATTTTATCAATATCCGCACGGATGGTGACGTTCCGCTCCGAAAGCATTTCATTGGGCAGGTTCGCAAGCCGTTTGTATTCGGCTTGGGTCTTGTAATATTCGTCATAAACCCTTTCTAATCCCATAATATCTTCTCGAATTGTATTGATGGAATTAGTAATTTGCGCAAACCGGGTCATTTCATCAGAGATTTTGCTTAAAACCTGCCTAGGCAGTGCAGCAGTGTTGTGAATCATATCAGTTATCATTTCTATATTCTGCTGCACGTTTTTAAGCTGATGAGCAGTCTGTTGAATACTTTCACCGTATTCAAGATATAAGGTTTTAAGTTCCTCAATATTTGTTATCCTTTCGACCGCCTGCGTCCACCGCTCGGAACAGTTTGTGCAGTACACAATATCCGCTTCCGCATGACCGACCCCGAAAAGAAACGCCCCTAACGCCATTGCTAAAAATTTCCTGAACATAGCTAATTCCTTAATTTTATTTTACTTTTATTTAATTTTATGATATTTTGTTTATTATGTAGTAATATACTTTATTGTTTGAGGTTATTATGGATAAAAATGAATTTATAAATTTTATACAAATTAATAAGCCTGTCTGTACTAGCTATGACCCCTTTGCGGTAGAAAAAAGACAATGCTATTTTTGTAAAAGAATGATGGAAAAAAAGCATTATACTTTTGTTTATTACAAAAGTAATGACACCCTTAAACAAAATCCTTTGTTCTTTTATACTGGTCCCGAATGCGGAGAAATTGTTTTTGAAATAACAAAACAAAATCCTCCGAAATTAACAAACCTTTTAAAAGAACTTACTGATACCAGACAAAAAAATTCAAAAACTGAAAACAATAGTTCTTGTAATAAAACAAAAAACATAGCAAGCAATGAAGAAGGATTGCTCATAACAAGACTATTTCTTTTAGCTGGAGTAAAAAAAGGTTTAGCATTTACTTGTGCTTTAAATTTACAGTTTATACAATTTCCAAATAAAGAATTGACAGAAAACATCGCAATACGTTTAAATGAAAACGCAAAACCATTTTGTGAAGTTAAAAATTGTTCTTCCATAAGAGAATTCCTTTATCGTTTACATCCAAATGAGCATAAAAAGATTAACTTACCAATTTTAGAAAATTTATTATCAGGGAAAGGTGTTTACATTTAACCAATACAAGCGAGAGATAGCTTTAAATTTAAAGTACAAGTTATAGATGTATTACACTCAGACAAACTTACATAATCACCTTTATATAATTTCAGTGTGCGTTCACATTCAACTAGATGAACAAGTTCATCTGTTGCAGGAAACAAATATAATTCCGCTCCAAAATAAGAAGGCAATGTCGTAGAACATTCTAAAATTTTTTGAAAAGAAAATTCATTATTATGTTGGATTAATCCAAAATCCATTACATCCAGTAAAACTTCTTCTAAAGTTTTACCGCATCCAATAATGTCAAAAGAAAGTTTTTTGTCTTTATTGGTTGAGCAAATAGTACACACAACATAATAGCCAGCTTTGCCTTGTTCTAAAGCTTGTTCTATGGTTTCAACCTTTTTTACTTGACCGTTTTCATTCCAAATAAAAATATCTTTCCATTTGTATTTTAATTCGTTATCCATAATAGTTTTTCCTTATTCCGCCTTTATTATATATTTTACGCCCACATTCACCGGACGATTTTCTTCCGAGGTCGGTACAATTCTTGCGGCATCAAAATGTATATCATCATATAAATATCCACTTCCATACACACCGCCCCCGGCAACCTTTCCAAGGTCAAAAGCTCCGCTCGGACTAGTAAAAACACCTGCACCACTATCAATATCACCATAGATATTCCTGATGGTATCGCCTTGTACCTGTCCAAGAGTTGTTCCGTGATTTATACTTCCATATCTTCCATGATTTACGGTTTGACTTCCCGCACCTCTTAGAAACATGCCCTGATAATTCGGAACATTTGGCATAAGCGCCGCCAATTCGGGATACAACGCCTTATTCACCTTTTGCCCGTTACACTCAAGCCACCCATCGGGAACGGCATTTTTAGTCCATACAATCACCGTTCCGACGGGTACGCCTATCGACTGCGCCTGAACCTGCACCTTTTCCGGACTGAAACTTGTCGCGTCACTCAATGCCCACGCACATGGGGTCGCAATCGTATATATATATATATATGATTGACAACGCTGCTAAAATTATACGTTTCATAGTTATTGCTCCTTATTCTGCTTTAATTATGTATTTCACGCCCACATTCACCGGACGAATTTCGTTAGATATTGGAACCATCATTTTAGGATTATAAGTTGTCACATGATAACCTCCCCGTCCTCCGTCAGGTCCAAGCATTTCAGAACCCCAATTGGCTATTCCCTCTCCCGCCCATAACCAACCAGCCACAATCGCCGCTTTAAAATACCATTCTCTTGTGGAATCTCCTTGAATTTGTCCCAATGAACCACTTTTATGAAATGTTTCTGTAACTCCTATTCGATCTCCGTTATGTTTGGTATGTGATTGGCTTCCCACACCTCTTAGAAACATGCCCTGATAATTCGGAACATTCGACATAAGCGCCGCCAAATCCGGATACAATGCCTTATTCACCTTTTGCCCGTTGCATTCAAGCCAACCGTCAGGAATGGTATTCTTGGTCCATACAATCACCGTTCCGACCGGTACGCCTATCGACTGCGCCTGAACCTGCACCTTTTCCGGGCTGAAACTTGTCGCGTCATTCAGTGCCCACGCACTGGGGGTCGCAATCGTATATATATATATATATTGACAACGCTGCTAAAATTTTACTCTTCATTACAAAGCTCCTCTTTCCATAAGCCATTGTTCCTGCCAATCATCCGCACCGTATTCGGCACGGAGTTCCTTTATGCGTTTGATACTCTCCTTATCGCTTGCACCGATGAATGAGAGTGTCTTTTTGCCGAGTGCCAGCTGCACAAGCCTGCGTCCGTAATCCGTAACGAGGTAATAGTCTTTTTTGGGAATCGCCCGTTTAATAATGTCTATCTCTGTTTCATTCAGTCCCAATTCGCTGTATAGCTTTTGCTGTTCATCAGTCATGCCGGCATTGGGCAATAAAATCTTAGTATGGCAAGACTCAACCAATACGCTCATAAGACCGCTTTCTTTTGCGTCTGTCAGGCTTTGCGTGGCAAGTAAAACCGCACAGTTAGCCTTACGCAATACTTTCAGCCATTCCCTTATCTTAGCCCTGAAAACGGGGTGACCTAACATTATCCATGCTTCATCAAGAATAAGTAAACTCGGCTGACCCTTGAGGGCTTTTTCAATTCTGTGAAAAATATAGGTAAGAATAGGTATGAGTATTTTATCCCCCATGCCCATCAGTTCTTCCAATTCAAAAACAATAAATTTTGATAACCCCAACGTATCATTGTCCGCGTCGATGAGATTTTTATATGTTCCCTCACGGGAATACTGCGTCAGAGCTTCTTTTATATCCGTGTCCTGCACAAGATAAATAAAGTTGGTAATCGAACGCATAGTAGCCGGCTGATTAGCCAAGTCATTCATGGCTTCATGGATTTCATTTTTTGCTTTTGGTGAAATTTTGTACCCCTGCAATTCCAGAAGTGTTCCTATCCATTCTTCACAAAAAGTCATTTCAGCCGGACTTTCATCAACTCTTTGCAATGGGCAAAAGCATAAATCTTTGCCAATTCCTATTTCATAGTGAGAACCTTTTGCTCCATAACAAAGCGGCAGCAAAGAATTTCCTTTATCAAAAGCAAAAATCTGAGCATTTTCATACCCCATAAACTGAGCGGTAATAATTCCTATACAAGTTGATTTTCCTGCACCGGTTGGACCGAACATCAAGGTATGCCCGATATCGCCATTATGGATATTAAACCAAAACGGAGTGGTATCGTCAGTTGTAAATACAGCTAACGCTCGGGAATTTTCCGGATAAAAAGGACAAGGATTACATTCCTCGCCGACGTAAACCGTTGATAACGGCAATAAATCCGCTAAATTGTCAGTTTTCATCAGCGGTCTGCGGATATTGGCATAGGTATTCCCAGGAAGAGAACCTAAATATGCTTCCATGGCGTTCACATCTTCAAATCTTGGAGTAAACCCTAAGGACTGTAAGACCTTTCTCACTTCCCGTGCTTTGTATTCCAGACTCTCACGGTCTTCATCAAAAATGAGAATTGTCGATGAAAGATAACCGGCACTGATATCTCCGGATTGAATTTGTGTTTTCACATATTCCGCGTCCTCACGCATAATAAGAGCGTCTTTATTTTGTTTTGGATTAACTGTACGCATAAATTGGTCTCTTAATCGTACAACCTGACTGTTCCATTCCTTTATGTATGATTCCACTTCCTTTTCTGCATGAAACCTGTCCAAACAAATGAAACGGGTATTGAAGCGAAGTTCAAACGGAGCACTCTCAAAGCAGCGGAGCATTACGGGATAGCTTGCCTGTGGGAAGCCGTCAATGCTGATCACCTTTATATATTTGCCGCCTATCTTTAATTCATGTCCGCCGATTAAATCCTCATTGCCCAAAATGCTGTCCAAATACATGGGAACTTCAGGAACTCTGACAAGCTGCAATTCATTGGTTATGCATTGGTTTATATGTGACAATAAATCACTTTGCACAAAAGTATGCGTGTCATCAAATTCAAATTCATGCTCCATAAGCTTTATAAGAGTAAGTACCTTTGAAAGCGTGTCCTCGACTTGGAAAATTTTATTTTTAAACTCTTTCAAATCTTGCAGAAGTTTCTTACTCGCAGCATCTTTATTTAATGCCTTGTTCATTAACATTTCAGGCTTATAGGTAATGCTGATAACCTTTCTTGTTGAAAAACAGACGTCAGAGCCAAAATACTTACGGCGCTCATCATCAATAAGCTTTGTAACCTTGTCCGGGAAAAATCCTAAACTTTCATCAGGGTATGCCTGTTTATAGGTTCTAATCGCGTCAACATGCAGACAGTATCCGGTTTCCAGCTGATTAACAGCATCATTTGCCTGAGAAACTAAAAATTCAAGCTGATCGTCAGTCATGGACGCAGTATCTTGACCTATAAATTCGTATGCAGCCAAAAAGGAGCCGTCTTTTTGCAAAATTATGCCTTCATCAATCAACGCTGCATAAGGCAACAGGTCGGATAAGCCTTTTACATTCTGTCGAAAATCGCGTAAACGTAACATTATATTTTACTCCATAAAGGAAGGTTTCGTATGTTTGATAAAAAAACTGAAGAAGAAAAAAATGAACAAAAATTAAAAGATACTATTATACAAAATGAACAATTTAAAAATTTTGAATTATATAAAAAATATGTTGAGCCATTATATTCAAAAATTTTTGAATTAGTTAAAAATCTTTGTATATTATGTATTGTTGTTAATGGTACAACATTACTTACTGCTATTTCCATGAGTTCACCTGAATTATTACCTGTAATTAATTGGTCTTATAAAAGTATATTTTTAGTTTTTTTACTATCTTATTGGAGTATTACTTGCTAATTTATTTATTTTACCTTTATTTTGTTTTAACCTTTTTCCAAAAATAAGAATAAAAAATTATCTTGGAATTGCATATAGGTCACTATGTTTTATAAATATTTTATCATTCATTTTTATACTTATTCAAATATTTCTTCTTGTATATAATATTGATAAAGTTATAAATTATTTTATTTAATTTGTTAGATAAATAAATATATTCGTATTGCATATAATATCATAACAACTGTACTTGCTATTAGAGGTAATGTTATACCTTTATATAGTGGAAAAAACATCATTATAATAATGAATAAAATATCTGGAATAAATAAGTAAAAATATTCTATTTTTTTTAATTTATAACAAGTATAAATTATTATCGTAATTATAGTATAGAATACTCCTATAATAAGTTCTATTTTTTTCATATTATTTACTTACTCCTTTTCAGGCTGTATAATTTCCATTTGAGATTGTTCTTGATACATTTTTTCTTCTTTTGACTTAATAATATCTCGAGCTACTCCACCTACAAATAAAATTATAAATATAATTACTGACCCAAAAATTAATATTGCACCGCATTTATTTCCTTCATCATCAAATCTTAAAGAAGCAAGAAAATAAAAACCTGTAAAAAAAGTCAATAAAAGCAATGTATAATACCAATATTCTATCAATACTAAACACAATCCAACAGTAATTTTCCAAATAATATCAAATCCAACAACAAAATAGTAAACACAAAACATAAAAGTAATAATAAAAATTATGCTTATCAGTACTGGACTTACCCTAAACTTCTTTGTTCTTCCATAATCAGACATAAAAAACTCCTATTTTATCACAGATAAAAATGCTGTAACTCCAAGAAGAAGCGCAATTACTGCAACAATAACCCCAAAGAAATTCATTCCGTTATGGAATTTCAAAAAATTTCTGTACATTTCATTCGATTGACGCAGCAAATCGATTTCATCAGCCTGCTTCTTGTTTATCAGTTCTAACTTCTTTATTTTTTCCTCATAATATTCATTTTGCTCTGTATCCACTTCCGATCCTCCATTTTGGAGTTTTTGCAGGATAATATTTTTGATAAGCCAAATAGTTTTGATAAACTTTAAAAAATATAGGGTCTATTTTGGCTAAACGCCTAAGAAAAAATAATCCGATAAACCAAAGCCCGCCTGCGATTATTCCATTTATTAAATTCATATTTGCAAAAACAATCGCACCGCAAAAAACCGCCAATACTCCGATAAGTTCACTTTCCCCGCCCAAAATCAATTCATAGCGGATAAGCGATTTATTTATTATCCTCATGCTATTAATGCTCCCGAAAATCCAAAAAAGTTTATCACCATTGGACCACCGGCTAAAACAACACAAAGCCCCATTATGATGTATAAGACAGTTTGCATCTGTTCGTCTATTGCTTTCTTGAATAAAGCCAGAGCTGCACCGGCAATTACAAATGAAATTGTTGCAATGGCTTTAGCCCATGCTCCACTTAATAAATCAACGAATTTTTGCAAAGGTCTTGTAAACTCATCTATTCCACCGCTTGCGAAAGCATTGTCGGGAAAAAGTACAAGTGCGGTTATCAACAAGAAAAACAGTAAAATTGTATTATTTTGAACCGTGCCAATAAAATTTACTTCTTTGAATTTTTTCATTTTACTTTGCTCCATATAAGGTATTTATTTCATAATCCTGCGTGGTAGGATTAAACTGTTTCACTTCAATTATTTTGGACAAGCGCCGCACATTTTCTTTGGTTTTTTCCATAAAAACAATTAAATCAACGGCACGTCCGATAAGCTTTCTTTTTTCACCATTGCCTGCTTCTTCCACAAGTTCCTCAAGACGCATAAGGGTCTCTTCGGCACTGTTCGCATGCAGCGTTCCAATTCCTCCGGGGTGACCTGTATTCCATGCTTTCAATAGCTCAAGAGCAGCCTTGTCGCGTACTTCACCTACTATTATTCTTTTTGGAGCGTATCTCATGCAAACCTTTGTAAGCGTTTGCATGGTCACCCCCGCCAAATCGTTGGTTCTGAAAAATACCGTGTTTTCACTGGCTGATTGCAGTTCGGGCGTATCTTCCAAAATCAACAATCGATCTTTCGGGCAAAGCTCGGAAAGAATATCAATGACAGCATTTACAAAAGTGGTTTTGCCCGATGACGTTCCGCCTGCCACAATGATATTTTTTCTTTCAAAAACAGCCTGCTTTATGATTTCAATAACTTCTTGGGTGATAACTCCATTGATTAGATATTCTTCAAGCTTGATAATCTTGCTTGCTTTTTTGCGTATGGAAAAACTGGGCTTTGCCACAATGGGCGGATACGTTCCCTCAAATCTTGAACCGTCCAAAGGAAAGTTTCCTTCCACAACCGGATTGGTTGAATTGACAGTCAAATCCAATGCGCTTGCCACAAGGCTTAAAATAAGTTTTGCGTCATCTTCTTTTATTTCGCCTATGCATTCTTGGTCTTTTCCGTATTCTTCCATCCAAAGCCTGCCATCCGGATTAAGCATGATTTCAACAACATTGGGATTATCCAGTGCGTTTAAAATCAGCTCTCCGCACGCATACCGAAGACTTAGTTTTAGTTTTTCATCAATCATTTCAAAACTTCCATAAAAAGACGATTGTCAGGGTTATAGCCAAAATCACAACCAAGCAATATAAAACAAGCACAAGATACTTATTGTGGTCTTTTTTGGCTTCAACATTGATTTGAAAATCACCTTTTTCAAGTTTGACATCCAAAGCTTTTAAAAACTCTTCCAAAACTTGCTGATAAACTTTTTCCATTACGACAGAATGTTCTTCCTGCATTTTTTGTTGCTCAAACAAAAAAGCGTTCAGAATTGGCACAATCAGTAGAATAGGGTCGTCCTTATCGACTTTGATGTCATACTTGTTCAGAATTAAAGCCCGCACTTCATCAAGGCTCATTCCGAAACCGTCAGGCAGCAAGTATTCTTTTTCCTGCTGTGTTTGTGCCTGTTCCCGCACTTGCATATCTTCTAAAAATTCCATTGATTACTCCAAACTAAAAAATGCAAGCGCTATCAATACGACTTTTGATTTCCGCCCAATACTTTTTAAGTCTTGACTTTACAGCAATAGGATTACTGCCGTTTATTCCCGCCTGAAAGCTTTGCTTTTTGGCAAATAAGAGTTCAAGGTCCTTGCCGATTAAGTCTTTGTTGCCGACTGGAAGCTCGATGGTTGCATAAATACGATTTTGATTTTCTTTTATGACTTTGAAATCATCAAATTGCTTGTTATCAAGCTCAAGCTTGCCAAAGTATGGATTTTTCCAAACAACGATGTCAGCCGTTGGAAAATTGGAAACCAACTTATTAAAACCATTCAGTGTATCAAGAAGAGCTTGTCCGCCGGTTATCACCGTATGCAAAAACACGTTATGTCCGGCATCGGTTAAAATTCCGAGCATATCACTGTCAGCTATATATGAGCCCAAAGCGATAAAAGAACTTGCACCGTTATCGATTACAATTTGTGAATCCTCGGCTGCGTTTGCCAATTCTTCAAGCAATAGGTCAAATTTACGGGAATCGATATTGTCACCGTCTTCCTGCATAATATCGATTTGTGTTATGGAACTCTTATATTCAGTAAAAGCAGAAAGCGTTTTGTTTACCGGATCAGTATCATATCCGTAAGTATTATAATCAGCTTCTATAAAACATTGAAAAAGCATTGACGCTATCATGCTTTTGCCAACTCCGCCTTTGCCTTGTAAAATGAAATGAATTGTCGCCATTCTAATTACCTGCTTTTTTTATAATTTATACTAACTCATCAGCACTTTTATCTTCTTCACGAAAAGGACGGTCTTCGTCTTTTTGCTGAGAATTTTTAGGTGTTATTTGAGCTGTGGTTTCTTTTTGATTTTGTTCATTTTGATTATTTCGTTTATTTTTTTTGATTAATTGATTTGATTTTTTATTTAATTCCAACTTATTTTGAGTTTCTCGTTTTCCTTTACAATTATTACTAAAGCCTAAAAATATTGTTTTATACCTTGACAAGGTTTTATATGAGCACGTAATTTTATTAGCTTTAACCAACTCGGAATAAACAGATTTAAAGGTGTAGCCTCTTGCTAATCTATCTTTAATAAATTCTAAATTAGCTAAAAACTCTATTCTTCCAAATGAGCTATTGTAATTATATTTTTTATTTTCAGTCACCTTTCACCCGCCTATTCTTCTCACTAACTGTATTTTGTCCGTTTCCACATACAGCATGCCTTTGTCATATAAAAAACACGGAACAACACACTTGCCCTCATACGTCAAAATCGGATCGGCATTGACAAAAGACCTCTCAAAAAAGCCGTTATCAAGCGGAACTCTGACATTGTCGTTTCTTCTTAAATCCGGTTTTTCAGGCGGCTTGTTCCCTAACAGTTCGGCAATGCAGTTCAGTATTTCCTGTATACTGTGAATCTTCTTCAAAACCTTGCGGTTATGCTCCACTTTCAGGCTTCCGTCAGCCCGTTTTTCAATCACGAACTTTTCCGTCCTGTCGTCAAAACTGACAGAAATCCTGTTCGGAATTTGCATGTCCGAACTTGTAAGTTTTGACATATATTTTACCTAACCTTTTGATTTTTCACATGTTGCAAAAACTCAGCAGGAGTGATGTTTTTATTCTCTTCAATCACTCCAAAAGAAAAACCGCTGCTGCATAGTTCAATAAATTTTGCTTTAGCCACAAACTGCTTGTATCCAAATTCAGGCTTGAATTTACCAATAAATTCATGCCAAGCTTTTTCTATATCCTCTAACCTTTCTTTTGGTTTGGAGTTATTGATGACCATTGCTTTTCTTTGCTGTTCCCATTGTTTGGTTGCACGTTTGATTTCATGCTCGATACTCTGATGGGAGCATTCTTTCTTCGGTTCAAAAACTTCCATGGGAACTTCTTCCCACTTTGCATTGGCTAAGAACTTTGAAAGACAAGGAATATATCTGCCGTTCTCCCTGTTCCATTGTTTGGAGTTCATAAAAAATGAAACAGACTTTTTGAAATACTCAAACGGAGGAAGCAGCTGCTTCTTTTTGAGTTTAGTAAATTGTGTGATGGCAAATTGTTTATTTTCCTTTCTTGGATAACAATCCCAAAATTTATTAAAGTCCCCCTCAAAAGAGCAAGCAGTCTTTTTTTGCCTACCAATGTTTACTTTTTCTGATGAGGGGGTAGGGGGAGTTAACTTGTTAATATTCTTAATATTAATTTTACTGTCAAAATTTGACACTTGCTTGTCAAAATTTGATACTTTCGGGCAAAACAAAAAGAACTTGTGATTTTCAATAATTAAAAATCGCAGCCTTACCAATTCACCGATATATTTTTTCAATGAGTTCAAAGAACAGTTCATACGCTGCATTAAAGTTTTAAAACTTGGATAACAAAAATGTTTATCTCTGGCATACTCACAAAGCACTGTAAACAGCACTTTTGCGTGATTAGAAAGTTCTTTATTGCTCATAATCTGCATTGTCATAATAGTTCCTCGTGCCATACGTGCCGGCACAAATTCAACATAGCTTTCCATAGCTTTTTCCCTATAAAGATACTAAAAAAAGTATGAAAAATAAGACCCTGGTTGCTTGACAACAGGCACGATTTGACGTATATTTTACTCATCCCTATAAAGACAAGGACGGTAAAACGTCTTAGTTTTCTAATCCGTAAAAGTTGGTAGCTTTTACGGATTTACTTTTTATTAGTTCCGTATGTTTTTGTTTTCGTATCCTCTTGAAAACGTTGTTTGAGCGGCTGACTCATCAGTACCCGGTCACCGCACCGGATAGACGGTTCCGAAGAACCGTTTCGTCAAATCTTTCTGTTATTTTTTTGAGAGTTCTTTTTGTTCCTCCTCTTGTGTTGAAATAACTTTCTCTTCGTATAGTTTTCCTATTAAACAAAAACGGTTTCCAAAGCTTTCTTGGCTTCCTCATAAGAAGAAAACACAAGTTCGCTGTGGAAACCGTTATATGAGATGCCTTGCTTGTCTTGCAGACATGCAATGGCTATTTCATGAACTGTTTGTTCCATGATTTCATTATCATCATCTATAACAAATATGGTGTCGCCATATTTATATTTTGATTTCACAATAAATTCGTAGCGGGTTTCCGCAACGCGAGGAATCACGGAAACCGCTACACACACAGGAGAGTTTTGAAGAGAGGTATCGGAAAGAAAATTTGAAATATCTTGTTTTGAAATACGGACGACTTTCGTGCCGACAAGCTCGGCATATTTCAGTTCTTCCTGAACGCCAAAAGAAATGTCATGCCCGTCAAGTTCCAAGAGCCATAACTCATCAGCCCATGTAATCATGGGATAATCAAGTTCAGCCCATCTTTCAAAATTTGTATCTATGCCGTATTGGCAAATCTGATGTCCGTATGTGATAGGGGAGAAGACAACCGCACCCTGCTTCATCAGATATGCTGCAACACTTGTTGCTGTTCCGTAACGAACTTCTCTGACCTGCGGGTCGCTGTGTGAATAAGGTAAAGCTAGATAAATTTTCTTATCTTTTAGCTTAAACATAAAAACTCCCTAAAGTTTCCTTTAGGGAGTGTAACTATATCAAAACATTATATTTTTTAGTTGGCGTCCTCAAGGGGATTTGAACCCCTGTTGACGGCGTGAAAGGCCGCTGTCCTGGGCCGGCTAGACGATGAGGACGTATGCCGTGAAAAGTCTTTTATGTGATATTGCATGCTTTGTCAAATGTTTTTTTTGGGAAAAAGTATTTTTAATGCTTATACGTGGTTAAAAGTTATTTTTAGTTATTGATATGAATATTGATATTAATAATAATATTGTGTTCCTATTGAAATATTTTGAATTTTTACATCGGACGCATTATAAAATCATCTAAATTACAGAGTAAGGATAATGGAAAATTTATTGCCGCAATTCTTATTTATAAAGTTTTTCGATAAATGATTTGCTTGAAGCATACGAAACCATGCCCATAGCTATTGCATATGGACGCAGAATGTCAATAAGGCATATGGCTGTATGAAAATAAAAGCATAAACCGAAAAAGAACGTTGAATTTTTTACATTGCATGCTGAAATCCGGGCATGCAGAAAATGTGTCCGCATGCTCTTTGTTAATTCAGCTTATTTTCCCTTCTTATTTTTGGAGTGTTTTTCCTTTGGGTTTTGTTTGGAATTTTTGGTTTTTCTTTCGTTTTGGGTGTGTCGGGATTTTGCTTTTTTTGATTGATATTTTTCTGATTTATATTTTTTTGCTTGCCGGTTTTTATTTTCATTTTTGTTGTTACGGAAAAGGGCGCTTCTGCCTTTTGCTTTGCGAGGGGTCACGCCCATAAGGATTAAATCAATTTCAAGGCGGGTGATGTCCACAAATTCGATTTGCACTTCTATTTCGTCGCCAAGCCTGTATTCGGCTCCTGTGCGTTCTCCGTAAAGGATTTGTTTGGTTTCGTCATAAACAAAATAGTCGTCGCCCAGTTTTTCCATGCGTATCATGCCTTCAGCCATGTTTTCCTGCATTTCTGCAAACACGCCGAAGTTGCTCAATCCGCTGATAACGGCTTTAAAGGTTTTCCCGATGGATTTTTCCAGCATCAAACAAGAAAGCCTGCGGAATACCTCACGTTCAGCCGTTTGGGCGGTGCGTTCCTGCTCGTTGCAACTATCCGCAATATTTTCAAGATATTCCGGATTGAAAATGGAATGGTTTTTGTCGAAAAGTCCGAGTTCCGCTTTGAGGCTCCTATGCACCATAAGGTCCGCATACCTGCGTATGGGCGAGGTGAAGTGGCAGTAACATTTTGAGGCGAGCCCGAAATGAATGTCCGAAAACGGACTGTAACGCGCCTGCATCATAGCCCGCAAAATCATGCGGTGGGCGAGATAATTATTTTTCGCAATGCTTGCAAGGTGGGTATGTCCATCGGTATCGTCCTTAGCGTTTTGTTTGGGATTTTCAAGTTCCGCATTATGTTCGTTCGTATTTTTTTCCGCAATTTTTCTTATGGAACTCAAACTGTTCAGAATTTGGCTGAGCCATGCGCTTTCGCCTATTTTGTCGGGTGTTTCGGCAGGCAGGATTTCTGCCAAGCTTGTTTGTCCGAAAATAACGGAAAGATTTTGCATGCGTTCAGGCGCAGGGGCGGGGTGGACACGGTAGAGGCAAGCAGCCTTTTTCTTATGCAGAAATTCGGCGACAGCTTCATTGGCGCTGACCATGAACGCTTCAATAAGCTCATGGGCGAAAAAATGAGGGCGCTTTTCAAGGGCGATCATGGTATCATTTTTGATAACGCATTGTTGTTCCGGAATTTCCAAATTGAGCGAACCTGCTTTATGACGTTTTTTGATAAGAATTTCAGCCAGTTCCTTCGCCTCAAACAGCATGGTGCCGACTTCCTCCGCAATGGCGGGGACTAAAGCGTTATTTTTTCTGGCGTCGTATAATTCCTGCACGGCATTGTATGTAAGGCGAGCCTTGGATTTCATGACGCCTTGTCCGAATTCCGTATTTTTGATTTGCCCGCGGACGCCAAAGCTGATTTTTGCGAACATGACCCTGTGTTCTTCGTCGGGGCGTAAACTGCACAGTCCGTTTGAAAGCGTTTCCGGGAGCATCGGTTCGACAGAATGAGGAAAATAATAGGAATTGCCGCGGTGTTTGGCTTCCTTGTCAAGCTTGGAATAGGGGGTGACGTAGCGTGACACATCGGCAATGGCGACAATAAGATTATAACCTTGGTCCGTTTTTTCAGCAAAAACAGCGTCGTCAAAATCGCGGGAATCTTCTCCGTCAATGGTGACAAGGCAAATATCCCTTAAATCCGTGTCGCCCTCTTCCAAAGGAATACGGAGTGTTTGCCGTTCTTGTTCCGTTTTTAAAAAGCCTTCGGCAAGAGCGATGTTTTCCGCCTCGTTAAGAACGTCGTCAGGAAATTCCGTAGGGATATTGTTGCTGATTTTGGTAATGCTTTCCTGTACGGAAACTTTGTTTTGCCCGCCGAGGAACTTCTGCGGAAAAGCAAGCCAAAGGGGCGTATCGAGACTGGAGGGCAAGCGGTTTTCAATGCGGACTTCCAACAGGTCGCCGTTTTTGAGAATTTGATTGTTCTCTGCCGTGATTTCCTGCAAAAACTTTTCCGTAAGGGGAATGAGCACGGTAAAATTGAAACGGCTGTCCGTCGGTTTTGCAAGATACGCATGTTCGGCAAGATGTTTGATGTGTTTCAATTGCTGCTTATTCGCGTCTTCTTCAAGGCGGACCGTCAGTGCCGTATGGGTCCTTTCCAAAATTCGGGTGACTTTTCCCTCGCGTCTTTTATTGAAAATTCCGTGCGCGTTCGCTTTCGGGCGGGGCAAAAGAACAACTTCCACGATATCGCCGTTCCATGCGTCGCCGAGGCTGTGCTCCGGAATATAAATATCTTCTTTGATTTGCGGAAATTCTTCTTTGCTGACAGTGACGAAAGCCGCTCCGGAACGCTGCACCGCCAACCGCCCCTTTATATGGCTGAGGCTGGCGCTGACGCTGTATGTCCCGCCTCTTTGACGGGTAATTTTTCCCTTTTCCACAAGTTCATGCAGCAGCGAAAGGACTTCTTTTTTGGAGCGGCGGCTTACTTCCGCACGCCGTAAAATATCGTCAAGCCTAAGCGGGTGGGGAGTTTTTTCCAGAATAGAATAAATGAGTTCGGAGGAAAATTCGGATTGTTTTTTGTTTTTTGAATGTTCTTTTTCCGGATCTTGTCCAAAGTATGTCTTTCTCTTTTTTGATGTTTTTTTCATAATAAATCTCAATTAATTTCCATTGTTAAAATGTGTTAAAATATTTTCGGCGAACCACGTTTCAAAAGTATGGGGTGTGAACGCGCAAGCATGGAATTGCACGGCTGTTGCAGTGCAATATATTTCTTTTCGTGCCAATTCCGGATGTCGTTTTAGTTTTACAGCGTCTTTTTCCGTGCAGATGACAGGCATATCAAGGGCTAGAAGTTTTGCGGCATGTTTTTCCATGTCGGCATGGTCGGTTAAAAATATGCTTTTCGCACAGGCCTGTCCTAAGAAATTTTGTACACTTTCCTGAAATTGGTAAGGATTGCCGATGCCGGCGATGAGGGCGTACTGCCTGATCGGTTTTATTTCTTTATGAAAGAGCGGTTCCAAACGTTTGATATTAAGGTTGAATACAAAAAGCGGTTTATGGTAAGGAGCAAGCTTGACAAGGCAATGCTGTTTGATTTGTTCCCATGCGGAGGGCGGGCATTTCAGAAAGAATGCGCTTGCTCTGTGCAGGGCTTGTTCGGGTTCCCGCCATGAGCCGAGAGGGATAAGAGTGTTCCAGTTGGATTTTGCATACTCCGCTTTCGGGGTGAGGTCGTCTTTATCAAGAAGAACAAAATTTTCTGTACGGTTCAGGGCAAAATGCTGAAATCCGTCATCCATGAGCAGGGCTTGGATATGGGGCAGGTTTTTTTCAGCATACAAGGCGCTTTCTGCACGCTTCGGGTTGATAATGATAGTCGTGAAAGGATTTTTATTAAAAAGCATGCACGGTTCATCGGGAAGCCGACTATCGTTCATAACGGAATTTTTGTCAAGCACAAAAGGGTAATGCGGAAGTTTGACTCCGTAACCGCGGCTCAGCACCGCACAGTCGATATGTTCCTTATGGAAACGTTTCAGCAGATAATCAATGAACGGACTTTTGCCTGTTCCTCCCCAAGAAATGTTGCCGACGCAGATACAGGGAATTTTCGGGGTATAGGTCTTGAGAATGCCGTGTTTGTAAAGAAAAAAACGCATGCGGGAAATAACGGCGAATAGCCATGAAAAAGGAAGCAAAACCGGTGCGAGAATGATTTGAAGCCTATGTTTTTGTGCCATTTATAAAACCCCGTGCAAATTTTGCAGAAAAGCCAGCTTTTGATTTTTAGGAAGATTTTTTATGGTTATTTCAAGTTTCAATGCCTGGGATTTTTGCATGAGTCCTTGATAGGCAAGAAGAGTGACGGGGCGGCGGCTTTGCGTATATTTCGCACCGCCCTTTCTTATGCCGTTATGCTGCTGGAATCGTCTGATGAGATTTGCGGTGATACCGCAATAAAGGCTTTTGTCACTGCATTCCGCCAAATAAACGTACCAGTTTTGTTCGTGCGCTGTTTTCATTTTTTTCTTTTTTCGTATTTTTTTATTGAAGATACACAAAAAGGACGCAATAGACAATATGCGGAAAAAGTAAAAAACAGGATTGCCCGCGCCGGCAGGAATAAATGCATACATCATATATTTTAATGGGTTAAAAACAGAGAAAAATAGGAATGTTATGCCGGTGGCTCGTGAAGAATATCGCAGGTGATTGATAGGGAATAAAACCGGTTGCAGCATATGGATTATGGGAGTGATTCCCTGCAAAAAAAAGCATGAAAGAGAAATCCGGTTTTGACGGCTGAATTTTTTGTGAAAAAAAGAATAAAAGATATTTTTATGCTAACTAGCTGAATAGACATGATAAGCAGCCATTTTTTTTAGAAAGTGCGGCTTGACGAAAAAATAATTATTATCTACAATAAATCCGTTATTGGCATTTATTTTTAATTTTAACAAATTTCTTGTAAGGAGAGTTTTTTGTTAAACAGCAATTAAGAATAAATTCAATAATAAGTGCATAATTGCGCTTGTAGTGTTGATTTGGTTTTGAGTTGGAGGATTTTAATGAAAGATAACCAATGTCATGGGGAGATAAGAACCCAGCTTGAGAAAAACCTCAGCCCGCTGGAAGTGACGGCTTTGGCTCTTGGTGCCATTGTCGGCTGGGGGTGTTTTGTTCTTCCTGGTATTCGATTCTTGCCTGAAGCGGGTCCGTTCGGAGCTGTTCTCGGCTTTTTGATTGGGGCTGTATTCCAATGTATTGTCGCACTGAATTATAGTGTGCTGATTCGTCCTTATCCTGTCGCCGGCGGCGCTTTTGCCTATGCGTATGCCGGTTTTGGCTCCAAAGGCGCATTTATTTGCGGGTGGGCGTTAGTTTTAAGCTATGTATGTGTTATTGCTGCGAATGCGACCGCACTTATCTTGCTTACCCGGTATTTGCTGCCCGGCGTGCTTGATGTAGGACACTTGTATTCCATTGCCGATTGGGAAGTCAATGCGGGCGAAGTCGGCTTCGTTTCCGCAATTTTGCTCCTTTTGGGGTATATGAACTATAAAGGCGTAAGTGCGGCTTCCGCAGTGCAGGTATTTTTAGCCATTGCTTTGACACTTGGTATTTTGGTGCTTGCCGGCGGAACTGCCATATCCGAGACAGCAAGTTTCGATAACTTGAAACCGTTTTTCAATGAAAACCGCGGCGTTTTTGCAAGCATATTAATGGTTCTTGCCCTGACTCCTTGGCTTTTTGTCGGGTTTGACACCATTCCGCAGACCGCTGAAGAATTTAATTTTTCTCCTCATAAAGCTCGTGACCTTATGATAATTTCCATTGTCGTGGGTGCCGTTTTATATTCCGCTATGGTACTTGCCGTTGCGGGATATATGCCTTATCCGGAACTGCTGGCGCGTAAATTCGCATGGGACGCAGGCTGGATTGCGGACCAAGTTTTCGGACGTTTCGGCGGAATTGCCCTTTGTATTCCTGTGCTTGCCGCCATTTTGTCCGGCATGAACGGATTTTTCATGGCAAGCACGCGTTTGCTGTTCAGTATGGGACGAAGCAAATTCCTGCCCGATTGGTTTGCGGAACTTCATCCGTGTTACGGCACTCCATGGAAAAGCACTCTCTTTATCTTGATTTTCACGCTTATTTGCCCTTGGTTCGGCAGGGAAGCTTTGCTTTGGATTGTTGATATGTCCGCCATCGGTACGGCGCTCGCTTATCTTTTCACCTGCATGTGCGCATATAAGTATTTGGAACAGCATCCGGAAATCGCCCGGGCTGCCGTAGGTAAAATCTTAGCGGTCATTGGCTGCATGACTTCCATTATCTGTTTTATTTTGCTTATTTATCCAAGTTCTCCCGCAAGTATCGGCATTCCTTCCTGGTGCTGCCTTTTCTCATGGGTTATTTTGGGCGGCCTGTTTTATTCCACGAAGCATGCCGAACTTTCTGCAACTCCTCATTCCCGTTTGCGTTATTTGCTTTTCGGCAAGTCTGACTATCATGTTTTGTTTGATATCGATGAAGACGAAGAACGGGCGAAAGAAGAAGCGTATCCAAATTAGTTTTATACATAAAAGAGGTTATTATGAAAATAAGATTTTGGTTGAAAACAGTTGTTGTCGCTGTATGTGTTTTAGGTTTGACCATGCCTGCATTTGCTAAAAAAAGCGCCCAAAAAGACAATTTGGTCGATGTGAAAACCGCTTGGGTCACAGGACAGGAATCTTTCCCGGTTTGGCTCGCCAAAAAACAAGGCTGGGATAAAGAAAAAGGCATGAACATCATTACGACTGTTTATGGTTCCGGCAATGAAGCATTGGAAGATTTTTCTGTGAACAACTGGGCGATCGGCGGTCTTGGCGCCATTCCTACCTTGAGAGGCGCTAAAGACGGCAATATGCTCGTTATCGCCCTTGCCAATGACGAATCAGATGCCAATGCTGTCATAGTTCGCCCCGGAAGCCCTATTTTGAACAAGAAAGGTGTGGCAAGCTCTTATCCCAACGTATACGGTTCTGCCGTGGATATCCGCAGAAAATCATTCATCGTCACCCCTCTCAGTTCCTCCCATTACACGTTGATTAAATATCTCGAAGTTCTTGGCGTAAGCCCGAGGGAAGTTGATGTCAAATTTATCGACCAAGCGCTCGGACTGCTGAGCTTTGAACATGCGAAAGCCGATGCAGCTGTTTTTTGGGCTCCATATACGTTCATGGCAAGCGGAAAAGGCTATGTGACGGCAAGCACGGCTTATGATGTCAACGCACGTTTGCCGATTTTCATTGTTGTAAACAAAGCCTATGCGGAACAGTATCCTGAAATCACAAAAAATTTCCTGGCAATCTATATGCGCGGCATCCATTGGCTTTTGAACGCTCCCCGTGCCGATGTCGTGAAAGAAATGCAGACATATTACAAAGACGTTTTCGGACTTGATTATTCTGAAACCATGCTTGATTTGAATTTCAACGTCTTCAAGCTCTTTAATTTGGCTAAACAAAAAGAATTGTTCGCAGCCGGCGAAAATGGCGTGAGCAAGGTTCAGGCATGGCAGGAAAGCATTGCGCAGTTCGTGCTTAATTACGGTTCCGTGCACAAGAGTTTAGAAAAGAATATTATCGGCAGCAAATATGTTGTTCCTACCTTTATCAATATGATTGAAGAAAGTGATTTGAAATAGGATAATCGGTGAAACTATGCGTGTTTTAGGTACAGTTATTCTCGGTTTGATAATACTTTGCGTCGAAGTTTATCTTGGCGTGCAAAGTTTTTATCCTCAAGCGCTGCAGCAGGAACAAGCCGATGTTGTGCAAAGTATTCTTGAAAATAAGAAAACTATTGTTGATGAGCTTTCAGAACAGGAGCTTGCTTGGCTTGCGCAAAACAAAGTGATTCAGGTTGGGGTTGACGCGAACTTCTATCCTTTGGAAACCTTTAATGAACGTGGGCAATACACCGGTATCGGCGGTGATTATCTGCGTTTGCTTTCTTCCATGACAGGAATGGATTTTGCCGTGCAGCGTCAGCAAGACTGGGCGACGGTTGAAGAACTTGCCCAATTGAAACGTATTGACCTTTTTATGGCGCTTGCGAAAACCGAACGCCGTGAAGAGTATTTGTCGTTTGCCGAACCGTATGTGAATTTGCCCGGCATGATCATGGTGCCTCGGACAAATACCGCGAGCAATCTGACTTTGGACGATCTGAAAGGCAAAAAGCTCGCTGTTGTGAAGAATTATTACTGGGATGACTATGTTGCCGCAAATTATCCCGATATTGTTCTTGTTCCGGCTCGTGATACGATCAGCGCCATGCAGATGGTCACAAACGGCGAAGCTGATGCCGTGATTGACTATGAATTTAACCTGAATGAAAAAATTCAGGTCGCCGGTATTTATCAGCTGCACACTGTCGGACAAATTCCGTCTGAATTCGGGCACAGCGTTGCCGTGCGCACTGATTTGCCGGAATTGTTTTCAATTATGGACAAGGCTCTTGCGCAAATCACTCCCGAAGAACGGAAAAGCATTGCGGACAGTTGGCTGAATAAGGCGAAACCCGCTGGGAACGAACGCCGTTTGCAATGGTATTTCTTCTTCTTTACGCAAGCTGTTTTACTGATACTTCTCCTGATAAGCTTTGTTAAGAGTTTGGCAAGAAAAGCCGCTATCGCAAAGGCTAAAGAAATACGCGCCCATATGGCATAGTCTTCCGTATTTTAAAAAGTCCTGCTTCGGCAGGGCTTTTTTTAATTTAAATTGACAATATCAAGATATCCTTATATGCTATATCGCATATGATGAAAGGAGCAGGTTATGCATATTGGAGAATTGATAAAAAAGCAAGAGAAGCCGTTTTTTTCCGTTGAATTTTTTCCGCCTAAAGAAAAGGAAAAATGGAACGATTTTTTTCAGGTTGTGGAAAAGATAAAAGCAATCAATCCGTTATTTGCTTCTGTTACCTGCGGTGCAGGAGGTTCGGGGCAAGATAATACCGTTGAAATCGCAAGCGCCATTAAAAACAATCACGACATTGAGTGTATGGCGCACTGCACATGCGTACGTTCCGATAAAGCAAAGATTGATGAATATTTAAATGAACTCCGCCATGCGAATATTGAAAATATTTTGGCGCTGCGCGGAGATAAGCCTAAAAATGCGGAAGGGCTTGTCGATGAATCGCTCATGAGCCATGATTTCAAATTCGCTTCCGATTTGGTCGGGTACGTAAGAGAACAGCATAAGGATTTTGATGTCGCCGTTGCCGCTTATCCTGCTCCGCACCCGGAATCAAAAACATTTTCAGAAGACAGAAGATTTTTAATTGAAAAAATACGCAAAGGGGCGAATTTCGGTATTACGCAGCTTTTTTTTGATAGCCGTGAATACCTTGATTTGCAGGAACGTCTGAAAAAAGAAGGAATTGCGGATTGTCCGATTATTCCGGGCATTCTCCCCATTCAAAGCCTTGCTTCGATTAAGCATACGCTTTCCTTATGCGGTGCGAATATTCCGGGGAAATTCTTTTTGGCTTTGGAAAAAGCCTATGACGAAGGTGGCAACGAGAAAGTGAAAGAACTCGGCTTGAAATACGCTGTCGACCAAATCCGTATTCTTTTGGACAGCGGCGCGAAAGGCATTCATTTATACAGTCTGAACAAAGCGGAGCTTTGCCTGCAATTGGTGGACATGATATAATACGGCATAAAACCGTATATGAAAAGAGCCGTGTATTCAAATAAACGGCTCTTTTTTGTCACTTCAGCACAAAAATATACCTGCAGAGCATTTCCATTTGACATGGGGAATTTTTTATGCGGGGTAAAAACGTTTATCTCTGCTGCCGCTGTCCGTAAAGCTTGCAAGTTTGCTGACAGCTGAAGCAAGAACCTTCTTCCACTGCGCTCCTTTACAACACGTTATAATAATTTCCTATACACCTTTAACATCACATACCATTATGAATATCATGCGGAAATGCTCCGTGCAGGCGGAATGAAAAAATTTCGAACAAGATTGTTCTTCTTTGGTATTTTTGTCAGTCAAAACCAAAGGGTGGCAGTTAGCGCTTCCTTCATTAAGAATACCGCGGAAAAAGTCTCGGGTGTTTTTGCGGACAAAAAGAATAAAAACAGTCTAAGGTTAACGTATCCGTATTCATGGGTAGTTGATAACCATGAAAATTTAAAAAATATCAATACGGAACAGATAGTTTTTGCGCAGATCCTATTGGGTTGATACGGTAAACCGAAATAACGGAAGTAATAAAAGCGCATAGGTAAAATCAACGAAATGGATACAGGGGAGTATTCGCCTAAAAAGTACGGTCTGTTTGCGGAAGCTGGGGATATGCAGGCAAAAGCAGACTATTTTCAGCAGGAAGCGGTTTGCGGATAAAATGCATTGGGCGGATGTATTCGTATTTTGACATGCAAAGCGCGGTCATATAGGGCAGGAGAAAATCTGCCCGTTTAGCGGATTGTCTTCATTTCAATACGAATATCACAATTCCTGTACATTCATGATACTTGCTTCAAAAAGAAGCGGATTGATTTTTCCAAGCCGCACAAGCACCTCTTGCCCAAGCAGTGCTTTATCCCCGAAAAGCTGTCTTTTCGCGCGCACAAGAATTTGTTCACGCGTCAGGCTTACGGTCACGTACATATCATTTTCATCAGAAATAATGCCATGGAAAGAGCAATTTTCACCTTGGCGTTTTGCCTCTTGCTGTATGAATACAAAACGCCAATAACGGGGTCTGCTGCGTTGGACCTGACCTGCAAGCCCGTTATGAATATTGAAATTCATAAGCATGTTTTCCATTTCTTCTTTATTGAAAAGAGGTTCTTGGAAAAAGGTGAAATGCATGATTTGCGCCTGATTCACCAAATCGGCATAACGGCGCAGGGGAGAAGTGACAGGACTGTATGCTTTCAATCCCAAGCCCGTATGGGGTTTCGCCTCGATTTCCGTGAGGGCTGGGCTGAGCAGACGGGCGATTTTGGCTATCTCTTCGGGCTTTTTCCAAATTCCTGCCATTTCTTTTGGAATGCCGATGTGCTGTGTCCTGAAAAACAACGGAATTTCATGGGAAACCGCAAAGTCGGCGGCAATGGAATTGGCGATGACCATGAGTTCGGAAACGATAAGCTGCGCCTTGGGGCTTTGGGGCATCGGTTCCAGATGAACCTGCGTTTTGCTGCCGGTTCCTTCAAGGTATAAATCGTATTCGTCGCGTTCGATGATGACAGCCCCGTTTTCAATACGTTTTTGCAAATGCGCTTCTGCAAAAAGATAGGCTTTTTCAAGCAGAGCGCCGTATTTTCGCGCTTTGGCAAGAGCGTTTTCATCGGGAGCATACCGTTCTTCGTTCACAGGATAATGGCAGGAAGACTGCCGCATTGTTTCCTTTGCTTCTTCAGTTTGGGAAATAGTTTCAGACAAAACGGCTTCGCAGGCTGAATATTGCAGGTTATCGCAAACGTGCACGCGGGAAAAAGAAATGCCGCAGTCGATAAGTTCGTTTTCGGCATTGAAAACAGCCTTAATCAGCATGGAGGGCTTGGTTTGATTTTCAACCAGACTAAAGGAATTGGTGGAGAGCTCCTCCGGGAGCATGTGCAGATTTTTTTCGGGAAGATAAATGCTTGTACAGCGTTTTGCAATGATTTTATCGAAATCGCTTTGAAACTGCCAGAAAAAAGCGGGACAGGCGAGACTGATATGGATTTCTTTTGTTTGGTCCGCATGTTCTTCAAAAGAAAACGCATCGTCAATGTCTTTTGTGCTTGCGCTGTCGATACTGATAAATTCCTTTTGCGCTATTGAAGAAAAAATACCGCAAAGTTCCTGCTTTTTGTCCAAAGAACAGTGCAGGGCGTTTTTATATTGGCTATGTTCCCGGGGCAAGGGCAAAGGATTGAAATTTTCCTTTTCTGAAAGCGTTTTCGCAAGTTCCTGAATTGCGGCGAGTTCATCAGCAAAGGGAAGAGCGAAATTATCGGTTTCGTCATAATCGATTTTGCTCAGCCAAAAATTATAATGCTCCGGAACAAGCTTCCATGTTACGGCAAGATGATAGGCGAGATAGGTTTCATCGGGAATTTGTTTGGTAACTTGTTTCCACAAAAGGTTTTCTTCATGGCTTTCCGTTTCCGCCATGTGTTTGAGCAAAAGCCCTTTCAGCGTGGCAGCGACCGGTTCGGGCGGTTCTTTCGCCTTGTCCTTATCCGTGACATGCTGATGTTTGCAATATAAATCCCAAAGGTGTTTAAACCAGTCAGCCCCTCCGGAAACAAGCGCTGTTTTTTCTTTTTGCTGTTTTTCGGCAAGCAGTTTCGCTTCGGCTGTTTCTTGGCTGTAAACTTCAAAAAGCGGGTTTTGGAATTTAAAGTAATTTTTGCATTCCAAAAGGGCGTGGGCGTATCCTGCCACAATATCGGGATTGATATTGTTTTCCATGAGACCTGCAAAAAAATCCGCACTTTCTTCCGTCACTTCGCCTTGTGTCATTTTCCAAAGTTCGGCGATGTCGATATTTTCTTTGGTCTTTTGCCGAAGTTCCTTATGCGCGATTAAGCCGGAAACAATATCCTCTTTGGCTGTGGCTTGAATGATTGGACCAATCCATGGCAAAAGACGGGATTGCGTTAAATTTATTTCACGTCTGTTGGCAAGCAGTAAACGGATTTTTCCTCCCTGCTCATCTAACACATAGCCGAGCGTGGGGGTGTTGTCCTGCATAAATTCAACAAGCAATCCGACTTTGATGGACATATGTTTCCTTGTTCAAAAGGCGGGAAACCGCCTTTTCTGTTTTATCAGTGTTTGAAAGAACGCTGACCGGTAAAGAGCATGGCGATGTTTTTTTCGTTGCAGGCTTCAATCACTTCAAAATCACGCAAAGAGCCTCCGGGCTGCGCAATGGCGCTTATGCCTTGGGCGGCAGCCGTATCGACTCCGTCACGGAACGGGAAAAATCCGTCAGAAACCATGCGGGTGCCGATGAGTCCGCCTTTTTTTTCGGCGGTTTCTGCCATTACCTCGTCGAGTTCTTCTTTGGCTTTTTTGTCCTTCAGGGCTAAGAGCTGCCATTCGTAAAGAGATTTTTGGTGACGGTGGTAAATAATGGAATCGGCAAATTTCGTATAGGCTTTATGCACGGTAAGTTCCACGCAGCCGACTCTGTCCTGTTCGCCGGTGCCGATACCGACTGTTGTTCCGTCTTTTACAAAAATAACGGAGTTGGAAGTGACCCCCGCTTCAACCGCCCAAGCAAAAAGCAAATCTTCCACTTCTTCGGGGCTTGCCGTTCTGGTCGCATAGGATTTGCCTTCTTTATCCATGGCGGTTGCGGGAATGAAATCTTGGGCGGTGCGGATACGGTTGACAAACGATTGCTGTAAAATCAAGCCTCCGTCCATCAGGCTTTTAATATCGAGAAAAGGAATACCGCAGTATTCTTCAAGGTGTCCAAGCTGCGGCAATTCCATAATGCGCAGATTTTTACGGGCTTTTAAAATATCCACGGCGCCTTCTTCAAAGCTTGGAGCGGCGACCACTTCAAAATATTGGGAAGAAATAAGTTCTGCCGTCGCTTTGTCCAAAGCGCGGTTGACAACGACAGCGCCGCCGAAAGCGGCTATTCTGTCCGCCCAGAATGCTTTGTGCATCGCTTCTTCAACGCTGCTTTGCCATGCCGTTCCGCAAGGGTTGTTATGCTTTAAAATAGTGGCTGCCGGTTTTTTTGTGAGGTATTGCAAGATATTGGCGGCATTGTCCACATCGGTCAGATTGGTTTTTCCGGGGTGTTTCCCTGCCTGAATCATTTGTTTTTCCGTAAGCATTGAAGAAATGCCGCTTTTTGCTGAACGCCATTTTTTATTGCCCAGCGCAAGCTCTCCGCTTTCCATTGCGTAAAGGGCTGCCGGCTGGTCCGGATTTTCGCCGTAACGAAGCCCCCGAATTTCTCCGTCCATATCCCAAGTGCGTTTTTTGTAGCAAATTTCATGTTCGCCTAAGGAAATTTTTAATGTTTCGGGAAATTCATCAGCCACGATTTGGCTGTACATTTTTTTTAAATCGCTCATAGTTTTTCCTATTCGTTTACAGAGCCGATATCGGCTTTAATGGCATTGACAGGGCAAAGTTTTATACAGCGTGTGCAGACAACGCATTTGTCCACATCAAACGCCAAATGGCGGTTTTTATCCATGTATAAAGCGGCGGTGGGGCAAATTGCCGTGCAGGCTCCGCATTCAATGCATATTTTTTCGTCACGGATAATGCTTTGGGCTAGGTCCGAAACATGAATGCCCTGCTCTTCAAGGTATTTTTTTGCTTGGTTCGCCTGCTCTTTTGAGCAAAGAAGCTCCAAAATCAAATAGCCTTCGCGGCCGCTGGAAATTTGGGCTTTGGAAATATTGAAATCCAAATCGAATTTTCGGGTTAAATTGCAAACGATAGGTTCCGTGCTGATATTTTCAGGAAAGCGGAGATGAATGTTGTAGCCCATGATCAGTCCTTAATTCGTCCTTACAGGTTTTTTAAAATTGTTTGTGCCCGTTTCGCTTCCGCAGCTTTCGGATAAATGGTGATAAGCTCATTGAGGCGTTGTTTGGCGGCATCGTTTTTCTTTAATTCCATAAAACTCATCGCCTGTTTCAAATAACAGGCAGGTGCCTTGCTGCTGTTGGGGAATTGGGAAATGACTTTTTCGTAAGCAAGCGCCGCTCCGGCATAGTTTTTCAGTTGATATTGGCATTCCCCTTGCCAAAACCACGCATTGGAAACGAGTTTATGATCAGGATAAACAGTGGTGAAATCTTTAAACGCGTTCAGTCCCTTTTGATAATCACGGCTATTGAAGCTGTTGATACCGTTATCATAGAGAGCCTGCGCCGTATCTGCGTTCTTTGCGGGGGCATTGGGCTGCGCGGCGGCTGTGTTTTGTTGGTTTTGGGTTGACGGACTTGGTGTCGTGATCATCGCCGTGTTATTGCTTTCAGTCGGCACGGAGGTTTGACTTTGCATGTCCGCCGGGTTGTCCAGCTGCAAATCCATGGCGAGCTGTGTTTCAATCAAACGCAAGGCTCTGTCATGGCGTGCGATAATATTGCCAAGCTGGGCTGTTCCGCCCAAATGCGCCGTGCTGTTTTGCAGGTTGTCGAGCGAACCGCGGAGCGCCGCCATTTCCCTGTGCAAGGCTTGAATTTGTGACCAACTGTCCGCCTGAGCGGGCTGTACATTGGAAACTTGCGCCTGAAGCTGGCGGATAGCTCTTGTGTTCTCGTTGACTGCATATTGAAGATTATTGCTGCCGGCTGTGCAGGCGCTGCCAAGGAGCAGCACAGGTACTAAAAGAGCGAGGTAAGATTTTTTCATATATTGAACTCCTTAGGTATTAATAGGTTTACTGCGTTTCATTCCGAAAACAAGATATGAAATTCCTCCTAAAACCGGAAGGAAAATTCCTGCCAGAACCCAAAGTACGCGTTCCTTTTCATTTGGGAACTCATGTTTCATCGCATGCCATATGACCCAGAGGTTGAGTATGGCGGGCAACATCAAAAGAAAAAACGTGAAACCGGAAACATCAGAAAAAAACATATGCTACCTATCGGGGCTTTTGTAAAAAATGTATGCTACAAGAAACGTTCCGAAGCAAATGGCTATATCGGCGATGTTGAAAACGGGCCAATGCCATTCCTTGTAATAAAGGTCTATGAAGTCAATAACATAACGCAAGCGCACCCTGTCGATGAAATTTCCGGCGGCTCCGCCGAGAATGCAGGCGAAGCCGAAGCTGAGAATTTTTGAATACGGCATTTTACGCATAAAATGCAGAATAATCCCAAGGGCTGCCATGGTTACGAAAACAAAGAACCAAAATTGCCAGCTTGATTCGGGATTATTCAAAAAACCGAAAGCCGCGCCGTAGTTCCTGACGTGCACGATGTTAAAGAACGGAATAACGGCAAAGCCGTCATAAAGGGGAATATTGCGGACAATGGCGGCTTTGCTGGCTTGGTCCGCAATAATCCAAAGAACAGCAAAAATAATCAGAATGGGATATCTATTATCTTTAACCATTTTTTCCCGTTCTTATTCAAGATTTTTCATCACTTCCGTACAGCGGGGGCAAAGGGTCGGATGATTTGCGTCGGTTCCGAGTTCTTCAGAGTAAATCCAGCAGCGTTCGCATTTTTCACCCTTGGCTTTCGTTACCGTAATGGCGATACCGTCCGTATCGGCAAAAACCGCATCAACGGGAGCGTTTTTAATATCTTCGATTTTCAGTTGTGAAATAATGCAAATCGCGCGCAAATCCGCATTGCAGGCTTTGAGGGCGTTTTGCAGTTCTTCTTTCAAATAAAGCTCGACGGCGGTATCGAGGGAATGCCCGATTTCCCCTGATTTACGCAAGGGCTCGATGGCTTTGGTTATTTCGGAGCGGATAAGGAGCAGTTGTTCCCAGTTTTTGCGGGCTTCTTCCGAAAGGGTGAAACCGTCGCAATTTAAGTCCTGGGTCGCAAAAATTGTTTTCGCTTCCGGCTTCAGGGCTTCCGGAATGTAGCGATAACTTTCTTCCGCCGTAAAGCTGAGAATCGGAGCCATATCACGCAATAAAATCATTAAGATATGGTAAAGGGCGGTTTGGGCGGAACGTCTTTCCCTGCTTTCGGGGTGGGAAGAATACAGTCTGTCCTTTAAGATGTCGAAATAGAATGCGCTGAGTTCCGTCGCGCAAAGTCCGTGCAGGGCATGGTAAACTTTATGAAATTCAAAGTTTTCGTAAGCGTCTTGGATTTTGTTGTGCGTTTGCATGACGGTGTCCAAGGCGAATCTGTCAAGGCTTTCCATTTCTCCCACGGCAGCCATGGTTTCTTTGCCGAGGTCGAAAATACTGCCGAGCATATAGCGGATGGTGTTGCGTATGCGGCGGTAAGCGTCCACAAGGCGGCTCATGATTTCGTCGGAAAAACGGATGTCTTCGCGGTAATCGACACTGGATACCCAAAGACGCAAAAGTTCCGCGCCGTGCTTGTCGATGACTTCCTGCGGGGCGACGACATTGCCGATGGATTTGGACATTTTTCTGCCGGCGCCGTCCACGACGTAACCATGGGTTAAAACATTCCTATACGGGGCGACGCCGCGGGTTCCGACGGAAGCGAGCAGGGAGGAATGGAACCAGCCGCGATGCTGGTCGGAGCCTTCCAAATAAAGGTCGGCGGGAAAGCCGCCTTCAGGGCGTTTTTCCATGACAGCGGCAAAACTTGTGCCGGAGTCAAACCAAACGTCAAGAATGTCTTTTTCCCGTTTAAAGTGTGTTCCGCCGCAGTGCGGGCATTTAATGCCGTTCGGGATGATTTCGCTGTCTTGCGCTTCATACCAATAGTCACAGCCTGTGGGGTGTTTTGCAAAACGTTCTGCGATTTCACGCATCCATGCGGGATCTTGCCATGCTTCGCCGCAATCTTGGCAAAGCAGCGCAAGAATTGGGACGCCCCAGGTTCTTTGGCGGGAAATGCACCAGTCGGGGCGCTGTTCTATCATATTGTAAATTCTGTCTTCGCCCCAGCCCGGTATCCATTTCACATCGTTGCGGATGGCATTTAATGCTTTCTGACGCAGGTTATTGGTATCCATGGTAATGAACCATTGGGTCGTGGCGCGGAAAATAACAGGCTCTTTACAGCGCCAGCAATGGGGGTAGGAGTGGGAAATTTTAGCTTGTGCAAGTAAATTCCCGACCTCTTCAAGTTTGGCGATAACATGGGGATTTGCGTCAAAAACCATCATGCCTGCGAAAAATTCGACAGCAGGCAGAAAACGTCCTTGGTCATCAAGAGGGGAGTAAGCTTCAAGTCCGTATTTCAAGCCGACTTCATAGTCTTCCCGTCCGTGCCCCGGAGCGGTGTGCACACAGCCGGTTCCTGCGTCCAATGTCACGTGTTCCCCGAGAATGACAAGAGATTCCCGTTTATAGAAAGGGTGCGACGCTTTGAGGTTTTCAAAACGTTTGCCTTCAGCTTCCGCAAGAACCGTGTACTCTTCCCAGCCGAAAATTTTCGCGCAGTTTTCAAGAAGTTCTTTTGCCAGAATATATTGGGCATTGCCTGCTTCTACAAGCACATAGATAAATTCGGGATGCAGGCAGACAGCGAGGTTGTCGGGCAATGTCCACGGGGTTGTGGTCCAAATGACGATATAGCTGCGGGCGGTATCCGCATTGGGGAAAATATCCTTTAGTTTTTCGTCCGCTAAAGGAAAACGCACGTAAACAGAGGGGGAAGTGTGATCATCGTATTCGACTTCAGCTTCCGCAAGGGCGGTCTGGCAGGAATTGCACCAATAAATAGGCTTTTTGGAACGGTTTAAATTGCCGTTTTCAGCAAAGTTGGCAAGTTCCGCCGCAGTTACCGCTTCATAGTTCGGGTCCATGGACATATAGGGATTTTCCCAGTTTCCGAGAACACCGAGGCGTTTAAACTCTTTTCTTTGAATGTCGAGGAATTTTTGCGCATATTTTCTGCAGGCTTTGCGGATAGAGGCTTCGGACATTTGGGCTTTCTTTTCTCCGAGCTCTTTTTCCACATTGCGTTCAATAGGCAGTCCGTGGCAGTCCCAGCCGGGAACATAAGGGGTTTTATAACCGGATAAATTTTTTGATTTGATAATGATGTCTTTCAATATCTTATTTAATGCGGTTCCTAAATGGATGTGTCCGTTTGCATAGGGAGGACCGTCGTGAAAAATATACTTGCCCTTGGAGCCTGAAGCTTCCTGCATCACTTCGTACGTATTGTTTTGTTCCCAGAATTTGAGCATTTCAGGTTCTTTGTGGACAAGGTCCGCTTTCATGGGATATGAGGTTTTCGGTAAATTCAATGTTTTTTTATAGTCAGCCATTCTTTTTGCCTCCGGAGCGTATAAACCGTTTTATTTTGGTTTATTCTTGCAAAATCGTCAAGTAAATACAAAGTTTTTTTAAATTTTTTTTACAGGCTTGTTCCTAACGCGAAAATACTGCCGTTGGGGGTGTTTTCAAAAATTTTGCCGCCGTAAACAAGAACGGTTTTTTCCATTCGCATGCTCGCCCAGTTTTCAAAATGCGCCTCAAGGGTTTTTAAAAGGGCTATCGCCGTGGGGGTCACGGTTTCGCCTTTGCCTGCAAAAGGACAAACGGCAGCGCCTTGAAGCAGCGTAAGAACGGCGGGTGCTGGGCTTGGGATAAGCCCGTGCATGCAATGGATTGTGCCGTCCGCCAAAGGCAGGGGACCGCAGATGAAATTATCGGGAGCAAGTTCCGTGTAAAGGGCGCAGACAAGACAAATATCCAAAATGCTGTCCAATGCGCCTACTTCGTGAAAGGTCACGGCGTCCGCCTCTTTGCCGTGCACGTTTCCTTCCGCTTCGGCAAGAAGGGTGAAGGTTTTTACGGCTAAATCCTTCGCGTTTTCGTGCATGCCGCTTTTTTCAATGATTTTTTCGATGTCGGCAAGTGTTCTGTGGGCGTGTTCATGCTCCAAGGTTATATGGGCGCTTTTTCCGCGTATTCCGTTGACAAAACGGTCTTCTATGCGGACGCGGTCTTCCAGTTGAGGAAAATTTAATGTTTTTATGTGGGAATTGAGCTGTTCTTGGCTGAGTTCAAGCAAAGAAGCCAAACCGCACAGAAGCATGTCTCCTGACAAGCCCGATTGGGGGCGTATGCAGAGGATTTTTTGCTGTGTTTTGCCATGGGTATTATGCTGATATTCGTGCATATGCCCGTGTTCATGATGAGTATGTTCATCCGTATGGGAATGTTGGTGTGAATGCCCGCGGGAGTGTTTGTGGGAGTGTTCCATATTATTTCTCTTTTATTAACATATTCAGAATACGTGCGACCGCGCAGGCGGCTCCGAAACCGTTGTCGATATTGAAAACGGAAATTCCGGAAGAACAGCTGGCAAGCATGGAGGACAGGGCCGTTTCTCCGTTTTTCGCCATGCCGTAGCCGACAGACGTAGGCACGGCAAGGATAGGGCTTTTGATAAGTCCGCCTAAAACAGAAACAAGGGCGGCGTCCAAGCCTGCGACGGCGATAACGATGTCGTATTCCCGGATTTGCGGGAGGGCTTTTTGTATTCGCCAAAGCCCCGCAACGCCGCAATCTTCAAACATGGAATGTTCAATGCCCAAATATTCCAAGGTTCTTGCCGCTTCCCATGCTGTTTTCGCGTCTGCGCTTCCTGCGGAAACAACGGCTACTTTCTTGCTGGCTTTATGGGGAGGCAGGGCGAAAGCGAAGGCGGTTCGGGACAGTTCATGATAATTGATGTTTTTTTGGATGGTTTCCGGAAAACCGTAAAAAATTTCAGGCGCCAAGCGTGTAAATAAAATACTTTTTCCTGTGCTTTCATTAAATTCAAGCAGAAGGGATTGTATGATGTCTTTGTTTTTTCCCTCGCAAAAAACAGCTTCAGGCAGACCGAGGCGCTCTTCACGTTCATAGTCGAATTGGACGTGAGCGGTATTTTTTTTGTTTTTCATAGGGAATTGATAGCATTTTTTCAGAAAAGAGTAAAGGCTAATCATGGCTTATGTGGTTTATTGACCTATAAAATACTTTTTTTATGTTTGGAAGTATGCTCGTTGTTTTGACAGGGCATGCTCGAAAAAAAATCATGCGATGTCGGGGATAAATAATATTTTTTTCACAAGAAGCTGTTTTGTTTTTTTCTGATGCGTAAAAAAATATAGTATAATTTATTTTTTTTATTGATGATTTTTTTAAAAAAACGGAAATTTTCGCTGAAAATTTAAGAAATTTGCAATTTTCAAAGCATGCATTGCAAATTTTAATATGCTGCGGAATTATTTTTGTCAGGTTGTCCAAAAATATGTGAAAATAAAAACTTTACCGTTATTTCTTATTATTTTAGCTGGTTATGGTCATTTGCCATAAAAAAGACGGAAAAAGAATGGACTTTTTTATTTTAGTTATGAAATACTTTAGAAAAATATGGAGGTTTTTATGGAATTTTTTATGGGTTTTTTAAACAGCTTCAGCGGGTTTCTTTGGGGACCTGCCATGCTTGTTCTGTTGGTAGGCACCGGTATTTATCTTACGCTTGGTTTGAAATTTTTCACATTTCGTAAAATGCCGCAAGGTTTTGCCGGCATTTGGAAAGGGCGCAGCAGCAGCGGCGACGGGGAAATCTCTTCTTTTAACGCTTTGATGACAGCCCTTTCTGGAACAATCGGCACAGGCAACATCGCAGGGGTTGCAACGGCGATTTTCTTGGGCGGTCCCGGCGCGCTTTTTTGGATGTGGATGACCGCCCTTGTCGGCATGGCTACCAAATTTTCTGAAATTTTGCTTGCAATGTATTACAGGCAGCGTTCCCCGCAAGGCAACTATGTGGGCGGGGCTATGTATTTTATTGAACGCGGGCTCGGACCGAAATATAAATTTTTAAGCGTGCTTTTTTCCATTTTCTGCATTTGCGCTTGTTTTGGCACGGGCAACATGATTCAAAGCAACACTGTTGCCGAATCCCTTGCTTCAAATTTCGGCGTGCCGAACTGGATAAGCGCTCTCGGTTTATTTGCTGTCGCAGCTGTCGTTATTCTTGGCGGCATTCAGCGTATCGGCAATTTCGCCGGCAAGGTCGTGCCTCTTATGGCGCTTGTGTATATTCTTGTTTCTTTGACCGTTATCATTATGTATGCGGACAGGGTTGTCGATGTGTTCATCTATGTTGTGGATGACGCATTTACGCCGACCGCCGCACAAGGCGGTTTTGCCGGTGCCACTGTGATGATGGCTATCCGTTACGGTATGGCGCGCGGCGTATTTTCCAACGAAGCCGGTCTTGGTACCGCTCCTATCGCCCATGCCACGGCAACCAATAACTGTTCTGTAAACCAAGCCATGCTCGGTATGCTTGACACGTTCATCGATACGATTATCGTATGCAGCATGACAGGTTTCGCCATTTTGGTAACTGATTTGTGGCGCTCCCCCGAAGCATTGAACGGCGTCGCTCTGACTACCGCTGCGTTTGACCTCGCCCTTGGCGGCATCGGCGGCAAGCTTGTGACCATTTGCCTGCTTTTCTTTGCATTCACAACAGCCCTCGGCTGGTGCGTATACGGGGAACGCTGCGCCATTTACCTTTTTGGCGACAAGGCCCTTATGCCGTTCCGCCTGATTTACACCTTGGCTATTCCCGTCGGGGCATTGGTGCAATTGGACTTGGTATGGCTTATTGCCGACTGTGCCAACGCATTGATGGCCATTCCCAACCTTATCGGCGTATTGCTCTTGAGTCCGTTGGTATTCAGGCTTGTGAAGGAATATAATGCAACCGGCAAGGTCCATACCTTTGATGACGAACAAGAACGCAAGAAGTAATTTTTGCTGATTTTAGAAACAAAAAAGCCGTTTTTATGAACGGCTTTTTTTATGAGCGAACATTTTTTATATTTGGGATAGTATATCAACCGCGGCGGCATGTTTGGACAGTTTTTGGGGGAGAAGCCGTCTTATTTTAAAAATATTTTCTAAAGGAAGTCAAAAAAGAAAAAGGGCGATTAAATAAAAAAAGCCCCTAAAAGGCTTTGAAACTGGTGGATGGTGAGAGGCTCGAACTCCCGACCCTCGGTGTGTAAAACCGATGCTCTACCAACTGAGCTAACCATCCGTTGTTTTGTCTATATACAGAGAAGTTTTTTTATTGTCAAGGAAAATTTTGCAAAAGAGGCAAAAAAGCTTAAGAACGTTTTCGTATCGTAAAAGAAGCATGAAAATACGTATGACGAATGAAGAAACGCGGAAAAGAATTGGTTTATAAAGGCGTTAAAAAAGCTGAGATAAAACGATAACACGCTGAGATAAAACGATAAGACAGGGCAGCCAAAATTAAAACCATATGAAAATTTTGCGTGTGACCGCTAAAAAAAGCCCCGTTTAATGGATTTTCCACCAAACGGGGCTTTTGAAAAACTTAGTTAATTACAAGTCCCGTTATTTTCTTTCGCCGAATAATCTGAGCAAATACAGGAAGAGGTTGATAAAATCAAGATACAGGGTCATAGCGCCGAGAAGCGCGCCGCGGCGCATGGCGACAGCGTCGTCAAGGGGAGCGGTTTCGCCCATTTGCTTGAGTTTTTGAGTGTCAAAAGCGGTAAGCCCTACGAAAACAATGACGCCGACAATGCTGATCACGAAATCCATGGCGGTGCTTGCAATGAAAATATTGGCGAGCGTGGCAAGGATAAGTCCCCAAAGCCCCATGATACAGAAAGAACCGATACTGGTAAGGTTTTTTTGGGTCTTAATGCCGTAAATGCTCATTCCTCCAAACATACCGGCGGTGATGATGAAGGTTTTTGCAATGGAAGCTTCGGTATAGACAAGGGTGATGGGGGCGAGGAAAACGCCGTTCAGCACTGCATAAAGCATGAACAGGGACGTTGCGGCAACAGGGGATAATTTATGCATGGCAAAGGAAAGGTAAAGGACAATTCCTAAAATGCCTGCAATAAGCACAATGGGCATATAGCCGGAAAAAGTCGCCATAAGAATTGTTTGATTGCTTATTGTGATATAGGCGCTGAGAGCGGTTATGCAAAGAGCCGCCGCCATCCATAAATAGACTTGCTGTAAAAAGACAGTCACGCTGGAACGGCTTGCCGCCATGCTTTGTGTTTGGTTATATTCCATTTCATTTCCTCCAATGGTTGAATGAACATAGTATAAGCACGATTTGCCAAATAGGCAAGGGCAAAGAGTTCGGAAGCGGTTTTTTCCGTTTTTTTGCGGAGGTATCTTCAATTGGGCTTATTCGGCGGGGTATTGTTCTGCGGGGATTATCCCATTCGTTTTTGTGCATGTTGTTTTCAGTGTATTGTCCATTTCTTATTTTACGGCTGCCGAAACTGCCGAAAAATATTCATTCCGGATAGTTGCCGTTGTTTTTTCGGCTTGCGGTCGGTTTCATAAAAAAAATTGACAATAAATGCGATACAGACTATTTTTTTATTAGTTATCAACATAAAATGGATTACCGTTATGAATTTGAAAGACCGTGTCAGCTCCATACAGCTTCGGCGTTCATGGGACATACCCGATTCCCGGCTTAATATTTGCTGTATAACTTTGCGGGAAGATCTTGCTCTTTTGCCGTCATTTTTAGAGAAATATCCCAAGAACAAAGTTTGCCTGCTGCTTGTTTTGGATCTTTTGGGCAATAGCCCTGAATATATAAGCGTTTCAACCGCCGGCGGCACGGTTGCCGTTCCGGTTTGCGGGATGAAGGACATAAAGCGGATCGCTGATTTGGAAAAAGTGATTTTCTGCAAGCCGGGAGCGGTGGGAGCCTGTATTGTGGCTGCGGTTTTACGTGAATTGGCTGCTTTTGGCTTTCATAACGTATATTTGTATGCAGGGCAGAAAGGAAAATTCGGCGAGCGGGAAGCTTTGCCGGATTTCTATCGTCAGAATGAGGCAAGCCTGCAAAAGGTATACGGTCTTTTGGCGGACGATGCCAGCCGTGAGGCGTATGCCGCGCGGATCAAGGCGCTGATGACAGGCTATGCCGGATATTTGCCGCTTTCCGCGCATGAGGAATATTATCACCCTCTTGTTCATCCGGAATCAGGGGATATCATGCTGGACGGAGGCGTGTCGGACATGGTGGGCGTTCAGAAGCGGTTTGCGCAAAGCGTGGGAGAGAAAGGGTGCGTGTTCGGTTTTGAACCTATTCCGGATATGGCTGCCGCCGCAAGAAAAGAACTGGCAGCTTTCCCCCAGTATCATCTGCAAACTGCCGGATTGGGCGAGACCACGGAAGAGGTCCGTTTCACGTATTTGCGGGATTCTTCCCATATAGCCGCCCATGATTTTGAAGAGGAAAATTCCGTTCTTTGCCAGATGACGAGCATTGATGATTTTGTGCGCAAACATTGGCTCGGCCGGGTGGACTGCATAAAACTTGATGTTGAAGGCGCGGAAATGCTCGCTTTGACCGGAGGCAGGGAAACCATTTTGAAAAATCTTCCGAAATTGATTGTCTGTCTGTACCATAAACCGTCGGATATGATTGATGTTCCTCTTTTCGTCCATGAAATTTCCGAAAAATACGCGCTGCATGTGGCGCATTCGTCATGTTTGTTCACAGATACGATTTTGTATGCTATCCCTCGTTCATAATTGAATATTGACGGTCAGCGGCATGAAATTCTTCTTTCGGTTTTGTTTTAGGCAGTAATTTTGAACTTGCAGCGGCAGCGCCGGTGTTTTTTGTTTTTCTTTGTTTTGTACCTGTGTATCAGCGGTATTGTTTTTGATTTAAGCGGTAAAAATTTAAAAGAAATTGCCGGCAATTTGGTTCCGGTTATTTTTATGATACGGATTGATTGCCGGCTGTGATTTGAAAAAATACGAAGAGCAAGGACTTAGAGGCAGTTTTTCAGCGCTTTTGCAATGATGTCCGCAATAAGTTTGTTGCCTTGTTCGCTTGGATGAACGCCGTCTTTTAAATCGCCGATAAAATCATTATCCAGCAGTTCTTGGAACATATTGATATAATACACGGAATTTTCAGAACAAATTTTTTCTTGTATGCTGATAAGCCTGCTCAGGCGTTCATTTTGTTCCGCATTGGCGACAGGGCTCGGGCTAACGGCGATGACCTGCCCTTTGCTTTTGGCTGATTGAATGAGCTTCGTATAGTTTTCTTTGCTTTCTTCAAGGCTTAAATACGGATTTTCCGTAAATTTCATCGTATCCACGACACCGCACATCAAAAAGAAGACAGGCGTGCTTCCTGCTAAGCTGCGGACGGAAAATTCATTGTCAAAACGGGCGAGTATTTCTTTAGAAGAGTTTTTGCAAACCCCTAAATTATAAAATTTCGTAGGGGGAAGAGAAAAATTTTTTTGCAGATTGCCGATTATTAATTGATAAAAGCTGTCTTTGGGCTGAACATTGACACCCAAGGTGATGGAATCACCAAAAAAATAGAAAATATACATGGATTTTTCCTCTTAATATGAAAAAATCCCCATTTATTGGTTTGTGTCGTCAATAAATGGGGAGGGTATTTTTACAGGGCTTTTTCTTTATATGCGGTATTGCATGTTATGCAAGAGCAAGCAAAAGAAGAAGCGCTGCGATATTGATGATTTTAATCATCGGGTTGATTGCAGGACCTGCGGTATCTTTATATGGGTCGCCGACAGTGTCGCCGGTTACAGCCGCTTTGTGCGCGTCTGAACCTTTGCCGCCGAAGTTTCCGTCTTCAATGTATTTTTTTGCGTTATCCCATGCACCGCCACCGCTTGTCATGGAAATAGCGACGAAAATACCGGTTACGATAGTGCCCATGAGCATAGCGCCGAGGCTTGCGAATGCCGCGTCCTGTCCGCCGACAAGGGAAATAATTCCATAGAGGACAATAGGTGCGAGAACAGGCAGCAGGGAAGGAATAATCATTTCCTTAATTGCCGCTTTTGTAAGCATATCGACAGCAGCATGGTAATCAGGCTTAGCGGTTCCTTCCATAATTCCCGGAATTTCTTTGAATTGGCGGCGAACTTCCACAACAACGGCGGAACCTGCGCGGCCGACGCTCATCATTCCCATTGCGCCGAAGAGGTAAGGCAAAAGCCCGCCGAGGAAAAGACCGATGAGAACATAGGGGTCTTGGAGGGAGAAGGTGATTTTAGAAAGCGGGAAGTAGCGGGAAAGGTCTTCCGTGTATGCCGCAAAAAGAACAAGGGCTGCGAGAGCGGCAGAGCCGATAGCATATCCTTTGGTAACGGCTTTTGTCGTGTTGCCGACAGCGTCAAGGGCGTCTGTGACTTCACGGACTTCTTCAGGAAGACCGCTCATTTCGGCAATGCCGCCGGCGTTATCGGTAACAGGTCCGTATGCGTCAAGAGCGACAACCATGCCGGCAAGAGCGAGCATTGTGGTAGCGGCAATGGAAATGCCGAAAAGTCCGGCGTTATGGTAAGCAAACAAGATACCGGCGCAAATGACGATTACAGGCAATGCGCAAGCTTCCATGGAAATAGCAAGACCTTGGATGACGTTTGTGCCGTGACCTGTGGTGGAAGCTTTTGCAATGCTTCTGACAGGACGGTAGGCGGTTGACGTGTAGTATTCGGTAATCCATACCAAAAGGGCGGTAACGCCAAGACCGGTGAAAGAACACAAAAGAAGGTTGCCGCCGGTGAACGCTTTGCCATTGATAACCATTTCACCGGTATTCCAGAAGAATGCCATGGTGATGAACGTGATAAGGGCTGCGGAAATGACAGCGGTCGCAAGGAAACCTTTATAAAGGGCTTTCATGATTTTCTTATCGTCGGAAAGCTTCACGAAGAAAGTGCCGGCGATAGAAGCCAGGATACAAACGCCGCTGATGAGAAGCGGATAAATGATCATAAGGTTTTGCAAAGCGCCTTCAAAGTAAATGGAAGCCAAAAGCATGGTGGCGACAATGGTGACGGCATAGGTTTCGAAAAGGTCGGCAGCCATGCCTGCACAGTCACCTACGTTGTCGCCTACGTTGTCAGCAATAACGGCAGGGTTGCGAGGGTCGTCTTCAGGAATGCCGGCTTCGACTTTGCCTACAAGGTCAGCGCCTACGTCAGCGCCTTTGGTAAAAATACCGCCGCCAAGACGGGCGAAAATGGAAATTAAGGAAGCGCCGAAAGAAAGGGCTACCAATGCCTGCATAAGTTCAGCCGTGTCGACTTGGAACATTTGCAGGATCGCATAGTAGAAAGTAACGCCTAAAAGTCCGAGACCGACAACCAACAAACCTGTGATTGCGCCGGATTGGAAAGCGATGTTCAATGCAGGGGTAAGACCTTCACGGGCTGCTTCCGCGGTACGCACGTTAGCGCGGACAGAAACGTTCATGCCGATATATCCGGCTACACCGGACAAAATGGCACCAATTACGAAACCGAGTGCGACAAGGAAAGAAAGGGAGAAAAGAAGCAGCACCGCAACAATGACGCCCACAATGGCGATAGTGCGGTATTGGCGGTTTAAATATGCCTGTGCACCTTCTTGAATCGCACCTGCGATACGCTGCATATCTTCATTGCCCGTGCTGGCTGAAAGCACGACTTTAGAGGCTTTGAACGCGTAATACAGTGCGAATGCCGCGCAAGCAAAGACCAATAATAAGGAAATAGAAGTCATATAAGACCCTCGCTACGTTGAAATGATATGGGAAAAGCCACGAAGCTCTGTCCAACATATTAGAATTAAAAATCATATATGAAAAAACAACAATAAGCAAGGATAAAGTCAAGGTATGAAAAAATAATTTTAAAACCCTAAAGAAGTGAGCACTTCGTGGGGAACAGTGTTCCACCACGTTGCGAGCATTTCAGGGGTGACGGGATTTTCCTCCCCTCCCAGAACATAAGCATGGTCGCCTGTTTGGATATTTTTTCCGTCGTAAATGTCAGTGATGTCAATGGCGGTCATTTGCATGGTGATATAGCCGAGCACGGGGCAGTGCCGTCCGAGCAGGGAAACATGAGGCACAAAATTGCTGTCTTGGCTGAAAACACGGTTGCTGCGGCGGTATCCGTTGGCATAGCCTATGCCTATCCATGCCGCCACGGTGTCGCGTTCCGCCGTAAAGCTCTGCATGTAGCTTAAGCATTCCCCGCGTTTTAAATGATTTATACTGAGAATTGGGGCGGTAAGAGCGAGGGCGGGCTTCAAATGAGGGGTCAGCGCCTCTTTTTGGGTGCCGTACAGCGGATTTCCGCCGTAAAAAATTCTTCCGATGCGGGCGATATCTCCCGCATATTCCGGATAGGCGACGAGAGCCGCGGAATTGGCGAAACTTGTTTTTATGTCGGGAAAGGCGTTTTTTAACGCTGTAACGGCAGGAGCGAGCCGCTCCGCCTGTGTTTGCATGTAGCCGTTTTCTGAAATGACATCGGCGCTTGCATAGTGCGTCAGCACATATTGCGCTGTTTTGTTGTGTTTTTTGATGGCGTGAATCACTTCGCCGATATCTTGGGGCAAAAATCCGAGGCGTCCCATGCCGGAATTGATTTTTACGGCGATTTTGCTCGAATGGGTCAGCGCTTTGTCCAAGGACTGTCTGTCGTGGGCAAGGCTGACAATGTTTTCTTCTTCGCCTTTTTTGTATTCTTCGTCGGTCAGCGCTCCCAGCAGCGGGACAATTTCATTTGCGATTCCTTTTTCCCTGAGTTCCAATGCCTCATAAATCGTGCCGGTGGCAAAATACTTGACGCCCTGTTTTTCAAAAAAACGTGCTATTTCCACGGCGCCATGGGCATACGCATTCGCCTTGATGACAGGCATAAGTTCCGGATGGAGATTTTTAACCTGTCTGTAATTGTAAAGAAGCGCATCGAAATCGATTTGTATTCTGCAAAAAGCGTTTTTCATGGTTCGTCCTTTTTTGTCTTTTTGTATTGTAATATGAATTCCATAAAAAGCAAGACAAGATTTTTACAGTGATTTCAGTATGATATATTCATAAAAAAATATTTTTTAAAAGAATTTATTTGCTTTATTCTTCTGAAAATTTATGTTAAAATTTTTATGATTTTTTTATAATATGAATATAGTGGAATATGTGAATGCTTTGTTTTTTTAGATATGTCGCCATAATTTTTGCTTTTTTCTTCGGGGCTGCGGCAAACGCGCAAGCCGTGGAACTGCCCGATTCCATCGCTTCCGACGGCTCCCTCGTGACAAAGGATGAATTGCCTTGGAAAATTTATGCGGATTCCCTTGTGAGCGTGAACGACGGAGTCGTGATTGAAGGGCGCGGCAATGTTTTGCTTGTCCGCGGTGATGATTATTTAAAAGCTGATTTTGCCAGATTATACACAAATACCGAATGGATTTTGCTGCAAGGAAATGTTTATGCGAAACTGGGCACTGATGAAGTCGAAGCAAAGGAAGCCGAATTTGATTTGACAAACAGCACAGGCTGGCTGAAAGACGCGAAGCTTTTTCTTGCCGGTCCGCACATGTATTTTAAGAGCGATGAAATATATAAAAAGGGAGAATCCCGCTATTCTCTTTTAAAGGCTACCGCCACGACCTGCGACGGTTCCGTTCCCCTGTGGAAAATCGAAGCTAAGGAAGCCGATCTTGAAGTTGACAGTTACGCGCATTTTTTTGATGTCATTTTCAATATAAAGGATAAGGGGGTGGCATACGTTCCTTATTTTGTCGCACCGACCAAGACGACAAGGCAAAGCGGTTTGCTGCTTCCCAATTATGGTTATAGCTCCACACAAGGTTTTTACTATACCCAGCCTTATTTTCATGTGATTGACCAAAGCCGGGATTTGACGGTTTACGGAACTGTTCTGACGGAAAAAGGGTTCATGCCGTCCCTTGAATACCGTTCCCACACAAAAGAAAATGAAAAACTGTGGGCGATGATCGATTTTTTATATGACGACACGCGGGTTTTGAGTGAAGGACAGGATTCCGTGGACCAAACGGACGGGAAGATCCGTCCGAACAGAACCCGTTACTGGCTGAGAGCCATGGGCAGCGGGGATATTTTCGAGAGCCGCTGGAACTATAAATATAATTTGGATTATGTTTCCGACCAAAATTTTATTCGTGAATTCAGCAACCGTATGACAGGTTTTGATTATACCCGTGACAACAGTTACAGCATGTTCGGACGAAATTTTGCCGAAGCGGATGAGAACAGGGTGACTCAGGGCTTTGCGTACAGGAATTATGAAAAATTTTATTTGACGGCAGGAATGAAATATACGCAAGACCCGAATTTCGGTCACGGGAACCTTTCCCATAAATACGATACGACGGTTCAGCATCTTCCGGAATTTGGCTTGTATTGGAACAGGGATAAAATCGTTGAAAATTTTCCTTTGGAATGGAACATGCAAGCCAATATGGGCTATTATTACCGCCGTTTCGGCACGAAAGGCGCCAAGGCGGAGCTTTATCCGGAGGTGGCGTATCCTGTCAGTTTGGGCTTTGTCCGCGGTGAAGTCGCAGGGCGCGCCAGAGGAACCGCATATACGGGCATTTCAGGAAAAGACACTTCTTTGCTGAATGATTTGGGCAGCGGGGAACAGCAAGGCAGCGACACGCGCTTCATTCCGGAATTTCGTTCGAGTTTTTACGCCCAAGCTGACCGTGTTTGGCAGTTTGAACAGGAAAACGCCCCCGTTCAGGAAAATGTCGGCAAACGGGAAATGGTTGCGCTGAAGCATACCGTTCAGCCGAGAATCGCTTATGAATGGATAGAGCATGTTGATCAGGAAGGAAATCCCTTTTTCACCATTGAGGACAGACTGCAGGGCAAAAATGATTTAATACTCCGTCTGGATAATATTTTGACTGCGAAATACAGTTCCGTTGTCCGGCAGAAAGACGGAATCGGCAATAATTATTCATACCGCGATTTCATAAATCTTTCCGTCAGCACCGGCTTTGATTTTAAAGAGGACAGCAGAGAAAAACATGTTGAGGTTTATGAAAGAAGACCATGGCATGATTTGAGAACCCGTTTGGATTTCAAGCCGCTGAAATGGATCAATTTCCATGGTGATGCTTATTATTCTTTTTATGACGGCAAACTGAACCGTGTGGATGTCGGTTCGACTTTGTTCCATAGCACCTATGGTTCTTTCAGAACAAGTTACAGCCAGCGCGAGCCTAATTACAATTACAGAAGATTTGTGAATTACGACAATGTCAATGACATAGTTCCCAGCGGAAAAATCAATGTTATCACCAATACGCTGTCGTTGAAAGCTTCTCCCGAACTTTCCCTTTATATAATGGAAAGGACGAATTTGGATACGGGAAAAAGCTATGAACGTGTCGCCGGAGTCGGGTATAAACATCAGTGTTTATATTTGTACGGGGAATATACGAAAGACCAGATTGAGGAACGTTTCAGTTTGAATATAGAATTTTTGGGATTAGGGTTTTAATTATGATTGCGAGGCTTGTTTGCGGGGCTTTACAAGGTATAGAAGCGTACAAGGTTGAACTTGAAATTGATTACACCAAGGCGGGCATGCCGGCTTTTGTCATGGTCGGTTTGGCGGAAGGCGCCGTTAAGGAAGCGAAAGAACGCGTGTTTACGGCTATCCGTGCCTGCGCGTTCAAACTTGCGCCTGCCAAAATCACAGTAAACCTCGCCCCCGCCGACAGGAAAAAAGCAGGCACCGCTTATGATTTGCCTTTGGCTATCGGCTTATTGACGGCATCACAAAATATTCATCCTTCTTTAAATACGGAAAAAATTTTTTTTGCCGCAGAACTTTCATTAAATGGGACACTGCGGCCTGTAAGCGGAATTTTGCCTCTCGCCCTTTTAGCCCGCTCTTTGCATATGGATGCGATGATTGTTGCGCGTGAAAACGCCGGTGAGGCGGGCATTGTTGACGGGCTGACCGTCTACGGTCTTGATACTCTTACGGATGTGCTTGATTTTATTTGCGAAAAAGCTTGCTTTGAACCGGTAAGGCATAAGCAGGGTGAAGAATGCCGAAGTTATGGTATGGATTTTTCCGAAGTGAAAGGGCAGGAAGAAGCGAAACTCGCCATAGAGATTGCGGCGGCAGGCGGGCATAACCTCCTTTTCATCGGTTCGCCGGGCAGCGGCAAGACCATGCTTGCAAAGCGGATACCGACAATTCTGCCGAGTTTGACCTTTGAAGAAGCTTTGGAAGTGACAACCATTTACAGCGTATCCAATAAATTGACCGCAAAAGGGCTTGTGACGGCAAGACCTTTCCGTTCCCCTCACCATACGGTATCGGAAATCGCCCTGATCGGCGGAGGAAGTTATCCCAAACCGGGGGAAGTGAGTCTTGCCCATAGGGGAGTGTTGTTTTTAGATGAATTGCCTGAATTTTCCCGTTCGTCTTTGGAAGTTTTGCGGCAGCCTTTGGAAGACGGGTTTGTTTCCATTTCCCGTTCCGCCCAAAGCTTGACCTATCCCGCTTCCTGCATGCTCATTGCCGCCATGAACCCTTGCCCCTGCGGATATTACGGGGATAAAAAACATGAATGCACATGCTCAAGACAGCAGTTGGCACGGTATCGGGCTAAACTTTCCGGACCGCTGCTTGATAGGATTGATTTGCATATCGAGGTTCCTTCCGTACAGTTTGAGGATTTCCATGCCGATTTCAAAGGCAAGGATTCCGCAGGCATGAAGCTGCGTGTTGAAAACGCGAGAAAAATTCAGAAAGAACGCTATAAGGGAACAGCATGTTTGACCAATGCTGATTTATCAGGAGCCATGCTTGAAAAATACTGCTTTTTAGAACAGAAGGAAAGGGACTTTTTGGGTAAGGCGGTGGACAGGCTCGCTTTGTCCGCGCGTTCGTTCACACGGATTTTAAAGGTTGCGCGCACTGTTGCCGATTTGGAAGAACAAGAAAAAATTGCGGTTTCACATATCGCTCTTGCCATCCAATGCAGGGCATTGGACAGAACCATGAAAAATCAAGGGGGAATTGCATGAATCCTTTGCGACATAAATTTTTGCCGATTTCTTTTGCTATTGCCGTGATCGGTCTGTTTTTTTCCGTATATAATATTTTAAGCGTTTTTTTATTTGAAAAAGTCTGTACGGACAATTGCAGTGTTTTCGCCAATTTCACTATCATGGGCTTTTCCCTGTGGTGGCTCGGAGCGATATTTTTTGCAGGTATTTTGATTTTATCTTTATTCGGCTGCGCGTATGTCATACGGATTTTAACCGCAGCAGCGCTTTTTTTCGATATTTTTCTGCTTTTGATCATGGTGAACACCACGCTTTGCATTGTTTGCATCATTGCGGGGATTTTGCTTGCGTGTTCCTATTATGCCGTCCGTTATGAAAACAGGCGTCCTATCGCTCCGTATCCCAAAACCTTGCTGCTTTCCGTGTGGTGTTTTTTGTTCGTATTGCTGATTGGTTCCGCAATCAATGCAAATCAGCGCGGAGTGCCTTTTATCGAAATTGAAAATCCAAGCACGAAGATTTTCTTTTCCCCTTCTTGTCCGGCTTGCAAAGATATTCTTGAGAAAGAGCATACGAATAAGAATATCGCATGGTTTCCCGTGGAGGAAAACGGCAACGATATTTGGCGTATCATGTATATGTGGGAACGCCTGGAAGCGGGAGACACCCTTTATCAGGCATTGCTGAATTCGGAAAAGAGAAAAACCGAAGAACACGTTAATTTTTTTGATGTGCTCAGTTCTCGGTATTTCGTAACCCAATACCGGGTTTGGAAAAATACCGCCATTGTCAAGCGCAGAACGTCGTTCATCCCTTATATTGAAGTTTTTGGCGCACCAAAGGATTTACCCGTGCAAACCGTGCGGCTGGAGCAATCCGCCGTAATGGAAACCGAAACAGGCATCAATGCGTTAATCGGTAAGGAAACGACGCTTTGCGGTGATGAGGCAAAGCCGTGCGAAGAATGAGGGCTGCGGAAAAATCGGAAATGAACGATTGAGAGCCGTCCCTCCTAATCCTTTATTTCAAGAAAAACTTCCTGCACGCGGATAATGGCTTCTTGGGAGCCGAACACATAAACGACATCGTTTTCGAAAAATTCCGTTTCGGCGTTCAGTTCCGTGATATTTTGCGTTGTTCTGTGTATTGCGGCAACGTTTATCTTATAGATGTTCCTTAAAATTCCGTCGCCTAATTTGGTGCCGATGAGTTTGCAGTTTTTTTCCACTTTTAAGCCTGCGAACTGCAAATCGGGCAAATTGTCTTTTATCGCCTGCAAATTACTGCCTAAATCTATGGTATGCGCACCCGAATAGACTTCTTTGCGGATCTGCTGGACATATTGTTCGATTTGTTGGCGGGGGATAAGAAAATAATTGAGAACTTTCGCAAAAACTTCGATGGATGTTTCAAATTCTTCCGGAATGACATCATCGGCTCCCAGTTCTTTTAAACCGGTTATTTCTGATAAAAATCGGGTCCGTACGACAATATGCAGACCGGGATTGAGTTTTTTGGCGTTGCTGATTATGGCACGCGAACCTGTGGGGTCTGAAGTCATAATCGCCAGACAGCGCGCCTTTTCTACGCCCAAATGCTCAAGCACCAAAGGATAGCTCGCGTCACCGTGAAAAATGGGCTCAATATCCTTAAAACGTTTTACCGTATCCGGATTGAGTTCTGAAACAACATAGGGGATTCCGCTTTCCTTGGCTACTTTGGCGAGGCTTTTTCCTCCGATTCCGAAGCCGATGATAATGATATGCTCATTGAAATCGTTCTGTTTTTCCGGTAACACGTCTTCTTCGTGGGCGTATTTTTTAAAATAGCCGCTGAGCAATTTCGCGGCAAACTGCGGGGCGTTGTTGATGAAATAAGGCGTCAGTGTCATGGTGATGATGCTGGCAGCCAAAAAAGTCTGATACCCGTCATTATCTATGAGATGGAGCGTTAAGGCGTGTCCCGCCAGCACAAAGGAAAATTCTCCGATCTGGGACATGCTGAAAGCCGAAATAATGGCGGTACGCATGGAATATCCCGTAATTTTCACCACAGGGACAAGCGTAAAAAGTTTTATGGCGAAAATAAGAGCCGCTATGGAAAGAACGATAAAAATATGGGAAATGAAAAAGTCCAAATTCAATAACATTCCGACAGAAATGAAGAAGATGCTTGTGAAGATTTCTTTGAATGGCAGGACATTTTCCATAATGCTGACACTGTATTCCGATTCCGCAAGAAGCAAACCCGCGATAAACGCCCCCAAAGAAAGGGATAAGCCGATAGAGGCTGTTATCAGGGCTACGGAAAAACAAAATCCCAGAACTGTCATGAGCATAAGCTCGCGGGAGCGGGTTTTGACGACGGCAAACATGAGGCGGGGCAAAATGAATTTGCCGAATAGGATAACGCCGGTAATGACAAGGGAGTTTTCGCCGAGGGTGATCAGGCTTTCTTGCAGGGATAATTCCAATTTTCCGCTGAGAAGCGGGAAAAGAAGCATGATAGGGACAATGACGAGGTCTTGGAAAATGAGGATTGCAAGGCAAACCCTGCCATGCGGCGAATCAGACTGGGCTTTTTGCTGAAAAAGGCTCAAAACAATGGCGGTGGAAGAAAGGGTGACCAAACAGCCGAAGGCGACAGCGTTTTGCCATGGCAATACGGCGGAAAATATTGCTGTAATCAGTAAGATAGTGAAACTTATCTGTCCGAAGCCGCCGATTAAAAGGGGGCGTTTTATCCGTTTCAAATCTTTTAAGGAAAGCTCCATGCCGATGGTGAAAAGCAAAAGGGCGACGCCGACCTCCGCCATAATGTCGACCGCTTCAATTTCCGAAACAAGTTTCAGCGCGGAAGGACCGCAGATAATGCCTGCGACCAATAATGCGACAATGCTGGGAATTTTGAATTTCGCACAAATAAGGATGACCACGATGGAAATCATGAAAACAGCGATAAGTTCCTGTAAAAAATCAAAATGCATAGCCTTACCTTGAGTTCGGATTAATGAGTTATAATACAACAAGTTATAGCGGATTATTTAAATAATGCAAGTATGGAAGAAGACTAAAAATGCATGAAGAAAGAGAAAAAAGCGGAGGTTTGACAGAATATTTGCATATTAAACAACAAAGAGCACCGAACAAAAGCTAGGTGCTTATTGCGTAAGGAGCATTGCGAAGGGGCAAAAGCCCCTTGAATTATTTATTATTCAATTTCACAATGCTTTTTACGGTGTCAGACATTAAAGCGCCTTTATTCACCCATTCCTGAAGTTTTTCCGTGTCGATACTGACTTCAGCAGGGTTTTTGTGAGGATTGTAATATCCTAAAAAGTCCAAAGGACGTCCGTCACGGCGGGTTTCGCTGTTGATGGCAACAACACGGTAGAAAGGAAGTTTCTTAGAGCCGCTGCGGGTAAGTCTGATTTTTACAGCCATTGTAATCTCCTCTTTTTATGGTAGATATTATCTTTTTTTCTTTTTCTTTTTATCTTTGTCACGTTTTTTCTTGGTGGCGGAAGTACCGCGGGAGCCCGGCATTCCGGGCAGAGAACCCAAACCGCCAAGTCCGCCCATATTTCCTAAACCGCCGAAACCGCCCATGCCGCCCAGTCTGTTCATTCCGCCCAACTGGTTCATATTGGGCATAGGGGGCATTTTTCCTTTGCCGCCTTTCATCATGCCGGACATCATTTTGCGCATTTGGTCAAATTGACGCAAAAGCTGATTGACATCTTGGACTTTTGTGCCTGAACCGTTTGCAATACGTACTTTTCGTGACGGATTGATGATGTCGGGGTTACGGCGTTCTTTCATGGTCATGGAATTGATGATAGCTTCTGTTTTGGCTATTTCTTTTTCATGTCCTTTCATTTCGCCAATTTGTTTTGCAATGCCGCCAAGACCCGGAATCATTTTTAAAATGGATTCGAAAGATCCCATGGAGCGCATACGTTTCATTTGCGTACGGAAGTCTTCAAGGTCGAACTTGGCCTTTTGCATTTTTTTCGCAAGGGCTTCCGCTTCTTCCTGTTCGATGGTGCTTTGGGCTTTTTCCAGCAAGGTCAGCACATCACCCATGCCAAGAATGCGTCCTGCGATCCTGTCCGGGTGGAATACTTCCATTTCTGAAAGTTTTTCTCCCATGCCGACAAATTTCACGGGTGCGCCGGTAACGGCTTTAATGGAAAGAGCCGCCCCGCCTCTTGCGTCACCGTCCATTTTGGTAAGCACGACGCCTGTAATGCCGATTTGCTGATTGAACGCGTCGGCAACGGTGACGGCATCCTGCCCGGTCATGGCGTCAGCCACAAACAACGTTTCCTGCGGTTTCGCAATATCCTTGATTGTTCGGAGCTCTTGCATGAGGGGGTCGTCAATATGCAAACGTCCTGCCGTATCGAGAATAACAACGGTGCATTGTTTTTCTTTCGCATCCATGAGAGCGTTTTGCACAATATCGGCGGGTTTCATATCCGCTTTGGAATCGAAGCAGGGAATATCAAGTTGTTTCGCCAAAGTGCGCAGCTGCTCAATAGCCGCAGGACGGTAAACATCGGCAGGAACAAGGTAAGGCTTCATTTTTTGTTTGCGAAGCAAAAGAGCCAGCTTACCGGATGATGTGGTTTTACCGGAACCCTGTAATCCTGCCATAAGGATAACAGCGGGCTGCTGACCCTGCAATTTCAGTTCCGTGCTTTCACCGCCGAGCAGATGTACAAGTTCGTCGTTAACAACTTTAATGACTTGTTGGGCAGGACTGACTCCTTTCATGACGAGCGTGCCGAGGGCTTTTTCTTTTACCGTGTCCGTAAAATCTTTTACGACTTTAAAGTTGACATCGGCTTCAAGAAGCGCCAAACGCACTTCACGCATAGCATCTTGGATGTTTTCTTCCGTAAGCTGCACACGTCCGCCAAGGGAACGGAACACGCCGGAAAGTCTGTCAGTTAAGCTTTCGAACATAGTTATTCCTAAATATTGATGCTCTCAAATAAGAGTAGCTCATTAGCGTTACTTGAAAAAGTGTGTTACGTCAAGAAAAAAGAACGGATTTTAAAAAACGGGCAGGCGAACGGCAACTGTATAAAAATTTGATACATTCCGCACGGGCTGTACGGAAATTAGACAGGGGAAAAACGGGCATGAAAACGCTAAATTCAATTTAATAAGCAGGTTATAGTGTCGGTACGCTTCTTGCAGATAAGAAAGTACCTCTCTAAAATGAAGCATGGCTTACCATAACAGGTAACGTACTTCTTCCTATCTCCCCCTATAAAGCCACCTTCCCCTTGGGTGGCTTTTCTTTTTAAAAAAAACTTGTCAATCAGAAAAAGAAAGTGCAATATACAAAAAATTTTTAGGAGGAACGCTATGAGTTTATGCCCTTGCGGATCTCAGTTGGAAGATAAGGATTGCTGTTTGCCCGTTCTTGAAGGCGCAAAAAAGGCTCCTACCGCGGAAGCGCTGATGCGCGCACGATATACAGCCCATGTTTTGAAAAAATATGATTTTTTGGTGGAAAGCGCCCATCCGGAATTTCGCGATGATGTCAGCCCCAGTGAAATTGAAGAATGGTCTTCCGTAATGGATTGGAAATCTTTGGAAATTCTTGGAACCAAAGAAGGTCTTGAAAATGATGAAACAGGGGAAGTGAGCTTTTGCGCCCATTATTCCGTTCGGGATTTTCCTCAGGAATTGCGGGAAGATGCGTTCTTTAGAAAAGAAAATGGCACATGGTATTATGTTGACGGCACTGTTTACGGCAAAGAGCCGGTGCGCCGCGAAAGTCCGAAAATCGGCAGGAACGACCCCTGCCCCTGCGGAAGCGGCAGAAAATATAAGAAATGCTGCGGAAAAAATGAAGAATAACGCGCCGGCGGGGGTGCCCCGCTCGGATTGCGGCTTGCTAAAAAAAGAAGATTAATGTATTTTCAAGATACTGCATACGGCTTTAGAGGAGGAGTATATGCTTATTCGTGATTGGATGACAAGTTCGGTGATTTCAGCGAAAGAAGACGCATCAATGCTTAAAGTTTCGAAATTAATGCAAGAACATGGAATAAAACGTATTCCTATCGTCGATGACGAGATGAGACTTATCGGCATTGTTTCCGACAGAGATATTAAGGAAGCTTCACCTTCAAAAGCGACTACGTTGGATGTGCATGAACTTTCTTATCTTTTGTCAGAATTGAAAATCAAGGATATTATGACGAAAAACCCCGTTGCTGTCAGCTCGATGGATACCATCGAACAAGTCGCCCTTATCATGCTGGAGAAGAAGCTGACGGGGCTTCCTGTCGTGGATTGGGAGAAAAAGCTTGTCGGCATTATTACCGAAGCCGATATTTTTAAAATTTTCACGGAAATTTCAGGGGTTCGCCGCGGCGGTATCCAGTTTGCTTTGGAGCTTTCCGAAGACCCCGGAACTTTGCCTCCCGTCCTTGATTTGATAAGGGAGAACGGCGGCAGAATCGTATCCGTGCTGACCGGCGGGTATAAAGACAATGATACCATGCGTGATGTATATATCCGCATACGTCCTATGGCGGCGGAAGAAGAGAATAATCTCATTGAAAAGATGAGAGCCCATTGCAAAGTTGTGTATTGGGTGAAGGATAAAGTGCATATGCTTTGATAATGGTTTGTAATTATATGAGTTTTTTTGGTATTGCTCAAAAAAAGTAAAGAAAGTTTGTGAAAAACACTTTACAAAAATCATTTTAATGCATACTATTATTTTAATACAAAGCTCTTTGCGGGAAGTTTTTAACGGGACTTTTGCCAGAAGAGCTCGGGTCGAAAAAATTTGAATAGTTATCAAAAATACGAACTTGCTTTTTTTTGATAATTATGGCAAACAAAGAAAAGGATATTCATCCTGTTCGATTCTGATATCAAACATTGTTTTAGTCTGCATGGATTGAAACGAAAAAACTAAATGTCCATATTGTCCAAGGAGGACCACACATGGCTGAAGTAACCTACAAAGGTAAATCTTTTGAAGTAGATGAAGACGGTTTCCTTCTTCGTTTTGATGACTGGTGCCCAGAATGGTTGGAGTATGTGAAAGACTCTGAAGGTATTTCAGAACTTAACGAAGATCACCAAAAAATTCTTGACTTCCTTCAAGATTACTATCGTAAAAATGGTATTGCTCCAATGGTTCGTATTCTTTCCAAAAACACCGGTTACAAATTGAAAGAAGTTTACGAATTGTTCCCATCTGGTCCTGGTAAAGGAGCTTGCAAAATGGCTGGACTTCCAAAACCAACCGGTTGCGTATAGTCTTTAGTCATAAAGAACTTTAAGGCAGGAATTTGTGTTCCTGCCTTTTTTTGCGGCTTCGGCATAAAAAACACCGCTTCTTAAGCCGGTGAAATGAAAAATTTTTAGACGCAAGACTGTTCTTTTGGGAACGCTTTAATGTGTTTGGCAATCAAAACCAAGAGGGGCGGTGCCGTATGGGCGGCAGTCAAGGTTTTTCCGTACAAAATGGAATTGCGAATATCTAGCTGCACGAAAATTTCGCCGTTTAAATATATGCAGGAATAAAAGATAGATCGGACAATTTTGTAAGCGGAAAAAGTTGCTTTATATGGAAAAATGCTTGTATAGAACATATTCACATGTTGCTGCTCATTTCGCTCCATTTTAGCATACTTTCGTTCATGGGATAGTTGAAAGGAAAAGAACGTTCCTTGACGTATAATAGTTCAATTTAAAACGTGAATATTGGAACGGGCATTTTGGGTGCAGTGACTGTCATATATGAATACGGCAGGTTGGAATAAAGACGTAATAAAGACAGGTATCCAAAATTGATGAAGATAGGATGAATAACCAATATCCGCTTGAAGAATAGTATATCTTTTTTATGGTTAACTACGAAAAAATAAAGCAAAGGTCCGTCGGGTCAGGCGTAATCGGTAAATGAAACGCTGTTGGCGAACCCATTAAAAATGTTTAAAACGTAAACCTGTGTCATGCTCTTCCATGGTTGGAGAAAAGCACGGTTCAGCCCATGGTTTTTATTCAAATGAAGCGGAAACTTCGGGAATTTTTTTGCGGCACTTTTTATAGTTGTTTTTATCTTATTGATATGATAGAATAAAATATCTGGATATTACAGTTTGACAAAAAAAATAATAAGCGTATTATAAAATTATAAGTAAAGCTATTCCGCAGGAAACTGTGCGGAGAGCTGCTTATCATTTATATCGTTTATAAAGCACATATGGAGGCTTAAAATGAAATTAAAATCTTTAATTGCAGCATTTGCAATGGTACTTGGTTTAAGCACGGCTGCTTATGCAAACGGTCTTGTTCGTACTGTCGACAGCTTTGACTACCTCGTAGACTATTCTGGTTCTATGATGATGACCGAACAAGAAATAAAAATGCCTAAAATGGAAATTGCCAAAGAAGTTTTGAATAAAATCACCAAAGCAATTCCTGATCTCGGCTACAAAGCAAGCATGCACACCTTGGCTCCTGCCCATGAAATTGTCGCTTACGGAGATTTCGCTCCCGCAGCCATGGAAGAAGCTGTTGGCTCTTTGCAATCCGATTTAGCTATTTACGGAAGAAAAACACCTTTGGGCAACGGCATTAATGCTTTCGCTCCCCAATATGAACAAATGGCTCGTCCAACCGCTATTATTTTGGTAAGTGACGGCTTGAACAACTTGGGTATCGAACCTGTGAAATCCATTGTTGACAATAACATCGGTGCCTGCTTCCATATCATTTCTTTTGCTGATTCCGCTGAAGGTCAGGCAACTCTCGATGAAATCGCTAAAATCAATGACTGCACAGTTATGGTTAACGGTGTTGACCTTTACAAAGACGATGCAGCTTTGAATGATTTTGTGCAAAAAGTTTTCTATGCCGGTCTCGCAAATGACGCTCTCGTGCTTCGCGGCGTAAACTTCGCTTTTGATTCCGCAGTTCTTACTGACGAAGCTAAAGAAATTTTAGGCGACGTTGCCGTTATCATTAAAGACGCAGCCAACGGTGTTGCTTTGCAAGGCTGGACTGACAGCGTCGGTACTGAAGCATACAACAAGGCTTTGTCACAACGCCGTGCTGAATCCGTAAAGGCATATTTGGTTCAAGAAGGACTTGATGCCGGCAAGATTGAAGCAAAAGGCATGGGCAAATCTTTCAAATATGATAACTCCAATGCTGACGGACGTTATTTGAACCGCCGCGTTGAAGTTCTTGTAAAGTAGTTCAACCGATCAAATTATAAGCAATACTTATAAGATTGATTAAATAATTTATGCAAAGGCTATTTATTAACTATTAATAAATAGCCTTTGTCCGATTAAAAAACTAGCACCCTTTGAATTAAAGGTGAAAAGTTTTTATCGGAGTAATTGCTATGAAAAAAATTTTCGGCGTCATTGCCCTTTCATGCTCTTTGCTGGCTTGTACTTCCGCAAAAGAAGAAAACACCCAAGTATCTTCAGCGGAAAATCAAAATTTTGTTTATGAAAAAGTGGATGTTACCAATTTATCCGAACAGGAACAGTTTGTATATGAGCAGCTTAGAACGTTTGCGCATGGGCATATCAGCAAATGCAACGTTCAGATCATTCCTAATAAAAATTCGCCTAAAATTGAAAAACGCAACAATATGTATGTGGCGAGTTATGTTGAATTTGACCCAAGCAGTCTGAGCATGGAAATTATTTCAACACCCCATAGGAAATATCAGTATTTGGCAAAAATCAAATATCGTGAAAACTTTTATCAATGCATGGCTGAAACAGAGCAGTCAGCTTTGAAGGGTAAATACAATCTTGTGAGCAAGCGTTTTATTACCGAAGTCCCGAAATACCAACAAGGCAAATGGAAATATTAGGAAAAGGGGGTAATTCCCCTTTTTTTAGGAATAATTATGTTGAGTTGTTTGGTTTCCGCAAATTGCCAAGGCGTTCCCCTTATACGGCAATTATTGGCGTTTCAGCCGTTTGCAAAGAGCTATTCTCCGGAATTTTTTGTCAATTTCAAAAAGGAGAGCATTCCCCTTGAAAAATTGGCAAGCTGCAATTTGCTTATTTATCAAAAGCTTAATGCGCATTGGGGCGAACTTTCGGAAGATTACCTGCAGAGTCATGTCAATCCGAAAGCGAAAGTCGTTTGCATGCCGAACATTTATAATCCCGCATTATGGCCTATTTCAAAGGGGACAGGCGATTTGTCCGACCCTTACAATGAAACCTATGTTGATGAGCTTATGCGCCGCAGCTTATCGAAAGAAGAAATCCTATATCTGATTAAAAAAGTCGATTTTGCAAAGCATTATGATTTGCAGTCCATGTTTGCGGAAGCTATGAAGGTCGAGAGAAATAAAGGGTATGTCCGCTGTGCTGAATTTTGTGATTTCATTGAAGAAAATTTTTCTAAAACCAAACTGTTCACGACATTTAATCATCCCTACGGCATTTTATTGAATAAAGTGGCGCAGACCGTGCTTGAGGAAATAGGATACAGGGGCGTTCCTGACCGGCTTATTCCGGATTTGACGTGTGATGATGAATATTATATGCCTATTCATCCTTCTGTGGCAAAATTTTTTCATTTGTCTTTCATTGACGAAAATACAAAATATCCCGTTTACGGCAATATGCTGACCTATTATGAATATGTTGCGGGGTATATTTTCGCGCGGGAAAACAAATTTCCTTTGGCCCATTATTTCAGATGTCTGTCTGAAAGAAAAAAACAAATTTCCGTCCGCTAGGCTTGACTTATCCGTTTTGCTCCTTATCTATTATTTGAACAATCGATAAGGAGTTTTTTTATGTCTTCGACCTATAAATTCAAAGCGGAAACCCATAAGGTTCTGAATATCCTTACTCACTCTTTGTATACGAACCGTGAGATTTTTTTGCGCGAATTACTTTCCAATGCTTCCGACGCCCTTGATAAACTGCGTTTTAAACAAAATAAAGGGGAAAGCATTCTTGCTCCCGAACTTCCTTTGGAAATTAAAATCAGCACGGATAAAGAAAGCAATATCCTGACGGTCCAAGATACCGGCATTGGCATGACCAAACAGGAAATGCAGGATAATTTGGGCATTATTGCAAAGTCAGGCTCAGAAAAGTTTTTAAAAGATATCGGCGATACCTCTGGCGACAGCGGCAAACAAAAAATCGATCCCTATGCCGAAGAAGAAATTGTGGAAAAACAAGAAGGGGCGAGTGCCGACGCTTCACAAATAATCGGGCGTTTCGGCATCGGTTTTTATTCCGTGTTCATGGTTGCGGATAAGGTGGAAGTGTATTCCGTTCCCGCCATTGAAAGCATGAAGGAAGAAAACGAAGCAAAAGCCCATGTTTGGACTTCCCATGGTTCGGACACGTTCACAATCACGCCTCTTGAGGAAGTTGCAGGGCTTGTCCGCGGTACCATGATCAAAATATATTTAAAAGATGACGCAAAAGAATTTATCGAAGAATACCGCCTTGAAAACATCATCCGCCGCCATTCCAATTTCCTGCCGTTTTCCATTTTGCTGAATGACAAGGTAATCAACACTATTTCCGCGTTATGGCGCGAACCTAAGTTCAATATTAAAAAAGAACAGTATGATGAATTTTATAAATTCCTTACCTATGATACGGAAAATCCTTTTGATGTCATCCACTTGTCTGTTGACGCGCCGGTGCAGTTCAACGCGTTGCTTTTTATCCCTGAAAAGAGCGAAGACTATTTTCTGGAACAAAAGGACCAATGGGGGCTTGATTTGTATGTCCGCCGCGTCCTTATCGAGAAAAACAGGCAGGAACTTCTGCCCAACTATTTCGCTTTTGTGAAAGGTGTTGTGGATACGGAAGATTTGCCTTTGAATATTTCCCGGGAAACATTGCAGGAAAATATCGTTTTAAAGAAAATTTCCCAAACCATCGTGCGTCAGCTCATGAGCCATTTTGAAAAAATGGCGGCGCAGGATAAGGAAAAGTATAACGCTTTTTGGAATAAGCACGGCAAATATTTTAAATTTGCGTTCAATGATTTTGTATACCGCGACAGGGTTGCGAAGCTTATGCGTTTTGTTTCTTCCGGCTCCGAAGAGCTTCTCAGCCTTGAAGAATATGTCAGCCGCATGAAAGCCGGGCAAAAGGATATTTGGTATGTGAGCGCTTCTTCCAAAGAAGCCGCGAAGCTCAATCCGCATATGGAACGATTCACCCGCAAGGGGCTTGAAGTTTTATATTTGCTTGAACCGGTCGAAGAAATCGCTCTTGAAAGCTTGCAAAAATTCAATGAGTACACGTTTAAGAATATTGAAACGGCGGATGCCCGTGCTCTTGATGATTTTGCCGATGTGGAAAAAGCGGAATCCGATTTGCCGAAACTTTCCGACCTTGAAAAGACGGAATTTGAGCAAATGCTTGAACGCATGAAAGAAGTGCTTGGCGATAAAGTGAAAGACGTGAAAAGCACGGACAGACTGTCAGGCAGTCCTGCCTGCATGGCTTCCCAAGACGGTGTAAGTTCGACCATGGAAAAATTGATGCGCTCTTTCCAAAAAGACGACAGCATTCCGCAAAAAGTGCTTGAAATCAACCCCGACCATGCATTGATCCGTTCTTTGCTGACTATTTACAAGGACGACAGCCGTTCCGGTCTTTTTGAAGAAATGGTGTGGGGAATTTTTGACAACACTGTTTTGCTTGACGGTTATATGAACGATCCGTTCCTTATGGCGCAAAGAAGTTTGAAGCTTATGGAAAAAGCGGGTCAATGGTATGCTGATTTAAGAAATAAGTAATTGTTTGTTTTGGGGGAATTGTTTCCCCCAAGTTTTTTGCACGGAATTCTTTTTTGAATTTCGTGCTTTTTTTGGTCTTTATTTTGCATGGGTTTCATATGCCGAAATGGACAAGAGTATTTTTTGTCCGCAGGAAGAAAAAAGATTGGGGGATATGCCGGGAATAAAAAATTTTTTTGAATTTTTTCTTTGGCACTGACAGAAAGCTGCTGCGAAAAATGTTTTGGCATGGTCTTTGCTTAATAAGGTGTATGAAAAGAAATGAACATCATTTTGTCAGATTTATGACAGCATGTTGTGACGGCAAGGAGTTTATATGCAAAATTCACTTTATACGGGATTATTTGCGTCGTTAACGACTGAACATAGAATGGCCATGATAAGCAACAACTTGGCGAATGTGAACACCGCAGGTTATAAATCCGATGCATTGGCTTTTAAAGATACGATGATACATTTCGCCCATGATTTTATTCGTGAGCCGTTGGAAAATTTGCGTTCCGAACCTTTATTCCCGGAACAGTGCCTACGGGCCAGAACCCGTATCGCCACAAAAGAAACGGACTTTTCCCAGGGAAGCATGCAGTTTACGGGCAATCAGCTTGACATCGCCATTGTCGGAGAAGGGTTTTACCGCGTGAATGCTCCGCAGGGCGAGTATTTGACACGTTCCAGCGCTTTCACCAAAGGTCCGGACGGTACGATAATGACGAAACAGGGATACCCAGTGCAGGGTACAGGAGGAAATATCGTTCTTCCGCCGAATGCAAGCAATGTTCATGTTTCCGCGGACGGAGCCGTTTATGCGGACGGTCAGCAAGTGGGACAGCTTGACGTGGTCACCGTGGAAGACCCGCAGCTTTTAAGAAAGGTCGGCAACAACCTTTATGGCGTTCCTGAAGGTGTCGGCCTGCAAAATGTTTTGGACGGCGAAAGGACTATGGTCAGCCAAGGTTATACGGAGGCTGCCAATGTCAATGTCGTGTATGAAATGGTCAACATGATTGAAGTGCAAAGGATGTTTGAAGCCCAGCAAAAAGTCATGTCAACGGCGAATGATGTGGATAAACAAGTGATAACTACTGTTGGTAAAGCACGGTAATAAAGCGAGGATAGCGATATGATGCGTTCATTATGGTCTGCGGCGAGCGGTATGCATGCGCAGCAAATGAATATCGATGTGATTTCAAATAACTTGGCAAACGTGAACACTTCCGGCTTTAAAAAAAGCAGAGCCGAATTTGAAGATTTGATGTATCAAACCATGAGGGTTGCAGGTTCCCGCGGTCCTGCGGACCAGCAAATTCCTGTCGGCATTCAGGTCGGCTTGGGGGTCCGTACCGTTTCCGTGCATAAATTTTTCACGGAAGGAAATCTGCAAAATACGGATAACTCTTTGGACATCGCCATCGAGGGTGACGGATTTTTCCAGGTTCAAGTGGGCGAGGAGTTGATGTATACCCGCTCAGGGGCGTTTAAATTAAATACAGACGGCGTCATCGTTACGGCAAACGGCTATGAATTGCAGCCCCAGTTCACCGTTCCGTCCGAAACCCGTTCCATTGCCATTTCCGAAGACGGCGAAATTGTTTGCCTTGACGGGCAGTCCAATGAAATTGCAACCGGTGATATTCCGTTGTATACTTTTGTCAACAATGCAGGTTTGGATTCCCGCGGCAGAAACCTCTATATGCCGACGGAAGCTTCCGGCGAGGCTGTGCAGGGCGTTCCCGGAGAAGATAATGTGGGCACATTGGCACAGGGCTTTTTGGAAATGTCAAACGTTGAAATCGTTGAGGAAATGGTTAATATGATTGTCGGACAGCGCGCTTATGAAATGAATTCAAAAGCGATTCAGACTTCCGATACCATGCTGCAAACAGCGATTAACGTAAAACGTCAATAAAATAAGTGAAATATGGAGAGGGGAAAAATCATGTTCCGAAAAAATAGGCAAGAATATAGTCATAAAATTGACACGTATTTCTTATGCATGGTTTTTTCTCTCTTTGTCTTGCTTTTTCCAAGCTTGGCGCAAGCGAATAAAGCCTACGGCGTTGATAAGAAAGTTGAAAGCGCCCGTCATAGCGAGCCGTTGGGACAAGATGTTTGGCGTTTGAAAATTCAGGAAGCCGCCATTGTGCGGGGTGATAAGGTCTTGTTGGGTGAAATCGCGGAGCCTCTGGGCTCGATTTCCCGGGAAAAATGGCAGGAACTTGCGAAAAAGGAATTGTGGGATAGCCCGCCGGAACTTGGAAAACCTTATAAGATCAGCAGAGCGAATTTGAAAAATGCGCTGCGTTCCTCTCTTGGCATGTATGCGGATTCTTGCTTGCTTCCCAATGCCCTTGTTTTGCAAAGAGGCGGGGAAGTCGTGCGGGAAGAAAAACTGCGCCAAATGGCGATGCAGTATTTGACGCCTCAAATGAATAAACTCGGCGGAAGAAGCGATTTGACAGATTTTCGTCTGCCTGCCTATATTTTTGTGAGCAGCCGTTCGCAAAATTTGGTTTTGGAAAAAACAGCCGTAGAGCCCGGGCGGATCAATCTTCGTTTTGCAATTCAGGAAATGGACGGAAAAATCATACAGCGTTTTACCGGAACCGCATTTTTGAACGTTTGGGTGGATACGCCGGCGGCGGCAAGACCTCTTGCAAAGGGTGACACGCTCAATCGGCAGGACATCACCTTTAAAAGTGTGAATCTTGCGTATGAACGTGCGGAACTTTGGGACGGAAAGGGCGGTCCGTGGCAGGTGACCCGTCCTTTGGGCGCAATGGAAGTTATCGGCACGGGGGATTTGAAGCCTTTGTCAGCCATAAAAAAAGGCGATAAGGTAACGCTTGTTTATCAAAAAAACGGCATACATCTTTCTGTGCTTGTGGAAGCTATGGAAGACGGCGCGTTAGGCGATACTGTCTTGGTTCGCAATATTGATTCAAAAAAACAAATTTACGGGAAAGTGCAAGACAACGATACGCTTCTTGCAAAGTAGGATGGTATGAAAAAACATATTTTTTGCGTAGCGGCAATGGGAATGGTGTTCATGGCAGGCTGTACGGCGTCAAGGGAAGCCCCTGTCGTCACTCAGCCGGTTATGCAGCCGATAACGTATCAGGAACCGGCACCTGCCTATGATAATCCCGGAAGCCTGTATAACCCCAATCAATACCGCTCCATTTACGAAGACGGCAGGGCGAGGCGTGTCGGTGACATCGTGACGATCAACGTTGTCGAGCAGCAGTCGGGTTCACAGGAAGTAACCACCGATGCGACCAGGACGAACACGACGTCCGCAAGCATAGCCGCCCTCGGAACGAGAAAAAGTTTGTTCGGTCTTCCGATCGGGGCTGAAACTCCGATTTTTGAGGGTTCAAGCTCAAGCGATTTGCAGGGCGACGCGGAGTCCACACGCAACAGTTCCATTACCGCAACGCTTGCCGCACGTGTGATCAATGTGCTGCCAGACGGAAATTTGCAGATTGAAGCCGTGCGTGAAATAACCTTGAACGATGAAACGCAGTTCATGGTTGTGACAGGCATTATCCGGGCAAGGGACATTGCCGCCAACAACACTATCGCTTCGACACAAATAGCCAATGCGAAAATAGAGTATTACGGACGGGGGGTACTCAGCCAAAAGCAAAAACCGGGATGGCTTTCCCGTTTTCTAGAAATGGTTTCACCGTTCTGATTTGAAAAATATGGGGCCTGCTGTAAAGCGGGTCTTTTTTTGTAGCCTTCAGGGACAATAAACCACCTGCTATGCAGGTGGAATGAAAAATCTTTAGATACAAGTCTGTCCTCCTTTGGTATGTTTCGATATGTTCGTCAATAATAACCAAAGAAGGACACTGTCATATGAACGGCAGTCAAAGTTTATTCCATGCAAATGGAATTGCAAGCATTACATTGTATGCGCACAAAAATTTCGGCGTAAGGAAATATATTTGAAAATGAAAGATGATAGAGGAAAAATTTTAAGGCTGTGTTGTGACCAAAAAAGGTACGTTCATAGAAAAGGTGCTGACCGGTCCGTATGCTGGTTATCATTCCCCCTAACCTAAGTGTGTCTGCATTCATAGGATATTTGAAAAGAAAACGCTCTTTGATAATTTGATAGCCATGCCAATCTGAAATATGAATATGGAAAATTTTGGATGCAGCAGGGCGGACTACAGAAGCAATAAAAGCGTATGGTTGAAATCTGTTTGTGCATGAAATGCGGCAGGCATGGGGCAAAGTAGGAGTTTGGCATGCGCATTAAATATCTTGACAGGCATGCTTTTTGAGTATAATATTAAAATGTCGACATTTAAAATATATTAAAAAATAGCGGAGGTTTTGCATGGAAGAAAAAAGAAAAGAATTTTTGTCCATGTACGGCGGAATATGGGGAGGCATGGTTCCTCTTGCAATTCTTATTGTCGGTTTGGTTTGGCTGTCTGTTGCGGAACGCGGCGGGACAAAACCTTTTTGGGCATGCGGCTGGCTTGCGCTTGCAGGCGGTTTGTTTTTTGCAAAAGATAAAGCCGAATACTGCAAAGCCGCAATGCGGGGTATCGGCAATCAAACAGGCATAGTCATTGTCACGGCATGGCTTTTTGCAGGTGTGTTTGGAAAAATCATGGCTGCCGGCGGGCTGGTGAACGGCTTGCTGTGGTTAGGCATGTCCACCGGAGCGCAGGAAGGCATTTTTACGACCCTTGTTTTTATAATCGCGATGCTTTTTTCTTTGGGTACGGGAACAAGTACGGGAACATGTCTTTCCCTGACTCCGGTATTGTATCCCGCAGGGATTTTTCTCGGCTGCGATCCCGTTTTATTGGGAACGGCGATTTTATCGGGAGCCGCTTTTGGCGATAACTTGGCGCCCATTTCCGATACGACCATTGTTTCCGCTTATACGCAAGGCGCTGAAATGCGCGATGTCGTACGCAGCCGTTTCCCGCTGGCTATGGCTGCCGCATGTATTTCCGCTGTTGTTTTTCTTGTTTTCGGCGGAGGGGGAGATGTGAATATTCTGCCTGATTTGAATGCGCAGCTCAATCCCAAAGGGGCGTTCTTGCTGCTTGCGATGGCGGTTGTCGTGGTGAGCGCATTAATGGGACGCCACATCATTGAATCCCTCATTTACGGCAATGTTTGCGCCATGCTTATCAGCGTGGCGATCGGAACGTTGCATTTTTCGGATTTCTTCGGCATTCCTGAAGCCGGGCAAAGCACTGGTCTTATTCAAAGCGGTATTGACGGTGTTGTCGGGGCGATTATTTTTGCTGTGTTAATTTTGGCTGTGACCCAGATTTTGGTTGAATGCGGAATTTTGGAAAAAATTCTTGAATTTGCGAACAGAAGCATTGTCGCGACAGTATCGCAGGCAGAATTGTTCATTATCGGCGTGACGGTCGCCGCTTCCATTCCGATTTCCGCAAACGCGCCGGCGTTGCTTCTCGTCGGACCGTCCTTGGTCCGTCCTATGGGTGAGAAGTTCAATTTGGCGGCGGCAAGACGGGCCAATCTTATGGACTGTGCCGTATGCACGATATTCTTTATTTTGCCATGGCACATCGCTGTTGCCGTATGGTATGGCGCATTGGTGACAGCTTCGGAAACATGGGGATTTGAAGCTCCTGCTGTCAGTTCCGCATTAATGAACCCTTATTCTTGGGCTCTGCTTGCGGTTATTCTTTTCTCCGCCCTTACCGGTTGGAACAGGAAGTTTGAAAACTCCGGGCAGACAGCATAACCGCTGTTTTTGTTCAAATAAATAAAAAAGGATTGGAATTGTCCAATCCTTTTTTTGTATTTTTCGTTTTTTCTATCTTTTTTCAGCCGTATGCTATTTTACGAAAAGCATGTGCTGATAGCTCGGGAACGGCCATAAATCTTCCGCAACCAAGGTTTCCAAGCTGTCGGCGAGCGTTCTGAGTTCCTGCATGGCAACAAGGATTTTGCTGCGGCAGTGTTCCGCTTCCGTCATTTGGATATTAGGCGCAAGTCCGGGATTTTTCTGCACATTGATACGTTCTTTTTCGTCCACAGGGTCGAAATCGATTTGAACTTGCAGTTCGCGGATAGCCATGTCAAGTTTGAGTATGAGTTCGCTCATTTCTTTGAGGAGCTTATCGGAATTTTCAATACCCAAGCCTGAAAGGACGTTCGCATTTTTGGCAAGTTCCGTCTGATAGCGGATGGCGGCGGGATAAATGTTCGTGCGGGCCATGCTTAAAGCAAGTTTCGCTTCCGTATGGGTTGTTTTGATATATTGCTCGAAATACACTTCCTGGCGGGAACGCAGTTCTTCACGGCAAAGCACGTTGTAGCGCGTGCAAAGGTCGATGATTTCCGGACTGGTGAAAACGGGAAGCGCGTCCGGGGTATGGGGGTGAATGGGCAATTTGCGGCGTTCGGCTTCCTTGTGCCAGACTTTGGAATATCCGTCGCCGTTGAATAAAACCGCGCTGTGTTCTTCAACGATATAAGCCACAAGCTTTTGCACCGCTTCGCCGAGGGTGCAGTTTTTTTGCAGTTCACGTTCGAGGAAGGTGGCGGAAAAATCAAGGCTTTCGGCAAGCATGGTATTCAAAGCGACTATGGAGCCGGCAGGATTTTGGGAAGAGCCGACGGCCCTGAATTCAAAACGGTTGCCCACAAAAGCGAAAGGACTGGTACGGTTTCTGTCGCCCGGGTCGGCGGGAATGGGAGGAAGCGTATCGACACCGATATTCATGATACGTTTTTTGCGGCTTCCTTTCACTTCTCCTATTCTGAACTGATCCAAAATATCCTGGAGCTGGTCACCGAGGAAAAGGGACATGATGGCAGGCGGGGCTTCGTGCGCACCAAGACGGAAATCGTTGGAAGCGGAAGCAACCGTTGCGCGCAGGAAAGCGCCGTATTTATGGACGGCACGAATGACGGCACAAAGGAAAACCAAGAATTGGGCATTGTCGTGAGGGGTTTCTCCCGGTTCGAAAAGGTTGCCGATTTCCTTATTGCCAATGGAATAGTTCACGTGTTTTCCGGAACCGTTCAGCCCTTGGAAAGGTTTTTCATGGAGAATGCAGACAAGATTATGTTTTCTCGCCACACGGCGGAGAATGGTCATGATCAGTTGGTTGTGGTCGGTGGCGAGGTTTGCGGATTCGTACAGAGGGGCGATTTCATATTGGCTGGGAGCAACTTCGTTATGGCGTGTTTTTACGGGAATACCGAGTTTGTAGAGCTCTTGTTCCACTTCAATCATAAAGGCGAAAACGCGTTCGGGAATAACGCCGTAATATTGGTCTTCAAATTCCTGTCCTTTTGGAGGTTTCGCACCGAAAAGGGTACGCCCTGCAATGAGCAGATCAGGGCGTTTCATGACGTAATCACGGTCGACAAGAAAATATTCCTGTTCCAAACCGCCGTTTGCCGCAATAGGCAGATTGGTTTCAACGCCGAAAAGTTTTAAAACCCGTTGGGCTTGTTTATTGATTGCTTGGTTGGAGCGCAAAAGAGGCGTTTTTTTATCAAGAGCCAGACCGGTCCAGGAAAGGAAGAGCGTCGGAATGCAAAGAACTATGCCCCCTGCGTTTTCCATGACGTAGGCGGGGCTTGTCACGTCCCAAGCCGTATATCCGCGGGCTTCAAAGGTCGAGCGAAGTCCGCCGGAAGGAAGGCTGGAGCCGTCCGCTTCGCCTTTGACAAGATTTGAACCGCTAAACTCGGCTATCGCGCCTCCCTCGTCGTCGGGCGTCAGGAAACTGTCGTGTTTTTCCGCGCTGTTGTCCGTGAGAGGATAGAAAACGTGGGTGTAGTGGGTGGCGCCTTTGCTGACTGCCCAATCTTTAATGGCGGAAGCAACCACATCGGCAATGGCGGGGTCAAGTCTTTCCCCTTTTTCAATTGTCTGTTTCAAAGATTTATAAACCGTTTTGGGCAAGTGTTGACGCATCGCCTTGTCGTTGAAAACATTTTCACCATAATAATCGGTCGGCAAGGGCTTGCTTGCGCATTCAACATGAGAGGACATACTGGCTCCTTTTATTTTGATATCCTACGGTATTGACCGCCAACAGCATAGAAGGTGTCTTCCACTGTGAACATGGCATGGGGGTCGTGTCTGAAAACAAGTTCTTCGAGGAACTTGATCATTGTTTTTGCGGTGATGGTTATCACAATTTCTTTCGCTTCGTGGCTGTATCCGCCATAGGCGGGCAAAAGCGTCGTTCTTCCGCCGTATTTTGCAATTTCCCGGCAAAGTTCCTGCCCTTTGTTCGTAATGATGACAACCATTTTTCTTTGGTTGAACATACCTACGACGTAGTTTGTGACCTGCCCGACAATGAAAATTTGAATAAAGGAAACAATAATTAAATCAGGGCTTATGCTGAAGGCGGAAGCGATGAAAATAACGCTGTTGAACATGAATGAGAAACTGCCGAATTGCACGCCCCATTTTTGGTTGACATAGGCTGCGATGAAATCGAGCCCGCCGCTTGAGCCTTTTGTCTTGAGCATGACTCCGCAGCCGATACCGTATAAAACCCCTGATAAAATGCAGGCGTAAAGGGGGTCTTGAATGGGAATGGTTATTCCGTCTAAAACAACGCTCCATGCGGACATGGCGAATGTCCCGTAAGTTGTGTAAATGACAAAAGCCCGGCTGACATTGAACCAGCTGAAAACCATGAGCGGAATGTTAAAAAGCAGGTTCCATGTCGTCGCGCTCATGAAATTGCCGAAAATATAGGTGCATAAAAGGCTGACGCCCATAATTCCGCCGGTCAGAAAACCATGGGGAGCGGCGACGTTTTGTACGGCGAACGTGACAAACCCCGCTCCGACAGTAAGAAGAAATAAATTCCATAAGGTATAATCGTATAAGCGTCTTTTCATAAATTTTACCAACCTTGTTTTCCCACAAGGTCAACAAATGTCGTTGTACCGTGATTTTCTTCTTTGCAGACGTTCCCCAGTTTGAAAACCCGGATCAAATTTTGGGACATTCTCTCGCTGCCGACAGGAATAAGCATGATTCCGTTTTCCGCCAATTGGTTTTTAAGGGCGTCGGGAACGGTCGGTCCTCCCGCAGCCACGATAATTCTGTCAAAGGGCGCGAAAAGTTCCAAACCCAGCGTGCCGTCCGACAGAAAAAGCTGTATATCGTAATAGCCCAGTTTTTTTGTTAAGAGGTCTTTTGTTTTCGTATATAGTTCTTGTATGCGTTCCACGGAAAAAACGTTCAAACCCATTTCACGCAGAACTGCCGCCTGATAGCCGGAGCCTGTGCCGATTTCCAAAACTTTCATGCCCCGTTCCGCCATGAGGAGCTGGCACATGAGCGCGACGGTATAGGGCTGTGAAATGGTTTGTCCGCAGGCAATGGGAAGCGGTCTGTCGTCATACGCCGTAGGGTGAAGCGCTTCATTGACAAATAAATGGCGCGGCACGGTTTCCATTGCCCGCAAAACGGCTTGGTCCGTAATTCCGCGTGCGGCAAGCTGCTCTTTCACCATACGCTGGCGGGAATATTTATAAATATCGGCTTGCCGGCAATCGCAGACCGGACGGGGATTGTTTTTTTGAGGTCTGTGCAAAAGTTCCGCGGGAGTGATGAGGTGCCGGATAATTTCTTTGCGGGAAGAGTTTTCAGCTTCTTTTTTGGCATATTCAGCATTTAAACGCAGGACCCGTTCCGTGGGCATTCCCCATGGTTCATAGGTCAACCCTTCGATTTTATTATGAGAATTTTTTTGCTGTGCTGTGCTTTTTCTGCTTGACATCGTATACCTTCCGCGTTTTTAAGTGTAATAAATAAGGTATGCTTAGTCAAAGCATTTCTTAGGCTTGGAGGATTTTTTCAAGATCGCTCAAAACCGCGCTTTTCAAGGAAACAAATTCTTCTTCTGTTTTTGCTTCAAAACGTACGGTCAATTGCTCGCTTGTCTGGGATGCCCTGACCAAAAACCATGAATTTTCAAAAACACAGCGTATTCCGTCAATGCAAATGCATTCCGCCCGGTTTTGGTATTTTTGCGTGAAATGGGCGATGATTCTTTGATTGATGTTTTTTTTCTGTTCTTTTGTGCAGGGAACGGCGATTTCTTCGCTTGTGAAAATATGTCCCCAATTCGGAAGCGCGGTCAAATCAAGATTATTTTTTTCCAGTAAAGAAATGAGCCGGACGGCGGTTAAAATTCCGTCATCGGTTTTATACCAGTTTTCCGCATGAAAAAAATGTCCGGAAAGTTCGCCGCCAAAATCGGCGCCGGTCTTCAGCATTCCTTTTTTCAGCGTGGAATGTCCTGTGGGCATGAGCTGATACTTCGCCCCCAACCTTTTGATTTCATTGATGAGTTCCTGAGAACATTTAACATCGACCAAAAAAAGGGCGCCGGGCTTTTTTTTGATAATTTCGTTGATAAAAATACTTATCAGCTCGTCGCTTTTTAAAATCCGACAATTTTTATCCGCAAGCACGACCCTGTCGCCGTCACCGTCAAGGGCGATACCGTATTTCGCTTGTTTTTCCCGCATTGTTTTTAAAAGCGCCTGTAAATTTTTCGCCCGTGTGGGGTCCGGATTGTGGTTGGGAAAATTTTCTTCTTCTTCGCAAAAAAGTTCATGGACATCCGCTCGGGCTTTTCTGAAAATATCGGCGCAAAGTTTTCCTGCCGCCCCGTTTGCTCCGTCAATAACAAGGGAACAGTCAAGCGGCGCGCAGTTTTCCAAAACTTTTTCGGCATAACTTGGCAGGCAGTTGTAAAAACTGATAAAACCCTTTGCGGAATTTTGTTTCTGCATGGTTTCCATGAGCTCCGGCACAGTCTGATTGCTTTTATTCAGCGAGCTGAAAAACTTTTGCATTTCATGGTAAAGATCGCGTATTTTTTCTCCGGAAAGGGTTGTTTCCCCGTTCCATAGTTTGAAGCCGGAAAACTCTGCGGGATTATGGCTTGCGGTAATTTCTATTCCTGCAAAAATTCCCAGATGGTGGATACTGAAATAAAGGCAGGGCGTCGGCACCATTCCCAGGCTGATCACGTGCAGCCCGTGCAGGGAAAAGACTTTCGCCAGAATATCATGGAACAAAGCGGAATTTTTTCTTGTGTCATAACCGATTAAAATACGTTTGTGCCCTTCTTCCTTATAAAAAGCGGCAAGCACGAAACCAAGGGCGCGGACAAATTCCTCATTGATTTCCGTATCCAGCAATCCGCGGATATCATATTCTCTGAAAATATGTTCAAGGTTTTTTACGGGCATAAATTTCTTTACTCATTGCGTATTTATAGGTACAAATAAGGACGTTTTCGCCAATGTGTTAATGAATATAAAGGAAATATGAAATTTGACAAGTGCCCTTATGATTGAAAACATCATCTTTTGCTTCGCTTTCGCCTTGCAAATTTTCGCATGGGTTTTGGCGGGAGGAAAATTTGCCTTCCGTCCCCGTTCCGTGAAAAATACAGGAAAAAAAGCTTGTTGGAATACCGTTCTTTTCCGCAGGGTCTGTCTTTGCCTGGGGGCTGCCGCCGCGGCGGGCTATGCATATGGTTCGCATGATTATCTGCTTTTTGCGGGGCAGGCTGTTCTTTTGCCGATACTTTGGTTCAGAGTGGGAATAGAGAGAACGGAATGACGCTGATGAACAATGCACGAATTTTTTTTCCGCCGGCATTGAGGGCAGGTTCCCTGTTTTTATTTTGTGCGGTTTTATATCTGCTTTTCCGGAACGTCGGAGTGGAGTATTCTTCTTTTGCCGTAATTATGGAACACTATATCGGCAGGTTCGGAATACGGGGGCTGTCCGCGTATTTCCTTTTGAGCGGAGTTGCCACATTTTTCTTTGTTCCCCGCCAGCTGCTGAGTCTTGTCGCGGGATATTTTTATGGCACGCTGCCTGCCGTTTTCATCGTTTCTTTGGGTGCGGGGCTCGGTTGTTTGCTTTCCATGGGCTATGGAAATTTTTTGGCAAAAAATTTTTTTCAAAAAAATATGAAACCCCGTATACAGTGTTTGGAACATATTTTTACAAAATCGACTTTTGGAATAGCTCTTGGCATACGCATCATGCCCGTCGGCAGCAATACGTTTCTGAATATGCTTGCGGGAGCGGCGAAAATACCTTTTTGGCGTTTTTGGGCGGGTTCCGTGATCGGGTATATTCCGCAAAATTATCTCTTCGCTTTGCTTGGAAATGCAGGAAAAACGGAAAATACCCTGCCGCTTGTGCAGAGCGTTTTCTTCTATGCCGTTCTTTTCTGCGCGGGATTTTTGATTGTGAAAAAAAATTTGCCCGGGCATATCACGCTGAAGTATTTGTATGACGGAATAGTCAGAGGAAAAGAATAAGATGTTTACGTCGATTTATGTGCTTGCCGGGGGCGTTCCTTTCGGTTTTTTATTCCGCAAGTCCGGCTTTGCGGTTAAATGGACGGATAAGCTCCTGGCGCTTTCTGTTTGGATTTTATTGTTTTTACTGGGGTTCGGGCTTGGCGGCGATAAAAATCTCATGGTGCAAATAAAAGATTTGGGCATACAGGCTTTTTGCATTACGTTTTTCGCCGTGCTCGGTTCGCTTGTCTTTGCCTATCTTGTGGCAAAACTTTGGTATAAGGAAGCCCTCGGCACGCATGGGCATAAAGTCAGCCATAAAAACGACAGGGATATCGCGGAAAGCAAATGGACGGCAATAAAAAGTTCCTGCATTGTCTTATGTTTCTTTTTGAGCGGGATTTTTTCAGGCTGTATGCAGGTTCTGCCTTTTGAAGCGGACAGCGGAACATATGCTTTATCGGCTCTGTATGTTTTGCTTTTTTTGGCAGGAATGAGCGTGGGGTTTGATTTGCATGCCTTTAGGATAATTCAGGAATTAAAGGGCGTCATTCTTGTTGTTCCGCTTGCCGCGGTGCTCGGCACGGTGCTCGGCTCGATGTTCGCAAGCTTCCTTGTGCCGAATCTCGCCCTTTTGGATGCCGTGGCTGTCGGGGTCGGGTTAGGTTATTACAGCTTGTCGTCCACCATCATTTCGCAGGAAGTGGGACCGGTTTTGGGCTCTGTGGCGTTATTGTCGAATATTATGCGGGAAGTCGCCTGCCTTGTTTTTACGCCGGTAATGGTGCGCTTTTTTGGTCTGCTCGGACCTGTTTTCGCAGGCGGGGCGACTTCAAATGACAGTTCTTTGCCTATCATTGCAAAATTTTGCGGAGAGCGGTATGCTATCATTGCAATATTTACGGGAGTGGTTTTGACGCTTGCCGTACCGTTCTTGGTTCCTTTGGTTTTATATTTACGTTCATTATAGAGGTTTTTATGCAGGCGATCAAAGAAGAGATGTTTTTTCCCAAAACCCGTTCCGCTCTTTCGCGGCGGGATTTATTGATATATGAAGAACAGCTTTGTGCTGATTTAAGGTCATTCATCGGTTTTGAAAGCCATGCGCTTTATTTTCCCGTGGAAGACGAACTCAAAGCCTATACGTATGTTCCGGAAGAAAAAAAACTTCTTTTGCCTTTGCGGATAAAGGATTCTTTGCTTGGTGTCCTGCTTTTGAAAGAGGTGCGGGCAGAAGAGGAAAACTTCGCCCTTTTGCCTTCTTTGGTACGGCTTTGTCTTGAAAAAATTCATTTATGCAAGCGGGAACGCCTTGATGAGCGGAGCGGGCTTTTGCGTCCGTGTTTTTTCATGGAAAAATTAAAAAAAGAAGTACAGGCGATCAATGCGTATTTTCAAACCGCCATGCGGCACGATATGCGAAAGCAGGAAAATGAATTTCCTTTGTCGGGCATGTCCGGTTTTTCTTCAGCCGTGTCTTTTATGCAGGAAGAACAGGAACACGCTTTGCCCATGGCGCGTCAAAGCAGTATCGGCTTGATGGTTTTGCCCGTATTGGGGCTTAATGCCGTGCGTTCCGCCATGGGCTATTCCGCCGGCGAACAATATTATCCTGCGCTTGCGGAAAAAATACGCACAAGCATTCCGGGCGATGCCTACTGCACGCTGCTTGACGAAGACAATTTCGCGGTCCTGTTTCCCGGAGCGACCCGGAAAATGATGGATAATCTTGCCCATGATTGTCTTGCTATCGAAGAAACCGTGCAGTTCGACAGGTATAAAAAGCCTTTTTTGAAAGAAAAACATGCAAAGCTCGGTTTTTGTGCCGGGTATGCCTTATTTCCGCAGGATTGGGACGGAACGTCCGATTCCCGCGCGGTGGAGGAGGTGCCGCATTTATTGGTGCATAAAGCCAAAATCACGGCAAAACGCCTGCGGGAAGCCATAGAAAAGCAAAGCGCCATGGCTGCATTGCAAAGTCTTGCTTACAGGCAGATTATTTTGCACGGCGGCACTGTGACGGCTGTTTTGCCCTATGCGCAAATCCAGGTTGATTTGGGACGTGAAAGCGGCGCTTGCGAGGGTATGTGCTTCAGCGTCGGTTCTGCGGCGGATATGCGCAAAGGGGAAATTGTCCTGCGCAAAGTGTATGCGGATTATGCCGAGGCGGAAGTGCTTATGCTTGAAAATCCGACCGAGGGCGTAAGTGTCGGGGACAGGCTTTTTTATGTGGCGGAAAGTTCTTTTGCGACAATGGATATTGATAAGAAAACTCGTTGTTATGCATACAGGGAGTTTACGGATCTCATCAATGAGGACATAGCCAGGGAGCAAAATCCGCAATTCGGTTTGGCTCTTTTGTTTTTGCAGTGGAATGACATGCAGGGATACGGCGGGGGAGAAGGGCACGGGCATGTCATGAAAACCGTTTTGCAAGCCCTCGCACAATATTTGCAAAAGCATGGACTGAAGAAAAATTGTTATGCGGAAACGCCGAAATTCGGCAGTTTGAGTTTCAACAGTGTTTTGGTTTATCACAAGAACACGTCTGCGCAGGCTTTGGAAAATTTGTATAAGGACGCTCTGGCGCATATCCGGAAAAAATTCAACATGCATGGGGCTGTCGGTTTGTGCGTGTATCCGTATTTGAATTACAGCCCTGCCGAAATGTGGGAAAATGTGCGGAAAGCCCTGGATTACGCCTTGCTTTTGCCGGCTCCCCACGTCGGTGTTTTCGACAGTTTGGCGATCAATATCAGTGCGGACAGAAAATTCAGCTTGGGGGATACGTTCGGGGCTGTGGAAGAATACCGCATGGCTCTTTTGGCGGATACGGACAATATTTTGGCATGGAATTCCTTGGGGGTTTGCCTTGCGGATTTAGGACGCCATGCGGAAGCGAAAAATGCTTTTGAAGTGGCTTACAGCAAAAACAATAAGGATTTTTCCACTTGTTACAATCTTGGTACGACCAATCTCGCTTTGGAAGACAGGAAAGGGGCGAAGGAATTTTTTCTTGCAAGCCTCGCCATAAAACCGGATCATTTGTATGCAAGAATCAGGCTGGGTGAAATTGCGGAAAAAGAAAAAGATTTTGAAACCGCGAAAGAACAGTATGAGCTTGCTTTGCAGGCGGATGAAGCCAGCTCCGTTCCTTACCGCTGTTTGGCGAAGCTTTTCATGCAAGAGGGGGATTTTGAAAAAGCCCGTGAATATTTGCAAAAAGCTTTGCAAAAAAACAGTGAGGATGCCGTGAGCCTGCAATTATTGGCGGGGCTTTATCTGGACAGCCATGAAGACGCCCGTCTTGCGGAAATGCTCGCAAGGCAAAGCATAGCCCTTTTGCCTTTCAGGCGTTCGGCATGGGCGGAACTTGCCAGGGCTTTGGATATGCAGGGAAAAATCACTGAGGCTATGGAAGTTCGCCGCAACAGCATGAGGTTTTAATGACCAAGGAAGAACGAAAAGATCTTGCCCGAAAAATCATGCAGGAGGAAGAAAAAGGCATAAGCCCTGAAGTGCAAAGCTTGGGACAGCTTGTTCTTTCTGAAGTTTTCCGTCTTGAAAACGAGGGGGATTTTGCGGAAGCAAAAGCCTTTGAAGCCTTTTTGCCGCTTGATGAGGCGTTTTTGGCTTCTTTGGCTCCTTTTCTGGGACAGGAAGAATTTGAGGGAACGCTGGCGGCATATAAGGAAGAAAAAATGAAACAGCGCTTAAATTATCTTGCATCATTTTGATTTTTATTGTTAAAATCGCATGTTACGGGCTTTCGTAACTTGACTAAATGAATATAGGACGCTATATATGAAAAAAGTGCAATGTACTGGAGGATTATATGTTCGGAATTGGTACGCATGAAATACTGGTTATTTTATTGCTGATTCTTGTTATTTTTGGTGCGAGGAAACTTCCGGAAATAGGTGCGGGACTCGGCAAAGCGATACGGAATTTTAAACAGGGTGTTTCCCAGCCTGATGAAATCGATATAACCCCTAATGCTGATACTAAAAAAGAAAATAAGGAAGGCTAGTTATGATTGTTGAACAATTATCCGTATTCCTTGAAAATAAAGCAGGCCGTTTAATGGAAGTGACAAAAGCCTTGACGGAAGCCCGTATCAATATCCGCGCCTTGTCTTTGGCTGATACGTCGGATTTCGGTATTTTGCGCCTTATTGTCGATGATATAGAAAAAGCCCAGAACGTATTGAAGGAAAAGGGCTTTACCGTCGGAAAAACAGGGGTTATCGCTGTCGAGGTAGGAGATCATCCCGGAGGTTTGCAGGCTATTTTGCAGGTTTTTGAAACTGCCGGAGTCAATGTTGAATATATGTATGCATTCGTTCAAAAGAACAGTGAAAATGCGACGCTTATTTTCCGTTTGGACAGAATAGAATACGCTCTTGAAGAATTGAAAAAAAATAATATTGCCGTGCTGCCCGTTTCAAAGGTTTGCGGTTCGAATTAAGCAAAAAAGGCAATGCGCAGGCATTGCTTTTTTTATGCTGTTTCAACATGGGATATTGCAGGTTTGTTTGTATGGTTCGCGAAAAAACGGTAAAAAAGGTAAGCATTATTGATCTTGGAAGCAATTCCGTGCGCATGAATATTGTGCAGATCCAGCCCAATGGCGCCGCTTCGCTCATTTTGCAGGAAAAAGAGATGGTTCAGCTCGGGCAGGACGCTTTTTTGCAAAAAAAATTGCAGGAAAGCGCCATGCAAAGAACCTTGTCGGTTTTGCGGAATTTCGTTGTTCTTTGCAAAAAACATTCTGCGGACGAGTTTTTGGCCGTTGCGACGGCGGCGGTGCGGGACGCGGAGAACGGCAAAGCCTTTTTAGCGGAAATAACCAGGCAAACGGGCATTGTTTTTTATTCCATTTCCGGTTTGGAAGAAGCCCGGCTCATTTATAAAGGTGTTTCGCAGGATTTTCCGGTATCGGACACCTTACGGTTTTACTTGGACATCGGCGGGGGCAGTTCGGAATTTATCGTGGGGGATTCCTATTCCCACAGGGAACTTGATTCTGTGAAAATCGGCTGTGTGCGTTTGGCTGATATGTTCATGAAAAATAAACACGGAGCGGTGAGCGAAGAGGAATACGCCCGAATACAGGATTATGTGCGTCTTGAAATAAACCATACCCTCGGGCGTTTGTCCGGTTATGTCTTGGAAGAAATGGCTGCAAGTTCCGGCACCGCGCGCTGTCTTTTGCAGATAGCGCAGAGTCTGGATGAAGAAAGCCTTTTTCAGAAAAATTTTCTTTCCTATAAGAATATTTGCAAAATCGCCCGCATGCTTTGCGCGAAAACTGAGGAAGAACGCAAACAGATTGTCGGCATGCATCCGAAACGGGTCAATATCATCATTCCGGGGATAGCCATTTTGCAGACCGTTATGGAGGAACTTGGCTTCAGCGGTTGTTATGTCAGCGATTCCGGTCTTCGCGAGGGAATTTTAAGGGTTTACCTTGAAGAAAAATATCCTCATGCGACCGTACATGAGAATACCATCATTCAGGAAAAAAGTGTTTTTAAATTAGCCTGTTCCGTAAAATATGAAGAACAGCATGCGAAGCATGTCGCCCATTTGGCTGTGCGTTTGTTCGATAGCGCAAAAAGCCTTTCTTTGCATTCTTTTTCAGAATTTAAACGGCAAACGCTCTATTATGCGGGGATTTTGCACGATATCGGCATTGTGCTCGCCTTTGCGAAGCATGATGAACATGGTTGGTATATTGCGAAAAATTATTCCAATTTGCTTGGTTTTACAGAAAAAAGGCAGTTGGAACTGGCTCTTTTGGTCGGTTCGCACAGAATGAAAGAAAATTCCTGTTTGCAATCCTGTATGGAGATTGCGCCGGAAGAAAAAAAAGATTTGGAACTGCTTGCAGGTTTTCTCAAGATAGCTGAAGCCTTGGACAGAAACCATGAGCAATATGTGGATGATGTGTATTTTGAAAAAAATGGCGATACGGTAAATATTTGTGCCGTCAGCTCCGAACCTGATTGCCTGGAGCGGAAAAAACTCACAGAGGGTTTACCGTCTTCTCAGACGGACAATTCCGGCTTTGCAAAGCCTTGTTTGGAAGATTAAGGATTAAATTTTTCCTTTTGCGGCGTCTGTTTTATATTTTGCATAGGCGCGCACGAGGATTTCATGCATTTGCTCACGGCTGATACAGTCTTTTGTGTCAAAGGCATAGGCGATATAATTTTTCTGCTGTTTCGTAATGCTTGTGTAAATACCCGAAAAAAGTTTTTCCACTTCCTTTTTTTCCGCCCTTTCGTCCGGCAGCTCATTGTTTTGCGGGTCTTTATACTGGCAGCTGCCCGCAAGAAAAGAAAAAGGCATGCCCATTTCAACGCTGTAATAGGTATACGCCCCAATGCAGTTGGAAAGAGCGTACCGGTAATTTCTTAAAATATCGTAATACCTGTCGACAAAACGAATATCCCAAACGCTGCCGGCTGTCACGACGGGCATGCCTTGTTCAAGATATTTCAAATGGGTGCCGCGATGTATATCCGTCATAAAAAGGCAAATATTGACCGGCTGCATTGCCTCGGGAAGCTCGCGCAGCTGCCGGCAAAATTCCGCAATGTCGTAAATGGCGAATTTTCCCAATACGGAATGGGCGGGAAAACAAATGGTGCCTTTGGCTGTTTTTGCCTGTTCGATATTGTGCTCATGCCTGTACCAGACAAGAGGGTGCGGAATGCGGTAGCACGGCTGCGGGGCGAGGTTTTGCTCAAGCATGGGAAAACGGCTTCTGCTGTAACTGAACATGGCGTAAGCCTTTTGGGCTCGTTCATCGGGACGCAGTTCTGCGGATAAATGTATGCCATGGTCGGAATAGACATAAAGAGGCAGTTCCATGGGGAAACGGGCGTATTCGCGGTAAATGCGTCCTTGTGAATATTGCTCCGCCAAGGGATAGACCGGAGGGCAGGGCCCTGCCTGCCGATGTTCTTTATCGCAAAGTTCTTCCAGTTTTTGTACGGAAAATCCTTGATAGGAATATGACGTATCCATTTATTGCGCTTTCTTTGGGAAAAGTCTTTCTGTCTTTGGGGAGAGAGCGGAGAAAAAGTCATCCGCTTTTTCAATATCGTCACCGGTAATGACCGTTACGGAAGCTATTCCGTTATTGTCGCCAAACCAAATGGAACCTTTTCCCTTACCTGAAAGATTGGAGTGCCACATGCCGTCTTTTTCTTCCAACGGGGTGGAGGCAATTCCGCCTTTTTTCATGTTTTCCAGTGTCATTTCACCAAGTTGTTTTGCAGTGGCGGGAGTTTCCATAACAGTAATGGAAACGGCAGGGCTTTGGCTCATGCTGACAAAAAGGGCGGTAAAGCCATTGTGAGGGGTGCTTTGTACAGGGACGGGCATGCTCCAGCCGGCGGGAATAATCACTTTGAAATATTTCGTATCGACTTCTTGTCCGCCCATTTCTTTTAATTGCGGAGCTTTTGAACGATATGCGTGGGCGGCAGGGGTATTGCCGGATTTTTGCTCACTTTGCGCAGCTGCCGAAGATATGGTTGAAAAACAAAAGATAGTGATGAATAACGTTGAAAGAGCTATGAGTCTCATCTGTGCCTCCTGATTGAATGGCTGTGTTAAGATAGCTATTGAATATAAACATTATGCTGTGCTGTCAACCCATTACTTAAGATAAAACCGTCAAACGTATTGAACAGTAAGCATTAATTGTTTAAAATTCATAAGATAAATAAAGCAGCACAAGCATACTGCCCAGTATGGTAATCAAAAAACGGGCGAACTGCATGGACAGGACAATGATAAGGGCGGCATGCACCGGAAAAATTCCAAGGGCCGCGGGCAAATTTCTTCGCAAGGTGCGGATAGGGTTGCCGATGGCGCTCGCCGCAAGCATAGCAAGCAAAACTTGGGCATGGCTGACCATGTTTTCAGCTAAAAAATGCGAAGAAACGCTTGCGGATTGGATAAGCCCCCCAATTTGGGCGATGACAATGGCGATAAGCTCGGCAGGAAAGAATTTCGCCACCTGATAGGGCACGGCTTCTTCCCAAAAATCAAGCATGCCCGATTTTACTATCCATTCTGTTCCGAGCATGAGAGGGACGGTGATATATCCCATGCGAAAGAGGATAGCCAAGCTTTTGAGTACCCCTTGTCCGAGGGCTGTTTTCCAAGGAACGGGTTCTTTTTGCTCAAGTTTTAAACGGGAGAAATCAGTCTGGCTGTTTTTGCTCGTGTACCAATGGAAAAAGAAAACCCCGCAAATCAGTAAAAAGCCTCCTGATAATTGCACGGCGAAAAATCCGACGCCTGCGGCGCCGATCAGGGCGATAACCGGATACATTACGCGCACGGAATGGGAAACGTGGGCTAAATAGCTGTTCGCCATGCCTCCGGCAATGAGGGCGGAAGAGGGGATTTCTCCGTTCTTATGGCTTGCGGCAAGCATGCTGTTCGCCCCGACGGAAGAATACAGGGCTATGGGCATGGCTAGTCCGATAATTTCAGGCAGGCGCGCCTTTTGGGTGATTTTTATCAGCCCTTTTCCAAGGCAGTGATACCAGCGCCTTGCTTCCATGAGCGCTCCCAAAAAAGCGGCGATTCCGACCATAAGAAAAAGGCGTCCTATGGATTTCAGTTTTGCCGTAATTTTATCGGAAGCGGTCAACGGGGCTTTTCTCTTGTCAGGATTTGCCGTGCGCGTTTCTTTTTTTTCGTGCTTTGCCTTGTTCTGTGTTTCTATTCGGTTTTGTTCTGCCAAATAGGTTTTTGCATGCTTAAGCTTTGCCTGTTCGGCGTCGGTTATCTGCGTTTTTGCATGAATGGCAAATTCTTTGCTGGGCATATTGAGCGTCAGGAACCATGCGAAACAAAGGGCAAAAATGAGCAGGAGGCAGCGAAATGGCGATTGCCAAGGATATTGGTCTTTTTTCTTTTTCATTTAAATAAATGCGGTAGTCTGTTGAATGCCATGCGGAGCTTACCTAGCGGGAAATGATTGTGCCGTCTTTGATATTGTCGCGGCTGTTTTTGGTATGTTCAATAAAAAGTCTTTGTATCTTCGGATTTGAACCTAAGCCGTTTAAAACAGTATGGACTTCATAACCTTTTTTAATGAGTATGGTTTTCCAAGACGTTTCCTCTTCGCCAGCCATATCGTTTTTAGCATGGTCGCCCGCTACAATCATAAAAGGCATGAGCCATACTTTTTTGGCATTTGTTTGTGTAAGTTCCGCAAGAACATTGTCAAAGGCGAGGGCTCCCTCGACGGTCGCCAGCCAAACCATGGGGTCGGCGGAATGGAATGCATGGGCTGCCTCCAAAAGGCTTAAATCACCAGTGCCCCTGTCGTTGCCATGTCCCATGAGAATAAGGGCGTCTTCTTTGGTGCGTTCTTTCGGAAGGGCGGAAAAAACAGCCTCAACGGTTTTGTCGAGGTCCTGTTTGGAAGATAAAAGAGGGTGCCCCATGGTTACGGAATTAAAATTTTCGCCTTTAACTTCCATATAACGGCTGATTAAACGGCATATTTTCATGTATTCTTCAGCAGGAACAACATGCAGGGATTGGATTTTTACGTCCTCATAGCCGTTTTCTGCTGCAAAATCCAAAGCTTCCGTGACGGAATAGACAACTTGCTTTTCTTTGTTGAGCTTGGCGCGGATAATATTGGAAGAATACGCCCAAATCACCGTATCGCCGTTTTTTTCATAGGCTGTTTTTAGGGCAGTCAGGGATTTGCCGGCTTCCATGTCACTTGTGCCGAAAGCCGTTAAGATTGTGAGTTCCTTTGCAAGAGCAGGAAAGGGACTTACAAAAAGCGAAAAAGAAAAAACAAAAAGAGAGGCAAGCAAAATGCCTGCGCGCATAGAAAAAGATTTCATGTGAAACTCCTTATTCAGATACCGTGAACGATTTTGAGTGCACTTAAAGGCTGGTTTTCCGGCTCAAGGATTATTCTGTTTTATGCCTTCCCGTTTTTACAGTGGCGTGTATAAAGCAGTCCCCTTTCACGGCTGCGGTCCAGCGTTGTTAACTTCCCATTTACCTGCATTATGCAGAACCTGTAAGATTTTTTATCTTTAATGGTTATTAAAGCGAAAGTCAAATGGAATAATTAATATTGATTATCGAACAATAATCCTTTTGCTTCTAATTGCTGGCAGACTTTTACTTGATTGAGTTTTTGATTAAAGTTTTCATATTGTTCGCATGTTTTTGTATCATAGATATGATTGTCTTTTATACATAATATGGTATTAAATGCGTCAATATAAAAATAGGGTTTTTCGGCAGGTTCTTCTTCATCAAAAATGGAGCCTGCAAGAAAAGCATTTCGGTAGTTTTTGTGCCCTAATATATGTAAAAGAGTTGGCGCGAAGTATAAAGAAGTTTTGCTTTTTGCATCATGATAATCAGGCAAATTATGTGTATTGTAAATAACAAAAGGTATGATATCGGTGAAATATGGTTGAAAATTCTTGGCTAAACTAGGGTATTTTTTTAATAATTCCTGCATTTCCTTATCCGGATAATGGGTATGGTCGCTTGTTAAAATAACAAGTGTATTGTTGGCGAAAGCGGATGTTTTCAGCCAGTCCATAAATTTTCCTAATTCATAGTCAAAATTATGTAATGCACTTAAAAAGATATTTGCATTTTCTTTATAGGCAATTCCATTAAAATCAAGGGGACTGACATTTAAATGTGTGCCTGTAAAATATGCACCGAGCATAATTGGCTTGTTCATATTTTTTAGAAGAATGTTTTTAATTGTCTCGAAAATTTCATTTTCATTTAAATATTGAAAAGCAGGCGCATTGGAGTTTATTTCTTTTATATTGTCAGGTGAATATACAGTATTAATTTTGAGTACGTCTCTCATAAGCTGAGGGGTATATATAGCTTCACTATCACTTAAAATAAAATAATCAGCATAGTTTGATAATTTTAGTATATCAAAAATTGAGCTGAAGTTTGGGGCTGGTCTTATATTTGACAGGATTTTTTTTATTTCTTGCGGCAATATGCCCCGAAAAGGGAACGTTGAAGTAAACATTCCCGCAAGCCCCGGAAACGTTGCTGCTGTGTGATTATAATAATTATCAATAACAAAGCTGCTTTTCATCATCATATCAATATTAGGTGTCAAATCGTTTAGAGGATTTTCTGAATTTCCCCAAAGCTTTTGATAACCGTTGATGAGCCTAGCAGGAACACCGTCAGGTATTAAAATGATGATGTTAGGTTGTTCTGAATTGTTTATGAATTCTTTGTTCGAAGTATAAACAGTATCTTTTATCCAACTTTTTTCTGTTAACTTTGGCATAATAATATCTTTTTCCAAACGACTTGATAATTTTTTTGAAAGTCTGTTTTGCTCAAAAAATTCCACGACAGGACCATTTATCTGCCTGAGTTTTGAAAAATTGGTTCTGCCGCCAAAAAGGATAAGAATTTCAATGCCAGCAGCAATAAAAATGAGAGGGATTATTAAGTTTTTTTTGTGAAATTGCTTCTGTTTTTTACTTATTTTAATGATTATGTGCGTTAATAGAACGGATACAATAGTTAATAGCGTAATGAGAATAAGGGTTTTAGGGGTGATGAAAAGGTTAATGGACTCTTTATTAAGAAATCCTGCGGCTGGAATATAGGAATTAATGAGATAGAGTGAATAAGTTTGAGAAACAACAATGCTGTGATAGAAAAATATTAATAAAAATAGAAAAACTGTGGAAACAAATTGAAGTTTCTTATAAATTTTATTTGTAAAAAGTAAAAATATCCCTAAAAAAATAAAAAATTCACCTGAAAGAACAATAGAATAAAGAACAGCGGAAACGGAGGTGGGAAGCGTGATTATTAAAAAGTAATATAAGGGTGCTTGAAAAATAAGAAGGAGTATTAATATATATATATATATAAGTTGATAACCACAGGATATTCCTTATAAATTTTATTTGTTTTTGGAAAAATGCTGAGTATTTTTTGAATTTGTTAAAAAAGGAGCGATTTCTCGCTCCTTTTTTATATGGTTGTCAGCTGATAATTACTCTTGGTCGAAGTCCACCAAAATGGGGTTTTCTTCAAGTTCCATGAGGAATTTATCAGGTCTTTCCTTTTGTTCCGGCACGTTGATGTCTTGGTGTACGTATTCGCGGTAACCGGTACCGGCAGGAATAAGACGGCCGACAATAACGTTTTCCTTAAGACCGCGCAAGGAATCGTGTTTTCCTTTGAGGGCGGCTTCCGTAAGAACTTTTGTCGTTTCTTGGAATGAAGCGGCTGCAACCCATGAAAGGGAGGAAAGGGACGCCTGCGTGATACCAAGGACAAGAGGTTCGGCGGTAGCCGGTTGTCTGCCTTCGCGAAGAGCTTTTTGGTTTTCTTCTCTGAATTCGGATTTATCCACTTGTTCCCCGATAAGGAATGTCGTGTCGCCTGAATCGAGAATGGAAACTTTCTTCAGCATTTGACGCACGATGACTTCGATGTGTTTATCGTCGATGGCAACGCCTTGGAAACGGTAAACTTCCTGAATTTCGTCCACTAAGTAACGTGCAAGGTGCTTTTCGCCGCGGGTTTTTAGAATATCGTGCAATTCCGGATGACCTTCCGTGAGCAAGTCGCCGGCGTCGACAAAGTCGCCGTCGGAAACAATGATGTGCTTGCCTTTAGGAATGAGATATTCTTTTGCTTCGCCTGTGTCAGGACGGACAACAATCTTTCTTTTTCCTTTGGACTCTCCGGAAAACTCGATACTACCGGCGATTTCAGAAACAATTGCCATATCTTTCGGTTTGCGCACTTCAAAAAGTTCCGCAACTCGAGGAAGACCGCCGACGATATCTCTTGTTTTTGAGGATTCGCGGGGTTTACGGGCGATGATGTCACCGGCTGCTATGCTTTGTCCGTCTTTTACCATCAAAATGGCTCCGACAGGCATTGCGTAGGTCGCAGGCGCATTGGTTTGTCCCGGACGGTTTTTGAGCACTCCGTTTTCATCGGTGACGGAAAGGGCTGGACGGAAGTTCGTCGTGCGGTAGTCGATAATGGTTTGTGAAGTTTGGTGGGTCGCTTCGTCCATTTTATCCTGAACGGTTTTGCCGTCGATAATGTCGGAGAAACGGATGACACCGTCGACTTCGGAAACATACGGTTCGACCGATGGGTCCCATTCTGCGAGCTTGTCGCCTTTTTGCACCGCTTGCTGGTCGGTTACGAAGAGTCTTGCGCCGTTCGGAAGGATATATTTTTCAACTTCTCTTCCTTGGTCGTCGATAATGCTTACCTGACCGCTCTTTCCAAGTACGGTGGTGATACCTTCCTTGTTTACGACGGTACGGACACGGGTAAGGATGACGTTGCCGGAATATTGGGCGAAGTAATTGGATTGTTCAACCTTACGGGAAGCGGTACCCCCGATGTGGAACGTACGCATGGTAAGCTGGGTTCCGGGTTCGCCGATGGACTGCGCCGCTATGGTGCCGACGGTTTCACCGACGTTGACGAGGTGTCCGCGCGCAAGGTCGCGTCCGTAGCATTTTGCGCAAATACCGCGTTCAGCCTTACAGGTGAGGGCGGAACGGATAGTTACGGAAGAAATGCCGATTTCTTCGAGTTTATTGCCGACTTCCTTGGTTACAAGAGTGTTTTCAGGGTAAACAAGTTCACGGGTTGCAGGGTGGTAAACAGGGTAAAGCAGGGTTCTGCCCAAAATACGTTCCTTCAGGGTCAGCTTTACATCCGTGCCGTCCATGAGAGCTATCATTTCGATACCGTCGACAGTGCCGCAGTCTTCCATGGAAACAATGACATCTTGCACGACATCGACAAGACGGCGGGTAAGGTAACCGGAGTTTGCGGTTTTCAATGCCGTATCGGCAAGACCTTTACGTGCGCCGTGGGTGGAGGTGAAGTATTGAAGCACGGTGAGCCCCTCACGGAATGAGGAGGTGATAGGCGTTTCAATAATATCGCCGGAAGGTTTCGCCATAAGACCGCGCATGCCCGCAAGCTGTCTCATTTGGTCGGCGTTACCGCGGGCACCGGAGTTTGACATCATGTAGATTGGGTTGAAGCTTGTGTCTTCCTTGGTGTCGCCCTTGGCGTTCTGGACTTTATCCACGGAAATTTCCTTGACCATTTCCTTGGAAACGGCGTCCGTGGTGTTTGTCCATACGTCGATAACCTTGTTGTATTTTTCCGTTCTGGTAATGATACCGTCGCGGTACTGGCGGGTGATGTCGTCAACTTCGTTTTGCGCTTTGTCGATAATGGTTTTTTTGCGTGAAGGGATGATCATGTCTTTCACGCCGATAGTCACGCCTGCACGGGTTGCAAATTCATAACCGATAGCTTTCAGACGGTCGCAAAGGATAACGGTTGCCTTGATACCTGCGAGTTCATAGCAGATACTTACCAATTTACCGATGGTCTTCTTGGTAAGGATAGTGTTCACTTCTTTGAAAGGCATGGTATGGGGAAGTCTCTCCCATACGAGGATACGGCCGACAGTCGTGTCGGCGAGCTGGCCGTCTTCCATGCGGACTTTGATTTTTGCATGCAAATCGACAGTGCCGGCATCATAGGCGGCTTCGACTTCCCAAGGGGCGCAGAAAATCATGCCTTCGCCCTTTTTAAAGGAACGGTCCACCGTCATATAGTAAAGTCCGAGAACGATATCCTGTGACGGGATAATGACAGGGTTGCCGTTTGCGGGGGAAAGAATGTTGTTGGTGCTCATCATCAGCACGCGGCATTCTATTTGCGCTTCCACGGAAAGAGGAACGTGCACAGCCATTTGGTCGCCGTCGAAGTCGGCGTTGTATGCCGTACATACGAGAGGGTGGAGCTGAATGGCCTTGCCTTCCACAAGAAGCGGTTCAAAAGCTTGTATGCCGAGGCGGTGCAGGGTCGGGGCGCGGTTCAGGAGAATAGGGTATTCGCGTACCACTTCGGATAAAATATCCCAAACGACGAGTTCTTCCCTTTCCACCATTTTCTTGGCGCTTTTTATTGTGGAAGCATGTCCGCGTTTTTCAAGTTCGGAATAAATGAATGGTTTGAAGAGTTCCAAAGCCATTTTCTTCGGCAAACCGCATTGGTGCAGTTTGAGGTTTGGACCTACGACAATTACGGAACGGCCGGAGTAGTCAACACGCTTACCAAGCAGGTTTTGACGGAAACGTCCTTGCTTGCCTTTAATCATGTCTGACAAAGATTTCAAAGGACGGCCGTTTGTACCGGTGATTGCGCGGCCGCGGCGGCCGTTATCGAAAAGCGCGTCCACAGCTTCTTGGAGCATGCGTTTTTCGTTACGGATGATGATATCGGGAGCGCCAAGCTCTTTCAAACGTTTTAAACGGTTGTTCCGGTTGATGACGCGGCGGTATAAATCGTTTAAATCAGAAGTTGCAAAGCGTCCGCCGTCAAGAGGAACCAATGGGCGAAGGTCGGGCGGAATGACAGGAATAACTTCCAAAATCATCCATTCCGGCTTATTTTCGCTTTCAAGGAACGATTCCACGACTTTTAAACGTTTTGTCAGTTTTTTCTTCTTGGTTTGGCTTTTTGTCGTATGGGATTCTTCCCTCAGTTCGGTGCGGAGCTTTTCAAGGTCAAGTTCGCGCAGGAGTTCCTGCACCGCTTCGGCTCCCATGCCGACACGAAGAGCGTCTTCACCGAAACGTTCGATGAGCTGGTAGTAATGGTCTTCGGAAATGACTTGCAGTTTTGAAAGGTTGGTTGAACCCGGATCCAAAACGACAAAAGAATCGAAATAAAGCACTTTTTCCAAATCGTTCATGGTCATGTCAAGAAGCATGCCGATTTTGGAAGGAAGTGTTTTCAAAAACCAAATATGTGCGACAGGCGCTGCAAGTTCGATGTGTCCCATACGTTCACGGCGAACTTTTGACGCGATGACTTCGACACCGCATTTTTCACAGACAATGCCGCGATGTTTCATGCGTTTGTATTTTCCGCAGTTACATTCGTAGTCTTTTACAGGTCCGAAAATTTTAGCGCAGAAAAGACCGTCCCTTTCAGGTTTGAAAGTACGATAGTTAATCGTTTCCGGTTTTTTCACTTCACCATAAGACCATTCACGAATGTTTTCCGGGGAGGCAATGGTGATTTGAATTGATTTTAAGTTGCGAATATTAGTTACACCGGTGTTCGCATTATTATGCACGGAGAACAAATCGTCCAAACTCATTTTTTTCTCCCTTTTTCAGGGTTTGGGCGGGGATTTTGCCCCCCGCCTAATATATGCAATCGCTAAGGCTAGCGTACCAATATCTTATTCATCTTCACTTGTGAGCGCAGGTTGTGTGAAACAGCTGCGTTTCGGGCGTTTTTTGCCTTCTTCCTGATGAAGATTTACATTAAGACCAAGACTCATGAGTTCTTTTACAAGAACGTTAAAGGATTCCGGAAGACCCGCTTCCAGGAAATTGTCGCCTTTAACAATTTTTTCGTACATTTTCACACGGCCGGTAACGTCGTCTGATTTTACGGTTAAAAATTCTTGCAAGAGGTAGGAAGCGCCATAGGCTTCCAAAGCCCAAACTTCCATTTCCCCAAGTCTTTGACCGCCGAATTGGGCCTTACCGCCAAGAGGCTGCTGGGTGACAAGAGAGTAAGGACCGGTTGAGCGGGCATGGATTTTTTCGTCGACCAAGTGGTGCAGTTTGAGGTAATACATGACCCCGGTCGTTACGCGGTTTTGGAAAGGTTCACCGGTTCTGCCGTCATAAAGCACGCTTTTGCCGTCATTAGGCAAGCCTGCCCTTTCAAGCCAAGACCAGATTTGTTCTTCCCTTGCGCCGTCAAATACCGGAGTTTTGGTGACAATGCCTTTTCTCAGTTCACGCACGGCATTTTTGAATGTTTCGTCATCCATGCCGTCAACCAGGGCGTCAATGTCCAAGTCTTTCATTTCCGTGGAGAAAATGTCTTTCACTTCTTTGCGGACCGTGTCAAGGGCGGTGCCGTTGTCGATCATGTTGGCGAGTTGGATGCCGAGCTCTTTCGCCGCCCAGCCCAAGTGGGTTTCCAGGATTTGCCCGATATTCATACGGGAAGGCACGCCAAGCGGGTTCAAAACGATATCCACGGGACGGCCGTCCGCAAAGAACGGCATGTCTTCTTCCGGAAGAATGCAGGACACAACCCCTTTGTTACCGTGGCGGCCCGCCATTTTGTCACCTACGGAAAGCTTACGCTTAACGGCAATATATACTTTCGCCATTTTGATAACGCCGGGAGGCAAATCATCGCCTTCCGTCACTTTTTCGCGTTTGGCGTCGTAAAGTTTTTTGATGATGTCTACCTGCTTGTCGTAAGCGTCAAGCATATTGGCGATTTCTTCGTTTGTGTGGGCGTCTTTGAACGCTGCGACAAGCTTTTTGACCGGGAGGGTTTCCATAATTTCCCAAGTCAGTTTGTCGCCTTTTTTCGCAAGCACTTCGTCTTTGCGTTTTCCTTGGATTTCAAGGGCGAGTTCTTTGCCTTCGCAAAGCGGGCGCATACGTTCGCGGGTGCGGTTTGTCAAAGCGCGGACGTGATCCGCTTCCTTTTTATCCAGTTTCGCTATTTCGTAATTTTCGATTTCGTGCGTTCTTTCGTCTTTTTCTCCGGAACGGCGGTTGAAAAGTTTTACGTCGATAACGGTTCCTTCAATTCCCGGAGGTACTTTCAAAGAAGTGTTTTTCACATCGCGGGCTTTGTCGCCGAAAATGGCGCGCAGAAGCTTTTCTTCGGGAGTGAGCTGGGTTTCGCCTTTCGGTGTGATTTTACCGACAAGAATATCGTCGGGCTTTACGGGCGCACCAATGCGGATAACCCCGCTGCTGTCCAGGTTGCGGAGCATATCTTCGCCGACGTTCGGAATATCGCTTGTGATTTCTTCAGGTCCGAGCTTGGTGTCGCGGGCGACAACTTCAAATTCCTCGATATGGACGGAAGTATAGATATCTTCTTTCACCATTTTTTCGGAAATAAGGACGGAGTCTTCGTAGTTGTAACCGCACCATGGCATAAAGGCGACAGTAAGGTTTTTGCCGAGGGCGAGTTCGCCTTTGTCAATACCGGGACCGTCAGCCAAAATATCGCCTTTTTTGAAACGCTGACCGGGCATGCAGCTCGGTTTTTGTCCAAAGCAGGAGTTTTGGTTGGATTTATGGTATTTGAGAAGATTATAGGTGCGGATACCGCCGTATTCTTCCATATATAAATCATCGTACGCAACAATGACGCGTTCGGCATCCGCGTAACGGACAACGCCGTCACCTTCAGCAACAAGGCAGGCGCCGGAGTCACGGGCGACGTCGATTTCCATACCTGTTCCGACAAGAGGACGTTCGGAACGGAGAAGCGGAACAGCTTGACGCTGCATGTTTGAACCCATAAGGGCGCGGTTTGCGTCGTCGTGTTCAAGGAACGGAATGAGCGCGGCTGAAATGGAAACCATTTGTCCCGGAGAAATGTCCTGCAAGGTGATTTCTTCTTTTCCGACCTGCAAAACGTCGCCGTCCGTGGATCTGGCGGTGATCAAATCGCCTTTGAGCGTTCCGTTTTTTTCCGTCGGAACATTGGCCTGCGCAATGATTTGGTTCAATTCCCTTGTCGCGTCGACATGAATGATTTCATTGGTCACTTTACCGTCTTTCACAACACGGTACGGAGTTTCGATGAAACCGAATTCGTTGACTTTCGCATAGGTTGTCAAAGAAACGATAAGACCGATGTTCGGACCTTCAGGCGTTTCGATAGGACAAATACGTCCGTAGTGTGAGGAGTGGACGTCGCGGACTTCAAATCCCGCTCTTTCACGGGTAAGACCGCCGGGACCCAATGCGGAAAGACGGCGTTTATGCGTCACTTCCGAAAGGGAGTTGGTTTGGTCCATGAACTGTGAAAGCTGGCTTGTTCCGAAAAATTCTTTGAGGACCGCAGCAACAGGTTTCGGATTGATTAAATCATGAGGCATTAAGGAACTGATTTCCTGAATGCTCATGCGTTCCTTAATTGCACGTTCCATACGCACCAAACCTATACGGTATTGGTTTTCGACAAGTTCGCCGACAAGGCGGACGCGGCGGTTGCCCAAGTGGTCGATATCGTCAGCCGCTGAATGCGTGTCTTTTAAGGAAACAAGCACTTTCATAGCCGTGAGAATATCGTTGTCGGTCAAGGTGCGTAAATTGGTATCTTCATTTATTCCGAGACGTTGGTTGATTTTATAACGGCCGACGGAGGACAAATCATAATAATCGATATTGCGGAAAAGATTATCGAAGAATGTCGCCGCAATTTCAGGGGTCGGAGGAGAGCTTGGACGGAGTCTGCGATAGATTTCTTCCTGCGCCTTTTCTTGGTTCATTGTTTTGTCAAGAGCCAAGGTGTCGCGAATGGAGGAAGAAGTGTCCGCTCCCCGGGTATAAAGGATTTGAATGTCTTTAATGCCGGCTTCATGGATTTCGGCGATCAGACCTGCGTTGATTTCATCGCCGGCTTCCGCGATAATTTCCCCGGTTGTCGGATTGACAAGGTCCGCGGCAAGGAAAAGTCCCAAAATGGATGCGGGATCCACTTCCAGGTATTCTCTGCCGGAATTGCAGAGGTTGCGCCAATCGCGGGTGGTCATGACTTTGCCTTGTTTGATGAGCACAGTGCCGTCTTTGTCTGTGATTTCCGTATAACAAGGTTCTTTGCGGTACATTTCTTTTTGGATTTTCCAAAGGACCGTATTTTCTTCAAGACGGTATTCTTCTTTTTTATAGAAGGTGTTCAAAATATCCGTCTTGCTCATGCCCATGGCTTTCAAAAGCACGGTAGCGGGCATTTTGCGGCGGCGGTCTATGCGGACATAAAGAATATCTTTGTGGTCGAAGTCGAAATCGAGCCATGAGCCGCGCATGGGGATAACACGGCAGGAATAGAGAACTTTATGGGAAGTGTGGGTCTTGCCGCCGTCATGCTCGAAAATGATTCCGGGTGAACGCTGCAATTGGTTGACAATAACACGTTCGGTACCGTTGATAATAAACGTACCTTTTTCGGTCATAAGCGGCAGCGTGCCGAAATAAATGTCTTGTTCCTTACCGTCGCGGAAAGTGCGGTTTCCTGTCGCTTCGTCAACATCATAAATGTCTAAACGCACTTTAAGACGGATAGGTGCTTCATAAGTAAGACCTTTTGAAATGCATTCCGCTTGGTCGTATTTAGGCTCGCTGATGTCATAGCTTAAATATTCCAAGCTTGCAGTACGGTTAAAGTCTTCTATCGGGAATACGGAACGAAAAACCCCTTCAAGACCTTCATCTGGCAAGCGTTCTTTTCTTCCTTCCTGCAGGAAGGCTTTGTAAGAATCCACCTGTAAATTGAGAAGGTGGGGAATAGGTATGGAAACCTTGATTTTACCGAATTGCTTCGTTAATTGGCCCATTACTTTACCTCAAAATGGCTTTATCCTGCTGTCAGGCAGGAAAGTTCTCCCAAAAAATGATTTTTTTGGCAGGCTAGTTAACGCTAAAATAAACACGAAAAAGCCCCTAACTTTTCAGTATGAAAGTTAGGAGTCAAAAACCGTGTTACTCTTAGTATCTCTTTGAATTGTTTGCACAATTTCCTTTTTTGGTTAAATCCAAAGGGCAAAAAGGTTGCTTTGGAATTTGAAAAAATAGCTTTTTTTTAAATAAAACGCAAGTATTTTTTATGAAAAATTTTAATTTTTTTAATACACGGATAATAATTTTCGATGTGATAAAAAAAATTTTGTGATAAAATGCCCAATAGTTGACAGCTTAGTTGTTTGTATGTATAAAATTGATACTTTGCACAGAAAATCTTGTATGATAAGTCATTTTTGCATTACTTTTTTGCAAAAAACATATCATGAATGTATTGTGTTAAATAAATTTACCCTAGAAGGGGCGTGTATGAGAAGCAAAACAATGAAAACTGTTGTGGCTGTGGCGTTATGTTTGACGGCATTTTCTTATGCAAATGCGGATGCGGGCACCGAAGAGGATAAAAATCCTTTTGGTGTTGTTCCTCAGGAAATGATCGGCATTACCATGAAAGACGGCGATGCGCTGCATGACAAGCATGTCGCAAAGCTTGAAGAATTGGGCAAAGACTGCACTGTTTGCCATATTGACGATAATTATGAAGCGTTTATGGCTGTTGACAAGGAAAAAGGGCAGGACGGCAAGGCTGCGTATTTGCATAAAAACTGCGTACGCTGTCATATCGAATTGGGCGACGGACCGAATATTACTTCTTGCCGCAGCTGCCACAATGAAAAATTCGCAGCTGAGTAATGGATAACGGGAGGCTAAAATATGTTGAATTTTCTTTATGGACCGCTTTTATATATTGCCGTTGCAGTTTTTGTTATCGGTATGATCGCACGGGTAGTTCTTTATATTAAAGGATTAAGCCAAAAGCTTGACCGCGTTGCCTACAAACCTCAAATGGGGTTAGGTTTGCAGGGCGCTCTCCATTCCATTTTTAAATGGGTGCTTCCCGGCGGAACACGCGCTTGGCGGATCAATCCGTTCATGACCGCGGTTTTTTTCATGTTCCATATCGGTATGGTCTTATTGCCGCTGTTCCTTTTACAGCACGTTGTCGTTATTGAATATATGTTTGGCATTTCTTTGCCGAGCCTGCCAAGCGGGCTTGCCGATGTGCTCAGCATCGTCGCCGTGCTCGGTCTTTTGGGCTTGGCATACCGCAGAATCGCTTGCTCTGCTGCAAAAGCCCTTACCACAAAACAAGACTGGTTTGTTTTAATCCTTGCGGGGTTGCCCCTTGTGACCGGAATCATGTTCCGTTTTAGCGTATCAAGCTATGAATTTTGGGAATTTGCGCATATCCTTACGGCAGAGATTTTCCTTATTGCCGCACCGTTTACAAAACTTTCCCATATCGTCCTGTTCTTCATGTCACGCGCGCAAATAGGCATGGACTTCGCCATCAAACGCGGCGGACACAACCGCGGACCTGCTTTCCCTTGGTAATTCTTATTAGTTAACGCTAAACCTTATAAAGGAGCCGACAATGCCTGAAGGTATTTATTGTAAAAGAAAACCTATTGAAACAGTTGAAGAATTAAAAAATCTTTTGAGTGATAAAGGCGGCAAACAATATTATGCGGAAATGAAAGAGCTTGAAGTGGATACGGATATGCTCCGCAAAGATTTGGAAACGACGTGCAAAAGCCGTACCCGCACGTGGCTTGACATGTGCGCCCACTGCGGCATGTGCGCTGAAAGCTGTTTTCTTTATACCGCCAATAACAATGACCCGAAACAAATTCCGTCTTACAAGATCCAAAGTACGTTGGGCGAAATGGTTCGCCGCAAAGGAAATGTCGATACGGAATTCATGCTTCACGCCATGGAAGTTGCCTGGAGCCAGTGCACAACCTGCAACCGCTGCGCATTATACTGCCCTTACGGTATCGATACCGGAGTCATGATCGGGTACCTGCGCGGTCTTTTGTTCAAGCAAGGCTTTGTGCCGTGGGAATTGAAAATCGGTTCCGGCATGCACAGGGTTTACGGTGCGCAAATGGACGTTACCAGTGAAGACTTTGTGGATACCTGCGAATGGATGGTTGAAGAAAACGAAGAACAGTGGCCAGGTCTTGAAATTCCCGTGGATAAGGAAGATGCCGACATCATGTATGTTATCAACGCCCGTGAGGTGAAGCACTATCCGAACGACCTCGCAGAAGCCGCTATTTTATTCCATATCGCGGGTGAGAACTGGACAATGCCGAGCGAAGGCTGGGACAGCACCTCCCTGACCATGTACGCGGGAGACTGGGAAGGCTGTACCATGAACGTAAACCGCATTTATGACGCGATCAAACGGTTAAGACCGAAAGTCGTTGTCGGCACCGAATGCGGTCACGCTTTCCGCGCCTCCGCCATTGAAGGTCCGTATTGGGCGGGCATTGAAGACGGGAAGCCTCCTGTCCGTTTCATGCACTATGTGGAATGGGTGGCGGAAGCTTTGAAATCCGGAAAACTCAAGATAGACCCTGCCAAACGCATTAAAAAACCTATTACTTTGCAGGATTCCTGCAACTATGTGCGTAACTACGGGCTTTCCCAAGCCACACGGACCATTATGAGCTATATTGCGGAAGATTTCCATGAAATGGAAAACAACAAAGAACATAACTATTGCTGCGGCGGCGGGGGCGGTTTCAACGGTATCGGGCTTTACCGCGAACAGCGCAATATCGGTTTGCGTCCGAAACTTGACCAAATCAGGGCGACAGGCTGTAATTTGGTTATCGCTCCCTGCCATAACTGCTGGGACGCCATTCGTGATATGAAAGAAGTCTATGAAGAAGATGCAAAAGACTTGGAATGGTTCTTCATAAAACCTCTGCTTCTTGAAATGGTGATTGTTCCGGATCACTTGAAACCGCAGGAAGAAAGCGAAGAGTAATTTTTTATGGTTTAAAACTTAAAAGCGTACTGAAATTTCAGTACGCTTTTTTTGTTGCTTCAGTAAAAAATAATAAAACTGGAGTGTTATATTTTACGTACGGGAAATCCCGGTGTTGAAATTTGTTTTGTTTGTTCCAGCTGCGTGAGAAACTTATTCAGTATTTCTTTTACGTTTTGAATTTCTTCTGATTGCAGCGGTGATAATATTTCATTTTCCATTTCAGTGTATTTGGGAAAAATAGTGCGGATAAGTTGTTCGCCTTTAGGTGTTAACTCAATGATGGTGCTGCGTCTGTTTTCACTATTCGGCGTTCTTTTAACCAATTCTTTTTTTTCAAGATTATCAATTCCATTGGTAATCGCTCCGGGAGTTTTAAACGCATGGGCGGTTATTTCTTTTGGTGTCATGGAATATGGGTATCCGGAATAAAGCAGACTGCAAAGAATTTCATATTCGTTTCTTTTGATATCATATTGGGTTAAAAGCATATCGCATTTTGTTTGATAATATGTTGCCAGTCTGTTTATTCTTCCCCAAAAACCTTGTTGTGTAATATCCGGAAAAATTTTTTTCCAACGTTGATTTCTTTGTGAAATATAATCGTTCATATCTTTTCCTGTTTATTGAGTTTTTTTCTAACCTAAAACAAGAAGAAAAAAAATTCAACGCTAAAATAAAAACTATTGACTATTTTAACGTTAAAATATATTATATTAAAAAATATAACATTAAATAATTAAAGGAGAACGTATGCTTTTAACTGTTTTCGGAAACACGGTTACTGATGAACGCTTTTCATGGGTAACAAAAGAAAAGGACATAGCCTTATTAAGACACGCTATTAAATTAGGCTATAAGGCAAAAGAATTAGGAAATGAACCATATGCAAGCGTATTGGCGGGACCCAACGGGGAAATTTTGGAGGAAGGCTTGAATACATGTTTTACTGACAATGATCCGACGGCGCATGGTGAGATGAATTTAGTCCGTCAAGCCGCAGCGAAATATGATCCTGAATTTTTATGGAAATGTTCCGTCTATGTTCCGGGGACGCCTTGCCCCATGTGCAGTTGTGCTATTTTTTTTGCCAATATTGGACGCTTAGTGGTTGCAACTTCCATTTATGATGAAGGGACATACACTACATGGGATGTGCCGGAATTACGATTAACGCCTCGAGAAATTTGGAAAAAAGGAAATAAAGACATTGTAATCAGCGGACCTTATCCAGAATTGGCTGAGGAGTGTAAAGCGAAACTTAACGGGTTTAATCCGCTGGATTATGCGTATTATCAAAAAACGCTTTCTTCATTAATAAAAAGATAAATAAAAAACAGGCAGACAATTATGCAGGACATGGCTCTATATTTGGACCGTAAAACAGCGCAAAAAGGGCTTTTAGGTATTTTGATTGCTGCGATAGGTCAAGGGACAATACCGCTTTATTGGATTTTATTAAGTGCTGTAACGGCAGAAACAGCCATATGTTATAGAGCGATTTTTGGTTTTGTTTTTATGTGCTTATTCCTTTTGTTACGGAATGTCAGACGGGAATTTTTACAAGATATAAGACTGAAAGAGAATTGGATTTATATTGGTTTTGCAAGTTCTGTGAATTTTTTTGTGTGGTTTTTGCTTGTATGGGGTGCACAAAACGGTTTTGTTCTTGAGCTTGGTTTTGGACAATTTGTACAGCCGTTATTTTGTGCGCTCATGGGAATGATACTTTTTAAGCAAACATTGGGGCATCTGAAAGCAATTGCGTTAATCATTGTTTTTATAGGTGTTGGATGCATGTTTTTTATTTATGGTTCATTTCCTTGGCTAGCGTTATTGGTTGGTTTTTTTAGCGCATATTATTTAGTTTTAAGAAAACAGGCGCCGTCTGGTTGTATTTCCGGGCTGATATTTGAAAACTTTTATAATTCGTTAATGGCGATACCCCTTTTACTGTTTATAGGGGCAGAAAGTGTCAATATGTTCATGCCTTCAACTCTTCATTTGATAATATTACTGGTTGGCGCTGGCTGTATCACAAGTATCACTCAAATAATTTTTGTCTATGGGGTTCAACGCTCAACAATGCTGACTATGGGATTTACGGGATATTTATCACCAATCATCACGGTTTTTGTTGGGGTTGTGTTTTGTAACGAAGCGGTTTCGGTTGATAAGATATTTGGTTTCTGCTGTATAGGTTTAGCATTAGTGCTTGTTTTTATAGACACTGTGCGGACAGCTGAAACGGTATCTGACAAATAACTCGCAGGAGGTCCTATGGGTGCTTTTTTTGATATGTCAGTATTGGCAAGTTTGGCTTTTTTGGCAGTAATGCTGCTTGTCGGAGTGCTATTGCGGGCAAAAGTAACGTTTTTCCAAAATTTTTTGGTTCCGGCTTGTATTATTGGCGGCATTATCGGTGCAATTATTATGAATACCACGTCCATACCCGGGATAAATCAAAAACTGTATGAACAGCTTGCTTATCATTTCTTCGCATTCTCGTTTATATGTCTTGGTTTGCGCGGGACTGGCTGCATCCAGAAGGAAGAATGCAGCGATACGACTAAAGAACTTGTAAAAGGTTCTATTTGGCAAGGTTTTATGTTTTATATGAGTATGTGTTCACAAGTTCTTGTAGCTACTGCTGTTATTTATTTGATTAATTTTATTTTTCAAAAAGATTTTCTTGCCAGTATGGGATTTTTAGGAGCTCAAGGCTTTACTGCTGGTCCCGGTGCGACCCTTAGCTCCGGTTTATTATGGGAAAAGTTTGGTCATGCAAATATGGGACAAGTGGGGTTAGCTTTTTCCGGAATAGGGTTCATAGTTTCTTTTGTGATAGGTGTTCCTCTTGTTCGCTGGGGATTGCGTAAAAAGCTCAATACGTTTCCTGTTGGAAATTTTGATAAGGAAATGCTTACAGGTATTCATGATAAGGAAAATACTCCTGTCGGAATGCATCAAGTCACCACGACAGCAAACGTTGACAGTTTGGCGTTTCATATTGCCCTTGTTCTCGGTACATGGATTATTACCTATTATTTGGTGGATTTTATCACGTTTTATTGTTCAAAAAGCATAGCCGGCACAATTTGGGGAAATTTATTTTTTGTTGGCATGATACTTGGTATGGGAATACGGTTTATTCTGACTAAATTTAATGCCATTCACATTATTGACAGCGATACAATGAACAGATTAACCGGCTGGTCTGTTGAATTTCTGTTGCTTTGTACCTTGGCAGGTGTTCAATTTGCTATGGTGGCAGAATATTGGCTTCCAATCATAACTGTTTCATTGGTGTTAGCTTTTTATGCATTATTCTTTTGTTTATATTTTGGCAGACGTGTACCGGGGTATTCGTTTGAAAGGACAGTCATGTTGTTCGGTACGGTAACAGGTACGATTCCTACCGGTTTATTATTGCTTAGAATGGTGGATAATGAGTATAAATCAACCGTATCAGTTGAAATTGCTTTGTCTAATTTTAATTTCTGTTTCTTATTCTATGTGAATTTAAGTTTGCATGGTTATGCGGTATATGGTTGGGGTATGCCGGCAACGTTGGCTGTTTTTTCTGCAACGTTTATCGGTTTGCTGATTCTATCCAAGCTGCTGAAAAATATCGGACCGAAGCAATATTGATTTTAGTTATTTGTATAGGGTATGAAGAAGCTGTTTTTTAACAGCTTCTTTTTTCTTATTTTGGAAAAAAGAACTGCTAATAGATTGTTATGAATAGAAAGAAAAAATACGCTGCAGTCGGCAGAATTGAAAACACAATGTCAAATCTTACGGAACCATATCAAACAGGTGAGTATAAGACCTTGGAGCAAACGTAGACAGTGTGCGCCTTTTCAGTTTTTCAGATGCCGGTAGAGTGTGGCGAGGCTTATTCCGAGTTCTTGCGCTGTTTTTATTTTTCCCTTTGTTGAAGCGCCGTGTATGCCAAGCAGTTTTTGAATATGTTCTTTTTTGGTTTTTTGTTTTGGTTTCAATATTATTTCTTGCTCCGTCGGGTTGAGGGCAAGCGCGAAACGGGGTTCATAAAGTTCGGCGGATAATATGCCGTCCTCGCAAAAGCAAACTCCGTATTCGATGAAGTTTCTCAATTCGCGGATATTTCCGGGCCAATGGTATTCCATAAATTTTTTTAACAATCCAGTGGTGACGGAAAATTTGGTATGGTACTGATTTTCAAAATCTTTGAGGAAAAATTCAATAAGCAGCGGCACGTCCTCCATTCTTTCACGAAGCGGGGGGATGAAGATGGGGATAACGTCAAGGCGGTAAAACAAGTCTTTGCGAAAATTGCCCAGTTCCACCTGCTTTCGGAGATTTTTGTTGCTTGCGGAAATAATGCGGACGTCAAGCTGTATCGATTTGCTTGCTCCCAGTCTGCGGATCTTGTTGTTTTGCAAGGTTCGCAGAATTTTAGCCTGCATGAGGTACGGCATTTCTCCCGCTTCGTCTAAAAACAGCGTTCCGCCGTTTGCCGTTTCCAAAAGCCCTTGCTGTCCGTTTTTTTTAGCGCCGGAAAAAGCACCCTCTTCATATCCGAAGAGCAGGCTTTCCATGAGTGATTCCGGGATCGCCCCGCAGTTTATTGCCACAAACTCTTTGGAGCTGCGTTCGCTCAGTTTGTGAATGGCCATAGCGACCAGTTCTTTTCCTGTTCCGGATTCCCCTTGCAAGAGAATAGCCGCATTTGTTTTGGCTATTTTTTCTATTTGTTTTCGCAGCCGCTGCATGGCAGGGCTGTTTCCGATAATCGCCATTAAAAACCTTCTTGAAAATATTTTGACAATTATTGAGAAAAATAACATTCATTATTTTATATGAATATGTATGAATTATTTCTTATTTGATAAAAATTGTCAAATTATTTGATAAAAATGAGAAAAATTTTAATAAAAGAAGCAAAAAACTGAATATTTTATAAAAATTATCAAAAAAAGCAAGAAAAATATCAAGAAAGCAATTACTGTTTTTTGTAATATATTGTTTTTTCAGCATAATAAAAAACAACGAAAAGCATTAAACAAGTTTGGCATGCTATTTGATAAACAATAAGTGCACGTGCATTAATGTTATTGTGAAAATCAAGGAGCATTTTATGGAATGGAATAAAGAAGTTGTTGACAGGGTAAGAGGCGCCATGCGTGACCGGGCAAGGGTTTTAGCCTGCATGTGCGATGAGCTTTTCGCAATTTTGCCGGCTGATGAAGCAGAAAAAAGGGCGCGGAAAGCCATAATAAAATATGGCTGTATCAGGGCTCAGAGGGACGGGCATACCATCACTCCGGAAGAATGGACCGATATTCATTACCGGGATATGGGAGGAGTTTTTGAAACAACGATTGAAAAAAATGATGAATATTGTGAAATGCAGATGCATTATTGCCCTTTGCTTGAAGAATGGAAAGATTTAGGGCTTTCAAAGGAAAAGCAGGACTTGTATTGCGATATTGCCATGGAACTTGACAGGAACAGGGCGGTGCAGCACGGCATTCCCTGCGATATTGCCGAACGGCTGGGAAAAGGGGACAGTTTTTGCAGGGTCAGGCTCTGGAAAAAGCCTTAGTGATGATCGGGGAGGCTTATCTCCCCGAAAACAAGAGGAGAACATATGCTTTTTCATAAGGACATACTCTCGGGAATCGCACTGTTGATTTTATGTTTGATCGGAACAATGAGCGTTTGCCAATTGCCCGCAGCGGGGGCCGGCGAAGCTGTCGGTCCGGCAACCCTTCCGAAGTTTTGCTTGATGGTTTTAGCTTTGTTTGCAGGTATTCTGATCATAAGGGGTATTCGGCTGAATGTTATGAAAGAAACCGCAGGATTTAATTTCTGTTTAAAGTCCATTGTATTTTACGGGTTTTATCTCTTGTATCTGTACGCGATGGTTGCCATAGGCGATTTCATCGTTTCCATGGATTGGATTGAAACAATACCCTATGCCGGCGGCTTTGTCGTTTCCACGGTTTTGTTTTTGATTTTTTCCTTTTGTTATTTACGCAGGAAAAGAATTGCGGAAATCATAAGCGTAGCGGTTCTGACCACAGCTGTTTTGGCAATATCTTTCGGCGGATTTTTTAAAGTTCTTCTTCCTTGACGGAGGAAATATGTTAGATATTATTTACGGTTTACAGCAGGCATTGACTTTGCCGTCCCTTGCAGCGTGTTTCACGGGAACGGCATTGGGAATTGTTTTTGGCGCATTGCCGGGGTTGACGGCGGCAATGGGCGTTGCGCTGCTTATTCCGCTTTCATTCGGCATGCCGACTGTCGAAGCGTTTTCCATGCTGCTCGGCATGTATTGCGGGGCGATTTACGGCGGCTGCATTTCGGCGATACTGGTCGGCACTCCCGGAACTGTCGCCGCCGCGGCAACGGTTATGGAAGGTCCGAAACTGACAGCCAAAGGTCAGTCGCTCAAAGCTCTTGATATGGCGACATGGGGTTCTTTTGTCGGCGGAATGGTGAGCGGTTTGGCACTGATCACATGCGCCCCCCTGTTGGCGCAGGCGGCTATGCGGTTTGGTGCGGCGGAATATTTCGCTTTGGCGGTTTTTGCGCTCACGGTTGTTGCGACATTTTCTTCCGGCAACATGCTAAAAGGGCTGACCTCGGCTTTTGCGGGACTTTTCATTTCAACAATAGGCATAGACCCCGTTTCCGGTGATTTTCGCAACACATTCAATATGCCCGATCTTTTCAACGGCGTATCGCTTGTTCCGGCTTTGGTGGGTTTGTTTGCCGTATCACAGGTCATTCTTTCCTTGGAAGACATTTTTAAAGGACAATACGGCATTGTCAAATACGGCGAAGTTTCCAGGAAAGGAATCGGTTTTAAGGAACTGTGGAAGCAGAAAGTGAATTTTCTCCGCTCTTCCCTGCTGGGTACCGTTATCGGAATCATTCCCGCAACAGGGGCGAGCGCCGCTTGTTTTATCGCATACGGCGAAGCGAAGAGATTTTCAAAAACGCCGGAAGAATTCGGAAAAGGCACGCTTGAAGGAATAGCCGCAACGGAAAGTTCCAATAATGCCGTAACGGGCGGAGCACTTATTCCGATGATGGTGCTTGGTGTTCCCGGCGATGTTTTAACGGCTATCTTGCTGGGGGCTTTGATGATACAGGGATTGGTACCCGGACCTTTGCTCTTTGCCGAACACTCGGACGCTGTCAATGCTATTTTCGGAAGTTTTTTTGTGGCGCAGGCAGCAATGCTTTTGCTCGGCTTGGTCATTGTCAGAATTGCAGGAAAGATAGTGAATGTGCCGACTCCGATCTTGCTGCCGATAGTGCTTGTTTTATGCGCCGTCGGCAGTTATGCGACAAACAATTCCGCGTTTGATTTATGGTTGATGGCGGTTTTCGGTTTTCTTGGCTATGTCATGCTGAAAGGGGATTTTCCTTTGCCCCCGATGTTGCTTGCCATTATTTTGGGACCGATAGCGGAATCGAATTTCAGAAGGACATTGTCCATTTCACGCAATGATTTCAGCGTGTTTGTCACAAGTCCCATTGCGGCGGCGATTCTTGTCCTGTGTTTGGCAATCATTATTAAAGTTGGATATGACGAATATAAGAGAAACAGGACGGTAAGAGAGTCCGACACACAACAAAACAAGGAGTAATCGTATGAAATCCAAATTGCTGGCAAGCATCATGCTTATCATTTTGAGCGTATCGGGCGGGATAGGCTGTGCTGAAGCGGCTGATTTTCCAAGCCGTCCCATTACGCTGATCATGCCGTTCGGGGCGGGCAATGCGCCGGATACCTTGGCGAGGATCATCGGAGAATATTTTCAAAAGAAACACGGAATAACGCTTCTTATCACAAGCAAAGCTGGTGGAAGCGGCATTCCCGCAATGCTTGAAGTCGCCAAAGCCCGTCCTGACGGCTATACGATCAGCCTGACTTCCGCCAATGTCGTCACCGTTGTTCCGCAGGTGAAACCCTGCGGCTTCACGTATCAGGATTTTACCTGTATAGCGCAGACATCTTTGTTCACAATGGGGTGGGGCGTTCTTGCGTCTTCCGGTATCCGTTCTGTTGACGATTTGATGCAAAAAGCGAAAGAACATCCTAAAAAGTATAGCGTCGGAAGTCCCGGAGCATTGACCGCACAGCGCTTTTTCCATATGTCCCTGATGAAATATTTCCCTGATTCCGATTTGCCTTATGTCGCATACAACGGCGGCGGAGAGCTTGTTACAGCCTTGCTGGGGGGACATATTCAAGTGGCGTACACTCCTGTTTCAAATTTCGCACCGCATGGCGATATGATCAAAATTATTGCGGTATCGGGTTCAAAGCGGGATCCGAAACTTCCGGATGTTCCCACCTTTGCGGAATTATATGATGAAAACTTGGTATTCGATTCCGTTTACGGCATTGTCGGACCTAAAAACATACCTGCGGAGCGGGTGGAAATTCTGCAAAATTTGTTCAAAGAAGCTTTGGAAGACCCGGAAGTGCGCGAAAAACTGGATAACGTGTTCATAAGTTACAATTATTTGCCTTCCAAGGAATTTGGTGACGTATTGAAGCAATACAATGATTTTTTTGCGGAACCGATCAAACAATATCTAAAAAACAATAAATAGGTTTTTGTCATGCATAAAGACTCTCTTATCGCCTTATTGAAACGTATGGTGAAACCGGCATTGGGCTGTACGGAACCTGCCGCTATCGCATTGGCTGTCGCCAGAGCGAATTTGGAAATCCGCGGGGAATTGAGAAAAGTTTTTGTCCGCATGAGCGGGAATATTTTTAAAAACGCCCGCGGGGTCGGTATTCCCGGAACGACGGAATCGGGTATTGATTTCGCTGTCGCCTTGGCGCTTGTCTGCGGAAAATGGGAAATGGGACTGGAAGTTTTTTCTGATGTCGATGAAAAAGCCGTTCAAGAAGCCCATGCGCTTATGGATAAAAAAATAATTTTCATCGAAGTGTGCGACGGTGAAGGGAATTTTTTCATTGAAGCGAATATTGAAGCCGATAATTCCGCAAAAGCGGTTATCCGTGATGCGCATACCAATATTGTTTATGTCGAATGCGGCGGGAAGTGTGTTTTCAAGCTTGAAAAACAGCAGAACGCACAGGAACCGAAAAATGAACATGTTCCGCTGCTCCGCAATATGACCATGCAGGATTTACGCAAAGAGGTGGAGGAACTGCCTCTTGAAGACATCGCGTTTTTGATTGCCGGGGTTCCTATGAATTACCGCATGGCAAAAGTGGGGTTGGAGCAAAAAACCGGACTCGCCTTGGGAAATGCAATCAAAGAATTGATGGAAGAAGGCAGTATTGAGAATAATATTGTCAATACCGTGCGCATGTTTGCCGCCGCAGCCGCCGACGCGCGCATGGCAGGATTGAAAATGCCCGTGATGTCAAGCGCGGGAAGCGGCAATCATGGTATCACCGCAATCATTCCTCCGTATATCGTTTGTCAGGAAAAAAAATACGATGAGGAAAAACTTATCAGGGCGTTGGCGTTCAGCCATTTGGTCACTATCGCGATCAAGGAGTTTTCAGGGCCTTTGTCCCCTGTGTGCGGCTGCGCCATCGCCGCAGGCATCGGCGCGGCAGTTTCCATTGCATGGCTGCTGGATTGCGATGACAATCAAATCGCAGGCGTTATCAATTCCATGAGCGGAACGCTTGCAGGTATGCTTTGCGACGGCGCCAAAGGCGGCTGTGCGTTTAAATTGGCGACAGCCGCGGGAGAGGCGGTGATGTGCGCCCTGCTTGCCAAAAAGAATGTTTTTATCCATAAGAACCAAGGCATAGTCGGGGTTTGTCCTGAAACAACCATTCAAAATGTCGGGTATATCTGCACCCAAGGCATGGGGGCTGTGGACTCGACCGTTATCGGCGTCATGCTGGCGGATGAACCGCTGTCCGCCCGCTGCGGTTAAAAATATCAAAAACGGATATTCCCCGTTTATCGGATTGTCAAATCGGATAAGCGGGGTTTTTTATGAAAATTTTTATTGCCAAACTGCTATTAACTGCCTATCATCCCACTGTATTAATATGCAGAAAAAGGAAAAAAATATGTTGCAGCTGGCAGAATTGAAAACATGGTGTCAAAATCTTGCGGAACAATATCAAACGCTTTGGAGGAGGCTTTGACCTTGCGCGCAAGGAAGAACGTGTCAAGATCATCGAAGCTCAGATTTCAGCGCCGGACGCATGGAACGACCAAGCCAAAATAACTCCTTTATTAAAAGAAAAACGCTGCTTGGAAGAGGAAATCGGCGAATATAAGAAGTTGGAGCAGGCGTATACGGATATGCAGGAATGGCTCGTTTTCGCCGACGAGGGGGAAGAAGAAGCCCTTTCTTCTTTGAATGAGCAGGCGGAATATTTGCATGCCTTTCTGGAAAAAATGGAAATGGCGATTTTGCTTGCCGATGAAACGGACCATATGGACGCCATTGTCGATATCCACCCGGGAGCTGGCGGAACGGAAGCCCAAGATTGGGCAGCCATGCTTGAGCGCATGTATTTCCGCTTTGCTGATTTAAAACAATACAAGGTGGAGATATTGGACTATTTGGCAGGGGAAGAAGCGGGCACAAAAAGCATAACGTTCCGCGTACAGGGTTTGAACGCCTATGGATTTTTGAAAGGCGAGAAAGGCATACACAGACTGATCCGCATTTCCCCTTTTGACAGTTCGGGACGGAGACATACTTCTTTCGCTTCCGTCGATGTTTTGCCCGATGCCGGTGAAGACATCAATATCGTGATAAAAGAAGAGGATTTGCGTATTGATGTGTACAGAGCGTCCGGAGCGGGCGGACAGCACGTCAACAAGACGGAATCCGCCGTCCGTATCACGCATATTCCTACGGGTATCGTGGCGCAGTGCCAAAACGAGAAGTCACAGCACAGCAATAAGGAATCTGCCATGCGGATTTTGAAAGCGCGGCTTTACGACCATGAGAGAAGCCTCCGCGACGCCGCAAAACAAGCCGATTATGCAGGAAAAGATTTGATTTCCTTTGGCAGCCAAATACGTACGTATACCATGCAGCCTTACAGGCTTGTCAAAGACCATAGGACCAATTGCGAAAAAGGCGATGTGGACGCCGTTCTTGACGGCGACCTCGATTATTTCATTCGGGACTATCTGCTTTATGCACATGAACAAAAAAATAAAGGGTAGCATATGTTAGACAGTGCTGGTCAATGGAATTTGCTTGCCGATTGCGCCAAAGACTGGGGCTTTTGCTCTGAAGCGTCCGAAACGGAAGAAGAGGAAAAAACGCGGTTTTCTTTGCAGGATATTGCAGACACACGGCAAGAAGAACATTCTTCTGTTTCCCGGCTTGTGCATTATGCGGATCTAAGCGGGCAGGAAGAAAAAACATTGCTCTGCGAACTCGCGGCAAATCCTGAAAACGCAAATTTATGGCAATTATGTTTAATGGGAGACCGCCAAGAAAATGACAGTCTTGGAGCCGGTATTTCCGAAAATTCTTTAACCGGTGTTCAGGATTGGCTTTTGCAGGGCATAAAAAAGGGCTGGCTTAGAAAAATTGAAAAGCAGTACTCTTTGACTTTGCTGGAATATCCTTTATTTGTTCACCGTTTGCAGCGGGATTGCCAAAATGCCGCCGTATTCACCGTAGGACTTGTCAAAATTCAGACATCTGATTTTATCCAGGATTTGCTTTTTCAAAGTTTTGAAAAATTTCTTTCCGCAGAAGATTATTTTTGTAAAATCAATGAGTTGGGTTACGCTCTTGTTTTGACGGGAAGAAAGAATTTTTCAGCAAGTGCCGTAATGGAAAAGATAATTGAAGTTTTAGAACGGAAATTGCATAGTGAGAATATGAAGTGTGATTTCAGCATAGGACTGTCGGAATTTTGTCAGTCGGAAACGGCGGAAAGTATGCTTGACCATGCGAAACAGGCGCTTTCCATGCCAAGTCCCTCCGGAATAAAAGTGAAATCATTCATAAATCAACAAAAAAGCCAGAAAAAAAATTCATTGGTCCATTCCGATGAAAAACGTTTTCTTTTCGGTATGTGACAGAGGGTAGATATGAATACGATGAGTTTAGCCATTATGAGCGGTAAAGGGGGCGTCGGCAAAAGCAATTTGTCCCTCAATCTTGGATACAGCCTTGCGCAAAAAAATCATGCCCTCTTGCTTATGGACTGCGATTTAGGTCTTGCGAACCTTGACGTGCTTTTAGGCATTACCCCCGAACAAAATTTGCAGGACGTGCTTTTGAGCGGAGCTGATGTTAAGAACGCCATTATTTCTTTGGAAAAAAACACGAAAGAAGCGTTTGATATTTTGCCCGCAGCCTCCGGTGTGCCGGAACTTACCGATATGAATAGCGATATGCGTGATTTGCTCATTAAACGTATCAATCCTTCCCTTCGCGGCTATGACATCATCCTTATGGATTTGGGCGCAGGTATTCACGGCACGGTGCAGTCTTTCGCCGCTATGGCGGCTATCCGCATCATCGTGCTTACTCCTGAACCGACGGCCTTGACGGACGCTTACGCTCTTATAAAAGTATTGAGCCAAGATTTGGGCGTACGGGATTTTCTTGTTGTCGTGAATGATGTTGCAAGCAGAAAAGAAGAGGAAATCACTTTTAAACGCTTGGAAATGGCGTGTCAGAAATTTTTGAACATCAATCCTGTCCTGCTTGGGGGGGTCCGTCATGATGTTAAGCTTCAGGAATCGGTTCTTCGGCAAAAGCCTTTGCTGGAACTGTTTCCGGAGAGCAATGCCGCTCAGGATATCGGCACGCTTGCGGATCGTATTTTGAAAATCTATGCGCGTATGGAACCCCATTTGGAGGGGCAGGAACCTTTGCGTGTTTTGGATAAAAATAAGAATTTTAAAGCTTAAAGTGTTGACTTATTGTTATTTATATGAAAATATTCTTAAATCTTGTGTGATTAATCATGTCAGCGCTGAGGGCTGATGTAAGGAGCAATACATGAATAAAAGCGAACTTATTAAAAGTTTGTCTGAACAAACCAATATTTCCATCGATGAAGCGACATTGGTTGTGAATACTTTTGTTGATAACATGAAAAATGCCCTTTTGGAAGGTGATCATGTTGAAATTCGCGGATTTGGAAGTTTTAAAGTTAAAGAATACGGGGCTTATGCAGGGCGTAATCCACGTACTGGACAAAAAGTTGAAGTTGAATCAAAACGCTTGCCTTTCTTCCGTGCCGGTAAAGAATTAAAAGAATTTTTAAACGATTAAAATTTTTTTTTTAGTTAATATAAGCCCATACTTGCAGTATTCGCAAGATGTGGGCTTTTTTTATCAATTCGGGTGAAAAATGTTAGAACTTATCATCACAACAGTTTTGGTCGTCGGGGTTTCTTCGCTTTGCTCCACAACGGAAGCAATGCTCTATTCCTTGTCGTGGACGCATATTGAACGGTTAAAGGCGGAGGGGCGGAAAGCAGGCACGATTTTATATGATATGCGGACCAATGTGGATAAACCTATTTCTGCGATTTTGACGCTGAATACCGTGGCGAATACCGCAGGCGCGACTGTCGCGGGGGCTTTGGCATCAAGCGTGCTCGGCACGGAAAATCTTATTTATTTCAGTATGGTCATCACCTTGCTGATTTTAGTTTTCGGGGAAATTTTGCCGAAAACCATCGGAGTCATTTACTGCAATTCGATTTCCCCTGCCTTGGCGTATTTTTTACAGGCAATCATCCTGATTTTAAAACCTATCACCTATTGCACCGGGCTTATTACCAGACTTATCACGCCGAAAGACGGCGCTCCCACCGCAACGGAAGACGATATTAAAATTTTAGCGAGCATATCAAGGCAATCCGGCACAATCAATGATTATGAGGAGAAAACCATTTCCAATGTTCTTATGCTTGACCAAAGAAGGGTGAGCGATGTCATGACGCCGAGAACAGTTGTTTTTTCTCTTCCTGTTGCCATGAAAATCTTTGATGTGTACAATCATGAGGATTTTTGGTCTTTCAGCAGGATTCCCGTTTACGCTTCCGACAATGAGGATGTCGTCGGTATAGTGCAAAGGCGGGAAATCGCTCTTGCTGTTCGCGACGGAAAAAAAGAGGAAAGCCTTGAAAAGATCATGAAGCCTATCCACTTTGTTCTTGAGAGCCAAACGCTTGACCAAGTCCTGCATAAATTTTTAGACCTGCATCAGCATTTGTTCGCCGTGCTTGACGAGTATGGCGGGCTTGCAGGGGTTATCAGTCTGGAAGATATTTTGGAAGAATTGCTTGGGCGTGAAATTGTCGATGAATCGGATATTGTCGATGATATGCGGGAACTTGCGCAAAAACGCAAAGAAGTCGCTTTAATGAATAAAAAGAATATGCCGGAAGGAAAGTGATGCTGACACAGAATCAAATTGAAAAATCTTTGCAGCTTGGCAAATCGGTGATAAGGCAGGAAGAAAAAGCCCTTGAGGTTTTGCGTCAGGGCATTGGCAGGGATTTTTGCGCCGCTTTGGAGCTTATTTTTTTCTGCAAAGGCAGGCTGGTTGTTTCCGGCATAGGCAAAAGCGGGCATATCGGAAAAAAGATTGCGGCGACCATGAGCTCCACGGGGACGCCGTCTTTCTTTCTGCATCCGGCGGAAGCCAGCCATGGCGATTTGGGCGCATTGACAAAGAATGATGTGTTGCTTGCAATTTCCAATTCAGGAGAATCAAAAGAGTTGTTCGATGTTTTGGAATATGCGGCGCGCCATGCTATAAAAATTATTGCAATAACAAAAAACAAAAACAGTTTTTTGGGAACGCAGGCGGATATTTGTCTGGAACTGCCCAATGAACAAGAGGCCTGCCCCATCGGCTGCGCTCCCACTTCCTCAACAACCATGACCTTGGCTTTGGGCGATGCTCTCGCCATGGCTCTTCTTGATTTGCGGGGGTTCAGCTCTGAAGATTTCCATGATTTTCATCCGGGAGGAAAGCTCGGCTCAAAGCTCAAACGGGTAAAGGATCTGATGCATATCGGTGAAGAACTGCCTCTTATTGATAAAAATGCCAAAATGAATGAGGCGGTGCTTGAAATGACCCAAAAAGGTCTGGGCTGCATTGCCATTGTGGATAGGGATACGGATAATCATTTGATTTTGCAGGGGCTTATCGCAGACGGAGATTTACGCAGGCACATGTCTTCTGATTTATTGGATAAAAATGTACAGGAAGTTATGTCCGTTTCTCCTGCGGTTATCGATACGGAGGCGTTGGCATCGAAGGCTGTCGGCATCATGAATGAAAAAGGGATAACAAGCCTTGTGGTTTTTGACGGGCAGGGCTATATGGTCGGACTTATCCATATGCACGATTGTTTGCGTGTGGGCATAGAATAATGGGAATTGGACTGGATAAGAGCTTTCTGACAGAGTAATTGCCCTAAAGGAACGGCTGTTTAAAAATATAGTATCTGGATAAAAAAAGCAGGTTTAAAACCTGCTTTTTTTAGTCTTTATTCTCATTGGCGATAATGCCGCGCTTTGATTGCCGTATGAAATCGATATAGATTTTTATTTCCGGCAAATGTCCGTATTCCGCTTCCAGCTGGTCGAGGGCGTCGGGACGCGGAATATCGGATTGCCACGTCAGTTTGAACGCCTGTTTTATGGCGGAAAAGAGTTCTTGGCTTGCGCGCATGCGGCGGAGCCCCACAATATTAGGGGAATGGACGGTCGCCCTGTTGCCTACGGCAAGCATGTAAGGCGGCAAGTCTTGGGTAATGCCGGAAGCGCCGCCGACAAAGGCGTGCGTTCCGATACGCGTGAATTGGTGCACGGCGGAAAGTCCGCCTAAAATGGCGAAATCATCAACAATGCAATGTCCTGCCAATGTTGCGTTATTGCTCATAACGATATTGTTGCCGAGCTGGCAATCGTGGGCGACATGGCAATATGCCATGATCAGGTTGTTATCGCCGATTTTCGTGATAAACCCGCCTGTTTCCGTTCCGCGGTGCAAGGTTGCGAATTCCCGGATATTATTGTTGTTGCCGATGATGAGTTCGCTTTTTTCACCATGGAATTTTAAATCTTGGGGTTCACCGCCGACCATTGCATAAGAATGGATATGATTTCCTTCACCGAGGGTGGTATATTGCTTAACAGAGGCAAAAGCGTCGATTTTGCAGTTATCGCCTATGACGACATCGTCTTCAATATAGGCGCAGGGACCGATGCTTACGTTTTTTCCGATTTTCGCACTTGGAGCGATGAAAGCGGAACTGTGTACGGAGTCAGCCATGGTATCCTCTTTTTATTTAAAACTGTCAGCAGTCGTAGTGGAAGCCGTAAGGGTCGCCTGAGCTACAAGCTGCCCGTCAACATAGGCTTTGCAGTCCATTTTCCATAATTGCATTTTATGCTGCAAATTCGAGCATTCAATGACAAGCTTGTCGCCTGGAACGACCGGACGGCGGAATTTGGCTTTTTCAATACCGGTAAAAAGATAAATCATATTTTCTTTTGCCGTGTCGATTTTTAATGTGTCAACAACCAAAATAATGCCTGTTTGCGCCATAGCTTCGATTATGAGCACGCCGGGCATGACGGGAGCATTGGGAAAATGCCCTTGGAAGAATTGTTCATTATAGGTTAAATTCTTATATGCAACAACCTTTTCATTAGGAATGATTTCCGTCACCCTGTCGACTAAAAGAAAAGGATAGCGATGGGGCAGCAGCTTCATGATATCAGCGATTTTTAATTCGTCGAACGTTTTTTCTTCCATAGTATTTTCCTATTTTTTCGTATTGATTTCTTGTTCCAGTTTTTCGATTTGTTTTTCAAGGGCGTTGACGCGTTTAAATAAATCAGGAATTTTAGGCTGTAAAATGGAATGACGCATATAGGTATTGTATTCCATGGAGGGGGTGCCGCTGACAACGCTGTTTTTGGCAATGTCTTTCACAACTCCGCCTTGCGGACCGACAGTGACATTGTCTTGAATTTTCAAATGTCCGGCAATTCCCGCTTGTCCTGCGAAAGTGCACCTGTCGCCTATTTTGGTCGAACCGGCAATGCCGACTTGGGAAATGATAAGACATTCTTTACCGATTTGCACATTATGCCCGATTTGTACGAGGTTATCAATGCATGTGCCGGAATTTACAAAGGTTTTTGAAAGGGCTGCCCTGTCGATAGCCGCATTTGCGCCGACTTCAACATGATCGCCGATTTCCACATGTCCGATTTGAGGAATTTTTTGAATGCCGAAATCAGTCCGGACAAAGCCGAAGCCTTCGCCGCCGAGAACGGCTCCCGGCTGCAAATAACAATTATCACCCAAGCGGGTGCGGGACATTAAAACGCAGTTCGGGGTAAGGGTGCAGTTATCGCCGATATGGCAGTGTTCGCCTATATACACTCCGGAAAAAAGCGTGCAGTTGTCACCGATTTCCACATTCGCCCCGATAACGGCAAAAGGATAAATGGTGCAGTTTTCGCCGATTTTAGCGCTTGGGTGTATGGACGCGAATTCGCTTACGCCCTCAAAAAAACCTTCTTTTTCGGCAAAAAGTCCCATGCAGCGGGCAAAGGCGAAGTAGGGATTATCGCTGATGATCGCATTTTTTACAGCCTGAGCATGGTTTTCGTGCAGGATTACGGCACCGGCGTTTGTTGTTTCAATTTGTTTGATATATTTAGGATTTGCCAAAAAGCTGAGTTCTGTCCCCGTTGCTTCCTCAAGCGTGTTGAGTCCTGTGACGGCGATATTTTCCCCTTGATATTTTGCACCTAAAAAATCTGCGATTTCCGCCAGGGTGAATTGTTTTAACATAATTTTATTTATTAAAAAGCCCGCATGAGGGAAACATGCAGGCTTACGGGATTAAAGTTTGAATTTAGAGCCTTTGTCTTTCCAAATCTTATTGACTTCGTCAACAAGTCCTTCTTCAATGTTGGCGGCGGAACTTGCGTATAAAACGGCGCCGGAATCCAAGATGATGTCAAAACCGTTGTTTTTCGCATAATTTGCACAAGCTTGGCTTAATATTTCCAAGATTTGCTGATTGATTTTTTGTTCAATAGGAGCGGCTTTCTTGGTAAATTCCTGACGGCGGCTTTCAAGGGCGCGGGCTTCTTTTTCTAATTCCTGTCCTTTTTGCTGACGGGCGGAATCGGAAAGAGCGGCTGCCTGCTTTTGAAACTCTTCAGCTTTCTTTTGGAATGCTTTGACATCTTTTTCTAATTTTTCTTTATCCTTACCAAACTTTGAATCCAAATATTTTGTTTTGGCATCTTGGAGTTTGCTTTTTTCAGCAACTTGCATAAGGGGGGCGATGGCAACGTTGGTAGCTGCTTGTGCGGCTGTCACGGTTGCAAATACAAGTGCCAATGCAAAAATTAATGAACGAAACATAGGTTTCTCCTTGTATGAATTTTATTGTATTTTACTCTTTATTAAAATAATTGCAAGCAAGACGGAATATCCTTATAGCGTAAGGAAATCATGAAAGCCGCTCTTTAAAATCCCCGTAACCGAAGTGTTTTACGGCAAGTATCTCGTTCGTGCGTGAATCCCATAAGGCGATGGAAGGCAGACGGAGCCCGTTGAATGTCGTTGTTTTGACCATGCTGTATATCGCCATGTCTTCAAAAACGAGCTTATCGCCCTCTTTCAGCGGAGTATCGAAAGAATACGTGGAAACGACATCGCCGGCAAGGCAGGATTTTCCTCCCAGCCTGTAAGTGAATTTCTTTTCATATTCTTCACCGGATCCGGTTATTGCCGGGCGGTAGGGCATTTCCAGAACATCGGGCATATGGCAGGCGGCGGAAGTATCCAAAATAGCCATGGGCATATCCGCGTGAATAACGTCAAGCACGGTGCTGATAAGATAACCGGCTTTGAGCGCGACGGCTTCCCCCGGTTCCAGATAAATCTGCACGGGATATTTTGCCTGTATCCGTTCAATGCATTGGCAGAGCAACTCAATATCATAATCTTCACGTGTTATGTGATGACCGCCCCCGAAATTGACCCAAGAAACGCGTTCAAGCATGAACGCGAATTTTTCTTCGACAGCGCGCAGGGTCCTGTCAAGGGCGTCTGAATTTTGTTCACAAAGGGTATGGAAATGCAGACCGGTCAGCCCGTCGAACAATTCGTCAAGATTTTCATTTTCAAAATCCTTAAGGCGTATTCCCAGTCTTGAACTTGGGGAGCAAGGGTCGTAAATAGGCACGGCGCCTTCCGAATGTTCCGGATTGATTCGCAAACCGCAAAGGATTTTTTTTTCGTGTTTTTCGTTATATTCAGAAATCACAGGGCGGAATTTCTTCCATTGGTTAATGGAATTGAACGTGATATGGTCGCAAAGCGTGAGAAGTTCCCGCATGTCTTCATCGCTGAAACCTGCGGCAAAGGCATGGACTTCCCCTTTAAATTCCTCTTTGGAAAGTCTCGCTTCGTCAACGGAGCTTGCGCAGGCGCCGAATAATGGTCCCTGCATGGCTCTTGATAAATAGGGGAAGCTTTTCCACTGGGCAAACCCTTTGAGGGCGAGAAGGATTTTTGCCCCTGTTTTTTCTTGGACGGAATTTAAAATTTGCATATTCTTTTCCAGTTTTGCAAGGTCGGTCACAAAACAGGGAGAGGGAAAATCATGGGGATTCAATCGGTCGGGACAGAGCATATTTTTTCCTTTTGGCTGCATGATAATAAAAGATTTATACCAAGAGCGCACCATTCTAGCAAGTGAAAATTCCGAAGCGGTTCTTGGTCCGGCAATTTGACTTTAAAAAGAGTATCTTTTATAGGGGTTGTACTTTAATGCATGGACGGGTTATGAGAAATGCTTCATTTTACGCGGGGCTGAAATTGGGGTTGCCTATCATGATAGGCTATATCCCTTTGGGGTTCGCTTTTGGTGTTTTGGCTGTAAAAAACGGTATAGATGCGTTTTGGGCGGTCATGCTTTCCGTTTTTGTTTTTGCGGGTGCGGGGCAGTTCATTGCGGTAAGCATGTTGGGAGCGGGAGCTTCTTTTCTGTCTATCGGCGCTGCGAATTTTCTTGTTAATCTGCGGCATGTGCTTATGAGCGCCGCCCTTGTTCTTCCTTGGAAACATTTGCCTTTTTCCTGGAAAATATTTTTATCGTATTTTCAGACGGATGAAATTTTTGCCGCGAATATTTCCTATCATAAATCAGGCGGAGAAGTGACCGTCACGCAAGTGCTGACTCTTGCGTTGGTCGCTCAGTCCGGCTGGATTTTAGGCACTTTTCTGGGCGCTGTTTCCGGCGGGCTTATTTCCAATGTGGAAGCTCTGGGTCTGGATTTTGCTTTGCCTGCCATGTTCACGGCTTTGCTTGTGCCTTTATTGGCCGACAGGATACAAATCATCGTCTGTTTGACGGGGGCTGTCCTTTCCTTATGCTTTATGGAAGCGGGTTTTGACAGGTGGAGCATTATTTTCGCCACGCTTTTAAGCGCAAGTCTGGGTTTATTTTTGTCTTTGCAAAAAGAAAAAAATTAGGTATCATGGTGCCATTGGCACGGTTTGAGGAAAAAAAAATGAGTTTTGTCGATGGTTTTTTCTTGCTGGCGGCGATGATGATAGGCGTATATATTCCTCGTTTATTGCCCATGGGCTTATTGGCGAAGCGGACAATAGGGAAAAATTTTCAGACATGGCTTTCCTATATTCCTGTCGCTATTTTATCCGCGCTGCTCGCTCCCGAAATTTTTATGCGGAACGGTGAATTTTTTTTCGCAAAAGAAAATTTATTTTTAATAGCGTTCGGTCCGGCGCTTTTGGCTGCGTATTTCACAAAAAGTCTGTTCGCAACGCTGCTTACGGGAATGGTTTTGGTTGCAGCCATGCGTTATTTCAACATATTTGCATGAAAAATGAGGATTATATGCTGCGTGTTTTTTTATTGTGCTGCATTGCGCTTTTTTTGAACGGGTGCATCCAAATAGGAAATTACAGTATTCCCTTGGAGCCTGTTTACAGTTCCGGCTCTCAGAAAAAACAGCATACCCAACAAGGAAAAAGCCGTTTTTCGGAAGAAGATTTGAATAGTTACCGAAAGTCAGGCTCCTATTACAAGACGATAAACACACAGAGAAACAGCCACTTGCCGAAAGGAAAACCCTATACGGTGCATGGCAAAAAATATACGCCGTACACTTCCGCCGTCGGGTTTGAAGAAATCGGCATCGCTTCATGGTATGGTCCGGGGTTTCACGGCAAAAAAACTTCCAACGGGGAAACGTTCAATACGTATTCCATGACAGCCGCCCATAAATTTCTTCCTTTTAATACGAATATTCTTGTGACCAATCTTGAAAACGGAAAGACATGCGTTGTGCGCATCAATGACAGAGGTCCTTTTGTCGATGACAGGATTATCGATTTGTCACAGGCTGCCGCGCAAAAAATCGGCATGATTAAGAGCGGGACGGCGAAAGTCCATTTGGAATACCTTGACGGCGACGGAAAAAATTCTGCAAACACCGCAAGCACCGCCAAAAAATCTTCAGGAGGAATTTTCGGCGCTTTGTTCGGGGGAAACAATTCCATGGAAGAACGGGTTGTTTATTCCGATAAGGACAAAAGCGTGAGCGCAGCGTTGGCTTCCCTTGCCGGAGGTTCCATGGCGGCGGGCGGAGCGGGCTATACGAGCAATTTGAGCATGGCGGAGGTGAACCCGGTTTATGTGAATACGGCGAAAGCTTCCGGTTCCGGCGGCAAATTGTTTGTGCACTTAGCTGTTTTTAAAGAAAAAACAATGGCGGACAAGCTTGTGCGGGAGTTGCAAAAGCGCAATATTCCTGCTAAAATTTATACGGACAGCGGATTTTATACTGTGCATGCGGGACCGTTCAAAAATGAAGAAATGGCAAAAAAAGTACAGCAATATTTAATAAAAAATTTTCCCAAGTCTTATTTAGTCATACGGTAGGTGAAATATGCATTCTGGTCAGCAAGAGGAAAATTCCGTAAATACGAAGATACGGCGTTTGAAAGTTACGTGTGTCAATGCTAAGTATGGGCAATACATACAAAAATTATATCCTGAATTGATTGTCGTGCCTTTTCGCACCGCGTTGAAATATAAGAAAAATATTGATGCTTTCATTACGGTGAAAGGAAGAGGGGCTTTTATCGCCCGTTTTTTAAAGCTGCCCGTTTGGAATATCAGGGACGGCGTGTACAAACTTCCGGGGAAAGTCGCCACTTCGTTCATTTTGGAAAAAACAGGGTCGTATACCGACGCCCGTTTTCCGTCCGACTGGGAGGAATGTGTGAAAGCAACGCCCGGTTTGCTTAAGATTTTCAAAGATTTTTCTCTGAACGAAGAACAAAATATCGCCGAATATTCCGCTTTGCAGAGTATGGAAGATACCCGGCTTACGGTGTATGCAAAGCGTTTCCTGTCGCTTTTGCCTGTCTCTTTTCCGGCTTTGAGCCCTTACGGAATAGATGAAGTGAAAGAAATCCTCGGTGAAGTCGTCAATCAAAAAATAGGCATAGAACGCTATGTGTTGGATGCTTCCCCTTATAAACTGTTCACTCCGGGAGGCAGAAAGCGCGTTGTCATAATCGAGCAGTCACGGAAGAGCAAACAAGAACTCAAAAAAGTTTTCGCCAGGGAAGAGAGTTTTAAACAAATGGTGCTTGATGCGAAAGAACAGCACCCCGGAGCGGCGTTTTTCCTTTTGCAGCCTCCTTCTGTCCTGCAAGGCAAAAAAAAGGGGTATTTGAAAAAGTTCGCTTTGGAAAACGGCATAGAAGTCATTTCCGAGCAGGTTTCTTCTTTTTCCATTTTAGCGCAAGCCGATGAAGTGTATACTGTGAGCGCGAAAATAGGTTTTGATGCTGTTTTGCTTGGTAAAACCGTGCATTGTTACGGTCTGCCCTTTTATGCCGGCTGGGGGCTGACCAAGGATAAGGTCGCTTGCTCAAGACGGAATATCAAGGTTAAAAAGGAAGAATTGTTTGCCGCTATCTGTCTCTTTTTTACGCGCTATCTGCATCCCATTACCGGAGAGCCCTCACACTTCCAAGCCTTTGTCCGTTTAATTCTGCTGCAGGTTCCGCAGCTTTTTGAAAACAAACGCTTCATTGCCTGTATCAATTTTGACGAAAAGCAAAAAGCGTTTTTTTCCAAAATGTATAAACATGCCGATATCCGCTTCATGAAAGAAGAACAAGGCATTGAAGCAGCGTCCAATAACAGGGGCATGGTTTACACCGCGGAAGAGCCGACAGAGGAATTGAGGAAAAAATGCGGAAACATTCCCCTTGTCCATGTCCGTCCCGGAGCTTTTGACAGATTGTATAACCAGCAGAAAATGGTTTCCCTGTGTTTTGAGGGGGGACCGTATCCGCCTTTGGAAAAGATTTTGCAAATAAAAACCATGACGGAAAACGATTTGCTCAGGGCGAGGCTGCTTCGGCAGTTTTTATTGGAACTTTCTTCTTTCCGTGAACATTATGATTATGCGAACGTGCAAAAGGGGCAGGATGTCGTTGTCATTATCGGCAATGCCGATTTGGCTCCCAAAAAAATGTCTGACAGCGCAGTATTGCAGGAAGGGTCCGGAAATTTGGATAAAAAGGGCAGACCTTACCATTCTTTTTCCCTGCCTTTGTCCGATGACGGCAAGCTTATAGAATACATCAGAAAAAAACGTCCGGAAGCGTATATCGTTTATTGCCGGCAAAACAATGACACAAAGGTTCCTGTTGAAATTTTGGATTTGGCGGACGAGCTTATTCCTTTTGCCCGTCCTTCTGATTTCGTGCCTTTGGAATTGTTGGGTTTCACAAAGGAAACATGTTCGCAGTCCGCAAAATCAGGAAAAAGCGCCGAAGATGAATTTGAATGTGCCGGCGTTGAACTGATTGACGACATAGATGTTTCCCGCTGGAATAAAAAACAAGTCAGGGCGAAGCGCTTTCTTGAAAAGGCTTCCGCAATGACAAAGGCGGAGAATACTTTTTGTATTTTCAATTGTCCGATAACCCAAGTTGACGGGCATTCATTGGAAATCCATACGTATGATTCTCATTTGGGAATAGACGCACTGGCCATTCCATTGCAGGTGTATACCTATGGCTGGCCTTATTATGGGGGGTGGGGACTCACCCATGATGCCGCGCAGTATTCCCTGAGAAACAGAAAGCTTAATTTCGAGCAAATTTTGGCTGGGGCATTTATTACACAACCTCGCTATTTTGATTCTGAAAATAATATTTATTGTGAATCAGAAAACGCACCGTTTTTATTTGGGCATTAAAACGTGCGAGGAATTGTCAGACATATCTGGCAAGTGATAACAGTTGTGATTATTTTTTAAAAGGAGTGTGAAATGGCTAATACACTTTATATCAGTGCAACTGCGGAACGATCCGGTAAATCTGCGATCACCCTGGGGCTTATGCGTCTGCTTATCGGCCGTGTCGGCAAAGTCGGATTTTTTCGTCCGATTGTGCAGGAGTCTTCGGGGTTTGACCATGAACTGCAATTAATCAGCGAGTATTTCGGATTGAATTTACCTTTTGAACAATGCTACGCATTCACGTTGGAAGAAGCTCGCCGTTTGATCAATTCGGGACAGGTAAGCCTTTTAATGGATAACATTTTGGAAACCTATAACAATCTTGCCAAACAATATGATTTCATCCTTTGCCAGGGCACTGACTTTTTAGGGAAACACGGTGCTTTTGAAATTGAATTGAATGCCGATATCGTTGCGACATTGGGCGTGCCGGTTTTGCTTGTTCATCCGAGTATCAACAATAATGCGGAAGAAATTCGTTCCGCCGCAACAACCGCTGTGGAAGTTTTCTCACAAAGAGGCATTGAAATCGCCGCTCTTGTTGTGAACAGAGTGGACCCGTATTTGGTTGATATGGACGCGCTGAAAACGGAAATCGCTGAGCACCTCGTACAAAAAAACGCAAAAAATCCTTTGGTGTATTTTATTCCCGAAAACAATATCCTGGGCCGTCCTTCTTTGCGTGATGTGGCGAAGAACTTCAATGCCGAAGTGCTGTTCTGCGAACAAAACCTTGTCGATTATCATATCGACGATTATTTGATTGCCGCCATGCATTTGGGCAATTTCCTGAACTTCCTCCAGGAAGGCAATCTGGTTGTCACTCCCGGAGACAGGGACGACGTGCTTTTAGGCTCCATTATAGCCAGCATGTCCAAATCGTATCCGAGCGTGAGCGGCATATTGCTGACCGGCGGACTTAAACCCTCACCATCTATTTTGCGTCTTTTGGACGGTATCAGGAATATGTCCATTCCCGTGCTTGCCGTGAAGACAAATACGACGGAAACCATTGAAAACCTGAAAAATCTGCGTGACAGGATCGATGCTGACGACACAAGAAAAGTGCATACCGCTCTTGGAAATTTCGACCGTTACATTGATTCCGACGAACTTGCAAAACGTATTGTCGACGATAATACCAGCCGCATGACGCCGCGCATGTTCGAATACAAACTCATGGACCAGGCCCGCAAACACCTTATGCGTATTGTTTTGCCGGAAGGAACGGAAGAAAGAATCATCCGCGCGGCGGAAGCCTTGCAGGCCCGTCAGACCGCACATCTCATTCTGCTTGGCGATGCTGAAGCGATTAAGGAAAAAGCGAGAAGTTTGTCTGTCAACTTGGACGGCATTGACATCATCAATCCTGCAACCTATCCGAAATTCCAGGAATACGCGGAAACCTATGCGGAACTTCGCAAGAAAAAAGGCATCACGCTGGAAGAAGCTCAGGACCGCATGCTTGACACCACCTATTTCGGAACCATGATGGTGTATAAGGACGATGCTGACGGTTTGGTTTCCGGAGCTGTCAATACGACGGCAAATACCGTTCGCCCCGCTTTGGAATTTATTAAGACGAAACCCGGGTTTTCCATTGTTTCCAGTACGTTCCTCATGTGTCTGAAAGACAGGGTGCTTGCTTTCGGCGACTGCGCCATCAACCCCGACCCGACGGCTGAACAGCTTGCGGATATTGCGATTACAACTTCCGAAACCGCAAGGATTTTCGGCATTGATCCGCGGGTTGCGATGCTTTCTTATTCCACCGGCGGTTCCGGCAAAGGGGAGGATGTGGACAAGGTGAAAGAAGCCACGAAGTTTGCCCGTGAAAGGGCTCCGGAACTCCTTCTTGAAGGACCTTTGCAGTATGATGCCGCCATAGACCCCGAAGTTGCGAAAACGAAAATGCCAGACAGCCCTGTTGCCGGTAAGGCGACTGTCTTCATTTTCCCTGACCTGAATACGGGTAACAATACCTATAAGGCGGTTCAGAGAGCTGCCGACGCCATTGCGATCGGACCTATTCTGCAAGGTTTGAAGAAGCCTGTGAACGACCTTTCCCGCGGCTGCACAATAGCCGATATTATCAATACCGTGGCTATCACCGCCATTCAAGCCCAAGCGGAAAAGGGGCTGATTTAGGGGCTTTTCGGCAGGTATTAAGAATAGAAAAAATCATGCTTTTTTTCACGGGAAAAATTTTCGGAAACGTTTTTCCCGTGAATTTTTTTCAACATGTTTCAATTTTGAAATCATATGAAAACCAAAACCGTTGTGGACGCTGTCCATAACGGTTTCGCACGGAGGGGGGAAATAATTCCCCCAAAAATAATAACCGGTAATGAAACAATATGAACGTTATCCGGAAATACTTCCGTTTTGTGCCGGAGAGCGTTTTTATACCGGAAATCAAGTAAAAAAATAAGGGGCGTGCGCCCCTTTTTGTTTTATCTGCCAATAAAAAGCCGGTGTGTTATGAATTTTCGTGAATATGCTGATGAACAATGACTTGCGACATTTTCTTGGCACGATAGCTCATATGCTCGATAGCGCCGACAGCGTCAAGGAAAGAGAGGCTGATTGAAGCGTTGCATAAGCCTTGTGCGAGTCTTGTCACGTGCATATGGCGGATTTTGGATTCCATTTGACGAACTTCCATGGAAAGGTCTTCAACCTGAGCAAACGCTTCTTTTGCGCTTGCCGGAGGAAGGCTGATGTTTTGCACGGAAAGTTCGACGGCAGTGTTCGCCTTGTCAAACAGCTGCTGCAATTCGGCAATGGCTTGTTCGGAAAAATCGCCCTGCAGTTCTTCTTTCTTTTCCCAAAGATGGAAGAGAAGCTTGCACTTGTCCCCAATGCGTTCCATATCTCCTGCGCTGCTTACGTAGCCGTGCAGGCGGACAAGTTCGGAGTCGGAAATCTTATGCCGCATGAGGGCTTGTGAGTAATCCCCGATTTCCGCATGGTACTTGTCCAGAAGATTTTCAATCGCCGTAAGTTCCTCACGGGTGATTTTTTGGTGATGAAAATACAGTTCTTCAATCTTGTCAATGGATTCAAGAAGGACGGAACCCATTGCGAGACATTCGTTTTTAACAGCGTCAACAGCAACGGCAGGGGTAAATTCGATAAGTTTCGGGTCCAAGTAAGACTTGCGGGATTCCGGTTTTTGAGGGTCCGGAATAATGGCGGTGATAAGTTTTGCAAAACTTCCGACAAAAGGGAGAAAGATAATGGTATTGCAGATATTGAACAGGGAGTGGGCGTTTGCGATTTGGTGGCCGATGGAATCGGAACTTGCGCGGATGAAGTCGATATAAAGCGGCATAATGGGAAGAAAAATCGCTACTCCGATGATGTTGAACAAAACGTGGGCGAGGCAGGCTTGTTTTGCGTGCCGGCAAGTGCCGATGGCTGCTAAAATCGTGGTGATGGTCGTGCCTATGTTGCTTCCCAAAATAATCGGAATGGCTGCCTCAAGGGGAATTAGACCCTGCATGCTCAGAGCGATGATTATCCCCAGCGTCGCGGAGCTTGACTGGATGAGAACGGTGATGACAGTGCCCGCCAAAACACCGAGCATGGCGCTTTCTTTGAACATGAGGAACAAATCCGTACGGCTCCGCAATACGTACATGGAATCTTCCATGGTTTGCATGCCGATAAAAAGCAGACCGAAACCGAAAAGTCCCGCGCCCAAATGCTTTTGTGCGTTTGTTTTTCCCAAAAATTGCAGGAGCGAACCTAAAATGATGAAGAGGTAACAATAATCTTTAATTTTAAAGGCGATGATTTGACCTGTTACCGTTGTGCCTATATTCGCTCCCATGATAAGCCCGATGGCTTGTTTGAGCGTCATGAGCCCCGCATCAACGAAACTGACGGTCATAACGGTGGTTGCGGAACTTGATTGGATAAGAACGGTAACGACAGTGCCGACCATAACGCCTAAAATCGGCGTTTTCGTAAGCATTCCGATAAGGTTTTGCAGGCTGTTGCCGGCCATGAGCTGCAAAGATTCGCTTATCATTTTTATGGAATAAAGAAAAATGCCGACTCCGCCGATTAGTTGTATGACATTGAATAAGGACATGCATTCTCCGTTTTTTGTATGTTCTTGAGGTATGCAATTTGTTACAGACTTAATGCCTTATTTAAAGGATTTGGGCAAGCATTTTTTCATAACAATATGAAAATTCTTCACACGGAGCATGCATGGATTAAGGTTTTGTCAGGTATTGCCGATAACTTTTTCAGTAACGATATTTTTAGGTTGAAGAGTTGACTTTTTTGCAAGATACTATATACTTTAACAAGTTTAAATAATATTAGTCTATCGAAAATCTATCATAGGTATAAATTTCGGTAAAAAGGATACAGCATGGTAAGAGTTATAGTTGTTGATGATTCTGCTTTTATGCGTAATTCGCTTACGCGTATGCTCGCTTCTGATCCTGAAATCGAGGTTGTGGGACAAGCCGCCGACGGCATTGATGCTTTAGAAAAGATTGAAAAATTAAATCCTGACATCATTACGCTTGACCTTGAAATGCCTCGTATGGGCGGTTTGGAAATGCTCGAAAAATTAATGGGCACAAATCCGATACCTGTTCTTGTTATTAGTTCTCTGACCTTTGAAGGTGCCGAGGCCACGCTGAAAGCTTTGGAATTGGGCGCCCTTGACTATATGCCTAAATATGTCGAGGGAACAACCGTTTTTGCCGTCGCGCAAAAAGAATTGACGGAAAAATTAAAAGCCCTCTCCAAAAAACGGGCGCTCATGCGTCTGCATCTTGCAAGAATGCGTACGCAGGCTGCGAAAAACGCGGCTGCAGGCGCCGGGGCAAAAACAGAAATTCCTCATGTTGCCCCCAGTTCTGCAAGCAGCGCAAAATTAAATTCTTTAACAATAAAAACGACAGTCTCCGGACAAGCGACATATGTCCGTCCGAATGAACCGTTGCCTACCGGCAGACCTAAGCGCGATATCGTTGCGATCAGCGTTTCCACCGGCGGGCCTCCGGCTGTGCAAAAAGTTCTTACTGCGCTGCCTGAGAATTTCCCGGCTTGTATTCTGATTGCGCAGCATATGCCTGCCGCTTTTACGGGCGCATTCGCCAAACGCTTGGACAGCTTATGCAAAATAAAAGTCAAGGAAGCGCAAGACGGCGATACCATCATTGCGGGCATAGCGTATGTTTGCCCCGGAGGGCAGCATATCAGCGTTTCTGTCAAAGGAGCGCTCCCTCAAATTAAAATTTCGCCGGAACCGACTTCCGCCATATATAAACCCAGCGCAAGCATTTTGAATGAATCTGTCGCCGTCATGGCGAATAAGGTTGTCGGTCTCACTATGACAGGTATGGGAAATGACGGTTGCGAAGGAACAAAACCTCTGCGTGCTAAAGGCGGTTATATTTTAGCTCAAAGTGAAGACACCTGCGTCGTGTACGGTATGCCAAGAGCCGTTGTTGAAGCGAAACTCGCTCATGATATTGTTGATTTGGATGATATTCCTGATGCCTTGATTCGGGCACTTTATAAATAGAATAGTACGTTGGAGTAAACTATGACTGACGATCAAAATTTACCTGTTGAAGAAAAAATGACAGAAAAAGAGATTTTGCAGGCTCTTGATTCTGACGATGCAACTGTTGTGCGTCAAGCCGCATTTGAGGCTGCAAATCAAGGTTTGAAATCTGCTTTGCCGGTATTAGTAAAACTTTTTGAAAGCCATAGTATGGGTATTATTGAGGCTGTTGAAGTCGCCGTCAGAAAAATACGCGGGGAAGAAGCTGTTCGGCTTATTATTCCTGTTTTGCGGAATGAAGACGCCACGGTGAGAAATATTTCCATGGATATTTTGCGTGAAATTGCCGAAGATGATGTTCAGTCTATGATTGACTTGGTTTATGATGAGGACCCGGATATCCGTATCTTTGCAACGGATATTTTAGGTTCGATTAAAAATGCCAGTGTCGTGCAGGTTCTTTGTGAAGCTCTCGAACATGACCCGGAAGTCAATGTTCGGTATCAGGTCGCTATCAGTCTTGGTGAAATTAAAGACCCGAAATGCGTGGAAGCTTTGAAAAAAGCCATTGCTGACGAAGAATGGGTGCAGTATGCCGCAATCGGGGCTTTGGCGAAAATCAGGGATACGCAAAGCGTCGATATTCTTTTGCAGGCTCTTGATACGGTTTCTCCGCTTGTTGTTTCCATCATTATCGAGGCTCTTGGCGATATCGGCAGTGTGAAATCCGTTCCAAGGCTTTTGGAATATTTGTCAAAATGGGACGGTCCTATCCGTATCAAGGCTTTGAAGGCGATTATTCAGATTTTGGGACCGAATGCTTTGAATTTATTGGGTGCGCAGCAACTGTATTCTTTTCAGGAATATATGATTGAAGCGTTGAAGGAAAAAGATGAAGAAACCCTTATGGTTGTTCTTTCAGGTTTGTCAACTGTCGGTCTGGACCCTGACGTGACAAAGGCGATCATCGAACTCGGAAAACGTATTGACGCGAATATTCAATTGGAATTATTGCAAAAAATCATCGAAACATTAAAATCAATCGGTTACAATGAAGAATTGGAAGCCGCCTTTGTCAGCGACAATGAGCTTGTCCGCAGAATTGCCATTGAAACATGCGGCGGTTTGGACGGCAAAGCCGGTCGTTTCGTTCTGAAACGCCATTTCGACCAAATGACTCCGGATGACAAGAACCGTTCTATCAATTTGCTTGCCGTAAATTCCGATGAACATGATATTCCTTTCTTTATCAATCACTTGGAAAACAGCCAGGAACCGCAGGTTATCTGCGCTGCTCTCCGTTTTCTCGGAGTGAAGCAGAAACGTGTCGATTTAGCTCCTAAAATGATTAAATTTTTGGAAAGCGAAGACCAAAATATCCATGACGCGGCCCTTGAAGCCTGTCTTGCCCTTGAAGATGAAGACACTGTTTACAAAATTACCGCATATAAAGATAACGAACGGGCAGACTTAAGAAAAATGGCTGTATACACAATGGGTTACATCAATGCGGAATTTTTCTTCCAAGATCTTGCAACGGCGATGGATGACAAGGACGCTTCCGTCCGTAAAACAGCTATCGAGGCTATCGGTTACGGTTTGCCGGAATCGGAAGCTAAGAATAAAATGCTTATTTTCGCAATGCAGGACGAAGATAAGGACGTTCGCTTAAGCACTGTGGGCATCATGAGCGAACAAATGAATTCCGAACTTGTCCCTTCCCTTGTGACCGCTTTGTCCGATTCTGACGATTGGGTAAAAATGAGGGCTTTGGAAGTTCTCGGACTGTATAAAATAGACAGTGTTGTTCCTACGATTATAGAAATGATTCCAAATTCTGAACAATTGGTGAAATTGAAGATTATTGAAACGCTCGCGCTCATTGGCGGCGACCAGGCATTTCAGGCTTTATTGGGACTTGTTAGTTCCGGAGATTCAGCAATCCAGCAAGCGGCTCAGGTTGCAATGGAATCCATTACACGTGAGTTAGGGGAAGAAGATGAGTAACTTAAACGATCCAAACAAGAAAAGTTTTTCCTCTATGTTCGGTGGAAACACCGCAAGCGCAACTCAAACCGGCAGTGCAGAGAGAGGCTCATTTTTTAAAAGTTTTGTGAAAGACGGTAAAGATGCAAAACCTGCAAGTCCTATTGCGGCACAGGCAAAACCCGCAGCAGCTCCGCAAAAAGTGACTTTTGCGGGAATGGCAGCCAAAACAGCCGAGACACAGCAGACTCAAGCCGATAAAACTCCTCCCGCAAGCCCGTTTAAAAAGGGCAACGTCAATATTCCTTTTGATATCAGCAAGCTGACTCTTGAAGAAAAGCTTGCGGTTCTTGAAAGAATCAATGCTGATATTGAAAATGAAACAAAGAACAAAAGAGTATTGCAGCCAACAGCCGCCCGTACGGCAGCTCCGGCACAGCCTGCTTCACAGGCAGCAAGACCGACTGCGACACAGCTTTTCAAATCGGCGCAGCCACAGGCGACGGACGGCGGTTCTTCTTTGTTTGCCAAAAGGAACGCAGGCTCTCAAGATTCCGCCGCTCTTGCAAATAATGCGAGCGCTATCCGTTCTCCTCTCGCGCGCCGTGCCGCAGGTGAGGATTCAAGCGGAAATGAAATAAAAATCACCAATGATGAATTTGTCACCTTAAGGGACTTTTTGTATGACCAATGCGGTATTTTTGTCGGTGAAAACAGAAAATACCTTATGGAAAACCGTTTAAATACCCGTCTGCGCGAACTCGGACTGCACAGTTTCAGCGAGTACCATAATTATTTGCGGTATGACAAAAATAAAACGGCTGAACTTAACGAGTTGTTCATCAATATGACAACGAACGAAACCAGTTTCTTCAGAAACAACGTTCAGCTTGATATTTTTCGCGACAAGGTTTTGGCTAAGCTCATTTCAGAACAAAGGGCGAAGGGCGAAAAGAAAATCAATATTTGGTCGGCGGGCTGTTCCTCCGGGGAAGAACCGTACACTATCGCAATCATTCTTCTTGACCTTTTAAAAGGTGAAATCAATGATTGGAATATCAAAATCACGGCAAACGACCTTTCTCTCGCAATGCTGAATATCGCCCGCAAGGGGATGTATTCCGAATATGCATTGAGGACGACTCCGCCTGAAATCATTGAAAAATATTTCATCAAAGAAGGAAGAAACTATAAAATCGTCCCTGCCGCGCAAAAACTTGTGCAATTCGGGCAAATAAACCTTTCCCGCGCCGATCAGCTTGCACGGGTGGAACGTTCCCATATCGTATTTTGCCGAAATGTTATCATTTATTTTGATGATGCAATGAAAAAGCACGTTATCAACGCGTTTTACGACAATCTGCTGCCGGGGGGATATTTGCTTATCGGGCATTCGGAATCCCTGCATAATATTTCAAGAACCTTTAAGCCGGAGCATCATCCTGGTGCTATCATTTATCGTAAGCAAAGTTAGGAAAATTTTCTGGCATACCGGAAGATAATTTTAATTAAAGGCTAAAGATTTTTTATTCACAGCCGTATAATAGAGTATACATGAAATTCCGGTATGCTATGGAGATTAAAAATAAAAATAATCTTTCAGAAGCGTAGGTACTGTATGAGTAATAAAACTATCTTGGTTGTTGATGACTCCAAAACAATTCGTAACTTAGTAGCATTTATTCTTAAAGCAGAAGGAATGCAGGTTGAAACTGCCGAAAACGGGATTGACGGTTTGGAAAAATTGTATTCAATGCCCCAAATCAATCTTATTTTGACAGATATCAATATGCCAAGAATGGATGGTTTTTCTTTTATCGCTGCAGTGCGTGAGCAAGACGGATATAAAGATATTCCTATTATTATTCTCTCAACGGAAGGCGGAGAGGATGATATTCAAAGAGGTATCAGCTTGGGTGCAAATCTTTATATGGTAAAACCTGCCCAACCGGAAAGAATGGTCCGCAATATTAAAATGCTTTTAGGATAGTAAGGGGGAATACCCCTTATGAGGTGGTAGGTATGAGTCAAGAATTTTTAGACCCTGAACTTGTTGCTGATTTTATTATTGAATCTCGTGAACATCTTGAGACTATCGAACCGAATTTGTTGGAGCTTGAAAAAACTCCTGAAAATTTAGTTCTCTTAAATGATATTTTCCGTCCTATGCACTCTTTAAAGGGTGCTTCTGGTTTTTTGGGTTTAAATAGAATTAATAAACTTGCCCATAGAGCTGAAAACGTTCTTGATGAATTGAGAAAAGGCACGATGACGGTTGATTCTGTCATTATGGATATTATTTTGGCGACAACCGACGCTTTCAATAATATGCTCAACAGCCTTGAAGAAACAAACAGCGAAGGCGATACGCCTATTGACCACCTTGTTGATTTATTGGATAGGATTTTGGCTGGTGAACGCTTTACCAGCATGGAAGAAGCGCTCAACGGCGGCGGTGCCGTGCCTGCGGAACAAACGCAACAAGCGGCGGAACCTGTGACAGAACCTGCGGAGGAAGCCGCTCCTGCTGAAGAGCCTGCACAAGCGTTTGAAGAACCTGCTCCTGCTGAAGAGCCTGCACAAGCGTTTGAAGAACCTGCTCCTGCTGAAGCCGTGCAGGAAGAAGCTCCGGAAGCGGAAGCTGCGGCGGAACAAGTTCAAGCTTCTGCCGAGGTTCCAGCTCAAGCACCTGTTGAAAATTCTGCTCCTGCACAAAATACGAATACGGCAAAAGCCCGCAAAGTTTTGCCTTCTGCCGAGTGGATTTTGATTTTAGCGAAAAAAGATCCATTAACGCTTTCCGCATTTGGCGAAGACCATTTGAGGGATTTCATTGATGAAGCATTGGATAATACGTCAATGCTTTATGACGGATTGATTGAACTCGAAAAAATTTCTCATGACCATGAAGACGCTCATGAGTTGGTAAATACTTTATTCAGAAATTTCCATAACTTGAAAGGAAATAGCGGGCTTGTCGGCTTTCATGATTTGAATGCGCTGACCCACGAAGCTGAAACATTGCTCAACCGGGCAAGGCAAGGCGAGCTTGTCGTAACCAACGACCTTATCGATTTGCTGCTTATTGTTGTCGATGTTATGGAAGCTCTTATCAGAAGCATAAACATTTCTGCGGGCAACGCAGCCGTTTTTGACACATCCGAACTTCTTGCACAGCTTAAAGATGCTGTTGCCGGCAATCCTCCAAGTCTTCCTCCATCCATTTTCTTGTCCGATGATAGTGCGCCGGAAGAACAGGAAGAAACAAAACAAGAGGGCGGAATCATTATTCCCGGAGCGCCGGAATTGCAGGAATTGAGCCATGCGGGCATCAAAGAAATGCCTCTTACTTCCATCGGGGCGGGCTTGCTTGACAGTGACGATGATTTGGCTTTGTTCCAATCCACCGTGAAACAGCAATATGCGGTTATTCAATACGCATTGAAAGAACTGGAAAAAGACCCTACGGTAAAAGCTCAGCAGGATGCGCTTTTCAGAGGCTATACCGCAATTCAGAATGCGTCCAGTTTCATGGAGTTTACCGAACTTAAGGAATATGCGCAAAGAACGGCGAATATTGTTGACCAAGGCAGAACCAGTGATATCGGTTTTGAATGTCTTGTTCCTTTGTTGGACCAAGAAACGGACATTATTGTTGAAATGGCTAACAATGCCATTGAACAAGCCGTACTTGCCAAAAATCCGGAACTTGCAAATTCCGCGGAAACGGCGGAAACGCCAAAAGCTGAAGAAAAACCTGCGCAGGCTTCCGCGGCACCTGCACCGGAAGTGCCAAAGCCGGAAGTATCAAAGCAAGAAGAAAAAACTCCGGCAGCTCCCGCGTCCGTACCTGCTCCTGCGGCGGCTCAAACCGCAGCAAAGCCCGAAGCACCGGCGGCTCCTGCGGCAGCGCCAAAAACTCCTGCTCCTGCCGCTTCAGAAAAACCACAAGCAGCACCAAAAAACGCGGCACCCGCAGCGCCTGCTGCGAAACCGGCAGCTCCTGCGGCAGGCGCTGACCATCACCCTCAAGGTGCGAACGGCGCAAAATCCGCAGCTTCCGCTCCTCATGCCGAAAAGGCGACAACCTCAAGCATTCGTGTTGATTATGAAAAATTAGACCATTTGATGAACCTGATCGGCGAGTTATTGATCAACCGTAACCGTTACGCCATGATAGCGAAAAACTTGGAGTCTAATATCAACGAAGTCGATATTGTCAATGTTGCTCAAGACTTATCCGAAACAACATATGCGATGAGCCGTATTTCTGATGATTTGCAGGATACGCTTATGAAAGTGAGAATGCTGCCTGTTTCTTCAGTGTTTTCCCGTTTCCCCCGTCTTGTCCGCGACCTGTCCAGAAAGGTGAATAAGGAAGTCGAACTTGTTTTTGAGGGTGAGGAAACAGAACTTGACAAGAGCATTATTGAAGCGATCAACGACCCTCTCATGCACTTGATCCGTAACAGCGTGGACCATGGCATTGAAGACGCTGAAACACGTTTGGCTCTCGGCAAGCCCGCCGGAGGTCGCGTGACCCTTCGCGCATATCATAAAGGCAACTCTGTTGTCATTGAAATTGAAGACGACGGCAAAGGCATCGACCCTGAAAAAATGCGTGAAGTTGCAATCAATAAAGGCATTATTTCTCCTGAGGAAGCGAAAGCCCTTACCGACAGGGAAGCCGTGGAACTCATTTTCGCTCCCGGATTTTCATCCGCTCAAGTTGTTACGGATATTTCAGGTCGCGGTGTCGGTATGGACGTTGTCCGTACGAATATCAAGAATTTAAAAGGCAATATCGCCATTCATACGGTGCCTAACCAAGGCACGCGCTTCTCGCTTTCATTGCCGCTCACTTTGGCGATTATTGAAGCGCTGATGATTAAAATGGGTGACCAAACCTATGCCATTCCTCTTGACGCTGTTGCTACGACAACAAAACTTGACAGCAATATTTTAACGAGTATCAATGGACGCAATGCCGTAACGCTTCGCGGCGAAGTTTTAGGTATTGTGGATTTAGGGGAACTTTTGAACTTGCCAGAAACCATTAATAACGATACTATTTCCGTTGTTATTTTACAAGATAACGATAGACGGATTGGTCTTGTTGTAAATCAGCTCCTTGACAGACAAGAAATTGTTATCAAGCCTCTCGGTATGTATTTGAATAATATCCAAGGCTTGTCAGGAGCCAGCATTATGGGTGACGGCAGTGTGGTTCTGATTCTTGATCCTCACGAAATTTATACGATGGCTTCGCCAAAAGCTATTGCAAATCAATAACCCATAAAAAAGGAACAGCAAGTGTTCCTTTTTTTTATTTGGAAAAAACATGGCAATAAATTATTTTGATTTGTTTGTGATTATCGTGTTCGCCTTTTTTTTCATCAAAGGGGCGTTCAGCGGCTTTTTTGAGGAAGTTTCCGGCATTGTCGCGATTGTTTTAAGCGTTGTGCTGTTGCGGATGTACGGGCAGTCTGTTGCCGGCTTCATCGGAAATTACAGTGAAAGTTCGCTCAATTATCCCTTTGCCATAGTGATTATCGTGGTGGGAAGTTTTCTTGTTGTTTCCCTTATCGTCAAAGTTTTAAGCAAAATCATGCAAATTACTTTTACCGGCTGGATCAACAGGTTGTTAGGCGCTGTTTTTGGTCTTGTGAAAGCCGTTTTTCTTACGGGAATCGTTGCTTTTGTGCTTTCATGGTTCCTTAAGGATGACCCGCTTGTGAGCAATTCCGCCACTATCCCGTATTTGCTTGATATTATTGGTAAAATAACTGATTATGTGTTTGGAAATTATGAAATTATGGGGATGAAAATATGGAAGTGAATAAATTGACGCAAGCAATTCTTGCAATGAATGACGTTATTGAAAAAATTTTGGCAGAGGACAGCGGCTGTCCTTGGGATAAAGAGCAAACACCGCTTACGTTGTCCGAATATTCCATTGAGGAATTGTTTGAATTTGTGGACGCTGTACGCAAAAACAATATTGCCGACGCTTGCGATGAAATGGGCGACCTTATTTTTGGCATTATGCTGATCGCCCATAAATATTCACAGCAAAACGCCTTTGATTTTGCCGACGCGTTGCTGAAAAGCGTGGAGAAAATGCAGCGCAGGCATCCTCACGTTTTTGCTAAAAAAGAAAATCAGGATACATCCAAAGAAGCTTTGCATGAAACTTGGGAAAAAATCAAAAATCAGGAAAAAGCTGAAAAAGGCGGTTCTGACGGGGCATTGGCTTCTATTCCGTCTGCTTTGCCGGCTCTTACCCGTGCTTACCGTATTCATGCAAAAGCCGCAAAAACCGGTTTTACGTGGGATGATGATGAAGATGCGGAAAAGCAGGTTGAAGCGGAATGGCTTGAACTGCTTGACGCTAAAGCGGAAGGCGATCCCGCACACATTGAGCATGAACTTGGAGATATGATTTTCAGCCTTGTGGAACTTGGCAGGCGCATGGGCGTAAAGGCGAATATCGCGGCTGATTTGACATGCAACCGTTTTGTCGCCCGTTTCGAGGCGATGGAAGCGCTTGCCAGAGAAAGAAATCTTGATTTTGAAAACATGAGCCTTGATGATAAGGACGAACTTTGGAACGAAGTAAAAGAAAAAGAATAAGGTTTTGAGGTAGTTTGAGAAATTTTAGCTTGATCTATCTTTTTTAAGGTGTGTTTTCAATCTGCATTGCCAAGACTAAGCAATAGCATAGCGTTAGAAGATTATTGCCATACGTTGTTTTGAAAAGGAACTATCCCCAAGCTTTTCAATAAAAAAACTCTCTTTTTTCAAAGAGAGTTTTTTTATTGAAACAGGTTTGCCGTTTTTAATCGGCTCATGAGAGCGTATGATTAATTTTCCTTTGCCCAGTTATGGAATTGTTCCATCCATGCGGGGAAGAGGGGAATTTCTTTTTTTGCGCGGTATGTTTTATATTCTTTGTCCGACATGGAGTCCTCGGTTTTGGAGTCTTTGTCTGCTTCGTCCTGTACGAACCCGTAGAACATGTTGAGTTTACGGTTGAAATCCGCATTTAAGCTCATTTCGTGCAGAAAATGTTCAAGTTCATCGTCGGTCAGGGATAATTCTTTTTGGATAAAGGAAAAAATAGCGCTTTTCACGTCATTCAGCACAATGGGGCTGTGTTGGATTTTTTCCAACAGCCCCAGCAAATGGGGAAGCTGTGTCTTACATTCCGTATACAATGCTTCCGGAATTTCAATTGTGGCATTGACGCCGTCTTCTGTTTCTTCAAAGCAAAAATAGCGCGCCCAATGTTCAAAAAAAATCGCATCAAGAAGTAAATCTTGTTTATCCATACGTTATTTCAATTCTCCAAGCAAGGAATGTTTTTTGGCTGTGACGATTTTTACGGGTGCGATGTCACCCGCTTTATAATTCAAGCGGTTAGGGATAATGAGGTTTACGGTGTTTCCCCATGTGTCATGCCCTTGCCAGCTTGTGGCGTCGCTGTCGCCGTTTAAGCTTTCAGCTGCGCTTTTTATGGTTTCAACAGCAATATCATTGTCTTTGATTTCCGAATATTTTGGTTTGGCGCTTTTTGCTTCAAGCAGCACGTCGGTTTCCATGCCGACACGTGATTTCAGCCATTTTTCTCCCAGTTCGTTTTGCAGCTCCATAAGCCGGTTGAGTCTGTCAAGACCGACTTTCGGATTGATTTTATCCTGCATTTTTGAGGCGCGGGTATTCGGTCTGTCGGAATAGATGAAAGAAAACGAGGCGATAAAATCGGCTTCTTTCATAATTCGCAGGGTTTCTTGAAAATCTTCTTCCGTTTCGGTCGGAAAACCGACAATAAGGTCGGTGGAAAGAGCGATGTCAGGGCGAGCGCTGCGGAGTTTATCCACTAAACGCATGAAATCGTGATTGGTATATCCCCGTCCCATTTTTTCAAGAATGGCGTTGGAGCCGGCTTGCAAAGGCAGATGAAGGCGGGGGGCAAGCACCGGCAATTCTTTATAGGCATTGACTGTTGCGTCGCAGAAATCACGGGGATGAGGGGTGACGATATGCAGGCGCTTCAAACCGTCCAGTTTTGCAACTTCGTATAATAATTCAACAAAATGAGGCGTATCGCCTGCATTGTCTTTTCCGTAGGCATTGACATTTTGCCCAAGCAGCGTGAGGTCGCAAATACCCCGTTCAAGCCATTCCCGGCATTCCGCAAGAACGGAAGAAGCCGGGCGGGATTTTTGGCGTCCTCTGGTATAGGGCACAATGCAGTAGGCGCAAAAGTTGTTGCAGCCTTGCATGATATTGACAAAAGCCCTTGTGTCGTTTCCTTTTGTGCTTTCTTCAACGGTTCCGGTGGGTAGGACCGGAATATTTTTAAAAAAATCAAGCTCCGGATTTCTGTTTGGAAATTCTTTGGTGAATTTTAAATAAGAAAGACGGAGTTTTGGATCTTTTGCAATTTTTTCAAATGCTTCCGGAGCATGTGCTATGCCGTCACTGCCAAGCACAAGGCGCACATGCGCATTTTTTTCCCATAATTTTTCGCCCATTTGCTGGGCGACGCAGCCTGCCACTGCAACGCTTGCTTTCGGATTGGTTTCCCGAATGATGCCAAGCATGCTTAAAACTTTGTGCTGCGGTTTTTCACGTACCGAACAGGTATTGATGAAAATAAAATCGGCAGTTTCCATACCGCTTTCTTTCCAGCCCATTTTGACAAGGGTGCGCGCAACCCAGGCGCTGTCGTTGACATTCATTTGGCAGCCGTAGGTTATGCAGTGAAATGAAGGCATGGAATTTCCTTAAACAGTCGTATCAAGGTTGGAAGCGTTTTGCGTTTTGCAAACGGTAACTTTTGCGGAACGGAGGAGTCTTCCTTTGAGAACATAGCCTTTTTGCATAACGGCGATAAGGTGCCCTTCGGGAATTTCAGCATGTTCGGCTTGGGCGATGGCTTCATGAAATTCAGGATTAAACGCTTCCCCGACAGTGCCGACAGGTTCCAAACCATGTTTTTTGACAGCGTCAAGAAGAAGCTTTTTCGTCATTTCAACACCCATGATGGTGTCTTTGCATGCTTCATTCTTGCTTCCGTATTGCAGTGCCAAGTCGAGATTGTCAAGGGTTGGCAAAAGATCCGCAAGAACGGATTCCGCCGCATAAGCCATTTGTTCGTCTTTTTCTTTTTGCAGGCGTTTTTTAAAATTTTCCATTTCTGCCAAAGCACGGATGCGGGTATCTTCAGCTTCTTTAAATATTGTGCAGTCAGGGCAGACAAGCGCCTTGCAGTCCTCCGGATTTAAAGCGGTTTTTTCTGTATTTTCACATTCTGTATAGTTTTCTTCGCAGAATTCTTCGTTATATTCTTCTGTATTTTCATGCAGATGTTTTTTAGACATACTTGCTCCTTTGTCGTTTTCCTAAAAGTAGGCATGAAATAAGAGTCTGTCAAGGTTTTGTCTTAATTTTCTTTCGGACTGTCCGGATTATTGAGGGGGTAAGTCCATGCCTTGTCTTGGGGGGTGCATGGCTTGTTCCGCCCGCGCCGCCAACTGAAGCATTTTGGTAAAGCTGTCCACGACAGTTTCAGGTTCGGAAACGCCTTGAATGAGAAAATCATTGATAGGTTTGTTGAACTGGATGGCGGCGTCGATTTCCGCGTTCGAGCCTTTGCTGTACGCTCCGATATTGATCATGTCTTCCGAAGTGTTATAGGTGGAAAGCAGATTGGTGAGTATGCGGCCTGCCTTGACAAGGTCGGGTTCTATGATGTCATTGCGCAGACGGCTGATGGATTTTAAAACGTCAATGGCGGGAAAATGACCTTTGTCCGCAAGCTGGCGGGTAAGCACGATATGACCGTCCAAAATGGAACGCACGGCGTCCGCGATAGGTTCGTTGAAATCATCGCCGTCGACAAGAACGGTATAAATACCTGTGATTGTCCCTTTGTCGGAACGTCCCGCCCTTTCCAGCAAACGGGGGAGCTGGGCGAAGACGGAGGGAGTGTAGCCTTTGGTGGTGGGCGGTTCACCCGTGGCAAGTCCGATTTCACGGGATGCCATGGCAAAACGTGTTACAGAATCCATCATAAGAAGCACGTTTTTGCCCTGGTCGCGAAAATATTCCGCAACGGCTGTCGCCGCGTAAGCCGCACGCATGCGCACAAGGGCGGGCTGGTCGGAAGTGGCGACAATGACGCAAGAGCGCGCCATGCCCTCGGCTCCTAAATCGCGTTCCATAAATTCCAAAACTTCCCGTCCGCGTTCGCCTATGAGTCCCATGACAATGACTTCCGCTTCCGTATAGCGTGCCATCATGCCCATAAGTGTTGATTTGCCGACGCCGGAACCCGCCATGATACCTACACGCTGTCCTTTGCCCATTGTAAGAAGAGAGTTGATACAGCGAACCCCTACATCCAAGGTTTCGTCGATCCGCGGTCTGTCAAGGGGAGCGGGCGGGTCAGCATAGAGTGAAATCATTGTTTCAGGGTTGATAGGGGGCTTTTTATCCAAGGGATTGCCGAACGCGTCCAAGGTTCTGCCCAAAAGTTCGGACGATGCGGGAAAAAGTGGAGGCAGGCTGGAATTTTGGATAAGGCTTCCGGGACGAACGCCGCGCATTTCGCCGTAAGGCATGAATAAAAGGCTGTTGTCTTTGAAGCCGACAACTTCCGCCGCAATGGGCACGTCTTTTTTATTGTCGGGAATGATGTGGCATACATCGCCCAAACTTGCTTTCAGCCCTGTCGCTTCAACAACAAGACCGACAACTTTGGTTACTTTGCCGAAACTATGGACCGGGTTGCAGTCTTTCAATAAACGGATACAGGTCGCTGGGTCGAAAGGCATTGTTTTCCCTTATTGTTTACTGTCAAAGCCCATTTCCGCCAAAAGGTCGTCAGCAAGGTCGCTGGGCAGAGGGCTTTCTTGTTTCGGTTCATTCCCAAGAAATTCATCCACCAAGTCCTGTGCTTCGGCATGCGCGTCCGGGGAGGAAAAGGTCGGCAGTTCTTCAATGACTTCAATGGGTTCTTCTTGTTTCGTTTGTATTTGCGGAGCGTCAAAAAGGCTGTCGTCAATTTCTTGTGCGGAAGAGGGGGCTTGTTTTTGCGGTTGAACAGGATTTTTTGGCGCGGAGGCTTGATTTTGTTCCCGCAAAATTTCTTCCATGCCGGCAGGGGCATTGCCATTTGGTTCAGCGGAAGCCTGTTTGGCAAAATCTTGCGCTGTTTCCGCCTGCATATCGGTTTCCGGCATGATTTCCTGCGTTTCCGGCATAAAAACGGATTGCTCCGAAGGTGCGTCCGCCGAAACTTCTGCATTGCCTGCGTCCTGCTCAGGGGCTGGTATCGGGGAATGTTCCGTATCGGGCATAATTTTTTCAAGAGGAATTTCCGCAACGGGAGTTTCAGCTTGCTGCATGGAATGGGCAAGCACAGGATTGTTTTGCATTTCGCGGTTGAGGGTGTCCTTGACGTGTTGGGTCAGGAGTTCTTCCTCGCCGGAGCGGGGCAAAACAAGGTTATCCAAAATGTCCTGCACGAATTTTTGGCGTTCGCTGCGGGAATTTTTGACATAAACATTGTCGCTTTCAAGTTCAAGGCTTCCCGGTTCCAATTCTTTGGAAGATTCCATGCTCCAATTTTTTTCCCGGGAATTTTCCAAAACCTGGGTGATAAGTTCCGCATCGGCAGGATTGACCCGAACGATGAAATTTTTCTTGTCAATGAGTTTCTGCACGCTTTCATCAAGAAGCTGTTTCAAAATGGCTTCTTTTTCGGTGTTGGCAACCCAGCCGGTTCCGACTTCAATGGCGTCAAGGGTCAATTGCTTTAAATCTTCTTTCCACACATCGTAAAATTTTGCAATTTGCTCATGAATGGAGAGCAGAACAACGGCTGTGCTTTCCCCTAAAATTTGTTGGTTTTGGGCAAGAATTTGCTGAATTTCCTCATGACCTTTCCGCACGGCTTCATTGTAGACATCCTGATAGCGTTGTTCCGCATCGCCAAGTGTCGCTTGTGCTTTTTGCTCGATTTCCTGCGCCTTTTTTTCCGCTTGGGCGGTAATTTCCTGCGCGTGCAGCTCCGCTTCCTGCACAATTTCGTCACTTCTGCGTTTCGCCTGCAAAAGAAGGGCGCGCACTTTTTCGGTAGCCCGTGACTTCACGCTTTCAAGGTATTCATTTTCCGCCTCCTCACTCCATTTCACGTCTTTTTTTTGATTGAGGTAGGCATCAAGACGCGTTTCCCTATGGGTGAGAGGTCCCATGAAAATAGTATTGGTATTTTTTGCTTCAGGATTAGACAAAGACATCACCTCCGCCGCCGCGTGCGACTACGATTTTTCCTTGGGCTTCAAGGTTGCGCACTGTTTTTACGATACTCTGCTGGGCAGCTTCGACATCGGAAAGTTTGGTCGGTCCCATGTATTCCATTTCTTCCTTGAGCATGTTCGCCGCACGGTCGGACATATTGCGGAAGAAAAGGTCTTTCATTTCGTCGGAAGCGCCGCGTAAAGAAAGGGTAAGGTCTTCGTTGTTGATTTCCTTGAGAATTTCGCGGATACCCTTGTCGTCAATATATTTGCAGTCTTCAAACACGAACATGAGGTTACGGATGTCTTCAGCCATTTGGGCGGAAGTTTCTTCGATTTCAGAAAGGACTTCTTCTTCGGTGGCGCGGTCGACTTGGTTAAGAATTTCAGCAACGGACTGCGTGCCGCCGACTTTCTTTCCTTCCTTGCTGCCCATGGCGATAAGCTGGCTTTGCAAAACCCTGTCGACTTCCATAATCATTTCTTCGGAAACGGATTCCAACCGTGCCAAACGGATGAGAATTTCCGGACGAACTCCGGGAGGAAGCATGAGAAGCAAACTTGAAGCTTGGTCCGGTTTTAAATGTCCCAAGATAAGGGCGAGGGTTTGCGGGTGTTCATTTCTCAAAAGCTGGGCGAGAAGTTTCGGATTTGCCCTGTCAAGTTCTTGGAAAGGCACGGGACCTGTTTCAAGGTTGAGGGAGTCGGCAACGTATTTTGCCGTTTCAGGGTCCAAATTGCTCGCAATAACTTGTTTCAGTGTTTCCTGACCGCCTGATACGATGTCCAAGCCGTCAACAAGAGCCATGTGGAATTCACGTAAAATCGCTTCAACTTCTTCTTTTGAAACAGAATCAAGTTCCATGATGGCACGGGAAATATTGGTGATTTCCGACCGTGTCATCCTATTAAATACGTCAGAGGCGAATTTATCCCCCAATGCAAGTAAAATAACGGCTATTTTCTGTGTTCCTGTAAATTCCATGTATTTTCCCCAAGTATTTGTCAAATAAATGGCAAATATTAATCTCTTAGTCTGATATGCAAAAAATCTGCCAACCTGTTATTTTTTATCCTTTTATCAATATCGGTATCCCGCAGGAAAAAGTTATGACAGCTTCGCAGGCTTCTGCAAAAATTTGGTTCGCTTTTCCTTGTATATCCCTGAAAATCCTCGCTTCTTCATACATGGGAACTATGCCCATGCCCACTTCATTGCTTACAAGGACAAGGGGAATTTGCGTATCGCTTATCATTTTCGCAACGTCGTTTGTTTTTTTTAAAATCGCTTCCTCCGTTTCGTTTGCGAGCAGCAAATTGGAAAGCCAAAGGCTTATGCAGTCTATTACTATGATTTTGGAATTGTTTCTTTTCGCAAGGTTTGCCGCGGAAATCAAATCATAAGGTTCCTCAATGGTGACCCATGTTGAATTTCGTTGTTTTTGGTGGTTCAGTATCCGTTTTTGAATTTCTTTGTCGGTACTTTCTTTCTGTTCACCCGCGGAATTTCCTTGTTCGGAATTTTCCTGCGGTGCCGCAAAACTTTTTTGCATGGTTGCGATGAAGGTTTTTGGTCCCTGAACATTTTGCGCATAGTGAAGCGCGAAATCGCTTTTTCCGCTTCTTGTCCCGCCGACGCAAAGCAAAGAGCGGGGTTTCAAATCCGCCACATCAAGGCGTTTATCAAATACAAGGCACTTATTCATAGGATATTGTGCTTAAATCATGGGCGAATTGTTCTAACGCATCCGCAAAAGCCAGGTTTGCGGGAGTATTGTTTCTGCGGTTCAGCCAAAGAGCCAATTCCAAGAGGTGGGGAACGGAAGCCAAATTCTCATCATGGCTTACGAGATATTGTTTCAAATCATTTTTTACTTTGCTCACGCGGGAACGCAGCTGTTCGGATCGTATGGAGCTTTGTTTGATATTTTCCTCAAACGTGCGCGCCAAATTTTTGTTGTCCCGGTTTTGTTCAAAACCGAGCAAATTTTCAGCAAAAAAGCGTTCTTCCTGTGTCAAATCGTTCTCAATGGCAAGCAGATTTTGAATGTTTTCGGAAAGCTGGGGAATGTCTTGCAATATGCGTATGCCCCGGGCATAGACAGTACATTGTTTGGCATAGGCATTGAACATTTTTTCCTGTTCGGCATCCGGCATGTTTTTTTGTTTTGCAATTTGCCGCATGGAACGGATAAGGGCGGGGGACAAGTGTTCGTAAAGCACGGGAAGCATGTTTGCGTTATAGGCATATTCCAAAACTCCGGCACGTCCTTTCATGTGTTCCAAGCCCATGAGTCCTGTGCCGTAACGTTGGTTTACCCGAGGCATGGAAGTTGTGAGGACCGCTTGTCCGTCTGCATCGGTTTTGTAATTGTTCACAAGGTAATCCGCCAAGTCTTGAATAAAGAAAAGGCTGACAACGGGGTCGAAAGAAGTATCGGGGACAAGGGTGGTCAGCGTACCCTGCTTGCTTGGAAAAGCCGTATCCTGGGCAGACGGGGCGAGCTGATTGCTGCGCAGCTCTTCAAGTTTTGCGAGTTTTTCCTGTTTGTCTTTTTCTTGCGCCAGTGCGATTTCTTCCTCTGTAAGCATTTTGCGTCCGCTTTCAAGGGGAGTTATTGTGCTTGGCGGTTCAAGGGCGAATTCTTCGGGAGTTTTTTCTTCGGCGTTATTTTCCTGAATGGTGTTATTTTGTTGGACCAGAGGCGTCATATCGTGTTCTGCGAGATTGTTTTCTGCATTTTGGTCGGGAGAAATTTCTGCAGGCTGTTCCGGGCTGAGTTTTTCAAAAATTTCATTGGCGGAATTTTGTAAGGAATTGAGAAGTCCTTTGTTTTCCGTATCATTTTGTGCGGAGTTTGTTTCAAAAGCATTGCCGGGTTTTTTGATGAATGCGTTGATTTTATTTTCGATTTCTTCCGATACGAAGGGAATGTCCGCCTTGTCGGGGAATAAGGCGAAATAAACACCGGCAATGACGGCTAAAATAATGATTATGGCAATAAGCAGGGAAAGAAAGGAAAATCCTTTCTTTTGTTTGTTGTTGGTTTGTTGGTTTGTATTGTTACTCATGAAAGGAATCCTTATTTTTGAGCTGATGTTTTTTTATTCAAATTTATGTATTTTTCAAAATTTTACAGTATATTGCTTGGTTATCATAATTTTCATATTGTGTTAAGTCTTATTTTTCAGAATGAAAATTTTTTTGAGGGAAATCATTAAAAAACATAAATAAAAACTGCTGCATACTTTATACGTATGCAGCAGTTTCAAATATTTTCAAAAACAATGACTAAGCTGGTACCGGGAGCGAGACTTGAACTCGCAAGGGCGTACACCCGGTGGATTTTGAGTCCACTGCGTCTACCAATTCCACCATCCCGGCATGAGAAGTATTAATAAAAAGAAAGAGCGTTTTTGTCAAGAAAAATTTTCAGGTATTATTTGCGTTTTTTATTCGCTTCCGCACTGCGTTTTTCCCACAGCTTCATTTCACGCATTTTTTTTCTTCTTTCCCGCTGCAATTCTTTGCAGACAAGGGGGCTTGTCTTTTTTATGCCCCATTTTTCGCGGTAGGAATCCGCGTCCAAATTATGGGTCGCCAAATGTTTTTTTGTGATGATTTTAAAACTTTTTCCACATTCGAGGCACGTGATTGTTTTTTCTTTGATTGATTTTGCCGGGCTGATATTGACGGCGACAGGCTCGCTTTCTTCCGCCGGCAAATCTTCAAGATGGCGCAGATGGTGGGAGAGGTTTTTCACCATAGATGTGATTTCCTCTTCTGACATGATACGGACAGAAGCTTGTGCCTTCACTATTTCAAGGGCTTGTTTCAAATAATCGTCCATAATGGCTCTCTTTTGGTTATAGGATTGAAAATCGGGCAAAGCGGGTTATTGCTGTGTGCCCCCGCTTTGCCTGCCTGCTTATTTGAAAAGTTTTTCTAAGCCTTTTTCAAGAAGCCTTCCGCCGTCGATAACGTCATTTCCAAGGGAATCGCCTGTATTGAGCAAGCCTTTTCCCAATATTTGCAGTTGCTTGGATAAATCCAAGCTTACGTGCGGGTCGCCGTATGTGCCGGTGACCTTGTAGGGGAAAACCAAACGCTGTTTTTTGAGTTCGGCGTTACCGGTTAAATTCAGGCTTTGTTTTGCCAGGTGGCTTGTTCCGTTTGCATTGAGCAGGATTGCGGAACTGTCGATATACGTATTTGTCGTTGAGAGCAAACCGTTTTTAATCGTAAAAGGAGCCTTCAGCGTGCTGAATTCGTATCTGTCGTTCAATTTCAGCTTGAGCTGCAAAAGGTCTGTTATGAAAGGGAGAAATTTCGTTTCGATTTTAATGCCTTTGCCGTCGATTTGTCCGCTTCCGTTCAGGGTGTTCAATGGGTCGGCGGTTTTCAGGTTTAGGGTTGATTTCACCGTAAGCTGTGCGTCCAATGGATTTTTTTCCATAAAGGCGGAAGCCCAGTTACGGGCGGTGATGCTTGGAGCGTCAAGATTGATGCTGACCAAATCCTTTGGCGCAAGTTCCAGGTTGGCGGCAACATGGATAGGTTCGCCGCCCTTGGTGACGGTGAGGGGTTTGATGTCGATGACGGTTTCCTTATTGTTCATTCTTCCCGTGACAACGCTGTGGATGGTGTCAAGGGTGAGTTTTTCATAGGAAATGTTTTTAGCGTCGGCTGTGAGCCTGAAATTGAAATTGCCGCTTTTTTGAGTTTGTTTTGGGGCGGTTTGCGTCCGGGCTTTGGGTGTGCTTTTTGCGCTTGCTTGGTCCTTTGCGGTTTCTTTAGGCAAATAATCCTGAACGGCAAGATTTTCTGCGTATAAATCGGCATTGAGGAATTGTTTTGTTAAATCGTATGAACCTTTGATTGAAATAAGTCCGTTGTTCGGGTTTAAGGTTAATTTGTTTATGACAACGGTTTTTGCCGTATTTTTTATTTCCGCATTCAGCTGCATTGTTTTGGGCAGATTGTTGAAGCGCATGCCGGCTAAAAAGTTTTCTTGAATGGCAAGGGGGAAAATATCGCCGCTGACAATGACTTCCCCTTCTTTTTTATTTCCTTTGCTCTTGAGGGTCAGGTCCGCAAAGGGGCTTTGGACTGTTCCGTCAAGTTTTTCAACCATAACCGGCGAAAGGTTCATAATGCTTTCGGCTGTGATATTAACGGGTTGGCTGAAAGGAAAGCCTTTTGCGGGGGTGAATTTAAATGTTTCAATATCGTATTCGATGCTTTGCCCCATAAAGAGAAAACTGAGTTTTGTCGCTAAATCAAAGGCGATATCCTGCTGCTTATCCTTATACGCGAGACTTCCGTTAAAATCCACGGAAGAATTTTTATTTATGCCGAAATCTTCAATTTGGGCGTTGATGTTTCGGAGCTGAACTTCCTGTGCGTTGTCTTTGTAATAAACGTTGCTGTTTGTTATGGAAATTTCGGTAGGGACAAGATCGAAAATTTCTTCTATGGATTTTGCTTGTTTCGGATTTGCGGTATCGTTTTTTACCGTTTCCGTTTTTGTCTTGTTTCCGGTGTCGACATATTTGAGGGAGAGGCTGTCAACCTTGACGGAGTTGATTTGCACCGTGCCCGAAAAGAGCTTGAAAAGGGAAACGTTGATGTCGGCATTGTCGAATGTGACGGTGTATTCGGGAGAAGTTAAGGAAGATTTCCCCGCGCTGACGGTGAGAGAGGGAAAAATGCTCAGTTTGGGCAATTTTTCCATTTCGAGTTTTGCATTGAGATTTTTTTCTAAAACTTCACTGACTTTTTGGATGATGAAATCACTTTTTGTATTCACAAAAACAGTGAGACCCCCGAAAATGAGAATAAGGACGGCGGCAAGTCCGATTAATATTTTTTTCATACTTAAAACCTCATAGGCATATTATTTATGATACTTATCAATAACCTATTCTTTATGGCGTGTCAAAATAATTATGGGTTGTCATTATAATTATAGGTTATCATTGGATAATTTTAAAAAAACGGGAAAAATAAAAAATAATGAAAAGAAATATTTTTTTTGCTTGACTTCGTACTTTGCTTGATATAAAAGGAATGTTCCGCAGGGGTGTTAACTCAGTAGGTAGAGTACCTGCCTTTTAAGCAGAGAGTCGCAGGTTCGAATCCTGCACACCCCACCATAAAGCCGATTGTGAAATAACGGCATATGCTGTTGCGGCGGTTTTATTCCGTTTTATTTTTTGTGACTTCGGGGTGTTAACTCAGTAGGTAGAGTACCTGCCTTTTAAGCAGAGAGTCGCAGGTTCGAATCCTGCACACCCCACCATTTGACCCACCGTCCAGGTGGCTTTTTTTTATTTTTCATTTTTTTTAATTTGTCTTTCTTTTCTCTTCTTTGTATACTTCTTCTTTAGCGAGGAGAAAAGTATCTTGTTGATCCATTCCGTTGTCCTGACTGTTTACAATGCACCTTTCGATGTGGACCTTTGTCTGCGGTCGTTGGCAAGTTCGCTTGATTTTTTGCAGGTTGAACTTATTCTTGTCGATGATGCGTCAAAACAGGAAACCCAGAAAATATTGGACGATTTTATTGCGCAGTACCCGCAAGCCGTTCTTGTGCGCCATGCGGAAAACAAGGGATACCTCCATTCCGTGAACGATGGAATACGCCATGCCCATGGCGATATCGTAACCTTATTGAACAGCGATACGTTTATTCCCGCCGGTTTTAGCGACCGTATTTTGGCATGTTTCGCAAGTTCCGGGCAAATCGGTGTCGCAAGCCCCGTCCTGTCGCACGGAAATCCTTTTTCCGTGCCGATTGCGAAACGGATGAAACAGGAATTTAATAGCGGCACCTTGCCGGTTTTAATGGATGTTATTGATAAGAAAGCAAAAAACATCGTTCCGCGGTATCCGGATATCGTTTTTCCCGACGGGGCATGTTTTTCCATACGCCGCAGCTGTTTGGAAAAAGTCGGAAATTTTAGGGAAGAATACAGTCCGGGCTATTTTGAAGAGCTGGATTTTTGCATGCGCGCCCATAAAAACGGTTTTCGCTGTGTTTTTATCGAAAATCTTTATGTTTATCATAAATCTCATGCGTCTTTCGGAAAAAAGAGGACAAGTGAATACATGGCTCGGAATAAAAAACGTTTTTATGATGATTGGGGGCGGGAATATAAGCGGTTAAGCGCATTGTATCCTAAAAAACAGCATAAAAAACGTGTTTTTTGTTCTTTTTATTCTTTTGGTTATTATCTTTTTGTGGAAAGCCTTTTAAAGGTTTCGCGGATTATTCCGGTTTCTTCTGTCCGTAGAAAAATTCGTGCGTTATATCAATAAGAATGGTGAAAATATGAAAACAATTTTAGTAACCGGCGGGGCGGGTTTTATTGGTTCTTGCTATGTGCTTATGGCTGTCGCCATGGGTTATCGGGTCATTAATTTGGATAAATTGACCTATTCCGGAAACATGGACAACCTTGCAAGCCTTAAAGGGAATGACAGGCATGTCTTCGTGCGGGGCGACATCGGCAATTATGAGCTTGTGCAATATCTTTGCAAGGAATATGCGCCGCAGTATGTTGTGAATTTCGCAGCCGAAAGCCATGTGGACAGATCCATTCTCGACCCTGAAGCCTTTGTGCGGACCAATGTTTTGGGAACATGCGCTTTGCTGCGGGCGGTAAAGGAATGGCACGCATCTTTGGACAAGGAAAGCGCGGCATATAAAGATTTTCGTTTTTTGCATGTTTCGACGGACGAAGTTTTCGGCGCATTGAAACCCGCGGACCCGGCTTTTACGGAAAAAACGGCTTTTGCTCCCAACAGCCCGTATTCCGCGAGCAAGGCTTCCAGTGACCATTTTGTGCGCGCATATCATGAAACCTACGGGTTGCCCTGTTTGATTACAAACTGTTCAAATAATTACGGACCAAGGCAATTTCCGGAAAAGCTCATTCCTCTTGTGACGCTTAATGCTTTGAAAAGAGAAACACTTCCGGTTTACGGCAAGGGGGAAAATATCCGCGATTGGCTTCATGTGGAAGATCACTGCGAAGCGATACATTTGGTTTTGACAAAAGGTACGGTTGGGGAAACCTATTGTATCGGCGGAAACAGCGAAAAAAGCAATATCGAGGTTGTAAAAGTCATTTGCGCGGTATTGGATGAACTTCGCCCCCATGAAGACGGAAAATATGAAACATTGATTCAATTTGTTACAGACAGGCTGGGGCACGATTTCCGCTATGCCATCGACTGCTCGAAAATACGGAATGAACTGGGCTGGAAACCGAAGCACAATTTTCAGGAAGGATTGGCGGAAACTGTCAAATGGTATTTGGAAAACAGCGCATGGGTTGAAAACGTTCAAAGCGGAGAATACCGCCGTTGGCTGGAAAAAAATTACACCGGCAGATAAGAGGCTAGGAACATGAAAGAATGGATAGGCATCATTTTAGCAGGCGGTTCCGGAACAAGGCTGTATCCCATGACGAAAAGCGTAAGCAAACAGCTCATGCCGATTTACGACAAGCCTATGGTTTATTATCCGTTATCTGTGCTCATGCAGGTAAAAATCCGTGAAATAGTCATTATTTCAACGCCTGAACATTTGCCGCTTTATCAGGCTCTGCTTGGCGACGGTAAGGATTACGGCTGTATTTTCCATTATGTGGTCCAGGAAAAACCCGAAGGGCTTGCGCAGGCTTTTTTGCTCACGGAGCGGTATATCAAAGGGAAAAATACCTGCCTTATTTTGGGGGATAACGTTTTCTTCGGCACAGGACTTATTGCCAGAGCGGGCAATGCCAAGAAAAAAGACTGCGGGGCAACGGTTTTCGGATATCACGTGAACGACCCGGAACGGTATGGGGTTGTTGAATTCGATAAAAACCACAAAGTCATCAGCATTGAAGAAAAGCCTCAAAAACCGAAATCGAATTACGCCGTTACGGGTTTGTATTTTTATGATGAAGAAGTGCTTGACATTGCAAAATCCATTAAGCCTTCCGCCCGCGGTGAACTGGAAATCACGGATGTGAATAAACGGTATTTGGAAAAGCAAAAGTTGAATGTCGAGCTTCTCGGGCGCGGAATTGCGTGGCTTGATACGGGAACGCACGAATCATTGCTTGAGGCGAGTTCTTTCGTCCATGCAGTGGAAAAGCGCCAAGGCTTGAAAATCGCCTGTATTGAAGAAATCGCATGGAGAAACGGCTATATTACGGGTGAAGATGTTTTGCGTCTTGCCAAACCAATGGAAAAAAATGATTACGGGCAATATTTAATCCAACTGATAAAGGGCAGCGAATAGAGGTTGAGAATGGAATTTGAGCAAAGTCCTATCCAAGGCGTCATCCTTATAAAACCAAAAGTTTTTGGCGATAATCGGGGGCTTTTTGTCGAAACATGGCAAAAAGAACGTTATGAGGAAATCGGTATAACATATCCTTTTGTGCAGGATAATCATTCGCGTTCCGTATACGGGGTGTTGCGGGGGCTGCATTATCAGAGGGAACATGCGCAGGGCAAACTGGTTTCCGTTTCCTTAGGTTCCGTGTATGATGTGGCTGTCGATATCCGCCCGGACTCGCCTACTTTCGGCAAGTGGTACGGAGTGGAGCTTTCTGCGGAAAATCAATGGCAGCTTTGGATTGAACCGGGGCTCGCCCATGGCTTCGCCGTGACAAGCGAAACAGCCCATTTCCATTATAAATGCACGGATTATTATTTTCCGCAATATGAGGCGGGCATTCATTTCGCCGACCCTGATCTGGCTATCGACTGGAAGATATCATCTCCTGTTTTGTCTGAAAAGGATAAGGCTGCCCCTTCTTTTAAACAGTTTTGCCAGGCATTGGGCTTGTAAAATGCATGCTTCCGTTTTATCCTGCCGGACTGTTGACGGGCTGACGCAAAAAGTTTTGGCGGGAAATTGCTTATCGAAGCGGGAAATACTTTCCCTCGCCCGTGCGGATTGCGGGTATTTGGCGAAACAGGCGAATACGGTCCGCCGTTTTTTCTGTGGTGACAGGATTGATATTTGCTGCATTGTCAATGCGAAAAGCGGGCGCTGTTCAGAGGACTGCAAGTTTTGCGCGCAGTCTTCTTTTTATCAGACCGGCGCTGAAGAATATGCGTTGCTGCCGGAAGATGTTCTTGTTGAAAATGCTAAAAAAGCGGAGCAAGCGAAAATCGGAAGATATTCCCTTGTCTGTTCCGGAAGAAGTCCCAACGGGGCGGATTTGCAGAAGCTTGCCTCTTGTTTGAAGCGGATAAAAGAAACGGCGAAGGTTTCTTGCTGCGCTTCCCTCGGCTTGCTGGATAAGGATGCCTATTTGCTGCTGAAACAGCATGGGCTTGAGCGGGTGCATAATAACTTGGAAAGTTCGGAAACGTTTTTCGCCAAGGTCTGCACGACGCATGGTTTTGCCGATAAGCTAAGGACGATACGCCTTGCCAGGGAATGCGGTTTGGAAGTGTGCAGCGGCGGCATTTGGGGGCTCGGAGAAAGCTTGGAGGACAGAATCGACATGGCTTTTTCCCTGTCGGAATTGGGAATTTCTTCTGTTCCTGTCAATATTTTATTTCCTGTCCGAGGAACGCCCTTTGAGCGGAACGAGCCGTTAAGCTATGATGAGATTGTTCTTTCCCTCGCCCTGTACCGTTTTATTCTGCCCAAAGCGTATTTGCGGCTTGCAGGCGGCAGGAAACTGCTGCCGGATAAGGGCAGGCGTTGTTTCGAAAGCGGTGCGAACGCCCTTATTACCGGCGATATGCTGACCACGCAGGGCATTGGCGCGGAAGAAGACAAAACCATGCTTAAATCGCTCGGCTTTTTGGTGGAGTAAGAAATGGCAAAAAAAATGCGCGCCGATCAGCTTGTTTTTGAGCAGGGTTTGGCGGAAAGCAGGGAGCAAGCAAAACGCCTCATCATGGCGGGACAGGTTGTCATCGATCCGCAGAGGGAATTGCCGGAAGGAGTGAAGCCGGAGCCGGTTTTGAAGGCGGGGCAAAATTATCCTGCCGATACGGTTTTCATGCTTTTGGGCAGAGAGCGCTTTGTCAGCCGCGGAGGCTATAAGCTTTTGACGGCGATAGAATATTTCCGGCTTGATGTGACGGACTGCATTTGTCTTGACGCGGGCGCGTCCACCGGGGGGTTTACGGATTGTTTGCTGCAGCACGGGGCGAAAAAGGTTTATGCCGTGGATGTGGGGCATGCACAGCTTCATGAAAAAATGCAAAGACATCCGCAGGTTGTCAATATGGAAGGCGTGAACCTCCGCTATGCCGATGAGGATTTGCTGCCTGAAAAAGTGGATGTCATGGTTTCCGACGTTTCCTTTATTTCGCTGACATTGATTATTCCGCCTTGTTTAAAAAGCGTGAAAGAGAACGGGCTTGTCGTTTGCCTTATCAAACCTCAATTCGAGGTCGGGGCTCATCAGACGGATAAAGGGGTTGTGCGCGACGAGGCGGTCCGGCAGGAGGCTGTCAGTAAGGTTCTGACCTTTTGCGAAAATTTGGGGCTGGAATGTTTGGGCGTTACGCCCGCCATGATCAAAGGTCCCAAGGGCAACCAGGAATATGTGGCTTGCTGGCGGAAGAAGGTTCAAAACTGAACGCTTGAAAGATATTGATTGCTTATGCAGAACATAACAGACATTCCGAAAAACATATTGATAATCCAGCAAAGGCAGCTTGGCGACGTGGTTGTGACAAGTCCGGTTTTTGAAGCTGTGAAAAAAGCTTTCCCCCATGCGAAACTGACCTTGCTTACGGAAAAAAAATGCGTTCCTCTTGTTGAAAAAGACATATATCTTGATGAAATCATTCCGTTTCCAAAAAATGAAAATATTTTTTCGCAAATAAAATTTTATTGGAATTTGCACAGGAAAAATTTCGATGTCGTGGCGGATATGCAGCAGCTGCCGCGCTGCCAAATGGCTGTTTTGTGCTCAGGGGCGAAATACCGCTTATCGTTCGCTCCCCGTCATGCGTATAAGAAAATGCTGTATACGCATTGCGTTGTTCCGGAAAACACGGAGCATGATTATACTTCCTATTCGAAAATCCGTATCCTTTCGCCTTTAGGCATTGAACCGACAGAGCAAAAACCCCGGCTTTACCTGACGGAAGAGGAAAGAAAAAAAGCGCGGGAAATTTTAGCTTCCTTGCATATTGAAGAAAACACTCCGTTTATCACGCTTGACGCAACCCATAAGCATCCCAAGCGGCGCTGGAAATATTACGGGGAATTGGTGCGTAGAATTTTAGCCGATTATCCGCAATTTGTTTTTTTTGTTATCCGCGCCCCCAATGAAGATGAGCAAGTCAGGCATTTACTGGACATCGACCCCGAGCGCGTGCGTATGCCGGCAAATCCGTTGTCTTTACGGGAAACAATGGCTTGCATGTCTTTCGCTTCTTTTCATATCGGCAATACTTCGGCGCCGGAGCACATGGCATTGGCTCTCAATATTCCCGCTTTGGTCATTTTGTCCGAAACAGCTTCTTTTTGGCATTTCGCCCCGAAAAATCCTCTGAAAGGCACGGCAAAACAGATGGAAGTCCGTTTATCCGAAGAAGAATACCAATGGTATTTGAAAAATTTGCGGGAATTTCAGAAAGGGAACAAGCCTGATTTTGTGCCGGAAGAATATCCGCTTATCAACTGCATTTCCGTTGAAAAGGCTATGGAAAAATTTAAGTTCTTGCTAAGCGGTCCATTTTATGAATGAATTTTAATAATTCTTTTTGTTGACCTGTAAAAAAAAGCGACGTATATTAAAAACCTTGTGAAAACAAAAATAATTCCTATGCTTTGGCGAGGTAAATTATGGCGAATATGACAGTTTTTGGCGCTCAATGGGGTGATGAAGGAAAAGGAAAAATCGTTGACCTTCTAGGTTCTGAAGTTGCCTGCGTTGTTCGGTATCAAGGCGGAAACAATGCGGGGCATACCGTTATCGTGAATGGTGAAAAGCATGTTTTGCACGTTATTCCTTCCGGTATTTTACACGACGGAACATTTTGCATTATCGGCAACGGCGTTGTGCTCGATCCTTTTGTTTTTCTTGAAGAACTTGCCAGCCTTAAAGCCAAACATATCGATACTTCTCCAAAACGTCTTTTCGTAAGCCCCAAAACTCAGCTTATCATGCCGTACCATAAAGCGCTTGACGCCGCGCGGGAATCCATGAAAAGCGCCGACGGCAAAATCGGTACGACAGGACGGGGCATCGGACCTTGTTATGAAGACAAGATGGCGCGTATCGGAGTGCGTGCGGGTGATTTGAAAGACAAGGAGCTGGTCCGCCGCAAAATTGAAACGGCGCTTATTGAAAAAAACGCCCTTTTTAAAAATTTATATCATATTGAAGAAATGGATACGGACAAGGTTTATCAGGAAGTTATGGCGATAGCTGAAGAACTTGTTCCTTATATCCAGGATACGACAGCCATTTTCTATGAATTGCAGAAGCAGGGTAAATCCTGTTTGTTCGAGGGTGCACAAGGCGTCATGCTCGATATAGACCATGGCACCTATCCTTTCGTAACCTCTTCCAATACTATTTGCAGTAATGCTAGCGTGGGCGCAGGCGTTCCCGCCGAATATATAAAAGAACATATCGCCATTGTGAAAGCGTACACCACGCGTGTCGGCACAGGACCGTTCCCGACGGAACTTTTTGATGAAACAGGCAGGTATTTGCAGCAAAAAGGCGGGGAATTCGGGGCGACGACAGGCAGAACCCGCCGCTGCGGCTGGTTTGATGCCTGCGTGCTTCGCGAATGTTACAGAATTTGCAAGCCGACAACTTTCGCTTTGACCAAATTGGATGTTCTTGGCGGGCTTGATGAAATTAAAATTTGTGTCGGCTATGTGCTCAACGGTGAAAAATTGGAAACGCCGCCAAGTTCCGCGTTCGAGTATGCCAACGTCGAACCCGTTTATGAAAGCATGGCGGGTTGGAAAGAGGATATTTCCTCTTGCCTGACGTTTGAGGACTTACCTGAAAATGCAAAAAAATATGTGGCGCGTTTAGAGGAACTTATCGGGGTGAAAGCGGGCTTTGTTTCCGTCGGTCCCGACAGAAATCAAACCATCCGCCGCTAGAAAAATAAAAAATCCGTCAATTATGCCGGATTTTTTTTGATACGATATGGCAGAAAAAAAGAACAGTGCTGATGAGCAAATGCCCGATAAGGATGAGGCGATTAAAATTTTTGAGCCTGCCTTATCGCCTTTGTTTGATACATTCAGAGAAAAAATCAACCGCTTACGGCAAAACCCTCCGCAGCTGTTGCATATTGAAGGGGGCAGCGCGGAACTCCGCACGGCTTTTGCGTATCATTATGCGGGGCTCTTTTTTTGTGAAAATCCGAAACGTCTTGAAAATAAAGGTGATTTTCTCGCAGACCCTTGCTTGTGCTGTTCGGAGTGCTATAAAGTCGCCGCCCGCATGCATCCTGATTTTATTGTTTTTGACAGCCGCGAAGGCAATATTGATGTGGACTCCATGCGGGATTTGAAGAAAATTTCCACGGAAGCTCCGCGGTACGCCCGAAAGCGTCTTGTCCTGCTGCTTGAAACACAAAAACTGAGTGCGGTTTCAGGCAATGCCATATTGAAATTGCTGGAAGAGCCAAGTCCGCACAATCATTATGTTTTCACCATGTCGCAGCGGGAAATGGTTTTGCCGACTTTGCTCTCGCGCGGTTTCGTCATGACCTTGCCATGGAAAGATTCTGTTCAGGAATTGACAGAAACAGAGCGGGAATGGGAAGAAATTCTTATTAAATTTTTTCAAAACGGCACAGGACTTTTGGATAGGACATCGGCGAAAGGCGCTGTCGACAGCGAGCTTGCAAAAACGATATGCGGCATTTTGCAGAAAAATTTCGCCCATGCCATGGCAGGCAGAAAAAATTATCTGCTCGCCTCGCTGTTTTGTTCCCTGTCTTTCAGCAAACTTTTCGAAGCGAACGAGCGCGTGGCTTTGTGCTATGAAATGCTCAATCTTATGGTCAATCCTACCTATTGCATAGAGGCGTTGCTGACGGAACTTTATGTGTTTATGAAAACCGCGGGTTAATATGAGTGATTTTGACAAAATTATTGTTATTGATGTGAACGAGTGCGTGCAGTGCGAGGGCTGTATTGCGGAATGCCCGCATGATGCGCTGGATATCGGGGCGGGAGGCTATCCTTTCTGCATTGAAAGTCTTTGCACCCGCTGCGGGGCTTGCATAGAAATATGCCCTGTTTTGGCTATCAGCTTTGATGATGAAGATTAGCAAGGCTATGACGGGATAAAAACGCTTTTTGTTCAAGCTTTGGCAAGAACAAGAATATGGATATGCCCGATTCCGGATTTTTTCAGCTCCTTGCAGGCTTCTTCCAGTGTGCTGTTTGTTGTTGCGATATCGTCAAACAAAAAGACTTCTTTGAGCGCATGCTTGGAAACGGAGAAAGAATTTTTAATATTTTTCTGCCTTTCTTTTTTGTTCAGGGAATGCTGCGGAACGGTATGGAATTTCTTTTGTAAGAGATTTGTATGGATATGAACGGTTTTGTCCGTGTGTTTCTCAATACGGCGGGCAAAAAACTTCAATATTTCAAGACACTGGTTATAGCCCCTTTGCATAAGCCGTTTATTGTGCAGAGGCATGGGAACGATATTGATTTTCCGTATGTCCTGATTGCGGTTCAGGAAATGAAGCGCCAAAAGTTCCCCCAAGAATTTCATGCACGCCCTGTTTTGGCTGAATTTGGCGCTGAGGATAAATTCGCGCAATATTCCTTCGTATTTATTGAAAAAAGAAAAATCATCCCAAAGGGCGGGCTTTTCCCGGCAATGCCCGCAGCGGGAAACGCTTTGACCGGGGTCGGGAAGAATTTCCCCGCAGTGCCGGCAAAAGCCTATTCGCAGTTCTTTCAGTTTATTTGCGCATTCCGGGCATAGATTGTTTGCAATGTGATTTTCGAGAGGGTCGGCGGATTTTTTCGGAAAAAAGGGATGCAAACAATACAGACAGCGTTTTTCCCGGAAAATATTCCAGTCAATTTTCATAAAATAACGGGATGTTAACATATGAAATCAAGGACTTGTTTTTGTTTATGGAAATTGCCGGCTAAATCGTCATGCTTGTCAAGTCCGTAAAGGCAGAGGCTTTTTTCAAGTTTTGCCCCGATACTGTTCAGGGCGTAGCGTATGCTGAGTTTCGCGCCTTCAAAAAGTTTGTCGCCTTTTTCCCTCGCGCCCAAAAGAATGAGGTCCACGCATACGTTTCGGGCGGGTTTTTGGTCCTGCGCAAGGGCGAACCACGCTTGGGACCTGTCCAAAAACGCCTTGAATGTGGCAGGCACATGGTAAAAATAAATCGGAGCGATAAAAATCGCTTTTTCCGCTTGGAAAAGCTCCTGATAGAATTTATCGACCGTATCGTGTTCCTGAAGGCTGAATTTGCACAATCCCTTTTTGTTGTCGCAAAATCCGCAGGCAATGCACGTTTGCAAAAATTCTCTGCAAGGAAAGAAAATTCGGCTGTCCTGCACCGCATTTCGGATAAGCGAAGCGCAAAAGGCGGAATTGCCGTTCATTCTCGGACTGCAGGAAAAAATGACTGTACTCATGGCGGGTTTGATTTTCAGCAGGATATGGTTCAGATACGCACAAAAGCGTTTTTTATCCTTTCATCGCCGATAGTGGTTTCCGGACCGTGCCCGCAATAAACGACGGTGTTTTCAGGCAAGGTGTAGAGTTTTTCCCGTATGCTTTTCGCAAGCTGTTCAAAATCGCCCATGGGCAGGTCGGAGCGCCCGATACTGCGGTAAAAAAGCACGTCGCCGGTAAAAACGATATTCTCGTCTTTAATATAATATGCCAAAGAGCCGGGGCTGTGTCCCGGAACATGGCGGACATCAACTTCAATGGAGCCGAATTTATGGATACCTTCGGCAAGGGGCACGGGGTGAAATTCATCAACCTTCGGTAAACCGTAACGGACGGCGGAGGAAATCAAAACATCGCTTATTTCAATATCTTCTTTTCCCGCCATGATGGGCGTATCCATGAAACTTTCCAGTTCCGCACAGCCGTAAACATGGTCGAAGTGCAGGTGCGTAAGCAGAATGCCTTGTATTTTCAGTTTTTTGTTTTTTACTTCCGTAAGAATATCGACCATATGTCCGCTGGGGTCGATGATAAGGGCGTCTGTTCCGTTTTGATAGAGGTGGCAGTTGGTTTCCAACGGTCCCAATGAAAAGGTTAAAACAGGCATAAAATTCTCCTTGGCAGCTTTTGCGCTGAAAGCTTGAAAGAAAAATTTAACAAAATTTTTTTCTTCTGTATAGGGTTTAAATATATAAAATTTTTAGGCGGAGCGGAAGATTTGCGAATTTTGCTCGGTTGACATTTAAAAGAAAGCTGTGTAAAAAATACCTTAGAAACGTGCTGGCGGAAAGCAAAAATGTTTTTTGTTTGGCGTATTCGGAGGCTTTATGGATTTGACAAATGGCAGCCCTATGGAACAAGTTTGTTTAAAGCTTGATAACGGCGGTGAAATGAATTTTAAAGGTCGTCTTTTTTCTGAGTCATCTTGGTATGATGAAGACGAAGCCTCTCTCACCACGCAAAAATTATACGTGACCGATAGCCATGAACAGGTTTATTCCGTTGTTTCCGGTGACGGAAAAACAAAGGAGCGCCGTGCGTACCGTATCAATATGCATGGTGATTCCTGCACCGTGAACAACGGAAGTACGGAAATGACCTTGCCTTTCGATATGCTTATGCTTGCAGTGCGTTCATTGTGCCGTTTGGAAGATGACGCGACGCCAAGTCTTGAAACTGTTGAAGAGACGCTGCGCGCCGCCAACTGCTAACTGAGCCGATTATTTTTTTGAAAGAAATTCACCTTATTTTATATGGCTCGCAAGAGCCATTTTTTTTTAAATTGAAAAATATGATTTGAGGAAAGTATGCATAAAGATTTTGCTTTATTGCGCGAAGAGCGTTTAACGGAACTTGGCGGAACTGCCAGACTTTGGCAGCATAAGAAGACCAAGGCCGAAGTTTTGAGCGTCGTCAATGCCGATGAAAACAAAAGTTTCGGGGTGGCTTTCAGAACTCCCCCGAAAAATTCGACGGGCGTCGCCCATATTTTGGAACATTCCGTGCTTTGCGGTTCTAAGAAATATCCTGTAAAGGAACCTTTCGTGGAGCTTTTGAAAAGCTCTTTGCAGACTTTTTTAAATGCCCTCACTTTTCCGGATAAGACGTGTTATCCGGTGGCGAGCACCAATTTGCAGGATTTTTATAATTTGATTGATGTGTATTTGGACGCTGTTTTTTATCCCCGCATTGATGAAAACGTGCTTTTGCAGGAGGGCTGGCATATCCATGCCGAGGATACGGATACCGCGAAATGGAATTTCAAAGGCGTTGTCTACAATGAAATGAAAGGGGTTTATTCTTCCCCTGATTCCGTGCTTGCGGAAGAAAGCCAGCATTCTGTTTTTCCGGATACCCTTTACAGTTTGGATTCCGGCGGCAATCCTCCTGAAATTTTAAATTTGACCTATGCGGAGTTTAAAGATTTCCATACACGCTATTATCATCCGAGCAACGCCCGTTTTTTCTTTTGGGGTGATGACCCGGAAGAAGCTCGTCTTGAAAAGCTTGCGAAACTTTTGAATGATTTCGATTACTTGGATATCAATTCAGCTGTTCCTTTGCAAAAACGCCTTGACTGCGAGCGGAAGATTGAAACATTTTATGCCGCGGAAGAGGACGACGGAAATCCGCGCAGCGCCCATGTCACGGTAAACTGGCTTTTATGCGAGGGCAAGGACGCGGAAGAAATAATGGTGCTTGAAATGCTTGAGCATATTTTGACGGCGCTTGCCGGTTCTCCGCTTCGCAAAGCCCTGATGGATTCCGGACTTGGGGAAGATGTGACAGGCTGCGGCATGGAAACGGATTTGCGCCAAGCCTATTATTCCATCGGGCTCCGTTCTGTTTTGCCCGCGGACGGAGATAAAATCGAAATTCTGATTTTGGAAACCTTGGCGGATTTAGCCGAGCGGGGCATAAGCCAAAAAGCCATTGACAGCGCCGTTTCGGCAACAGAATTTATTTTGCGTGAAAACAATACGGGCAATTTCCCCCGCGGGCTTTCCGCCATGTTTCAAAGCCTCGGCACTTGGCTTTACGGCGAAGACCCGTTTTTGCCTCTTGCATGGGAAAAGCCCCTTGCAAGCATAAAAAGCCGTTTGGCAAAAGGTGAAAAGGTTTTTGAAAACGCCATTAAAAAATGGTTTTTGGATAATCCCCACCGTTCTTTGGTTGTGCTTTTGCCCAATTCTTCCCTTGCAAAAGAACGGGAAGAAAAAGAGCGGGCACGCTTGGACAACATTGTCCGTTCATTAAATGATAAGGAAAAACAAGAGGTTGTAGCTCTTTCTTCTGCCTTGGTTCTTGCCCAGGCAAAGGAAGACAGCAAAGAAGCCCTTGCGACCATTCCGACCTTGGGTTTAAACGATATTCCCTTGCAGGGCAAAGAAAATCCTTTGGCTGTGAAGCAAAGCGGCGGTATTACCGTGCTGCGCCATGAAATTGATACCACCGGCATTTTATATGTGAAAATTTTATTTCCCCTCGACCATGTCCGTCAAGAAGATTTGCCGCTGCTTTCTCTTTATTGCCGGGCGCTTACGGAAATGGGCACGAAAAATTACGATTTTGTGGACTTGGGGCTTGAAATATCCGCCCGGACTGGCGGTCTTGATACGGGCGTTTCCGTACACAGCAGGGTTGATGAAGATGAACCGTTCATGCATCTGCGGATTTCCGCAAAGGTTGTCGAAGAAAAAATCGATACTCTTTATGCGCTGCTGGAAGAGATTTTGCTTCAAACCGATTTTTCCAATAAGGAACGGTTCGTGCAAATGGTCTGGGAGGACAAGGCGCGTTTTGAGCAGTCCATTGTTCCTGCCGGGCACAGCCTTTTGGCGTCCTATATCAATGGCATGTTTTCAACGCTCGGGTATTTGAACGAAGAAATGAACGGTTTGCCTTATTGGGATTTTATCCGCCAATTGGCAGACACGGTGCAGGATGATTTTGCAGACATCGAGGCGCGCCTGAACGCTTTGCATGCAAGCATTCTGAGCAAAGTTAAAACGGTGCTCAGCCTTACCGGTACGGAACAGCTTATCACAAAAGGAGAAAGGCTTGCCGCTCTATTGGAAGGCTTCTCCGATGTTTCCCGTCCCGTTCCTGACCGCAGTTACGCTTTCAAAAAACAAGCGGCGGGACTTCTTTTGCCTGCGCAAGTCAATTATGTGGGACTTGGGGCGGATTTGAAAAAAAACGGTTATATTTTTCATGGTTCGTCCCATGTGATCACCCGCTTTTTACGGATGGGGTACCTGTGGGACAGGGTACGTGTGCAGGGCGGCGCCTACGGCGCTTTTGTACGGTATACGCGGAATGCGGGAACGCTGGCTTTTGTTTCCTACCGCGACCCCAATGTGGAAAGAACCCTTGCCGTATATAAAGATACCGCCAATTACCTGGGCAATCTGACCTTGAGCCGAGAAGAGCTGACAAAAGCCATTGTCGGGGCGATCGGCGACATTGATACGTATTTGCTGCCTTCGGCAAAAGGGAACGCGGCGCTTTGGGAATATATGACAGGGTATACGAAAGCGATGCGCGAGCAAGTGCGGGCGGAAGTTTTAGGTACGACGCCCGCTGATTTCCATAATTTTGCGCCGTATTTGCAAAAGGCTCTCGACGGGGGCGTTGAAACGGCTTTGGGCGGCGGACAAGTGCAGGAATATGCCGCAAAAGCAAATTGGAACATCATTAAATTATTATAAGATAGTTACAAAGGGGCAGACAAACGCTCCTTTTTCATTCGGTGGGCTTATATGCGAAAACTTTGTGAAGAGCGGGAAAATACTCCCCATGTCGTACAGGGCAATATCGCTTTTGCCAGCGGCTGCGTGCGCGCGGGCATTGACGCCGTAGAGGGGTATCCCGGAACACCAAGCACGGAAGTGATAGATAAGGGCTTGGCAAAGGTTCAGGATAAAATACGGGTCGGCTGGGCTGTGAACGAAGCTGTGGCGGCGGGCATGGGCGTAGGCGCGAGCCTTGCGGGCAAAGACGCGGTTGTGACCATGAAAATACCGGGCGTATTTCAAGCGGGCGATGTGTTTACTTCCGCTTCAACGTACAGCGTCGGGCGCGGGGGCTTGGTTTTTTATGTCGCGAGCGATTTTGTGCCCAATTCGACGCAGCATCTTGTTGACCCGCGATATTTGTATAAAAGCTGTTTTCTTCCTGTTTTTGAGCCGCGCAACCACCAGGAAATGCATGAAGCCGCTAAAATTGCCGTGGAAATTTCCCGTACGTTTAAAACGGCGGCGGTTGTGCATGCGAGCGGTTTGCTTTGCCACAGCGAGGGGCTGATACGCCTTATTCCTCAGGAAAAGCGGGAAGAAGCGCCAGTGGATGATTTCAGGGCGATGAATTCTTTGCCGAACAATGCCCGTAAGTCTTATGACCGGATTATGGACGAGCGCATGCCGCAGCTTGCCGATTTTGTGGAAAACAGCCCGCTGAACAAGGAATATGCGGGAACGGGCAAAAAGGGCGTTATCACGTATGGGTCCGGTTCTTTGTATATGGAAGAATACCGTGCTGTCGTGGATAGCGGGATTGATGTGCTTTCTTTGGCTTTTACCAATCCTTTGCCCATGGAGAAGATCAAAGCCTTTGTTTCCCGTATTCATGCCCGAGGCGGGAACGTGTACGTGCTTGAGGACGGATACAGGTTTGTGGAGGAACATTGCCGGATGGCGGGGCTTAACGTTATCGGCAAGCCTTTGTATAATAAAAATACTGAATGGAATTTCGCAGGCATTACAGAATTTTTAGGCGGCACGGTCGAAAACATTCAGCCTGATTTAATGCCTATGCCCCGTCCGCCCATGATTTGTGCGGGCTGTCCTTACCGTTTGACAGGTCTTCTGCTCAGCCGCATGCGCAGGCAGGGCAAGATAGAAGCGATCTTCGGCGATATTGGCTGCAACACCCTGCTTTATTTCATGGGGGCTTCTGATACGTGTCTTGCCATGGGGGCAAGCGAAAGCATGCGCGCTGGTTTTGTGAATGTCAAACCTGATTCGCAGGGAAAGGTCGTCAGTATTTTGGGTGACGGCACAGAGTGCCATTCAGGACTTGACGCCACAAGGAACAGCTTGTTCCGTCACATCGGCGGTTTGAAAATCATTCTTGACAATGAATGGATAGGCATGACTGGAGGACAGCCAAGCCCGACCTCCCCGGTCAATTTAGGGGGGCAGGCTTCGCCCTTTAAGCTTGAGCAGGCTTTGGAGGCGGAGGGAGCGGAAGTCATCGGCGCAAGCGCTTACGATTATAAAGAATTGCAGGCAAAATTGAAAGAAGCGCTGGAAAAGGCGGAACAGGGCGACAGGCTTGTTGTTTTGGTTGTGAAAGGCACGTGCATACGCAAAGTGCCGGCAAGCGAAAAAAAGGCGCGTCCGGAGCTTGACCCTGCGAAATGCGTTTCTTGCGGGTCTTGTTTGATTTGTCCCGGAATTGCTTTTGACAGCAAGAAAAAACCTGATTGGAACAATCTGTGCACTTCCTGCGCAGGCGGCCGTGCCGCTTGTATGGAAATGTGCCCGCGCGGGGCGATAAGCCAAGCTGACAAAGAAATTTGCGTACAGCGCCGCGAGCAGAATGAAGGGCTTTTTACTGCTCCCGATGAAATTTTTTGCAGTGAAGTGCGAAGGGAAAAGCTTCCTGAACGCTTAAGTCTTGCTATCCGAGGCGTTGGCGGACAGGGTAATTTATTTTTCGGCAAAGTGCTTGCACAGCTTGCTTTTTTAGCCGGTTACGACAAGGAAAACATTGTCAAAGGCGAAACCCACGGCATGGCGCAAATGGGCGGACCGGTAATCAGCACGTTTGCCTGCGGGCATGCTTATAGTCCGGAGCTTGCCCCTTGTTCTGCCGATTGCTTGATTGTTATGGAAAAAAGTGAAGTTTTGCGTCCCGGTTTTCTTTCCATGCTGAAAAAAGGCGGCACGATACTGCTGGCGGAAACGAAAGTCTTGCCTCAGGGACAGACGATGGATAAATACCCGAGCGACGGCGCTATTGCCGAAGTTTTAAAAGATTTTCAGGTCAGTTCCGTCGATGTGCTGGCAAAGGCGCTCAGTCTTGGGGATAAGCAAGGCAAATGCGCAAATATCGTCATGCTTGGCATTTTAAGTAAAACCGCACCTTTTTGTGAAATTCCGGAAAGTCTGTGGCTGAAAGCTTTGCAGGGATTAAGTCCGAAAGCGGAACTTTGGGAAAGAAACTATAAAGCCTTTATGCTCGGCAGAGAATAGTTCTTGCATACGGAAAGGACAAATATGCAGGCGATACGCTTGGCTGCGCAGGAAGATCGTGCCGAAATCGAGGCTATTGCCGAGGACGCTTACAGCCTCTATCTTGAGCGTATGGATAAAAAGCCTTTTCCCATGCTTGATGATTATGAAGCCCATATTTCCGGAAAGCATGTTCATGTACTTGAAGAGCAGGGGCGGATTGTGGCTTATGTTGTGCTTATTCAGGAGGATGACGAAACGCTGCTGCTTGATAATATCGGTGTTCGCTCTTGTTTTCAAAAGAAAGGATACGGTAAAAAACTCATGCTGTTTGCCGAGCGGTGGGCAAAAGAGCGGGGCTATGGCAGAATAATCCTCTATACCAATGCCATTATGCATGAAAACCTTGCTTGGTATCCCGCTCTTGGTTATACGCAAACGTATAGGGTTCAGGAAAAGGGCTATGACAGGGTTTATTTTGAAAAGAACGTATAATGTTTTAATGCGGCGATAGAGTAGGGTTATATTGAATTAAAAGTAAAAAAATGTGAAATTATACCAAAAATGCATTCCGATACAGACATAAGGATTTTTATATTTATCCCATAACATGCCGAAAATCATCGCGGGAAAGAAAACAAGCGCCGCCATGGCGGCAGGTTGCTGAAAGAGGTGGAAGAGAGCAAAAAATACGCTGGTCACAATGCAGGACACTGAAACGGAATATAATTTTTTGTTGTGCAGTAACGTATTCAGTTGCTCTTGAATAAGAACCCGCCATGTCAATTCTTCCATGAAGGCAATCCAAATGAGTTTCGATACGCTTGTCTTGTTTAGAGGATGAAAGAAATATCCTATCCCTCCCAAAAGAAAAGCGAGGAGTATCGGAAACGATACATAGCTTTTCAGGTGTTTCGGAGGAATAAAAAAAGAATATGTTTCCAAAAACAATTCTATGAAAGTATTCCTCCAAATTTTTACTATTTCCATATTCCTCCGAGACATCTTCCCGCATCCTTATAAATTTCCAGGCGTTCACAGCTTCCCAGAGAGCAGGCTTTTTGCAGGTCTTCACAGCCTTCTTTGGTTTTTCTCAGCAAAAACCGAATGTCGCCGCGATTGACATAGGCTTCCGCAAGTTCGGGCAAAAAGCTGATAGCACGGCTGTATTCCTTGTCCGCGTCGGCGTATTTGTTTTTGTCTTTCAATATGTTGCCTTTGTTGTAATAAAAATATCCGTCAACAGGATACAGGGCTATTGCCTTATCAATGCTTGCCAATGCTTCGTCAAAGCGGTTGTTTTTTTGCTGGGCGACGGCAAGAGCGTTCCAGGCATATGCATCGTCCGGCATTTGTGCCGTGTATTCCTGCAGTAATTTGATACTGTCGGCATACATGCCCATTTCATAAAATGCGATGGCTTCATTATATTTTATAATCGGCTCATCGGGATAATTCTGTGCGAAATCGAAAAGAATTTTCAATGCTTTTTCAGGCTGTTTTTCGTGGATCAATATTGTCGCATCGCCGATAACGGCTTCCATCAGCCGCGGGTCAAGCTCCAATGCCAGTTTGAATTTTTCTTTTGCCTCGGCAATTTGATTGTTCTCATAATATGCGATGCCTAAATTTGCCTGCAATGCTGCGGAATTGGGAACAAGGCTGACTGCTTCCCTGAAAACTTTGACGGCGTTTTCCGGTTGTTTGCATTGCAGATAACTCATGCCGAGCCCGTTTAGGATAATAGGATTTTTTTGCAGATTGTCAGCTTCTGAAAAAATTTGGATGCTTTTTGAACATTCGTTGTTGTCATAGGCATGGAATGCCTTTGAGATGTCGAGCGGCGCCAGTCGTTCCGCATTGTTTGACTGCGCTGCGCAGCCGCATAACAATATGAGAAAAAAGAAAGAACAAAGTAAAATCCGTTTCATAAATACTCCTTATGGATTTTGTCGAAATCCATATCGTTATCAAAGGTGAGGGGTTCCCCTATTGTTGGCAGGTAGATGATTTTATAGTTGTTTTTGTTTTTCACTTTAATCAGGCATTCTTCCGACAATCCGATTTTGCTGACAGCAAGATTAAAAAAAACGTTCGTCAGCGCCTTATTATTGATTTCCGTTATTTCGGAACCATGGGAAAGCGTAAATTCTTTATATGTTTTCCCATGGTTGGCAATAAGGATTTTTTGGGGATAAAAAACCAAATCAAGCTGCTCGCCATTAAAAATGGCTAAGCTTTTAGCCTCGGTTTTAGCATCGATTATTTCATTGACGGTATCCAAAATATTTTTGTCGAACGGCCATAAAAAATTAATGGATACGCTCATAAGAATGCTTATTAAAACCAAACTTATCGTCAGCTCCAGGAGCGTAAACGCATTGTCGGAGGAGTGATTGCCGTGCGTTTTCATCATTCTTTCGCAGTATCTTTTCCGTAAATGTCCTGGTCTTCGTTTTCTCCCCCTTCCTGTCCGTCGGCACCGAAGCTCATGATTTCAAAAGGGGTTCTTTCCCCGGGAACGATATAAACATAAGGATTTCCCCATGGGTCGTCCGGAAGCTTGCTGATATAGCCGTTCGCTGGATAATTTTTAGGTGTTTTTCCCATGGTCGGTTTTGTCACAAGGGCTTCCAAGCCTTGTTCCGTTGAAGGATAAAATCCGTTATCCAAATAGAATTTTTTCACTGCTGTCGATAAATTTTCAATTTGCATTTGTGCCTGCACAACTCTTGCCTTGTGGGGCTCATCCATGAACTGCGGGGTGATGATGGCGCCTAAAATGCTGAGAATTACCAAAACAATCATTAATTCAAGCAAAGTGAATCCATCATTTTTTTTAGAGTGCAACATCGCATTATCTCCTTATTGAATGTTTTTATATTTCCATTTTATATAGTTATCATAAATCGTGCAGATTGATACCATGCTTATGTTATTATTGCCGGCTCCGACCCGGATGTGAAAACGGAAAACCCTGCTTGAGTGGGATACGATGCTTTGGGAGGGAACATTCTGTGCAAAGCTTTCAAAAATTTCCCTGTACCAGGCGGCTTCATTTAAATTTTCTTTTGAAGTTCTTTTTAAAAGTATTTGCTGTAAAAAATCGCCGGCTTGATTTTGTCCGTCATAAAGGCTTCGGACGACAACCGGCTCTAAAAAAACGATATTCATGGGACCGCTGCTCCAAACGCTGACGATGTCGATTAGTCCCTTGCCGTTGTCTGTTCCGTTTATGATATTATGTATCAATGTTTGATCGATAGTTTGCGGCCATGCTATCAAATTCAATTCTTGGGGATTTTCAAACGGTCTTTCGGGCGGAAAACACCGGACGGGAAGAGCGAGATACTTTTTAAAATCCTCCGCCTCAGGAGCGATCTGTCCTCCCCATATCAGCATGGAATTGAGCATTTCATCCGCCATTTCATATGCGTTTTCTTCTGTTCCGGCATAACCGTTTTGTTTCATAAGGTTCACCAGAATATTTTTAAGGATTTGCTGATGATACAAAGCTCTCTTGCGCGTATCGTCCGTTGCCGAAAAAATATTGTTGATAGGGAAAAAAGAATTTTCATCGACAATTTGTATGGAAAAATCTTCGCTTTTAAAGGAATCCATTATTGTTTGCCAAATGAGCGTCAATTCTTCAAGCGTGTATTTTCGGGCGGCTGATGTTGCTGACAAATTGTTCTGCAAGAGTTTGACTGCGAGATTTTCGCCCGATTCCGCAAAAATTTTGCTTTGTATTGTTCTTTTGTTTAAATTTGCAAGGGCATGGTCGTACAATACGAATTGGGAAAGCCGGGACGCGATTGCCGCAAGCCCGGTAAGAATAATTAAAACTATAATCAGAACAGTCCCTTGATTGTTTTTCATCGGCTCTCTCTTTCTTTTGCCGGAACCGGAACGATAAACGTGAAGTTTTTTTTGTCGGAATATGAAATGGTAAATTTAAACGCTTGGGGATAAAAATTCTTATCGGCTGTGATTTTTTCGGACCAGTTTGAATAATATTGTTCGTTCCATAACGCTTGGATGTCTATTTCTTTGATGTTTTTGTCCAAAAGCAGCTCAGTCGTCCGAAAATCCGTATCGATACCGGCGAAAGGACGTTCCCTGCGTATTAAAACATACGTGTTTTGCCGGGATTTTCGTAAATAATATTCCACGGCATATGCGGGAGGAAGCGCGTTTTTTGGTGCGCCGCCATGTATTTGGAATGTTGTCTGCAATGAAATGACCAATATGTCGGAACCGGAAGTGTTTTTTTCTGCGCCGGTGAATTGTTTGAACCGTGCGGAATGTTCCTGGGGAGTAAGAAACACAGGTATGGGTTTGTTATGGACAATGGAAATATTTGCGAAATCATTATCCAGTATTGTTGAAAACAATCGTTCCTGTTCTTTTTGGAAAACAATTTTTTTGCTTTCAGTGCCGAACTGCATCACCATATCGTATGTTGAAAAAAGAACCATGCCTATGACTGAAGTCAGGCTCATGGCTATTAAGAGTTCTATCAGCGTAAATCCGTTATTGTTCATGGCAATATGTACTCCATGGTGACACTTTGACCGCTTTTGGAATTTTCATTTTTAAAATTGACTGAAAGTATTTTGAGCTGATATTGCCCGTCAATTGTTTTTATTTCGGATTTCCATGAAATTTTCGGATTTTCGGGAGCGAGCGTTCCAGATTGTTCATAATTTTTGGATTGGATGATATTGGTTAAAATTTCCCTTTCCTTATAAATGACGGCATCCTGCCAGAGATTAAACGCTATGCTTTCTTGCTGCCGTCCTATTTGCTGAACGGAAATGACGGCGACAATGCTGAGTATCGACAATGAAATCAATACTTCTAACAGGGTGAAAGCGCGGTTTTCATTCATAACGGATAATGCCCATGGACAATGAAAAAAAGTTGTCGTTATTTTTTTGCATTGATAATTGTTCGATTTGTATGTCAGGATACGCCTGCCATAGATTCAGCCATGCGACACATTGGTCCAGGTAAAGGTTCGAGAGGCGTATTTCCAATTTTTCACTGTAATTTTCAGTGCGGGGAGAAGGATTTATGGATTCGATTTGCTGTGCCATGTTTAATTGTTCCGATATTTCATTGAGGCGGTAAAACAGGGACGTTGACAGGGATTTCGCTTGCGGCTGTTCGGAAGGAATTTGCGCGATAAGGCTTTTCAGTTCGGCATAATTGTTTTTCGTTGTTTGTAATTGTTGTTCGGCTTTGTTTATCTGCGTGTGAAGGTATATGAAACAAAGAAGAAAGCCTGCCGCCGTCAGCATAAGCATATACTTGAGCTTGCTCATATGGTATCCTCCACATTGAAGGTGATTTCAAAATTGATGCTGAATTTGTTTTGACCTTTGATGATGGATGCGTTTGTGACTTTCACGTTTGAAATATCGGAATCCGCTTTCAATGCGTTTGTTATGTTATCCAGCTCTTCGTAATTTATGGTGCTTGCATTGATTGAAACAATATTTTTGTTCATATTGAAATTTGTCAGGATGATTTTTTCCTTATCCGGCAAACGCTCGCTTAGGCGTTCCAAAACGGCTAAAGGCGTATTTTGGGAATGCGCGGCTGATTCCGGAGCTATTCTGTTTAAAAGCACGCTTTTCAACTGCTTGAAATTGGAAAAATAGGGGGCGTCCGGAACCGCTTTTTTATAACTGTTTTGAATTTCCGTTAAATAGCTCTTATTTTCATTTTTAAGAGCTGTCAGTTTGAGGCTGAGGGAGCTTAATCCCAAGACAAGACAAAATACAATAAGATAATAAGGAATGAAATTCGGGTTGAGCAGTTTTTCCAGCTGCGTGTTTTTATTTGTTTTTTCCGGTGAATTTGTTTTGTTTTTATGGGTGAAAAATAATGAAGCCGAGCCGAAAGACAGAAGGATATTGTGGGCGACAATGTTTTCAGTGCTGTAAACCGCATGCTTGAACGGTGATTTTTTCTTAAAAAACGCGTATTTTTTCAATATATCCGAGAGGGCTTGCAATTTGGGAATTGCGATGTACGGAGCATAGGTTATTTCTTTGTCGAGATATTCCTTCAATTCCTGCTTGTTTTCGCTGATGATGACAAATTCCGAATGTTCCGCATGGGGCAAAATGAAGTTCATGGCGGCATTGAAATATTTGCCGTTTTGTTCATTTTTAAGCAGTTGAATATAATAGAGTTTTTTTATTTGATTTTTCTTGCGGCAAATGGAAAAAAACGTTTCATCGTAAAGAGCCAGATAGTTTTTTTCTTCCGCATGGTTTTGCCCTAAGAGATAAGGGAAAGGCAAAAAAGTGATTTTGGTTTGTGCGGCGCCGTATCGGTCCGTCAATGAATACCATGATGTTAAAAAAGACGTTAGGCAAGAGAGCGTGTATGCTGTTGTTTCCGTATTGTTTTTTTCTTTTTTACCGATGATTGCGGTATGTGTGAACAGGTTTGCCTGCGGCATTTCGACATCAAGCATTATGCCTATGGCTTTTTTTATTTTTACGGGCGAGGAAAAAGGAAACTTCCATTCTTTGACAATGACGTTTTTAGGGTCGAGGCAAATATGCCATACGCTGTTTTTTATGGATTGCGGGCAGCTGCTTTTCAGGTCGTCAACAATTGCGGCTGTCAGCTCTTCGGGATTTGTTTTGGCGTATTTTTTTTCCGCAAACAAAAAGGGCAGGAAAAGATTTTTTTTCCAGACGGAAACATGCCAGTGCGCTGATTTTTCAATAAGGACGATATAGAGCTTATTCATAACATATCCAGTTAAATCCGTTATAAGACATTAACGTTCGGAGAATTGGGGGAGCCGGTGATTTTCATTCTGACTTCGTTTTTTTCAAGAATTGACCTTCGCGTGTTTTTGGGGGTCAGTTCCTGATTGATATCATTCTTATCGATTTTGACAACGGCGTTGAAATTTAATGCCGATTGGCGGAGATTATGGTAATTAAGATCCGCGGTGCCGTTCACTTCCGCCGATATTATGTCGGACTTGAAAGAGATATCGCAATAATCAAGTTTGCTTTTGTTCAGCTGCAAATCCACGGACAGATTTCCGTTTGCAATGTCGGAACGGTTCAGGATAGGAATATGGTTGGTGATATCGGCATTTGTCACGTTTCCTTTGCAGGCTGCGTCCATGGAGAAAAGGTCCGGTTTTGCATTTTGCAGCTGAAATTCCGTGTGAATATTGAAATTGGCTGTGCCGGAATTGACGCCTATCAGTGTTTGCAGCGGAAATGAATTTTTCATGTCTTTTAAATCGATGTTTTCAAATGTCGCCTGCGCGGTTATTTGCTTGGGAGAAAACAATGCGTCCGATGTGACGGCTGCCGTGATTTTTCCTTTAGCCAAAGCGCCGGTGAGGTTTATTTCCTTGTTCCAAAGCGATAATTCCAATTTTCCCTGTTCAATCACAATATCCGGATAAGCCGCATGGCTGAGCGCGTCGAATTTTAAAGCGGGCATGATGAGGCTGATTTGCGGGTTGACGATATTGACATTGTTTTCTTCCAATACGGATAAGAAATGCCGGAATTTCATTTCCGCATTCTTTTTTATGGAAAGAACGGCGAAAATGCAAAGATAGCAGATGAGAAATAAAAAGAAAGCGAAAAAGAGCCGTTTGAAAAATTCGGCATGGGCTGAGAACAGAAGCGGTTTTCGCCATGTTTCAATTTTGCTGAAAAAAGAAGAAAAAAAGTTACGCATTGATTACTCTTGTCAGTTCCGTCAGGGAAGTTATTCCTTGGGCTACTTTGATCATTCCGTCAAGATAAAGGCTGTACATTCCGTTTTCTTCCGCAAATTGCCTGATTGTTGCGGAATCGGTTTTGTCCACGATCAATTTTTTCATTTTTTCATGAATAGGCATCATCTCATAAATCGCAATTCTTCCTTTGTATCCGGTATTCATGCATTCCGGGCAGCCCTGCGGTTTATAGAGGATATTGTTTTGCATATGTTCCGCCGCCCTGCCGAGCTTCAGCATTTCGTCTTTGTTCGGCGAGTAGGCTGTTTTGCAATATGGGCAAAGCACACGGACCAGTCTTTGCGCAATGACTCCCCGCAAGACCGAGCTCAATAAAAACGATTCCACATCCATATCAAGCAGGCGGGTAATGGCGCTTGGGGCGTCGTTCGTGTGCAGGGTTGAAAAAACAAGGTGTCCGGTAAGGGCGGACTGTACGGCTATGGAGGCGGTTTCCTGATCGCGGATTTCACCGATGAGGATGACATCGGGGTCTTGGCGCACCAAGGTTCTTAATCCGTTGGCGAAAGTCAGCCCGATTTTTGTGTTGACCTGGACCTGCCCGATACCGTCAAGCTCATATTCCACCGGGTCTTCAATGGTGAGGATGTTCCTGCTGGGAGAGGCTATTTCCTGCAAGGCGGCATAAAGGGTTGTCGTTTTTCCGCTGCCGGTCGGACCTGTGACCAGAATAATTCCGTTTGGCATGCTGATAAATTCTTTCATCACGGCAAAGCAGGAGGGGGTAAGCTCCAGTTCGTTCAAAGAGAGTATCCTTTCGGATTTTTCAAGCAAACGCAGCACAACCCGTTCGCCGAAAGAAGTGGGCAGGGTTGAAACACGCAGTCCGACTTCTCTGTCCCCTAAGGCTATGGTTATTCTTCCGTCCTGAGGAAGCCTTTTTTCCGCGATATTCAGTTTCGCCATGACCTTGATACGGGAAACGACCGCGGCATGGTGGGATTTTTCCAATTTGTTTTTATCGTATAAGACCCCGTCCAGGCGAAAGCGGATACGGGACTCCTCCCGATACGGCTCGATATGGATATCGCTTGCGCCGAGCCTTATCGCCTGCGCAAGAACATGGTTGACAAAGCGGATGAACGGGGTTTCGTTGCTGTCGTCAAGAACATCGTCGATCGTGTCATCGTCGAAATCAACGGATTTGTTTTCCGATTGCTGAAGCAGTTCTTCGGAATTTCCTTGGCTTACGGAGTTGAAAGCCAAATTGATGAGATATTGGACACTTTCTTTTTCCAGCAAAACCGGAAAAATGAATTGTTTCTGCAATAAAAATTCAAGTTCCTGCTTTATGGACCATGATTGTATGTTGCAAATCCCAAGTACGGGAATATTATTGTAATAGATTGGAATTACAACATTTTTTCTTAACCATTGGATTGAAAAAAGGCATATTTCCTCAAAATTCGCCGACCATGGGGAATGTTCCTGATTTATGAGATTTTTCATATCCGGCACATGGCTGATTCCGAATTCCTGCGAAAGCAAAGAAAGGTATTGCGTTTCGGTTATGCGGTTTTCAGCGTACAGCACGTTCGCAAGAGGGACGTTTTCTTTCTGCGCCTGCCGGGAAAAAAGCTCTTTTTCTTCTTTACCCAATAAAAAATCATCATAATTCATAGGCATGAGGGCTTCCTTATTGAACCATGAGCGGAGGAAGAAGCTTCGGTTTGCTGACAATGGGCAGCCCGAGTCCGTCTTTGCCTATGCTCGTTTGGTGGAGTATGAGCTGTTTCTGGGCGGTGAGGGTTTCTGATTCTTCAAAACTTCTGATGATTTTAGGCGTGATGAAAACGAAAAGATTGGTTTGGCTTTTTTCTTTTTGTCTTGATTTGAAAAGCCAGCCCAGTACGGGGATTTTTGAAAATCCCGGAACTTCCGTCTGCTGGTTGCTGGAATTGTCGTCAAGCAAGCCGCCTATGACGGCGGTTTGTCCGTCTTTCAGCAAAATGGTCGATTTGATGAGCCGTTTTCTTGTTGTCGGGGCGACAATCTGATCGCCGTTGGACAAGGTGATCAGTCCCTGCGTCACCCTGCTTGTTTCCTGTTCGACTTCCAGTCTCAGCGCCCCGTTATCGTTAATTCTGGGAACGATTTTCAATTTCACCCCGACATCTTTATAATCCATGGTTTGCGTGGTAAACGTCGCCTCGTTGCTTGCCGTGGATTCTTTTGTGTAGGGAATGTTGTCCACCACTTCAAAGGAGGCTTCTTCGTTATCGAGGGTGAGCAGCTGCGGCGTGGCAAGCACGTCAATATCGGTATTGCCTTTGGACATGTTCAAAATCGACTGGACGTTGTACGCCGTTCCGCCGATGGAAAACGCTTCGTTCAAAATAGCGCCGAGGCTGATACCGGAAGGAAGCGTGGCGGTTCTGTTTGAATTTAAATTGATTGTTCCGCCGTTTAAATTAACACCGCCAACAATGCCCACATCGCCCGAATCCGTGCCTAAGGTCCAGTTGACGCCGAAAGCGGCGCTCGCTTCGCTGTTGACTTCCATAATAAGGGCTTCAATGAAAACCTGCTGTCTTTCAATATCCAGTTTCCTGATTATTTCAAGCAGGGCGTCAAATTCATCAGAGCGGGCGGTGATGACAAGGCTGTTTGTTGACTTGTCGGGAACGACCTTGACGTCCTTTGAAAGCACGATGTCTTTTTCTTCTTCCGCGTTTGTCGAAGCGATCTGCCGTTCAAGCAGGGTATTGAGGACTTCCGCAATATCTTCGGCTTTTCCGTTCGCAAGGCGGACATGGTGGATGTCGCCTTTGCCTTTTGGGGTCGGAATGTCCACTTCCGCAATTATTTCCCGGACGGTTTCAATTGTTTCGTCATCGCCGAAGACCAAAAGGCTGTTTGTCCTGTCGTCAGGCTGTACCATGCTGATACTGATTCCGCCCCGTTTGGACATTTCCTCATCCCTGCTTTTCAGCATGGTGGCGATAGGCGCCGCAAGGGTTTTTGCGTTGCCGTGCTTTAATTTTATGATTGCCGTTTTTCCGTTATTGGTGCTGTTTTCGACTTGTTCGATAAAGGCGAGGGCTGTTTCCATGGCAGATTTCGGTGCGGTGATAGCCAAGGTGTTGGCTCCGGCATAGGACGTGATATAATAATCTTTTGCCAAAATCGCAGGCAGGATTTTGGAAAGTTCCGAAGCCATGGCTTTTTTCAGCGGAATGATTCTTGTTTCGATACTTTGGGGGGAACGGGAATTTTCAATACCGACCGTTGTTTCGCCTTGTTGTATGCCGTCTTTGAAAGGAATGACCGAATACACGCCGCCGGTTTTTTGCACGGCGAACCCGTGTATCCTCATGATGGCGATAAAGGTTTCAAAGGCTTGCGCGGTGTTTATTTCCACTGGGGAGTAAATGGTGATGTTTCCTTTCACATTCGGGGTCGTGACGATATTATATCCCGTCATTTCACTTACATAACGGATAAACTGGTGTATATCCACATCTTGGAAATCGAATTTTATTGTTTTTTCCGCAGAAAGGTGCGCTGGATTTTCTTCATTCGCAAAAGTGCCGTTTGCGGGCAGAAACAGCGCAAGGCATACAAGAACAATGGTTTTAAGATGTTTCATGTTTCGTTCCTATGTGAGAGAATATTGTATCACGAGTTTTTTGTTGTTTCTTAAAAGGGTTATGGTGAATGTATCGTTCCGGATCACCTCCGCCAGCCGGGCGATATCGTTGTATGAGCGTATCGCCGTATCATCGGCTTGCAGCAGGACGTCTTGCGGCAGGAGGCGGAACTTGTCGAAATACGTGCCCGGATTTATGCTGATTATCTGCAATCCCTGGATATTGTTTTTATTGTACGGGAGAATTTGAACATGCTGGAGCACGCTTGGAATATCGCTGAAGAAGTCCGTCAATTCGTCTTTGGAAAGCGGATAGGTGAAGTCCGCCTGTATTACCGCATTTTCTTTTCTGAGGACGAGTTTTTCCTTTTTGGCGTTTTGGGCGATGATGACTTCTTCGCGGTTGATTTCCACAATTTTCCAATCGCTGACGGTTTGGTTCACGGTATACAGTTTCTGTTCTTTTCCGTTAGCGATAATCGCCTTGTTTTCCGAGCTGTCGTTTAAAATTATTGTGCCGGTCAGAATTAATGGCAGTGAACTGACGGGAATGGAACCGTCGCTCGTATGTTCCCTTGCTGTTTGGCTGTGAAGCGCCTGCTGCTGATTTGGAGAGTAAACAAGCCCGTGGAAGAGGTTGGCTTGTAAAATTTTTTGGTATTGTTTAGGGGAACCGCCCGTATTTTGCGCCGCCGCATTTTGTTTTATGCCGGAAAAACGAATGGGCGCCTCCCGCAGGTCCATGGTGATGGAGGCGGCAAACCAGGCGGAAAGAAAACAAATGCAAAAGAGGAAGGTTTTGGTTTGAAATATTTTCATACTATCCCGCCAGACTGCTCATTTCAAAAATCGGAAGCATGATTGCGATAACGACAAAGCCGACAAAACCGCCCAGTATGAGTATCATGATCGGTTCCAAAAGAGACGTGAGAATTTGAATTTTGTTTGCAACGGCGTTTTCGCAATCGTCAGCCACCCACAGGAGCATATCGCTTAAATTTCCGCTTTTTTCGCCTGCCGCCACCATGTTCCGCGCAATGCCCGGAAACAGTTTTTCCTCGTTCATATAAGCGGAAATATCATGCCCTTCCTGCACGCCGTCAATCATATTCTGAACGGAGCGGGTCATAATGACGTTATCCGTAATGGAATGGACTATTTTCAGGGCTTTTAAAAGCGTGACGCCGTTTTTCAGGAGCATGCCAAGCGTTCTTGTGAGCTGGCTCACCAAAACATATCTGTATGTTTCAGCGACAAGGGGCAGTTTCAGCAGCAGACCGTGCCAAAGGAGTTTTCCCCTGCGCGATTTTTTTAAGCGGTAAAAAAGAAAAGCGAAACCGGCGGCAAGAAGCGCGATGATCCACCAAAAGCTTCGGACGAATTGGCTTATGCCCAATAAAATTCTTGTGGGCAGGGGGAGGATTTTTCCCATATCGGCAAAAATGCCGGTAACTTGCGGAATAACGTAAACAAGCAGGAAAATGATGATGGCTGTTCCGACAAAAAGCATGAAAACAGGATATGCCAAGGCGGATTGGATTTTCCGTTTCAGGGCGACTTGCTGTTCCATATGGTCCGCATACCGTTCTATGACAAGTTCCAAGGTGCCGGCTTCCTCACCGGCGCGGATCATCGTGACAAAGGTTTGGGAAAAGAACTGCGGAAATTCCGCCATGCTGTCAGCCAGTGATTTTCCTGTGCGGATATTGTCTTTTATTTGGGACAGGCATTGCCTGAGCTGTTCATTGGCGCATTGTTCGCCAAGGTATTTTAATGCCTTGTCAACGGGCAAACCGGCTTTTATGAGGGTTGCCAGCTGTCTGATGACTGCCGCGATATTGGAGGAGGAAACGTTTTGCGGACCGATATGTATGCTTTGTAATTTTTCAATGATATTTTCAGGTCCGGAATTTTCATTAAAAGAAGAAGTCCCCATATGGGACTGTTTTTGATTTTCAGAAATTTTTTTGCTGGTCAGGGATATGGAAAGAGGAATGAGCCCTTGGGCTTTTAACGCGAAAATAGCCGATTTTTCCGTGTCGGAATCAATGGAACCTTTGTGGTTTTTTCCTTTTTGGTCAACTGCTTTGTAAATGAAAGTCGGCATATTTTTTTCTGTGAAAACCTCGGGCCTTTCCCTAAGGAAAAGCCCGAAGTGTTATAGGGTTAATTATGCGTTGTCACGCTTTCTGTAAATGCGTATCGCCAAAAGACCGAGTGCCGCCAAGATGACAAGAGCCAAGTCGTATTGCGCGCTTGTTCCTATGGTGCAGCCACCGCCGCCGCCATGTCCGGCATAAGGAGCGGTAGGAGCCTTAGGGAGTGAATCCGCGGTTACGATGACAGGGTCTTGTATTATTTTATTGGTTTTATCAAGGTCGAATTCGGAATCGTCTTCAATTGCGAAGTGGATGTAGTACGCGTTGCCGATTTCAAGCTTGTCGTTTTCCGTAAGGACGGTGTCAAGCTTTTTGCCGGTAATCCAGAACTTTCCTGCATAGGTTTGCACTTGGGTTTTGTCGAAATCGGCTCCGACAAGGGTAAATGGCTTGATATTCGCAGGCGTGATGAACTTATGGAGTTTCACGGTGCTGACAGGATCGCCGTTACCCATGATTTGTACGGAGTATATGGCTACATTCTTGGTGCCGGTGGGGTTAAGTGTGGAAGTGAACTGGACATTGCCAAGATATGCCTTGCCGAGTGATTTTCCGGCTTCGGCAAGAGTTGCTTCCGGCACAAAGGAAGCCGGGTCCGTAAAGTCGTCCGCATTTTCGCTGATTGTTTGGATAGTGGAACCTGCAAGGCTGGCGTCGAAGAAGCTGCCTTCAAGATAGCTTACGAAGTTGCCTTCCGTTGTTCCGGGCAAGAAACCGAATACGGCATTGTTGCCCACAATGGTGGTGACAACGGGAATGTCCGCGATTGCCAATAATCCGGTTGTGCCTTGTTTTTCAAGTTCGAACGGATCTTGTGCGAGAATGACGAAGTCAGCCCAGTTGCCTTCCTTGATTGAACCGAAACGGTCTTCGATTTTGCTTGAGAATGCGGAGTTCACAGTAACGGCATGCAAAGCCTGCAATACGGTGATACGTTGGTCGAAGTCATGGAATTCAACCATTCTTGAAGTATCGCCGCTGTTTTTGTCTTCAACTGTCGGATAATACTTTTTGGTTTGTCCGATTTCCTTAATGCCGGCAGTGCCGTAAATCGGCTGCTGCTGAGCTTTTATGCCGCCGGCTTGGTATCCGGAGGACAGGCGGGTTGTGGCGACGGAGATTGATTTCAATGGGTTTTGAGGCGTTACTGGGGTGTCGTTATGGAAGGTGTAACGGTGACCGAGTTTTACCGCCCAGCCCATAGGGCTCATGTTGTATGCGCGTCCCGGACCCATGAAAATATCTCTGTGGCGTTCGCCCCAGTAATAGGTATGGTCGACAAAGTAAGAGCTGATCATGTTTTGCTGGCGGATAAGGTTTTGTTCTCCGGCTCCGCCCAAAGCGGTTCTGAGGTCTTGCCCCGTATTGCCTTTGCCGGTTGCGAATTGGTCAAGGTAGCTGCCTTCTTCCGGATTGTAGCCATTGACTGAATTGGCTTGTTGAGCGCCTTTTTGCCATGTCATGGCGTTTACGCCGGTCCAAACGTTTGTGAATTTCTTTACGTTTCTTGGCGTGTCGATCGGGAATTGGTCATAGTTGCCCATAATGCGCTGGATGTGCTGCAAATCCTGCATTTGGGCGTGGATAACCGTGTGACGGGTGTCGGTGATGTTTTTGCCTTGTTTTTTAGCTTCAAAAGCGGCTTGTTCCACGAAGTTGATAACGTCGTCGTTAGCCCAGCTGCCGTTCAGGTGCAGGGATACGCCTTGGTTTTGCAGGTGGTATTGGGTAATGGCGTTTTGTACGGAGTCGTATGTGCCGTTGCCGAGTGATTTTTCATTGCCGTAGTGGGCTCCGCCGACGCAGAAATATTTAGGGTCGGTAACGCTTGGTTTGCCGCCTACCACGTATTCGCCCGTGCCGGCAGCTTCATCGCCCGTACGTCCGGCAGGGTTGAAAGGCGTCAAATCCGCAGGTTTTGTGTAATAGCCTTGCTGTGCCAAATAACCGGTGTAGCCTTGAATGGAACCGTCATAATTGTATTTCCAGGTGCCGAGCATGATGCGGTCTTTGTAGCCTACCGGGTCGGCTTGAAACTTTTTGTATAACTGGTTTGCGTACGTCGTGTCAGCCGCTTCGGAACCCGGTTTTCCATGGTTTTGTTCCGTAGCCGGCGTTCCGGTAAATCCGGGAGGAGTTGGCACGAAAGCGCCGTACCAGGTTGTGATGTCGTCACCTGTTTGCGGGGAATTGGCGGACGGGGAACCGATGGTTCTGGCTTTTTCATCGGCTGCGGTATAATTCATGCCTGTCCAGCCCAGGGTGAAATGGTTTTGAAGGGTGTGTTCGTTAATATTGACACCGAAGTTCAGATAGATACGGGGCTGGATTACCATACGCAGTGGCAGGGCGTTTGTGGCGAGCGCTTTTTGCGCGTCGTCAAGAGCCAGACCGAAAGCAAGCGTTCCGCCGTCATTGGCGCTGGTTACGCCGCGGGAAATATAATCCTTGGCGGCATATGGAATCCATTGGTCCTTTGCAGCAGGAATGGAGGTGACGGCAACAAATTCGGCAGAACTTTCCTGAAGAAGCCCGGTCATGTATTTTACGGCAGTGGCTGCGTCGGTAATCGGGAAGCTGGCTTTTCCGTCGTCCTTGCGCATTTGGATGCCGGGAAGCGTTTTCTTGGTACCGTCGTTAAGAGTTATTTCGTATTGGATTTCCGTACCGGATTTGATAAGCTGAGCGGAAGCCACGCTTTGAGCGCTTGTCAGGACACCTTGGTTTTTTAACGTCGTTGTTAATGTACCTTTAATATATGTGTCGTTGAAAAGTTGTTTTAATGCCACGGTGTTCACAACGGACATGTGCCCGGAACTGTGACCGATTTTTACAGGTTTTTGTCCCAGTTCACGTACTGAAAGTTCTTCATGGGTCGGGTGGCGTTTGATGTCAAGCAAGGTGTCGTCGTATCCTGAACCGGAAATTCCGTATTGGTACATATCAGGGTTTTCTTTTGCGGTTTGGATGAGTTTGTCTTGTAGCTGTGCCAATGTATTGACCCCCGGATCGCCGATGGGAGAAGGGTTCAAGTCGATGCTGGTCAAACCGGATGATGCGGTCGGGAAGTGCCCGTGCGGATCGATGAAACCGGGAAGCATGACGTTTGTTCCGAGGTTTATTTGTTTGTAATTTGCGTTTTTCGTATACATGTCTGCGTTTTCATTTTCTTTGAAAACTTTTATGATTTTGCCTGTTTTGTTATCCACGACAACGGCTTTCGCCTTGTGGGGCTTAACATTGTTTTGAACTTCTTTCAGACTTTCCGTCATGGTATAGATAGTTCCGCCGCTGTAAACGGTTAAGTTCTGCGTGTTGGCATAGGCTTGTCTCGGAAGCACCATGAAAGGTGACGCCAACATGGAACACAGACCGTACACTAGGACTTTTTTCCCTAGGTTTGCCATAAAGCTACTCCTGTGAAAGGGGTTGTGAAAATAATCATTAATAATGAAAATTTTCAAAAACAATAGCGTGTGCTATTGATATCTGCCTCTTTACAATCATAATTTTCATATATGATTAGGAATAGCAATAACCTATATATATATATATAGTCAATGCATAATTTTGAAAAAAATATGGCAGGATATGGCAAATATTGCGGAACATGCTTTTAATGCCGTATAATTGTTTGAATTTTATAAATAAAAAATCATATTTTTGCTTGCCGGGAGTTAACCGGCATGGTGTTTTCTCCTTTTTTCGGTTTATGGACCGATATTTCGTGATTGTTCATTTTTTATATATGGATATATATAAAAACGGGTAGTTTTGTGAATATTTTCCTTTTATTTGTTTTTCCGCGAAAACTTCGGGCTTTTCCCCAGGGAAAAGCCCGAAGCGTCATAGGGTTGATTATGCGTTGTCACGCTTTCTGTAAATGCGTATCGCCAAAAGACCGAGTGCCGCCAAGATGACAAGAGCCAAGTCGTATTGGGCTGTCGTGCCTATGGTGCAGCCCCCGCCTCCGCCATGTCCGGCATAAGGAGCGGTAGGAACCTTAGGGAATGAATCCGCCGTTACGATGACAGGGTCTTGTACCTTTGCGGGGTCGCTATTAAGAAGGTCGAACTCGGAATCGTTTTCAATGGCGAAGTGGATATAGTACGCCTTGCCCACTTCAAGGGGGCTGCCTGCCGCAAGCGGCTTTTCAAGGGTTCTGTCGGTGATCCAGTATTGTCCCGCGTGGCTGTCTATGTCGTCCGCATCGACGGAATCCGTAAAGGTGAACGGTCTGATGTCGGCGTTGTTGATGTACTTATGGAGCCGGACCGTTTCAACCGTGTCGCCGTTACCCATGATTTGCGCGGATAATACTGCCGCGCCGCTGTGGCTTGTATCAATATCGGCATGGAACTGGACACTGCCGAGATATGCCTTGCCGTAGTTCTTTGCGGCTTCCATGAGAGTATTTTCCGGAATATAGGAGGCGTTCGGGAACGTATCCGGATTTTCACTTATGTTGGTAAGAGTGGATGCGTTGAAGAAACTGGCTTCAAGGTTGGAAACGAAGTTGCCCGCTTCTGTTCCGGGCAATACGCCGAATACGGTTTCACCGCCGACTATCGTTGCTACAACCGGAATGTCCGCAATTCTGAGAAGTCCTGATTGACCTTGCTTTTCAAGCTCAAACGGATCTTGGGCGAGAATGACGAAGTCGGCATAGAAGCCTTCCCTGATTTGACCGAGCTTGTTTTCAAGCTGTTTGGTTTCCCAAGCGGAGTTCACGGTTAATGCGTGCAATGCCTGCAATACGGTGATGCGTTGGTCGAAGTACACATAGTCGCGTTGTTCGCCTTTGTTCAGCTCATCAATTTTGGTCGGATAGAATTTCTTTGTTGCTGTGATGTCCTTGCCCGCGCCTTGGTGGTAAATCGGTTCCTGCGGACCTTTCACACCGCCGGCGGTATAGCCGGAAGAGAGGCGTGTTGTTGCAATGGTGATTGATTTCAATGGGTTTTGCGGTGTTACCGGGGTGTCGTTATGAATGGTCCAGCGGTGTCCGAGCTGTACAGCCCAGCCCAAAGGGCTCATGTTGTATGCGCTTCCGGGACCCATGAAAATATCTCTGTGGCGCTGTCCCCAGTAGTAAGTATGGTCAACGAAGTAGGAGCTGATGAAGTTTTGTTCTTTCATCAATTGACCGTTTCCAAGGTCTTTGCGAAGCTGTTCCGCTTCTTTGGAGAACTCTTTTTTATAACGCCCTTCTTCAGGGTTGTAACCGCCATATTCCGTTGAGTCCTGCTGTGCCGCTTTCTCCCATGTCATTCCTGCCGTGCCTTGCCATACGGTGCAAATATCCTGCAGTTTCGCAGGGTTGTTCAGAGGATATTGGTCATAGTTGCCCAAAAGACGTTGTGTTTCGACCAATTCCTGCATTTGGGCGTGGATGACGGTGTGGCGGGCGTCTTTGACACCGGGGGTGCTGGCTATGGCTTTTTCAATGAACGTCACGCCGTCGCTGCTTGCGCGGCTGCCGTTCATATGGCAGTGAATGCTCTGTCCCTTTTCATGGTAACGCTTATAGGTGATTTCCCCGAGCTTGAAAACGTCCTGCGCTTTGTTGATATAGAAACAGCCTACGTTTCCGTAGTGTTTGCCTTTTGTGACGAAGTTTTTGGGGTCATCGATTGATTTCATGCCGAGATTGTTGATTGTGACGGTACCGTCCAAATTGGTGGTTCTGCCGACAGGGAAATAGGTCACGTTTCCGTCAGGAAGCTGATAATAGCCTCTTTGTCCGAAGAAACCGGTGTACCCTTGGTTGGAACCGTCGTAAATCATTTTCCATGAACCTAAGAAAATTCTGTCCAAAGGAAGTTCGCCGGTTTGCTGTTTTTGGTAAATTTGATGAGCCAAGGTAGTATCAGCAGCTTCCGCACCGGGACCCGCATTTGCCATATCAGCGCTCCATGCGGAAATATCGTCACCCGCTTTCGGGGATTTTACGCTCGGATTGCCGATGGAGCGGTCTTCATCGTTCGCAGCGGAAAATTCCATGTTTTCCCATGCGAGGGCAAAATGGTTCATTAGGCTTATTTGAGTGATTTCAGGTGCCAATGCGTTATAGACCATGGGCTGGATGATTGTTCTGATTTTCAGCTTGTTATCCAGAAGGGCTTTTTGCGAGGTTGGCAAACCTTGCGGTAGAACGGAAGCTCCCTGCATGGAGGTTGTTACGCCGCGGGAAGCGTATTCTTTTGACGCCATAGCTGTTATTTCGTCCGTTTTGTAAGAATATTGCACGTCGCTTGGAAGCGTCACGGCATAGTTCATTGCCGCTTCGACGAAAGTGCCGGTCATGCATTTCAAATAGGTGTCAACGGTATCCGGGCCGGCAGTCAATGTTTGGACTGCATCTTTCCTCATCAGAATACCCGGCAGATCTTTGGTTTGAGAAGCACCACCGCCTGCGGGCGTATAGGTTATCTGGTAGACAACGCTACCGTTACCGCCGACTATTAATTTGGCGGCGGTTACTGTGTTGGCTGGATCAAATTCGGCGATGGTCTTTTTAAAATTGTCGCTGTCAAAATAGGTTGGTTCGAAGAAACGCTGCAAAGCTTTGGTGTTAAGGGTGATAAGGTGACCGGAGATGTGGGTGGCTTTGATTGCGTAATTGCCCAATTCGCCGACGCTCAGCTCTTCATGCAGGGGGTGTCTTTGAATATCCAGCAAGGTGTCGTCATAGTTGGAAGCGGTTACGTAATTAATACCTTTGCCTGCATAATCGCGATCCGTAATCTTTTCAAGCAGGCGGGCTTGCACTTCAGCGAGGGTGTCCACATCGCCGATAGGTGACGGAGCCAAATTGATACTTGAATAATCAGGAGCTGCGGGGAAGTGCCCGTGCGGGTCGATAAAGCCCGGAAGCATGACGTTTGTTCCGAGGTTTATTTGTTTGTAATTTGCGTTTTTCGTATACATGTCTGCGTTTTCATTTTCTTTGAAAACTTTTATGATTTTGCCTGTTTTGTTATCCACGACAACGGCTTTCGCTTTGTGGGGCTTGACGTTGTTTTGAACTTCTTTCAGGCTTTCCGTCATGGTGTAAATCGTGCCGCCGCTGAATACCGTGTAATTTTGCGTATTGGCGTAAGCTTGTCTCGGAAGCACCATGAAAGGTGATGCCAACATGGAACACAGGCTGTACACTAAGACTTTTTTCCCTAGGTTTGCCATAAAACCACTCCTATGAAAGGGGTTGTGAAAATAATCATTAATAATGAGCATTTTCAGGAACAATAGCGCGAACTATTGATATCTGCCTTCTTAAACATAGTGATATGTTTATAATCTACCTCTAATATATATATATATATGTCAAGCGAAAAAGGCGGAATTACAGGAAGAGTATGAAAAGCGCCGCAAATCCCAGGAAGGGACCGAAAGGGATTTTGGTCGTATAAAGGTCGGTTTTGTATTTAAAATGGAAGAATATGCTGTAACAGAGGGCGGAACCTGAAGCAATCATGAAAAAGAGGGGAATTTCGCGCGGCAGCAGGAACAGCCCAAGGAAAAGGACGAATTTCACATCGCCGAGTCCTAAGGCTTCCAGTTTTCTTATATGAAGAAAATAGGCATGGCAGAGATAAAGCACGGCAAAACAGATAAAGGAAGATAGAATGTTTTCCGGTGAAACAAAGGTCAGCCAATACCCTAAAGGCAGAAAAAGAAGAAAGGAATAAACCGTAAGAAGATCGGGAATGATAAGCAGGCGGCAGTCGATAATGCCTGCAATCAAAATGATGTGCACGGCGAAACAATAAAAAGCAAATTCCGGAGTAAGCCCGAATTTCAGATAGGTTAAAAGGCTTGCCGTTCCGAAAAGAAATTCCGTAAAGGGATAAAAAAAAGAGATTTTACCGCGGCAAAAGGAGCAATGCCCTTTTTGCATAAGAAAACTGATAATCGGAATCAGCTGATACCATTTCAAAGTCCCGCCGCAGTTCGGGCACTTCGACCTTTTGGTGAAAATCGGCGATTTTACACAAAAGCGGGCAATGCCGCAGGCGTAAAAACTGCCTATGGCAAGCCCTGCTGCGAATATGAGAAAATAGAAAATCATATGTATTTTCTTGTTTGAAAAGCGTTTACTAACTGTTTTTCATTATTTGTTGTTGTATATTGTTGTATATCGATGTGACAAGATTAAATTATGTAATGCATGCATTAATGCCCGCATGGTGTGCTTTTATTTTTGCCTGTGTGTTGTCGGTTTTTTATATGGTTTTCCGTCGGCTTGCCGAGGGAACATGTTTTGTTAAAAGAATTTATTTTTTGGCGGGCGGGATTGAAGAGCTGACGCTGTTTTGGAAAATCAGCGTTCGAGCCAGTCCGCCAAAAGTTCTTGGTATTCTTCGTCGGAAAAGGTTTTGGTATCGTACATGCCTTTCAGCTGGCGCTGTCTGCTCGCCTCGCCGAGCAAAAGGGCGGCGGCGACGGAAACATTGAAGCTTTGTATCATGCCGAACATGGGAATGTAAATTTCACCGTCCACGAGGGGAAAAAGTTCTTCGGAAACGCCGGAATGTTCGTTGCCCATGATGATTGCGGTGGGTATGGTCAAATCATATTCGCGCAGGGGCTTCGCCGTTGGCGTGCAGTTTGTCGCAAGAATTTGGTAACCGGTGTTTTTCAGTTCGCCGATAAGGCTTTCTTTACTGCCGTGCCTCACCGTGTCAACCCATTTTCTTGCGGAGGCGGAAGTTTTTTCGCTCAAATGCGGAAAAGGCGTGCCGGTATAATACAAATGCACCTTATGCACGCCGAACGCGTCACAGCTTCGGTAAATGGCGGAAACATTGTGCGGGTCGTGGATATTGTCAAGCACAAGGGTTAAATCTTTTTGCCTCCGGCTTAATACTTTTTCGATTTTCGCTCTTCTTCTGTCTGTCATCGCGCGCATAACATATCCTTTTCATTGGAAAAATTTTTCGCAGTTTAGCCGTGTTTTTTGTTTCTGTCAAATTCTGTCAAATGTGTTTTTGGGTATTTTATGCGCTCATGTCCATAATTGGCAGACTGTTCATTATTTATAATTTACTTCTTTTTGATGTTTTATTGCCAGTATGTGAAGAGTATTGTCTCCCATTTGATAAAGCATTACATAACCTGTTTCCCCGAAGGGGATAAGCAATTCTCTGTGCTCCGGCTCCAAATCAAGAGAAGGCCTGCCTGCATTAGGAAAATTTTCCAGCAACAGGGCTTTTTCTCGGATAATTTTTAATGCTGTCCTTGCGGCATCCTTATTCTTTTCAGATAAAAATAAATATAACTGTTTAAGATTTTCAAGCGCATGAGGCGTCCAATAAACTATATATGGCATTTAGGCATTGGCTCCTCTTTTCCCTGAACAATTGTATCTATCCATTCAAGAACTTCCTGATTGGTCAAATGCAAGCCTGTTTGCTGAAATTCCTCCCACGCTTTAATTCCTTCCTGCCGCCACGCTTCTCTTTTTTCTTCACGGCTGACATGATTTTCCAATGCCGATAACATGAACGCATGGGAAGATTGATTGCGGACAGCGGCTAATTTTTGGATTCTTTCACGTAATTCACAAGGTATTTTTATACTGGTATTGACAATTGATTGTGACTGCATAAATATTCTCCGTTTTGAAACAGCATATACTACTTTTTACTACCATGCAAGTTAATAAACTTTTATAGTGAAATAATCATTGTTTTTTGGAATAAGCTGTTATGTTATCAGTAATAACGGCAATGAGCTTGACAAGGTAACGGCGTTTTCGGGAAAAGGATAGTTTTTTGCAGTGTGTTAAAATCGTATCATAAGGATAATTGTATTGCGCGATTGTTTTTTTATCATCCTGCCCACCAAAAAAGCCCCTCGGATGAGGGGCTTCATATTTGCTGTCTTACGCGACAAATTCAAAATTAGAATTTGTAAACGAAAGTAAGAGCTGAACGGAAGATGTCGTCTTGTTCTTCTTGAACATTGTCTTGGTCAACAAAAACATAACCGAGTTCCAAAGTTGCGGAGAAGTTTTTGTAGATTTGGTAAGTAGAGTTGAAGTCAACTTCAATAAGGGTGTCATCTTCTGTCGGTTTGCGGAAAAGGTCACGATCTTCAATGTCTTTGTCAGCTGTACCTTGGAGGTAAACTACACGTGCTGTGTGGCTGAGATTTTCAAGGAATGAGAAACCAGCGTATTCAGCAATAACACCCCAGGTACCGAATGGACTGTCGTTGTTGAACATGGTATTGTAGTCATCGCAACCGATGATGTTGTCGCCGAAGAGAATAGTGGAAGCAGAGAAACCGCCGTCCAAGAGAACGAAGCCGTTGTCATTGTTGGTGTCGTCATCACCGGTTGCATACCAACCACCCAAAGCGGCAACGCCGTTGCTGAATTTGTAAGAAGCTTTGGCTGCCACATAGAAGCCGTCTAAGCTGTCTTCTAAACCAGCAGGCATATCGTCATAGCTGACATTGCTGTACAATGCGTCAACAGCGAATACGAACGGGTCGAACATATTAAGTTCGGCGGAAGCGCCAACTACGAAAGAGTTAGCTTCATAAGGCAACATTTTGGCAGGGGCATAACTCATTGCTGCGGTGTCTTTGTATGCGTACATAGCCCATGGAGCTACTTTGAAGCCGTCATAAGCGAATTCAGCGTTAAGCATTACGGCATCGGCATCTTTACGACCATCATTTGGTAGACCTTGTTCTGAGTCAAGGCGAAGCCATGCAAGACCGAGGCTGATGTTTTCATTGATGTTACCGTTTACGCTAACAGCGTCTGCACGACCGTCAAGAACAGCGGAACCGAAAGCATAGGAAGGCGCTACAACTGCTTGGCGACCCATACGGACTTTAACATCGGAGTTTGGAAGAGTCCAGTCGATGTATGCCAAACGCATACGGAGGTCAGCGTTAGGGTCACGGGTGAATTTAGCGTCGTTATTAGTACCCCATGAATAACCGCCGTATTGGAACAAGATGGTTGCGGAAAGGTCTTCGCTGGCAACATAGTCGAAACCGAAACGGATACGGGTAGTTGCGTTAAAGTTTTCCTGACTTTTGTAACCTGCGTCACCATAGGTGAATTCTTCAGCGAATTGCAATACCGGTTTGAATTCGCCAGCGGAAGCTGAACCGGCGAAAGCGGAAACTACAAGACCAGCTGCCAAAACAAGTGTGGTAAGTTTTTTCATTCTATTTTCCTCACAGAATTTATGCCTAAAAGGCAAAAAATTTCCGCAAGTCCCGTAAAAAATGCTTTCCGTATAAAATTAAGAGAATAAATAACGCTTATTATGAAAAAATCTTTTTATATATTTTCTTATTTCTTTTCTTTTACAAAAGTCATGTGCTATAAAAGTGCTATATATTCCTTAATTAATATCGTTGAATTTCACACGCGGATTTTTCACCATTTCATCATTTCAGCAGAGGAAACACCATGCACACGACAGCTATTTTTCCCAATCAATCCCCGCCGAAAGACGGCAGGCTCCATTCCGTAAAAGGATACACGGGTATAAAAATCCGTTTTTTGAAACAGAGCACCGCCTCCAATGATTATTCCTATTACATTTATTACCGTGTCGGGGGCAGGCAAGGGAAACAGGTTTTGCAGAAAGTCGGCACCAAATCGCAAGGCATGACTCCGAAAAAAGCCTTGAAAATCAGACTGCGGAAAATTTTGGAGCATGAGCAATCCCTTCATGGCAGTTCCGTCAATGCCGTTAATCCCCAAACGTTTGAAAACGCGCCGACCCTTGCCGGAATTTGGAGGGAATATAAAGAGCAAAAACAGTCGCTCTGCTCGTTTGCTTCAATTAAACATTGTTACCGGTATTTGAAACCGTTTTACGCTAAAACGCCCCTTTCCCTTTCCACAAAGGAAATCAATATGTTCAGACAGGAGCTTGAAAACAAAACCACAAGACAGGGGAAAAAACTTGCTCCGCAGACTGTCGCCCATATTTTGAAACTGTTCAGGACCTTGGTAAATTTCGCCGTAAAAAACGGGCTTTGTACAAAAAATGATACACTGCACTTCAATATTCCGAAAGTACAAAATACTGTGCAGGAGTTTTTAACGGAAAAACAGCTGAAACAATATGCTGACGCATTGCAAACAGAGGAAAATCCCCATGCGAAAACCTTTCTCATGATAGCCCTTTTTACCGGCATGCGGAAAAAAGCTATTTACAATCTCGCGTGGCAGGATATAGATTTTTGCCGAAATATCATTTATTTGCAGGCGCAAAATGCCAAAAAGCGGCAGGCGGATTTTATTCCTCTGCCTCTGCCTGTAAAGAAATTGCTGAAAACTTTGCCCAAACAAAGCGAGTATCTTTTTTTGAACAGTTTGAAAAAGCCTTACGTGAATTATTTTCAAAAAGCGAAAGCGATAAAAGAAAAAATCGGCTTGCCTGAAAAGTACCGTCCTTTTTATATGCTCCGCCACAACTTCGCAAGTCTTCTTGCAAGCAGCGGTACAAATTTATATACAATTCAGAAACTCCTCACTCATAACAGCCCCGTAACGACACAGCGCTACGCTCATTTAAATGATAAAAGCCTGCGGCAAAGTTCGGAATGTGTATCAAAAATTATACAAAAACATTTCACGGAAGGAGAAAAGGTGCTATAAAAGTGCTATACATATAAAATAATTTTTCAAAAAATTTAAAATAAAGCATGGTATTCCGATAGGATAAGGTAAGAGGACGCACGTTTGGGAAAAAAGTAAAAAAAATTGAATTTAATTTGTAAAAAATACTTTACAAGGCAGGAAGAATTGTGTACAAAAAAGACATGACGTTCAGAAAAGTTAAATTTTTTGAACAGCAATTTTTCAAATTTGCCTTTTAGGCATAAATTCTGTGAGGAAAATAGAATGAAAAAACTTACCACACTTGTTTTGGCAGCTGGTCTTGTAGTTTCTGCTTTCGCTGGTTCAGCTTCTGCTGGCGAACTTAAACCAGTATTGCAATTCGCTGAAGAATTCAGCTATGGTGACGCTGGTTCAAACGACGATTTGGAAAACTTTAACGCTGTAACCCGTATCCGTTTCGGTTTCGACTATGTTGCCAGCGAAGATCTTTCCGCAACCATCTTGTTCCAATACGGCGGTTACCACTGGGGTACTTTTGAACCAAACAACGACGGCGAAGCACATCTCAAAATGCGTTTGGCTTACATCGACTGGACTCTTCCAAACACCGATGTTAAAGTTCGTATGGGTCGCCAAGCAGTTGTAGCTCCTTCTTATGCATTCGGTTCTCCTGTACTTGACAGCCGTGCAGACGCTATCAGCATCAACGGCAATGTTAACGAAAACATCAGCCTCGGTCTTGCATGGATGCGTGCTGACAGAAACGAAAGAGATTATGCTGACTACGGCTTTGACACCACTGACGCACTCATGCTTAATGCAGAATTCGCTTATGACGGCTTCAAAGTAGCTCCATGGGCTGTTTATGCACATAAACAACACGATGCAGAATCCGGTATCGCTCAATTCACAAACATTGACGGTAAACAAGCTGACGCAGATCTCTACATCGTCGGTGCTTCTGCTGAACTTAATATGTTCGACCCATTCGTATTCGCTGTTGACGCATTGTACAACAACATCAAATACCACAACATGGCTCCTTTTGCAGAAGACAGCTATGACGCTTTCTATGTAGCAGCTAAAGCTTCTTACAAATTGAGCAACGGTGTTGCTAGCCTCGGCGGCTGGTACTCAACCGGTAACGACTGGGAAAACAATGACAACGGCTTTGTTGTTCTTGACGGCGGCTTCTCTGCTTCTTCCGTTTTGTTTGACGGCAACATTGTTGGTTCAGATCCTTACACCAACGTTTTGGGTTCAGACAGCCCATTCGGTACTTGGGGTGTTATTGCTGAATACGCAGGTTTCTCATTTGTTGAAAACTTGAGCCACACCGCTCGCGTATTGTACATTGAAGGCACAAATGAAAACCAACCAAATGCTTACAACCCAGGATTTGGTGACAGCATTGAATTGACAGAAGATGACAGCGCTATCGAAATCGACTTCGATACCACTTACCAAATCTACAAAAACCTTTCCGCTACCTTGCAGCTCGGTTATGTATTCTTCGATCAATCCAACCTTGCTCCTCTTGCTGAAGAACAAGACGACATCTTCCGTTCAGCTCTTACTTTCGTTTACAAATTCTAATTTTGAATTTGTCGCGTAAGACAGCAAATATGAAGCCCCTCATCCGAGGGGCTTTTTTGTACGCTTTGGCACAAAAAAACACCAGCTAAGCTGGTGGAATGAAAAATTTTTAGATACAAGGCTGTCCTCCTTTGGTATTCATTGAATGTGTTCGTCAATGATACCCAAAGGAGGACGTGTCGTATGAACAACAGTCAACGTTTATCTCATACCAAATGGAATGCAAATATCATATCGTATTTGCTCTCAAATTCAGAAGACTGGCAATTTAAATTAAAGGAAGATATAGGCAAAATTTTAAGGCAGTTATGTGACTGGAAAAAGTAAGCATAATAGAAGTAACAACTTGTGCCGACCATGTCCATATATTGGTTGATATTCTCCAAAAACTTAGTGTATCTTCGTTTATGGGCTCTTTGAAGGAAAAAACTTTGTGGGGGGCATGGTGTTTAGGTGAGGGATTTTGCAATTTGCCGTGACGAGCTGTTTTTATTGTTTGCGGTTGTGCTGGAAGCATTGGCTCTGCTATGTCTATGTTTGATTTTCGTTGCAAACAGTTCAAAAGCCTAAATACGCTAAAGAGCGGATAACAACTGAAATTACCGTCGGAATTGCCGCATATCTTTTTTTCATAAAGGGATATGTGCTATAAAGATTGTCATACGTTTGATGAATAAAACAACCATGCCAAATTCCCTGGCGCTTATGCCAAAGGAAATAATCAGAAAGCTGAAAAGAAAATTCATGATTGTTTATTGAAGAACCGAAATTCAGTTTTTAATTTTTGTTATACGCACAAGTATTTTTAACAGAGCGGATTAATTTTCTGTCTGTCATTTTAGCAGGTTGGGAATTTATTTCCAGTCCTTATTCCAGCGGTTGTGCATCCAAAACCATTGCTCCGGGTTGCTGCGGATTTGTTTTTCCATGGCGCGGGTATAAAACAGCGTTGTTTCTTTGATTTTTTCTTCCGTAGTGCCCGATAAAAGTTTTGTGTCAAGCGGTTCCTGCAAATGCAGAAGAAAGCCCTTGTCCGTGCGTTCCAAAAAAATGGGCAGAACAAGTGCTTCCGCGCGCACTGCCAAAAGGGCGGGTCCCATATTGACGTTCGCCATGTCGCCAAAAAAAGGCAGGGTATATGCCTCATGGGTTTTCGTCTTGTGGTCAACCAGGAAAGCGACAATGCCGTGTTTTCGCAGCGCCCGCAAAACCGATGTTGCTACGGCTCTGTGCCCTATCATACTCGCGCCTTTGGCTTCCCGCTGTTTTGATATGAACGCGTGCACGGCAGGATTGGGGTATTTTCTCACAACAACCATGCGCGGGCGCGGAGGCTGAAAAACCTGTCCCAAAAGGCTCGCCAAAAGTTCCCAGGAGCCGTAATGTCCTGTTGCGGCGACTATGGGGCGCTGGCAGGAGCGCAATTTTTCCCACAATTCTTCATTTTCTATGAAAAGATGTGTTCCCTTATGCTCCAATCCGAAATCTTCCGTAAATAAAATTTCGGTGAAAGAGCGGAATGTGGACTGAAAACTTTTATAAGCGAGATTTCTTGCTTCATCTTGGGTTGTTTTTAAATGTTCCCGTATGCTGGCGATGGTGTTTTCACGGCGTGAACGCAGAATGTGCCATGCCAGAAAGGCGAATCCGTCAGCCAGCGCATAGGTTGTTTTTATGCCTAAAAAATGAATGGCCTTGCCCAGTCCGCAAAGCGAATAATATTGCATTTTTTGCAGACTGGTTTGCATTTCCGTAAAATTGATGTCTTCACTGTGTCGTCTTGTCATTGTGCACCTGCTTCGTATGGAAATAATAAATTTAAAAATAAGCGATTGTCAAAGTGAAAATCGGTCTTATCATAATTATAATTTTATGCCAAGTTAGAACTTGCTAAGTGTGGGCAAGTTCTGTTATAGGTTAATTTTATATGAATGAACGCTGTTTGTATGATATGGCAAATTACTGACAGTTTATATATCAGCCGTGGAGGAATCTTGAACAATAATTTTTCAAAAAATCTTTTAGTTTGGGTTGTTATTGTTATTGCTGCAATGACGGTTTTCAATATGTTTAATCCCTCTTTCAACGGGACCGGAAATTCCATGTCTTACAGCGAATTTCTCAATTCCGTTAACCGCGGGGAAGTTGCGGAAGTGAAAATTCAGGACAGGAATATCACATACAGAACCCAAGCCGGGGCGGAACTTTCAACCTACGCTCCCGACGATCCGGGGCTTGTGGAACATTTGTTGAATAAAAACGTGCGCATCGATGCTGTCGCTCCGGAAGAACCTTCTTTGCTCGTTTCCGTGCTTATGTCCTGGTTTCCGATGATTTTGCTGATTGGCGTATGGATTTTCTTTATGCGTCAAATGCAGGGAGGCGGCGGAAAAGCGATGAGTTTCGGACGTTCCCGCGCAAGAATGATAGACGCGAACCAAGCCAAGGTGACGTTTGCCGATGTGGCGGGCGTTGACGAGGCGAAAGAGGAACTCTCCGAAGTTGTGGAATTTTTGTCCAATCCGAAAAAATTCACCCGTCTTGGCGGGCGCATTCCCAAAGGCGTGCTTTTGGTAGGGCCTCCGGGAACCGGTAAGACTTTGCTCGCCCGTGCCGTTGCCGGTGAGGCGGGCGTTCCGTTTTTCTCCATTTCAGGTTCTGATTTCGTGGAAATGTTTGTCGGGGTCGGAGCTTCCCGTGTGCGCGACCTTTTCATGCAAGGCAAAAAAAATGCTCCCTGTTTGATATTTATTGACGAAATTGACGCCGTCGGCCGTCAGAGAGGGGCTGGTCTTGGCGGCGGACACGATGAAAGGGAGCAAACCCTCAATCAAATGCTTGTGGAAATGGACGGTTTTGAATCCAATGAAGGCGTCATTCTCATTGCGGCGACGAACCGCCCTGATGTGCTTGACCCTGCGCTTCTCCGTCCCGGACGTTTTGACCGTCAAGTGGTTGTTTCAACGCCCGACCTTAGAGGCCGCCAGCATATTTTAGCCGTGCACACAAAGAAAACGCCTATTGCGGACGATGTGGATATTGAAGTGCTTGCCAAAGGCACTCCCGGATTTTCAGGCGCGGACCTTGAAAACCTTGTCAACGAGGCAGCCCTGCAAGCCGCCAAGAAAAATAAAAATCAGCTCAATATGTCCGATTTTGAATATGCGAAAGATAAAGTCCTTATGGGTAAGGAACGCCGCAGTCTTGTTCTCAGCGAAGAGGAAAAGCGTATCACGGCGTATCATGAGGCAGGGCACGCTCTTGCGGCGGTTTGCCTCCCCGGTTCCGATCCCGTGCATAAGGTTTCCATTATTCCGAGGGGACGCGCCCTTGGCGTAACCATGCAGCTTCCGGAAGAGGACAGACACGGTTATTCCAAAAAATATCTGCGCAACAATTTGGTTGTGCTTTTGGCGGGTCGTATGGCTGAAGAACTGGTTATGGACGACATAACGACAGGCGCGGGCAATGATATTGAGCGCGCTACCAAAATGGCGCGGAAAATGGTTTGCGAATGGGGCATGAGCGATAAGATCGGTCCGCAGGCTATCGGTGATAACGGAGGCGAAGTTTTCCTCGGCAGGGAATGGGCCCATACCGATTCCGTAAGCCAATCCACAGCGCAGATTGTCGATTCCGAAATAAAATTCTTCATTGACGAGGCGCGTGAACGCTGCCGTAAAATTCTTGAAGAAAATATGGATAAGCTGCACGCCATCGCCGCGGCTCTTCTTGAAAGGGAAACCATTACAGGCGAAGAGATCAAGCGCATTATGGACGGTAAGGAACTTGACCCGTTCGTGCTTGACAGCACAAAAAAAGCTGACGAAAACGATACGTTCGCATGGTCAGAAGAAAGCAAGGAAATACGGCATTCTGAAACTTCTGAAAATGCAGGGCGGGCGGAACACGCCGAACAGGCAGGCGAACACGACGCCGGCAGCCAAAAATCAGAAGACAAGGATATGTAATGCAATATCCGCTGCAATTCAGGGGTGAGGCTTTAATGTCCGCCCCTTTTTATGTTTGGGGCATTGTGAACACGACGCCGGATTCCTTTTATGACGGCGGTTGTTATGAAAAAGCGGATCATGCGATAGCACACGCCCGCCTTTTGTGGGAGCAGGGGGCATGCATTTTGGATATCGGCGGCGCGTCTTCCCGTCCCGGCGCGGAAGATGTGGACAGCCTTGAAGAATGGCGGCGTATTGCACCTGTCATTTCCGCCGTAAAAGGGTTTTCTGCGGAAGAATATGTTTCATGCCGCGGAGCCGATACGATACGGACGGATATTGTTCCGCTTGATTTTGGAAGAAAACCGCTTGTTTCCGTGGATACGTGGCGGGCTTCGGTGGCGGAAAAAGCTCTTGAGAAAGGCGTTGAAATCATTAATGATATTTCAGCGTTCAGCTGGGAAAAGGAACTTCTTGACGTGGTGGCGGATTACAAGCCTCTTTATGTGCTCATGCACTGCAAGGGCAGACCGCAGACAATGCAGGAAACACCATGCTACGACGATGTGGTGAAAGAAGTGTACGCCTTTTTTGAAGAAAAAATGAATATTCTTGTGCAAAAAGGTTTACCGGAAGAAAATATTATTTTAGATTTCGGCATCGGGTTTGGAAAAACTCTGGAACATAACCTTGACCTGTTGCGGCATATTCAGGTTTTTGAAGCGCTGAAACGTCCTTTGCTGCTTGGTTTGTCACAAAAATCCTTGTTCGGGCATTTGCTCGGTTTGAAGAAAAATGAACGTTCCGTAAGCACGCAGGTTTGCACGGCTCTTGCCATGCGGCAGGGTATCCGTCACCATAGGGTGCATGAAGTGAAAGAAACGGTTGAAACTTTGGCTTTGACCTATGCTTTGCAAAACGGAAACGTATAAATAACGCAGTTGAAGTAGGTTCATATGCTTGGTATTGCACAATTTCCCATAACTGTGAAAGACATACTGGATATAGTTGTTGTAACCGGTTGCTTTTATTATCTTTTGCGCTTGGTAAAAGATACAAGGGCAATGGCTGCGATAAATGGTTTTTTCCTGCTTTTCCTTATTTACGCCGTGGCGAAATTTATCGGCTTGTTCACGCTTTCATGGCTTTTGGAAAACTTTTTCGGTTCGCTTTTTCTTGTCATTGTCATTTTGTTCAGCGCTGATATCCGCCACGCCCTTGCAGGAATCAGTCTGCGTTCCCTTTTCAGGAAAAAAGAGAAACTGAGTGACAATACCATTCAAATTTTGGTTGATACGTGCGAACTCTTGGCTAAAAAACGAATCGGTGCTATTATCGTGCTTGAGCGCGATATGAAGCTCGGGGATTTGCTCAGTCGCGGCGTGCGCCTTGACGCGCTGCTTTCAAAAGAATTGCTGCATACCATTTTCTTTCCCAATACCGCATTGCATGACGGGGCGGTGATTATCAACAAACAAGGCAGGATTATCGCCGCGAGCTGCGTTTTGCCCTTGACCCAAAATCAGGAAAGGCAGCATTTCGGAACACGCCACCGTGCCGCTCTCGGTTTGTCGGAAGTGAGCGACAGCGTTGTTCTTGTCGTGTCTGAAGAGCGGGGGGAATTTACCGTCGCTCAGAACGGCAGGCTTTCCAATCCGCTAAACCGTGAACGTCTGGAAAGGATTTTAAATAATGTTCTCATTTAAAAATCTGCTTTCAAGAAAAAATGTCGTTGAAAATTTGCGCTTGCTCTTTTTCGCTTTTTTGCTTTCCTGTGCCGTGTGGTACAGTGTCGTGGGAAGTTCGCAGGCTGAGACGGATATTTCCTTTCATGTGGAATATGTTGATTTGCCCGATGATTTAATGGTTGTCAAAGGCATGAAAGATGTCCTCCGTGTGCGGGTGCGGGCTTCCGAACAGCGGTTGCGCAGTGTTGTCAACAAAGATTTTGTCTACCGTATCAATTTGAAGAATGCCGTCAGAGGAGCGAACGTTTTTCCGGTGGAAATAAACACGGCGTTTTCTGATGTCAAAGGTATGGAAATTTTAAGTATCAGTCCGTCTTACTTGATTATCGAAGTGGATGAAATAGCTGAAAAAAGGGTGCCTGTCGAAGTCGATTTTTCCGAAAAGGACGACGACGATCTGTATGTGCGCGATTTGGTGCTCGAACCTTCGGAAGTCAAGCTTAAAGGTCCGAAAGAAATACTCGAAAACATTTATTCCTTGAAGGTTAAATTCGATATCAACCAAGTGGAGCTTGCAGGACAGTATACGAGGAATATTCCCCTTTCTTTGCCTAATCTTGTGGAAGCTGATACACCTGTGACGAAAATCAGTTTTGAGGCATGGTTCGATTTGGTTCCCGTAAGTTTGAGCAGGCTCGTACAGCTTGACAAGACAGGCGGAGATTTTAAAACAGACCCCCGCACGGTCGATATTGAGCTTGAAATTCCGCAAAGCAAGATGATTTCCTATAACATCGACCCTGCTTATATGGCCCAAGTGCGCGCAATAGTGCGAAATACCCATGAATTGGCGGAGGGACGGCTTTTGCCTGTGGAGGTTCTTTTGCCAAAAGGCGCGAAGCTCCTTTCAGTCAATCCTGATAAGGTGAAAATTGTTGCAAATCAATAACAGCATGAATAAATAGGACAGACTATGAAGCGTTTTTTCGGAACTGACGGTATTCGCGGTTATGTGAACACCTATCCCATGACGGCGGATATGGCTCTTAGGCTTGGACTTGCCGCCGGAACATATTTCCGCGACGGCAAACACAGGCATAAAGCCATTATCGGAAAAGACACGCGCCTTTCCGGCTATATGTTTGAAACGGCTCTTACGGCAGGGCTTTGCGCCGCCGGAATTGACGTGTATCAGGTCGGACCTATGCCGACGCCCGCCATCGCTTTTTTGACGAAAAACATGCGGGCGGATATCGGCGTTGTCATTTCCGCAAGCCATAATCCTTTTCATGATAACGGAATAAAATTTTTTGATAAGAACGGGTATAAGCTTCCGGACGGCGTTGAAGATGAAATCGCCCAGATGGTTTTGAACAAAGATTATGAATGGGATTATCCGGAAGCGGACAAGGTCGGAAGGGCAAAACGCATTTTTGACGCTCCGGGTCGTTATATCGTATATTTGAAAAAGAGCTTTCCCGATCATTTGTCTTTGAACGGTTTGCGTATCGTTTTGGACTGCGCCAACGGGGCGAGTTATAAGATAGCGCCGTTGGCGCTTGAGGAACTCGGCGCGGAAGTGGTGACCATGGCGAATGCCCCCAACGGCACGAACATCAATCTGCAATGCGGTTCGCTTCATCCCGGGTATGTGGCGGATAAAGTGCGTGAAGTGCGGGCGGATATCGGGCTCGCCCTTGACGGTGACGCCGACAGGCTCATTGTTGTCGATGAAACGGGCACGGTGCTTGACGGCGATCAAATCATGGCTATTTGCGCGGAATATTTAATGGCTCAAGGAAAACTTAAAAACAATACGCTCGCGGCAACATCCATGAGCAATATGGCTTTGGAGCATTTCATGTCCGAACGGGGCGGCTCAATTATCCGCACCAATGTGGGGGACCGGTATGTCGTTGAGGCTATGCGGAAATTTGATTTAAGCCTTGGCGGTGAAAAATCGGGACATCTTATTTTCCATGATTTCAGCACGACGGGAGACGGGCTTCTTGCCGCTTTGCAAGTGCTGACCATTATGTGTGAATCCGGTAAGAAACTTTCCGAACTTGCGCAAAAATTAAAGCTTTATCCGCAGGAAATGGAAAATGTGGAAGTTACCCGTAAGCCTGATTTGGCGACGGTTCCGGAAATTCAGGAAGCGCTGAAAAATGCTGAAAGCCAGCTTGGGCAATACGGACGCGTTGTTTTGCGTTATTCGGGCACGGAAAATCTTTGCCGTGTGATGGTTGAGGCAAGGGAAGAAAAATTGGTTAAGCAGCTGACTAAGGAATTGGCGAAAGTTGTGCATGCGGCTTTAAACAAATAGGGGTGATCATATGAAAAATATCAGAAAAGTTGTTATTCCGGTGGCGGGGCATGGTACCCGTTCATTGCCTGCCAGCAAGAATGTGCCTAAAGAAATGCTTCCTATCTATAATAAGCCCGTTATCCATTATGTTGTCGACGAAGCCGTGAACGCCGGCATTGAGAATGTCGTTTTCGTAACAAGCAAGGAAAAAACAGCCCTTGAAGATTATTTCGACCACCATTACGCGCTTGAAGATGTTTTGGAACGTACCGGAAAAAAAGAATTGCTGAAAACAGTGCAGGAACTCGCCCATTATGTCAATGTCATCAGCGTACGCCAAAAATGCCAGCTGGGCTTCGGGCATGCGGTGCTTACGGCTAAACCCGTTGTTGGCAATGAACCTTTCGGGGTTATGGTGGGCGATGATATTTTGCTTGGCAAAGATTGCGGATTGAAAGAACTGATTGATGTCGCCGAAAAGGAAAACAAGCCTGTGATCGGCGTTATGGAAGTCGACCCGAGCATGGTCTGCAAATACGGCATTGTGGCGGGCAATAAACGTCCGGACGGCATTATTGAAATCACGGATATGGTGGAAAAGCCGAAAGTGGGGGAGGCGCCTTCCAATATGGCGATTATCGGGCGTTATGTTTTGCCTCCGGAAATTTTTGATTATTTGGAAAATGCGAAACCCGGGCACGGAGGGGAAATTCAGCTGACCGACGCTTTGAATTTGCTGGCGAAAGAAAGGGGCATGCTTGCCGTTCCTGTGAAAGGAAGGCGTTTTGATGCCGGCGATTTGCTCGACTTTTTGTCTGTCAATATGTATTTCGCTTTGCATGACGGGAATATGAAAGACGCAATGAAAAAGCGTTTGCAAAGTCTTCTTCAGGAATTTGAATAACAGGAGAACATATGGCTTTAAGTATCGGTATTGTCGGACTTCCGAATGTTGGAAAATCAACGCTGTTCAATGCTCTGACAAAGGCGCAGAACGCTCAGGCGGCTAATTATCCTTTTTGCACCATTGAGCCTAACAAGGCTACGGTTTCCGTCCCGGACAAACGCCTGGAAGCTTTGGCGGAATTGGTGAACCCGCAGAAAATCATTCATGCGACCGTTGATTTTATCGACATTGCGGGATTGGTGAAAGGGGCGAGCAAAGGTGAAGGTCTCGGCAATCAATTTTTAGCCAATATTCGTGAATGTGCGGCGATTTTACATGTTGTGCGCTGTTTTGAAGATGAGAACATCACCCATGTGGACGGTTCGGTCAATCCTCTCCGCGATGCGGAAACCATTGAAACGGAACTTATTATTGCCGATATCCAAACCGTGACAAGGAAAATCGAGCGCCTTGCGAAACAGGTGAAAGCGGATAAGGAAGCCGGAAAAAGTTTGGAAGAATGCAAACGTCTTGCAGACTTTCTGAATGAGGGCAATAAGGCGAGTCAATTCGACATTCCGGAACATAATGAGCATTTCAAACAAGTTTGGCATGAACTGAGCCTTTTGACAGCGAAAAAAATGATTTATTGCGCCAATGTGGACGAAAAAGGGCTTGAAGAAGAATCCGCGCATGTGAAAGCTTTGAAAGAAGCCGCTCAAAAACAAGGCTGTGAAGCTGTGGTCGTTTGCGCGAATTTAGAGGCGGAACTGCAGGGGCTTTCAGCTGAAGAACAGGCGGAAATGCTGAGTTCCTACGGAATTTCGGAAAGCTCCCTTGTCAACGTTGTCCGCACGGGATATCATACGCTCGGGCTTTGCAGTTATTTTACGGCAGGTCCGCAGGAAGTGCGGGCATGGACGTTTAAGCAAGGCTGGAAAGCTCCCCAATGCGCGGGTGTCATTCATACGGATTTTGAAAAGGGTTTTATTCGGGCGGAAGTGATTTCCTATGCCGATTATGTGAAGTTTAAATCCGAAGCTGCCTGCAGAAGTGCGGGCGTATTGCGGGTTGAGGGCAAAGAGTATGCCGTGCAGGACGGCGACGTCATGCATTTTCTCTTCAATGTTTAACCGCATGTTTTTTTGATAAGGGGTGCTGTTGTGAATTTTACGGAAAAAGAACGCAAGGTCCTGAGCATTGTGCAGTCGGATTTGCCTGATACGCTGACTCCCTATGCGGATATTGCAAAGGAAGCCGGGCTTTGCGAAGAGGAAGTGCTCGCCCTTTTGCAAAGGCTTAAAGAGGACGGCACCATACGCCGTTTCGGCGCAAGCATAAAACATCAGAAAACAGGGTATAACCATAATGCTATGGTGGCATGGAAAATCGACGAGGACAACGTCGACGGGGCGGCAAAGTATGCGGCGCAAAGTTCACGCATTTCGCACTGTTATTACCGCCCAAGTTCCGCTCCTGATTGGCAGTATACGTTTTTTACCATGATACACGGCAGAACCATGCAGGAATGTTACGATGTCGTTGAAGAACTGCGTCAAAACACTTGCCTTGACGAATATGCGGTTTTGGAAAGCATTAAAGAATTGAAAAAAATCTCCATGACGTATTTTGATGATTAAAAAGGAAACGGTATGAATATTGAAAGATCAGAAGAACTCTTTGCAAAAGCGAACAAACTTATTCCCGGAGGGGTGAACAGCCCCGTGCGTGCGTGCCGCAACGTGCATTGCGCCCCTTTGTTTATCGAGTCTGCAAAAGGTTCGCATATCAGAACTGTTGACGGTATGGATTTTATTGATTTTATCGGCTCATGGGGTCCCATGCTTTTGGGACATGCCCATGCGGACGTGGACAAAGCCATCTGCGAGGCGGCGAAACGTGGCACAAGTTACGGCGCCCCCACGGAAATAGAAGTTTTGCTTGCGGAGAAAGTCTGCAAAGCTCTTCCGTCCTGCGATATGGTGCGCATGGTCAATTCCGGCACGGAGGCGACAATGAGCGCCCTGCGTCTTGCCCGTGCCGTGACAGGCAGGAATAAATTGGTGAAAATCATTGGCGGCTACCACGGGCACGGCGATGCGTTTTTGGCAAGCGCCGGTTCCGGGCTTGCGACGTTTTCAATTCCCGGAACGCCCGGAGTTCCGGAATCGACCGTGCAGGACACTCTGCTTGTGCCTTACAACGATTTGGAGGCGGCTAAGGAAATTTTTGAGAAATACGGCAATGAGATCGCCGCGTTTTTTGTGGAACCCTGTGCCGGCAATATGGGACTTGTTTTGCCTGTCGCCGGGTATTTGCAGGGTTTACGCGATCTTTGCACAAAATACGGGGCTCTGCTTGTTTTTGATGAAGTCATTACCGGTTTTAGGGTATCCTATCAGGGAGCTCAGGGACGGTTCGGCGTTATGCCTGATTTGACCACCATGGGCAAAATCATTGGCGGCGGTTTGCCTGTCGGCGCTTATGGCGGCAAGGCGGAGTATATGCAGCGCATTGCTCCTGCGGGTGATGTGTATCAGGCGGGAACGCTTTCAGGCAATCCGCTTGCCATGGCGGCAGGTCTTGCGACTTTGGATATTCTTGAAAAAGCCGATTATGCAGGGTTGGAACAGCGCGTGCTCGCTTTTGTGAAAGAGCTTGCGGGTATTTTGGAGAAAAAAGGATTAAGTGTGCAATATCAGCATATTGCTTCTATGTTTACACTTTTCTTTACGGATAAGCCTGTACGTAATTTTGCTGATGTCGAAAACGCTTCCACGGCAATTTTTGAAAGCTATTATAAGCAAATGCGTGAAATGGGCATTTTCCTTTCCCCTTCCGCGTTTGAAACCGCAATGGTTTCTTTCGCCCATACCGACGATGATTTCAATAAGACCCTTGATTGCGCAAAGAAATTGAAATTTTAAATCTTATAAACGACACTCATGAAAAAAGACAAGCTGCTGCTTGTCTTTTTTTTGGCATTGTCCGCTCTTGTCTGTTCCGTATGAGTATGAGGGGGAGCAGGAGGAGGAAAGGCGATAAATAAAGAGCTAATGTTTCTCAGGCACTATCAGTCGTAAAAACTATCGTCTTCGGGATGTATGGCTGTACCCATTAAAATACCGTGCTGCCGCAGCCGTTCGGCGTCGGTTTTGGCGACAAAGATGGTTTTTCCCTGTGAGTCGCATTCGGCATAATACATTGCGGTCGCAACCGTTCCCGGCGTCGGAATAAAGCATTGCACCTGCTTTGGCTTCCAATTTCTTTCTTTGAGCCAAGAGGCGAGTTCCCTCATGTTCTCATCGGTGCACCCCGGAAACCCGCTTAAAAGGTATGGAATAACATATTGTTCCTTATTGATTTTTTTGCAGTACCCATAAAACGCCTGTAAAAACGTTTCAAATTTGTCCATGCCGGGTTTACGCATAAGCTTTAGCACGTTTTCAGAACAATGTTCAGGGGCGACTTTGAGCTGTCCTCCCGTAAATTCTCCGGCATAGCTTTCAAGAGCTTTTTTTTGGGTCAGGGCTAAATCGAAACGCACGCCGCTTGCGATGCGCACATTTTTAATGTTGCTGATTTTTTTTACTTTTCTGAGCAAAGCAAGGTGTTTTTCTTGGTCGACAAGAAAATGGGGGCAAAGATCGGGGGTCAGGCAGGAAGCACGTCCGCATTTGAAATTTTTGCCTTGCGTTTTTGCTTTTTCTTCCAAGGCGCAGGAGGCTTGCCACATATTGGCGGACGGTCCGCCTATGTCGCTGATTGAACCGTCGAAACCCTTGGAACCGGCAATATTCCGCGCTTCATCAAGCAGGGATTTTTCGCTGCGGGAAGCGATTTTTCTGCCCTGGTGCAAAGCGAGGGAACAAAAGGAACATCCTCCGCCGCAGCCTCTGTGACTCGTCATGCTTGTTTTCATCATGCTTTCAGCGGGGATTTTTCCTTGATAGCGGGGGTGGGCTTTGCGCTGGAAAGGAAGCGCATAGAGCAGATCCAGCTCTTCCGTGCCGAGCCTTCGTGCGGGCTTTTCAACCAGCACGGCTCTGTCCCTGTCAAAAGCTTGAACAAGGCAATGGTCTGCATGGTGGATATGCTTTTCGCCCGCAAGCGTCGCTTCCAACAATAATTTGGGAGAATGCAGAATGTCGTCGTGAGAGGGCAGAATAACGGTGTTTTCAGGTAAACGGACAATTTCTTCCGTTTTGATTATCCGGCATGTTCCGTCAATATTTTTGAGAACCTGCTGCCACGGCTTTTTGTCCTTGGCTTTTTGCAGCACGGGGCTGTCCCAGGAAAGTTCGGGGTGTTTCTGGTAAAAATCACGAAGTCTGACGGCGATTTCAAGCAGGGCTTTCTCGCCCATTCCGTAAACAGCCAAATCGAGTTTTGCGTCCGCAAGGATTGATTTTCTGAGGCTGTCAGACCAAAAATCATAATGGCTGAGCCTGCGCAGGCTTGCCTCAATCCCTCCTGCGAGGACCGGAAGGTATGGAAATGCCTGTTTTATAAGGGAAGTGTAAACGGTCACGGCTCTATTCGGTCTTGCTCCGCATTGTCCGTTCGGGGTATAGGCGTCATCATGGCGTTTTTTGCGAAAGGCTGTGTAATGGGCGAGCATGCTGTCCACAGCACCTGCGCTGATGCCGGCAAAAAGGCGGGGGCGTCCCATTGCTTGGATTTTTTCGATGATTGCGGGGTCTTTCCAGTCGGGTTGGGTGATAATGCCGACTTTGAAGCCGTAATGCTCCAGATAGCGCCCAAGCAAAGCCGCCGCGAAAGCGGGATGGTCAATATATGCGTCGCCGGAAACAAGCAAGATATCCAGCTCGTTCCAACCTTTTAAGTGCATGTCTTCACGGCACAAAGGAAGGAATTTTTCGCAGATTTCAAGATTCTGCCGCGTTTGAATTTTATTTTGTTTCGCCGGAAAATTGCGTGTTTTTTCTTTCATGGGGCGTGAATTTTGGGGAACGGCGTTTCCGTTTCGGGAATTTTTTTGGGAGTACTTTTTTCTTTTTTGTTGATAATTATTAATTTTTTCCTGCATATTTTGCTCTTTTTATGATTTTGATATAAATAGTTTTTATTTTATTACAGTTAGTTACATAAATAATTTGCAAATGTGACTAATTTTACAAAAATGTAAAAATATTTTTTAAAATTTAACCTTTTTTATTGACAATGCCGTTTGAAGTGTGGCATATTCACCACACAGTCTACTGTATCTTTTTTGAGTTTTCAAAAAAAAGCAGCATTTTATGGGAGGATATATGTCCAAAGTATTTTTAAAGGGTGTGTTGACAGCTTTTTTGGGAGCTGTGTTGACTTGCGGTTCTGCTTTTGCCGCCGATACGATTAAAATCGGTGTTCCGGGCGCTCATTCCGGCGAACTTGCTTCTTATGGTTTGCCAACGCTTAATGCTGTAAATCTCGTCGCTGACGAATACAACGCCAAGGGCGGCATTCTCGGCAAGCAAGTAGAAGTTATTGCTTTTGACGACGCTTGTAAAGCAGAAATTGCTACCAACGCCGCGACAAAACTTATTTCTGACGGTGTTGTCGGTGTTATCGGACATATTTGTTCCCCTGCCGGTAAAGCCGCAATGCCTTTATATAACAACGCCAAAGTGATTTCCATTTCAGGTTCCATCACCGCTCCCGCAATGACATTGAGCGGAGAAAACCCTTATTTCTTCCGTACCGTGGCTAACGACACCGCTTCCGCGATTGTCGGCGCAGGCTATGTCATCAACAATCTTAAAGCGAAGAAAGTCGCCATTCTTCATGACAACAGCGAATACGGCAAAGGTTATGCGGAACAGGCTGCCGACTACCTGAAGAAAAACAGCGATATCGAAATCGTTCTTTTTGAAGCTATCACTCCCGGCGCCGCCGATTATTCTTCCGTTATCCGCAAAGTGCGCCGTGTTGATGCGGACGTGTTGATGTGGGGCGGTTATTACCCTGAAGCTTCAAAACTTCTTTCCAATATGAACAGTTTGGATGCCGTTATTCCCATGATCGGTCCTGACGGATTGAAAGACTTGGGCTTTGTTGAATTGGCAGGCGCTGACGCCGAAAATGTTTACGCATCCGGTCCTACCGATACTTCTTCAAACCCTGTAAGCAAATACTATGCGGAAAAACATATGGCAAAATACGGCTCAACTCCCGGCGCATTTTTTGATAACGCCGTTTCAGCGGCTCTTGCGCTCATGAATGCCATTGAAAAAGCGGGAACAACCGATTCCGCCAAAGTGATTGACGCATTGCATAAAGAAGAAATTGAAACCGCTGTCGGTTCCATTCACTTTGACGAACATGGTGACGCTGTCGGTGTCGGCATGTCCATTTATCAAATCCAAAACGGTCAATATGTTGAAATGAAATAATTATTTTATAAAATTTTTATACGATGATTGTTCGGGCTTATTTCCTAAAAGGCTTTTGGGAAATAAGCCTATCCGTATCTAATAAGCCTAGCAATGAATAAAGTTGAACTATATGGATTGGCAGTATTTTTTAGAAATTTTGTTTAGCGGTCTGACTCGTGGAAGTATTTACGCCTTGATAGCTCTCGGATATACCATGGTTTACGGTATTATCGAGCTTATTAACTTCGCCCATGGTGAAATTTATATGCTTGGGGCGTTTACGGCTTTTATTGTAGCTGGAATTCTGGGCTCAATGGGATTTTCTGCCAGTGCGATTCTTGTTATTGCTGCTTTTGTCGCGATTATTTGGTGCGTAGCGTATGGCTACACCATGGAAAAAATCGCTTATAAGCCTCTTCGCGGACAATCCCGCTTGGCTCCTCTTATTTCCGCTATCGGTATGTCCATCTTTTTGCAAAACTATGTGCAGCTGGCGCAAACGGCGGAATTTTTACGTTTCCCCATCCGCATGCCCCGTATTGAATTTTTGGATGTTTTTGGCGGAATTTTGCGTTCTTCCGATTTCGTAATTCTTGTGACAAGCGCTTTCATCATGGTCTGTCTTTCTGTTTTCATCCGTTATACGAAACTTGGCAAGGCTATGCGCGCCACAGCTCAAAATAGAAAAATGGCAATGCTTTTAGGCATTGATGCAGATAAAATCATTTCTTTAACGTTCATTGTCGGTTCCGGACTTGCCGCTCTCGGCGGTACGCTTATTGCGACCCATACCATGCAGGTGGGCTTCGGTATCGGTTTCATCGCCGGCATGAAAGCGTTCACCGCCGCTGTTTTGGGCGGTATCGGCTCAATTCCCGGAGCCATGCTTGGCGGGCTTGTTCTCGGTCTTGCCGAAAGCTTCACAACTGGGTATTTCGCAGGCGATTACGAAGATGTGCTCGCTTTTGTGTTGCTTGTCCTCATTTTGATTTTCCGTCCTTCCGGAATTCTTGGGAAAGCTAAAGTTCAAAAGGTTTAGGAGAAAATATGTTTACCCCGAAACGTCTTATCCGTTCTGCGTTGATCAGCATATGGTTTATGATTTTGGTCTTTCCTATCGTAGGAATTAGAATTATTAAACGCGCTCCTGAATTTTTTTACGACAGGGTCCTTGTCATCGGCGCTATCACTTTTGTGCTTGCCGTCTTATGGTCTTGGTATTTTGAAGTTTACAAGGACAGGGATTTAAGCAAAGGGATTTTTTCGCAGGTTTCCCGAAAATTTTCCGCTTTGTCTGAAAAAATCACCAATGATAAGAATACCGCTTTAAAATTGATTCTCGTCCTTTTCATTGTGTTCATGATTTTGCCGGTGTTTACTTCGATGTATCAGACAACCGTGTATTCGCTTGCTTTTCTCTATGTCATGCTCGCCCTCGGACTGAATATTGTCGTGGGTATCGCGGGGCAGCTTGTGCTCGGTTATGCCGCCTTTTACGCTGTCGGTGCGTATACGTACGCCTTATTGAACCAATACCTCGGCTTGGGATTTTGGACATGTCTGCCCATAGCAGGCTTTATCACCGTTATCGCGGGCTTGCTTCTCGCTTTTCCGGTACTCAGGCTCCGCGGGGACTATCTGGCGATTGTCACCTTGGGTTTTGGTGAAATTGTAAGGCTTTTGCTTATCAACTGGGCGAACTTCACAGGAGGAAACCGCGGAATTGCGAATATTCCAAGACCCGGTTTGCTCGGCTTGGAACTCAGCCCGGAAGCTTCCACGATTTATATTTATTATTTATGTCTTTTTGCCGCCATTATCACCATTATCATTGTGGCAAGGCTTATCAATTCCCGTGTGGGACTTGCGCTGCAAGCGTTGAGAGAAGATGAAATCGCCAGTGAGGCGATGGGAATCGACCTTCGGAAAATCAAACTCTCCGCTTTTGCTTTGGGTTCTTGCTGGGCGGGTTTTGCAGGGGTGCTTTTCGCCGCCCGAAATTCCTATATCAATCCTACCAGTTTTACGTTTATGGATTCCGCCATGATTTTAAGCATGGTTGTTTTAGGCGGTATGGGTTCCATTGTGGGAGTGGCGCTTGCAGCTCTTGTTTTAACGCTTTTGCCGGAATATTTGCGCGCTTTTTCAGAATACCGCATGCTTATTTTCGGTTTGCTCATGGTTACCATGATGGTATTCCGTCCGCAGGGCATTATCCCGCCTGCCAAGAGAAAATATTATCCAACTGCTTTGCAGAATGAAGAAAATAATTGAGGATATTATGCATACTGATCAAAAACCGATTTTAGAAGTGAAGTCTTTATCCAAAAACTTTGGCGGGCTCCGTGCATTGAATGATGTGGATATGCATATTCTTCCTAAGGAAATAGTGGCATTAATCGGTCCCAACGGTGCTGGAAAGACAACGTTTTTCAACTGTGTGACAGGAATTTACGTTCCTACGGAAGGGGAAGTCTGGGCAGGCCGCGAAGGGCATGAGAATAAGAAATTGAATGGGATTGTTCCGCATGAAATTACCAAATACGGGCTTGCGAGAACGTTCCAAAACATTCGTTTGTTTTCTTCCATGACAGTACTTGAAAATGTCATGGTCGGCAGGCACACGCGGACAAAAGCGGGTATTGTCAACGCAATTTTCAGAGGCGGCGCCTTTAAGAAAGAAGAACAGGATACGGTGGACAGGGGCTACGAGCTCTTGAAAGAAGTGGGGCTTGAAAAGCATTGGAAAGACGAAGCCTGCAATCTTCCTTACGGTGCGCAGCGCCGCTTGGAAATCGCCAGAGCTTTGGCGACAGAACCGTTCCTTTTGTTTTTGGACGAACCTGCCGCCGGCATGAACCCGCAGGAAACCGTGGAACTGAAAGAACTTGTTTTGCGTATCCGTGAAAAATTCAATCTTTCCATTTTATTGATAGAACACGATATGGGCATGGTCATGTCTTTATCCGACAGAATTTACGTCATGGAATACGGTTCCCGTATCGCAGCCGGAACGCCTGATGAGATACGCCATAATCCGCAAGTTATCCGTGCATATTTAGGAGAGTCAGAAGATGCTTGAGCTTAAAAATATTTTTACGTTTTACGGGAACATCCCTGCTCTTCGCGATGTAAGCTTAACTGTGAACGAAGGGGAAATCGTCAGTTTGATCGGCGCCAACGGCGCGGGCAAAAGCACGACGCTTATGACCATTTGCGGCGGTATCAGACCGAGAAGCGGCGAAATCTTTTATAATAAGAAACCTATCCATGTGTTGGCTCCCAATGAAATCGTAAAATTGGGCATAAGTCAGGTTCCGGAGGGACGGCTTATTTTTCCGGACCTTACCGTGCAGGAGAATTTGGAATTGGGCGCTTTTTTAAGAAATGACAAAGCGCAGATAAAAGAAGACATGGAATATATTTTTTCGCTTTTTCCTATCCTTGCCCAACGGTACAAGCAGGCGGGAGGCACGCTTTCAGGCGGTGAACAGCAAATGCTCGCCATTTCAAGGGCTCTTATGGGCAGACCGAAACTCCTTTTGCTTGACGAGCCTTCACTCGGCTTGGCGCCTATCATTATTCAGCAGATTTTTCAAATCATTCAGAGAATCAACAGCCGCGGCACAACGGTTTTCTTGGTGGAACAAAATGCGAACCAAGCTCTGAAAATCGCCGACAGGGCGTATGTGATGGAGAACTGTAAAATTGTCAAGGAAGATAAGGCGGATAATTTGTTAAAAGACGATTCTGTAAGAAAAGCCTATTTAGGTATGTGATATGGCAGGGCATATTCTTGTTGTTGACGATGAAGAAGGGGTGCGCTTTTCTCTCCGCGGAATATTGGAGGATGAAAATTACACTGTTTCGGAGGCCGATAGCGGAGAAAACGCCCTTTTGTTTTTGGAAAACAACCTTGTCGACCTTGTTTTTTTGGATATTTGGCTGACAGGCATTGACGGGCTTGAAACTCTCAAGCGTGCGAAAGAATTGTATCCGCAAATTCCTTTCATCATGATATCCGGGCATGGAAATGTGGAAACCGCCGTGCAGGCTTTACGTCTGGGCGCCCATGATTTTGTGGAAAAGCCGCTCAGTCTTGAAAAAATTCTGCTGAGTGTCCGCCATGCGCTTGAAATGAAAGAGCTTAAGCAGGAAAACAGCCTTTTGCGTCAAGCTGTGCATAATGACTATGAAGTTCCCATGGTTGCAAATTCAAAAGTCATGCGTGCTTTCATGCGTGATTTGATGAAAGTCGCCCCGACGGACGCATGGGTGCTGATTACCGGTGAAAACGGCACGGGCAAAGAACTTGCCGCGCGGACTTTGCATAGGAACAGCAAACAAAAAGACAGACCATTCATTGCGGTGAATTGTGCCGCCATTCCGGAAGAACTCATCGAAAGCGAGCTTTTCGGACATGAAAAGGGAGCGTTCACCGGTGCCGATTCCACAAAAATCGGCAAATTTGAGTTAGCCAACAATGGAATTTTGTTCTTGGACGAAATCGGCGATATGAGCTTGAGGACACAGGCGAAAATTTTGCGTATTTTGCAGGAGCAGTGTTTCGAGCGCGTGGGCGGCACAAAAAATATCAAAGTGCAGGTACGCGTCATTGCGGCAACCAATAAGGATTTGGAGAAAGCCATTGCGGACGGCGAGTTCCGCCAAGACCTGTATTACCGTCTGTGGGTTTTTCCCTTATCTGTTCCGCCGCTTCGGGAGCGAAAAGAAGATATGCCGCTTCTCATAGAAACGCTTTTGCACGCGGTTGAAAAAAAATATTCCATGAAAGCCCCGGTTCTTACAAAAGAAGCGGTGCAGGTTTTGGAAGAGTGGTCCTGGCCCGGAAATGTACGCGAGCTTATGCATTTGCTTGAGCGTTTGACCGTGCTGTACAGCGGCAGGCAAGTGGATTATGTTTCACTTCCCTTGGAAATGCTTGAAAACGTGGGCAAAGGACAAACGGCGCAAAGAATGGAAGATGCCTTGGCAACGGATAAGACTTTGCAAAAAATGCTTGAGCTTGACTATAAAACGGCAAAATCAGCTTTTGAGGAATATTATTTGACCCGCAAGCTTGAGGAAGCGGGGGGAAATGTGAGCAGACTGTCGGAACTTATCGGGCTTGAGCGGAGCAATATCCATAAGAAATTGAAAAACATAAATGAATGAAGTATGATATAATTGATAAAAGGTAGTGCTTGGTATGAAAACTATTGCAGAAATCAATGAAAGGATTAAGCAGGGCAGAGCCGTCGTATTGACGGCGGAGGAAATGACAAAAGCCGTCAAGGAAATGGGAGCGGAAAAAGCAGCAAAAGAAATCGATGTTGTCACTACGGGAACATTTTCTCCCATGTGTTCTTCCGGCATGCTTTTCAATATAGGGCAAACGGAAGCGCCGACTCTCCGCGCAAGCAAGATGTGGCTCAATGACGTGCCTTGCCATGCCGGGCTTGCCGCTGTCGACGGTTTTGTCGGGGCGACGGAAATGCGTGAGGGTGACCCGCTGAATCAGGTTTATCCCGGAGAATTTCACTATGGCGGAGCGCATGTCATTGAAGATTTAATTGCGGGACGGAAGGTGAAACTCCGCTGTGAAAGTTATACGACGGACTGTTATCCCAAAAAATCCTTTGAGCGTGAAATCACCATTCACGATTTGAAATATGCGCATATGCTCAATCCCCGCAACTGTTACCAAAATTATAATGTGGCGGTGAATGAAAACGCCCACAAGACGCTCTATACCTATATGGGGGCGCTGAAGCCGCACTTGCAGAACGCTAATTTTGCGACATCGGGCGAGCTTTCTCCGCTTTTCAACGACCCGTATTTTAAAACTATCGGTTTGGGCACGCGTATTTTCTTGGGCGGCGGAATCGGTTATGTCATCGGTTCAGGCACGCAGCATGTTCCGAATCCGAAGCGCACGGAAAAAGGCGTTCCCATGTCCGCTTCCGGAACGCTTATGGTGAAAGGCGATATGAAAGCCATGTCCGACAGGTATGTCAGAGCCCATTCTCTGTTCGGATACGGAGTAAGCCTCGCTGTCGGCATCGGTATTCCCATTCCCGTTTTAAATGCGGAAATAGCGCAATACACCGGTGTCGGCAACGAAGATATTTTGATGCCTGTAAAAGATTATTCCCTCGATTATCAAAACTGCAGCTCGCGTGTCATCAAACATGTGAGTTATGCGGAGCTTATAAGCGGTTCTATCGATATTGACGGAAAAAAAGTGCCGACACATCCGCTTACTTCCTATCAGCGTTCTCTGGAAATAGCCGAAGAGCTGAAAAAGCGGATAGAGAAAGGAGCATTTTTATTAACCCAGCCGGTGGAAAATATTGAAGCGTATTAAAAAAAATCTTGACAAGCGAAAAAGAAGGGAATAATTAAATAATTAATTCAAATGAGGAATTAAAGAATGAATAACACTATGCATAACCAAGCAGCTTTCAACAGCTTTTACTTTAGCTATTATTACGGAGAAAGTGCCTGTGGTTATGGGTATTGTGTTTAGTCATATCTAAAAAAATACTATGAAAACCACGGCACATTAGGTCCGTGGTTTTTTTATTTTCTGAAAAACGTCACGGATGAAATAAAATGCTGTGGAAAAGGAGATTGTTATGAGTATCGGTAAAAAAATTCGTTTGGAACGCATTTTCAATCGTGAAACGAACCGCTGTATTATTGTTCCCATGGACCATGGTGTTTCTGTCGGTCCGTGCCAAGGGCTTGTCAACATGCGTGAAACCGTGCAGGATATGTCTGTCGGCGGAGCGGACGCCGTGCTTATGCACAAGGGTTTGGTGCGCTGCGGACATAGAACGAGCGGAAAGGATTTGGGGCTTATCGTGCATTTATCCGCTTCAACGGATTTATCTCCCCATGCCAATTCAAAAACTTTGGTCGCAACAGTTGAAGAAGCTATCCGTCTCGGAGCGGACGCCGTATCCATTCACGTAAATATCGGTGATGAACTGGAACGTGAAATGCTTGCTCAAATGGGAAGAGTGAGCGAAGCGACCGAAAGATGGGGTATGCCGCTTCTTGCCATGGTATATGCCCGCGGTCCGAAAATTCAGAATTCCTATGATCCGGATTTGATCGCCCACTGCGCAAGGGTCGGGGTCGAACTTGGCGCCGATGTCGTAAAAGTTCCTTACTCCGGCGATATGGACAGTTTCGCCCATGTTGTCGAATCTTGCTGCATTCCTGTTGTCATCGCAGGCGGGGCGAAAATGCATTCCACAAAAGACTTTCTGCAGGTTGTGCATGATTCCGTAAAAGCAGGCGGAGCGGGTTTGTCTGTCGGACGCAATGTTTTCCAACATCCGAACAGACGTCAGCTGCTTCATGTTTTGCGCGGTGTCGTGCATGAAGGCTGGACCATGGAAAAAGCCTTGCATGAAATGGGAGAAGAATAATGAAACGTACTGTTTTTGCTGAAATTTCGCCCTTTGATAAAGATGCCGTTTTGCTTGCTCTTGAAGCCGGTGTCGACGGTATTGTTACGGAAGACGCTCATATTGAAGAAATCAAGGGCTTGGCAAGAGTACAGTTTCTAGGCATGTCAGGCGTCAAATGCTTTGCCTTGGATAAAAAGGAAGACGAACTCGCGTATGAGAACGCCGTGCGTCAAAATCCCGCTGTTTTGCATACGTTGACGAAATTTGAAATCATTCCGGTGGAAAACCTTTTGGCGAAACCTGACATCGCGCAGAATATTTGCCTGACTGTCAATTCCTATGCCGAAGCGAAGCTCGCTTTCGGAATTTTGGAACGGGGCGTTGAAAAAATCATCGTTTCCGGGCAGGGTTTGGCTGATATCCGAAAAATAATGGAATTAGCCCAAACCGGCGGCGAAACCATGCAGCTTGAAGCCGCCGTGATTACCAAAATCCAGACTGTGGGATTGGGGCACAGGGTTTGCGTTGACACGCTGTCCGTGCTTGAAACGGGGCAGGGCATGCTGTGCGGCAATTCTTCCGCTTTCACCTTTTTGGTCCATGCGGAAACGGAAGATAACGAATACGTCAATTCAAGACCGTTTCGGGTCAATGCGGGCGGCGTGCATGCCTACGCCATGATGCCCAATGATAAGACCAGTTATTTGCAGGAACTCCGTTCAGGTTCGGAAGTGCTTGTCGTGGATAAAAACGGACACTGCAAAAGCGCCGTTGTCGGAAGGGTGAAAATTGAAGTGCGACCTATGCTTATGGTTGAAGCAAAAACAAAGGACGGCAAAACAGGCGGTATTTTTCTGCAAAACGCGGAAACTATCCGTTTGGTCGGAAAAAACGGCAAACCCGTGAGCGTTGTTTCCCTCAAAGAGGGGGATGAGGTTTTATGCCATTTGGATTGTGCCGGACGCCATTTTGGCATGCGTGTTGAAGAAAATATTACGGAATGACGAATGGACACCGAAGCATTAACAATACTGCGAAAGGAAATAGACTTGCTGGATGGCGCTCTTTTGGATTTGCTCCAAAAAAGAGCGTATTTAAGCAAGCAAGTTGCAAAAGCGAAACAGGGCGGAACAATTTTTTATCCTTTGCGGGAGAAAGAAATCGTAGCAAGATTGCAGGAACTCAACCTTGCTGCGCCGGATGAAGAGAAAAAGCAGGTTTTGCCGTCTGAAAGCATCAGGCATATCTGGACGGAGATTTTTTCTTGCTCTCGTTCATTGCAGCAAAAAACATCCTTGGCTTTTTTGGGACCTGTGGGTACTTTTTCTCATTTTGCAGGTTTGGAACTCATGGGAAAAAGTCTGAATTTTGTGCCCTGCCATGATTTTAATGCTATTTTTGCGAAAGTGCATGCCGGAGAAGTGCGGTACGGGCTTGTGCCTTTGGAAAATTCTTTGCAGGGAACTGTTGGGCAATGCCTTGATTTGTTTGAAGAATATCCTGTATCCATTGTTGCGGAGCATTACAGCGGCATTTGCCAGTGTTTGCTTTCCAAACAGCAGGATATGCGGCGTATTGAAGTAATTTATTCACACCCGCAGGCGCTTATGCAAAGCCATGAGTTCTTGCGGACCCATTGCCCCAATGCGCGGCTTGTGGAAATGAGTTCGACGGCGGAGGCGGCAAAACGGGCAGTGACGGAAGAAAATGCGGCGACTGTCGGGCATGAGGGGCTTGCGGAGCTTTGCGGGGAAAATGTTCCTTTTCATGTTTTGGCAAAAGACATCGCAGGCAGCAAAGAAAATATCACCCGCTTCGCTTTGATTGCGAAAGAGCAAAATTCGGGTGTGTTCAGAAAACCCAAAACTTCTTTCACCTTTACCGTTGTTGATAAGGCGGGGGCTTTGTCGCAGGTTTTGCAGATTTTGCATAAAGCGGACATCAACCTGTCAAAATTGGAATCCCGTCCTTCATACCATGCCGTGCCGGGCAGCGCATGGCAATACCGCTTTTTTGCGGATGCGCAAGCTGATTTACGGGAAAAGCCGGAGCTTACGCTTGCTTTGAAAGAATTTTGTTATGACATCCGTATACTCGGAGTGTACGAGAATTTGCTCTGAACGTGGTGATATGCAATGGATAAGCAAGATTGGATCGCAGATGATTTAAAATATGTTTGGCACCCTTTTACCCAAATGAAGCAATACGAAGGGGATGAAAAACCTATTTGCATCGTGAAAGGCGAGGGCATTTATATTGAAGATATTGAAGGCAACCGGTATATGGATTCCGTTTCCTCCTGGTGGGTAAACAGTTTGGGGCATGCCCAGCCGCGGCTCGCAAAAGCGCTTTATGAGCAGGCTTGCGCCATTGAACAGGTCATTTTTGCGGGCTTTACGCATAAGCCCGCAATTTCTTTGGCGAAGAAACTCATCACGTTAGTCAATAACAGGCTTAAGCATGTTTTTTATTCCGACAACGGTTCGACAGCCATAGAAGTGGCTTTGAAAATGGCGTATCAATATTGGCAGCTGAAAGGAAAGGCTTCCAAAAAGAAGTTCATCGCTTTTGAAAATGCCTATCACGGCGATACCCTGGGCGCTGTTTCCGTGGGCGGTATCGATATGTATCATAAAGTGTACCGCCCGCTTTTATTTGATATAATCAGGGAAAAAAGTCCTTATTGCTATCGCTGCCCATGCGGGAAAGAGAAAGAGCACTGCCGGCTTGAATGCTTGCAGGGCGTTGAAGAAATATTAAAAGCGCGACATGATGAAATTGCCGCCGTAATCATAGAACCTCTCATTCAAGCCGCAGGGGGTATGATTATGTATAAGGCGGAGTATCTGACGAAGCTTCGTGAACTTTGCGATGCATATCAGGTGCTTTTGATTGACGATGAAGTTGCCATGGGCTTTTACCGCACGGGAAAACTGTATGCTTACGAGCACGCCGGCATAGTTCCTGATATCGTGTGTTCCGCGAAAGCCCTTACCGCAGGCTTTTTGCCTTTGGCGGTGACGCTTTGCACGGACGAACTGTATTACGCTTTTTACGATGAGGATAAGGACGGGCTGAAAACCTTTTACCATGGGCACAGTTTTACTGCCAATCCCTTGGCTTGCGCTGTCGCCAATGAAAATCTCGCCATATTGCAGGAAATGAATATGGAAGAATATTTAAAGCCGAAAATTCTGGCTTTTAAAAGAGGTCTGGAAAAATTTCGGGATTATCCGCATGTCGGGGATATCCGCCAGTGGGGCATGGTCAGCGCCGTTGAAATCGTCAAAGACAAGCGCACAAAAGAATGCTTCGCCTATGAGGAACAAATCGGCAAAAAAATTTATTCGGCGGGATTACGACGCGGAGTATTGCTCCGCCCCATGTGGAATTGCATGTATTTCATGCCTCCTTATGTGATAACGGAGGAAGAAATCGATAGTTTGCTGCGGCTTGCATACGACTCCATGCGCGAGGTGCTCGGCTGATGCTTAAAACATTTGCGGGCAAAAGCCTTTTTATCACAGGAACGGATACCGATGTCGGCAAAAGTGTTATTACGGCTGCCCTTGCCCTTTGTTTGGAGAAAATGGGGTATGACGTTGCCGTGTATAAACCTTTGCAGAGCGGGGCATATTTTGAAAAAGGCGGTCTTATTGCTCCTGATCTTGCTTTTGTGCGGAAATTTTCAAAAACAATAACTTGCAAGTGTTCCTATTTGCTTGAAGGGGAATGTTCGCCGGCTCTCGCCATGAAGCTCGCCCGTGTTCTTTTTTCGCTCGATACCATAAAAGCGGATTTCACAGCTTTGCGGAAAGAGCATGATATCGTACTTGTGGAAGGGGCGGGCGGTCTGCTTTGTCCCGTAAGTTTTGAAAACAAGCTTGCTATGGCTGACATCATACAATATCTTGCTTTGCCTTGTCTTATTGTCGCCCGTTCAGGTCTTGGCACCATCAACCATTGTCTTTTGACGGAGAAAATCGCCAAACAATACGGTTTGCACGTTAATGCTTTTCTTTTGAACAGGTTTCCGGAAAAAACGGCTGAAACGGCAACGCAATATGTCTGCGAAGAATTGGCGCGGTACACCGATACGCCGATTGTGCGTGCTGAAGAATTACCGCAATTGACTGCGGAAAATTTAGCCGGAATTTTTCAGGATAAGATAGAGCGGGTGATAGGTTAATTTGTTTTGAAATTTTTTATCATATTGTTTTAATTGTTCTTTTTTTATTGGCACATGGGTCATTCCGCCCACGCCGGTATTTTTTATGTGCCGCAGCACGCTTATTGTATCCGGAAAGCGCATTTCTTCTGTTTCTTCTGAAAAATGCATTAATTGACAGGGGTGAATGGCAGCATTTATTTCACTGCCGCTTAGGTATGTTAATCCCACATTAAAAATTTCCCGTATTTCCTGAAAATTTTTTTCACCGAAAAACGCCAATGCCAATGTTCCGTCAGGATTTAAACGCCGCATGCAGGTTCGTATGAGGGCGGCAGGGTTTTTGCTCCATTGGATTGCCGCATTGGAAAGGATTAAATCGAAATTCCGTGTCGGTTCATAATCTTGCAGCATATCCATGTCAAAGACCGTGTAGTGCAGTTTCGGGAATTTATTTTGCAGTAACTCACCGTATTCCGGAACAATATCAAGGGCATGGTATTGTTCAAAAGAGCATTTTGCATAAATGTGCTTTGTCAGCGTGCCTGTGCCGCACCCGATTTCTAAAATGGTTTTATAGGAATTGCCAAGCATTGAGGTTAATTTTTCCGCCATGTTCCTTTGAATGAAAGCATTGTCTTCATAGGTGGAACGGCTTTCATAAAAATTTTTCCGTATTGTGTTCAATTTAAGCATCGAGTATTTCCTGCCAGCATGAAAAGAGGTGGAAAGGGTAGTGTTTGCAGTTGAGTGAAATAATTTTTTTTGCGTTTTTTGACCAATGCTTTTCTTGGGCTTTGGGCGGAAAAATGCTGTCTTGGCTAGCTATGAAAGCGCAGTCGAAAAAAGAAGCTTTTGGTAACTCATAGCCTTGTATCGCAATAAGCTCTTGCCGCAATTCTGCTGCGGGACGGTTCGTATCCATGGCAAAACCGATTTTTTTAGAAAACAGGGGAAGCGTTTTTTCGGAAAAACTGTCGATGGTGAGGGTATAGATTTTTGGCGCTATTCCTTCGCCGGCGTCTATGGGATTTCCGGTGCCGCAAAAAGCAATTTTTTTTGTAAAGGGAAGCTGCAGCAGACTGCTCATATAAACGCCCATGGACCACGCAATCAAATAGATTTTTGCATAACCGGAAAAATCAGATTGCGGTACTTCCCTGCTCTGATAATCAAAAAAATGCAGACAATCGAATGCGTGGGTTCGGACGTTTTCCGCTGTCAAATGCTCAATACTTTTGCTTGTCATGCCCCAGCCGTTGAAAAAAAGGATAAGGCTGCCGCTTTTGTTTTGCGTTAACCATTCACAGCGCATTTATATGTTTCCATTTCTGAAAAAAGACGAGCCAGTTCTTCCTTCGGCATATCGGCGCAAAGGGAAAGGCGTAAGCGGGCAGTATGCAAAGGGACGGTGGGAGGGCGGACAGGCAAAACAAAAAAACCTTTTTCCCGCAAATGGTTCGCCATATTGACAGCATCTTCATTTTCTCCGATGACGGCGGGCACAATGTGGGAAGAAAGTGAAAATTCCGAAAGAAGTTTTTTGAGTTTTTTCTGTTGTTCCAAAATATGGGTAAAATTTTGCGTCAGCAGAAATTCCGTCCATAGAACCTGTATGGGGGCAAGGGCTGTTGAAAAAATAAACGTTGGGGCATGATTGATGAGTTTGTCAATAATCTTTTTGTCAGCAGCGCAAAAAGCGCCTTGCGAGCCAAGGGCTTTTCCAAGAGCCGCCATGACAATATCGATATGGGGAAGAAAATTTTTTTCTTCCGTACACAAGCCTTGGGCGTTTTCGCCTAAAACACCTGTTCCGTGCGCTTCGTCAAGCATGAGCAGGCATTGATACTTTTCTTTGAGGGTGATTAAATCGTTCAAAGACGCTTTGTCTCCGTCCATGGAAAAAACCGATTCGGAAACAATCAATGCGTTTTTATAGGAAGAACGGTGCTTTTTGAGCAAGTCCTCAAGGTGGGCGCAGTCCAAATGCTTGTAACGAAAATAATCCGTATCGCTTTGGCGTATGCCGGCAAGTATGCTGTTATGATTGAGTTTGTCGGAAAAAATGCAGTCGCCTTTTTGCATTAGTCCAGCGATGATGCCTAAATTGGCATGATAGCCGGAATTGAAAAGAAGGGCGGATTCTTTTTCAAACCACTTTGCCAAAAATGTTTCCAAACGCGTATACGGGGCGGTATTTCCGCTTAAAAGGCGGGAAGAGGAAGACGAAAAAAGGGCTTCCCGGTACAGATTTTTTGTAAAGGGATTTTGTTTTTTCAGAATTTGTTCAAGAAAATTGTTCCGCAGGTGTTCATTCGTGCCGATATTCAAATAGTCGTTGGAGGAAAAATTGAGGTATTTTTTTTCGTTTCCGAAGATGTAAATTTCTTGTCTGTGTGTTGTGGGGGAAAGTGTTCTTATTGTGCTTGCGTCCATGTCTTTTTGTGCGTTTTCTTTGCGTGCTTGTCAAGAAAAATTAATTGTTCTTGCCCGGTATGCCGTTTTTTTCTTGCTTGGTTATGGTTTTAATGCTAAAGTAATCCTGCCTTGAAATCTTATAAGGAGTATACACTAATGCCTAAGATGCGTTTTTTATTGCCTTTATTGGCTGTAATGCTTTTGCTTCCTTCTGCTGCCTTCGCGGCTCATGGACATCCGACCTTTCCAAAGGATTTGGAACTTTATTGGGTAATTCCGTTTGTCTGCATGCTGCTTTCCATTGCTATCGGACCTTTGGCCGTGCCTCATTTCTGGCATCACCACTTTGGTAAAGTCGCGTTATTCTGGGGGCTCGCTTTTTTGGTTCCTGCAACATTCATACTCGGTTTCGACCTTGTGAGCTTTTATGCCGTTGAAACCATTTTGCTTGAATATCTGCCTTTCATCATTCTTTTGCTTGCTCTTTTCACTGCCGCAGGCGGTATCCGCTTAAAAGGAACATTGGTCGGAACTCCTGCCGTCAATACGGGACTTTTGGCTTTCGGTACCATTATCGCCAGCTGGATTGGTACGACAGGCGCCGCAATGCTCCTTATCCGTCCTCTTCTTCGTGCCAATAAACACCGCAAATACCAGGTGCACCAAGTCGTGTTCTTCATTTTCTTGGTTGCGAATATCGGCGGGTCTTTGACTCCTCTTGGTGATCCTCCGCTTTTCTTAGGCTTTTTGAAAGGTGTCAGCTTCTTCTGGACAACAGTGCACCTTTTTGTAAAAACCGCATTTATTTCCGTTTTGTTATTGGCGATTTATTTTGTTATCGATACCGTTCTTTTCAAAAAAGAAGGTTCTCCGATTCCTGCTTCTTCCGCCAATGCTGAAAAACTCGGCTTGGACGGCAAGATCAACCTTTTGTTTGTCGCTTGTATCGTAGGGCTTGTTCTTCTGAGCGGTTCATGGAACCCCGGCGTGACGTTCCATGTATACGGCATTCCTGTCGAATTGCAAAACGTTGTCCGTGATTTGTGCTTGCTCGGCGTTGTGTTCTTATCCATGAAATTTACTTCCAAGGAATGCCGCGAACTCAATGATTTCAACTGGGAACCGATTGCGGAAGTCGCAAAGCTCTTTATCGGCATTTTCTTAAGCATGATTCCCGCCCTTGCGATTTTGCGCGCAGGCACTGAAGGCAGCCTTGCAAGCCTTATCAGCATGGTTTCCGATCCGGCAACAGGCGAACCGCTCAACTATATGTATTTCTGGCTTACCGGTATTTTGTCCTCATTCTTGGACAATGCTCCGACCTACCTCGTATTCTTCAATACCGCCGGCGGTGACGCCGCATACCTTATGCAGCATGTGGGCACGCTTGCCGCGATTTCTGCCGGTGCGGTATTTATGGGCGCTGTAACGTATATTGGTAATGCTCCTAACTTCATGGTTCGTTCCATTGCTGAAAACAGCGGCGTGAAGATGCCCAGCTTCTTCGGCTACATGCTTTGGTCCATCGGTATTTTGTGGCCGATTTTCATTCTTACCACCTTTATTTTCTTTGTATAAGAAGATTGATAGAAATGAAAAAGCCGATGTGACGGCTTGAAAAAAACGGTATAGTTTCACACTATACCGTTTTTTCATAGGTTGCGCGTTTTTGTTTTTTTTTAAATGAACATATTTTACAAGAATTATTCATGAAACAATGGTAGACGGAGAGAAAAGAGGTTGTATGAAGAAAGGAATGCGGACAGCCGTTTATGACAGCGGGTTATGCATAGAAGCGTATCGTTTCAATGGTATCGTTCAGCCTTTTCCCAACCATTTTCATGAATATTATGTGCTCGGATTGGTCGGGGAAGGGGAACGGCTTTTATTTTGCAACAATAAGAAATCTCAGCTGAAAAAAGGAAGCATTCTTTTGTTTAATCCCGAAGATACCCACGGGTGCAGGCAAAATGACGAAAGGACCTTTGCATACTGCTGTTTCAATATTTCCCGAAAAAGAATGTTTGAATTAACCGAGGAAATTACCGGAAAGCGAAAACTTCCCCTGTTTTCACGAAATGTTTTTTATCATGCTGAAATAATGTATTATTTTTATTCATTGCATGAAAAAATAATGAATGGAGCTTCTGATTTTGAAAAAGAAGAGGGGATATTGTTTCTTATTTCCGCATTGATACGGAATTACGGGCGATTTTGTGAAACTGCTTTGCCTGAATGCGGGGAACAAGTCAAAAAAGCATGTGAATTTATGCGGGAACAATATGGCGGACGGATTGGTTTGGAAGAACTATGCCGGCATGCGGGATTGAGCAAATCAACCTTACTGCGGGCTTTCATAAAGGAAAAAGGAATTTCACCGTATCGGTATTTGGAGGCAGTGCGCGTCAATGAAGCAAAAATATTATTGGAAAAAGGAATACCGCCCGCAGATGTCGCCTGTCAAACCGGATTTTTTGACCAAAGCCATTTCACGCATTATTTTAATAAGCTTATCGGAATCAGTCCCGGTGCGTATCACGGAATTTTTTCCGGCATAGGCAAAAGAGGCAGGCATGACGGATAAAAGCAAGATAATCGGGCACTTGGCTGCTGTGTTCACAATCATCATATGGGGAACGACATTTATTTCAACAAAAATTCTTTTGGAAGGTTTCCTGCCTGTTGAAATTTTATTTTTCCGTTTTGTAATGGGGTATACCGCATTATTGCTATTGTATCCGAAAAAATTGAAAGTAACGGACCGTAAGCACGAACCGGTCTTTGTTTTTGCCGGATTATGCGGAATATGCCTGTATTATTTATTGGAAAATATTGCATTGACCTTTACGTTTGCTTCCAATGTTGGCGTTATCATGTCCACGGCACCTTTTTTCACAGCGATTTTATCGCATCTGTTTTTTATTTCAGAGGAAAAATTGCGGCTGCGTTTCTTTATCGGTTTTGTTTGCGCAATGGTCGGAATAATTTTTATCAGTTATAACGGAATGAAATTCACTCTTGACCCTTTAGGGGATTTTCTCGCTCTCAGCGCGGATCTTGTTTGGGCATGCTATTCACTTTTAGTCAGAAAAATCAGCAAGATGGGGTATCCTGTTTTTCTTTCCACAAGAAGGACGTTTTTTTATGGAATCATATTTATGATACCGGCAGCATGGGTTTCGGATTTTCGTTTGGATTTGTTTCGTTTCACGCATTCCATCTATTTATTTAATATGATATTCTTAGGTCTTGGGGCTTCGGCGTTCTGTTTTGTGACTTGGAATTTTGCAGTCAGGGAATTGGGAACGGTAAAAACCAGCGTTTATATTTATTTGGTTCCGGTGATAACCGTTTTCACTTCCGCGCTTGTTTTAAAAGAGCGATTGACGGCATTAATGGGAATAGGCGCGGCATTGACCTTGGCAGGCTTGATTTTATCGGAACAAAAAGCCGGAAAAAAATAATTTTACAGATAATCCCAGGGCACGGTGAAAAGCGTGTTCGTACGGGGTGAAATTTATTTTTTTCAACAGTTATTTTTTTTCAATCATGGCGAAGGCATTATGCCCATGAATGGATTCACAGCTTTCCACAATGACGGTATACCATTCCACATGTTCATGCTTATCCAGTTGATAGGCGACAGTCCGCACCACGTCTTCCACAAAATAGGCATTTTCATAGGCTTGTTCGGTGACGAATTTTTCATCAGGGCGTTTTAAAACGGCATAAATCGGGGCGGAACCCGCTTGTTCGGCGATATGGACAAATTCTTCTATCCAAGAAAATTTGGAAAGTTTGATGTGCATTTTGATATAGGTGCGCTGCCCGTGCGCTCCGTATTTGCTGATGGCTTTGGAACAAGGGCAGACTGTTGTCACAGGCACTTCTATTTCAATAAGAAAAGCGGGCTTGTCCCATGTTTTATCCCATTCGCCCGTAAAGCGGCATTGATAAGAAACAGGCGCGGCGGCATGGCTTACCGGGGCTTTTTTGGTGATAAAATAAGGAAAATTGAAACTAAGATAGGCTTTTTGGGCATTGAGCTTGTTCCGCACTTGTTCAAGCAGGTTTTTGAGCGAGGCGTAATCAAGCTTTTCTTCCGAGTTTTCCCGCCATTCTTCAAGCGCTTCTATAAATCGGCTCATGTGCGTGCCTTTGAAGTCAGCCGGCAAATCCACACTCATATCAACTTTTGCAATGCTGTGCTGTTTTTCGTTGGCGAGGTCGCGGACGACAAGAGGAATATGGAAGTCTTTTATCCCGACTTTATCAATGGCCAAAGGGTGTTTCGCCTTTGTGCTTTGTACATCTTCCAAAGGAGCGCAGGAATTTTTCATAATGAACCTTAATTATGATTGTGTTTGTCTGTGTGGCAGTGTTTATCATGCGTATGGCAGGAGTTTGCAAGGGTGTCGATGCTTGTTATGGCGAGATTCGCTTTTAAAACGCCGCGGGCGGTGGAAAGCTTGTCTGCTAGTTCCTGCACTTTACAGTTTCGTCCTTTTAAAATCATCACTTCAAGGCAGTGGTGCAGGTCTAAATGCACATGCAGGCTTGTCATCACGATTTCATGGACTTCATGCTGCAGCCCGGTAAGTTTTTTTGATAAATCGCTGTTGTGGTGATCGTAAATGACGCTGAGCACTCCGCTGACATTAGCGTCGGGATTTGTGTTCGCTTCTTCCTGCAAAGCATTCCGCATGCATTGGCGCAAGGCGTCGGAGCGGTTGGCAAAGCCTTTTTCTTTGCTGAGAGTGTCAAAAGCTTCCACAAGCGCGGTTTCAATGGAAACGCCGAAGCGTGTGATTTCACTCATATCATCACCTGTTCGCAGTCAATATGGTTTGAATGTTTTGTTTGTCTTCCGTGAGTTGCCGTATGAGTTCCTCTGCGGAATTGAATTTTTTTTCATTCCGCAGAAAATCATAAAAAGAAATTTCTATCTCGCAATCATAAATATCCGCGTCAAAGTCAAAAATGAAGGTTTCAATGCTTCGGCAATCATTATTGAATGTCGGATTATAGCCTATATTCGTCATTCCGAAAAATTCCGGGCTTTGCACATTTTCTGTAAACCGGGAATCGAGAATTTTTACTTTTGTCGCGTAGACCCCGTTTTTAGGCACGATAAGCGTATCCTCCAACAAATTGGCGGTCGGAAAGCCTAAAAGTTTTCCTCCTCTGCTGAAACCGTGCTGTACAGTTCCCGACAAATGATACGCATAACCGAGCATGGCGTTCGCTTTTTTTATATCGGCGGATAAAAGGGCTTCACGGATTTTGGTGGAGCTGATGATTTCTTTATTTTCCAAAAGCACCGGGGCATGGGCATAGACGGCGAAACCATATTGTTTCCCAAGTTCTGCAAGTTTTTCTTTTCCCGCTCTGTCCCGCCCTATTTTGAAATCATGCCCGATGAAAAGCATGGTGATGTTGTATTGTCCGGCAAGAAATTCACAAAATTCTTCACTTGTTTTGGCGGCAAACTCTTTTGTGAACGGCAGTTCTTCCACGTTATGCAAAGGAAAAGCGTTCAAAACGCCGAGCCGTTTTTCATACGTCATGAGCGGAATGTAAAATTTATTGCCCAGCACGCTTGCAGGATGTGGTTTGAACGTCAAAAGGCAGGAAACGGGATTTGTTTGCATGTCCAAACGGTAATAGGGAATAAGCTCTTGATGTTTTTCAAAAAATTGTTCACGATAGGCGGAAGAAGAGGCAAATTGTATTAAATGCTCGATAATATGGCGGTGTCCCAAGTGCACGCCGTCAAAATTGCCGATAGTGAGAATACTGCAAGGTTTCATATTATTTTAAAGAAAACTTCAAAGCACTTTCCAAAGTGGTTAAATTTTGTGTTCCGACAAGCACGAGATTATTAATGAACAAGTACGGTGTTCCTGTTACCTGGTATTGTTTCGCTTCGCTGATATCTTCGTTAATAAGGGCGTCCAGTTCGGCTTTTTTGCTTTCCACTTCCTTAGCTATGCTTTCCGGGTCATAGCCTTGCTGGCGGACGATTTCTTTGAGGACTTGCAAAGGGTTTGCGGCATAGGCTTGTTGATGGACAAAAATCGTATCGTGCAATTGCCATGCTTTTTGGCTGTCTTTTTGATTCATCAAATAGAACCAGCGCAGGGCGATTTTGCTGTCGTCATTTTTGGGGTAGGCTTTGAAAACCAATTTTACGTCTTTGTGTTGTTTGATGAACGTTTCGACGGTACCGGCGGTTTTTTGACAATAGGTGCATAAGAAATCAGAAAAAACATATAAGGTGTTGGGTGCGTTTTTATCGCCGAGCGTGGGGCGTTTTTCGGCTGTAAAATTCTTTATGATTTTTTTATCCTGCTGCCATTTTGCCTCTAATTCATTGACACGGGCGGATTCGGAGGCGGACGTTATGGTCTGGATGAATTTGCTGTTGTTCTCTTTCATGATGTCAAAAAGAATTTCCGGATTTTCTTTTAATACTTCGATAAGCATGGCTTTAAACGCTTCTTTGTCCGCTGCAGCTGCCGCAGCTGCTGAAAAAGCCGTTGATATGACAAGATTTGACAATAAAGCCATTGCCAAAAGCGTGGTGATGAAAAATTTTCTCATAATTGTTCTCTGTTTTTTATCTGCAATTCTTTGGGGGGTTATTCTTCCATGTTTTCCGCCCGTTCTGCCGCTTCAAGTTCGGCTTCACGGATAAGGATTTCTTCCAGTTGTATATCCGCCGAGATGACGCCCGTAATATCGTCGTTTTCGTTGGTGACCGCCATGGAAACGGTGATGATCAGTTTGCCTGTGTATTGGGATTGGTATAAATCGCTGATGTGCAGCTTACCTGTGCTGATAGGCGCTTTAAACCATTCACGTCCGGAATAGTCATAACCTTTTTTCGGTAAATTGCCGTATTTTTCCTGATAGCTCGGATCAGTGATGACTGCTTCCAAAAGCTCCCCTTTGATATTGTTCAGAGTCAGGAATTGAATGAACGGATACTGTTCGACAAAAAGGTTCATGGCTTTGATTGTTTCTTCGTTTCCGCTTTCGGCGACGCAGACACCGGCAAGCTTCGTAATGATATGAGCCGCAAGGCGGCCTGCGAGACGTTTGATTTTTTGCAGTTCTGTCACAAAAAGTTCCGGCAGATACCGTTTGGTCAGCACAAGCATTTCTTGCGTGGAGAATGATGTGTTGCGTCCTTCTTCATAGGCTTTCATGATTTCATTGTAAAGCTTGCCTATGGCTGGGTGCTGTTTGCTGATTTGGTTTTCCCCTTCCAGTTTGAAGTGGTGGTTCACCCAATAGGCGACGCCCGCTTTGCCCGCTTTATCCGTAATGATAATCGGAACAGGACGTCCCAAAATCGTTTTTGTATCGAAAATATTGTAAATTTCCTCATTTTTTGCCAAACCGTCAATATGCACGCCTGCTGCCGTTGCGTTAAATTCCGCACCCACAAAAGGATAGTTCGGCGGAATTTTATATTCAAGTTCATTTTCAAAAAATTCGGCGATTTCGGAAATGACTGCCGTATCTGCTGCTTCGTCCTGTCCTGTTAAAGAAATATATTCTATGACAAGGGCTTCGATAGGCGTGTTGCCTGTTCTTTCGCCGAAACCGAGCAATGCTCCGTTTACGGCTCCGCAGCCGTAGAGCCAAGCCGTCACTCCATTGACAAGGACTTTATGGAAATCATTGTGTCCATGCCATTCAAGCCATTCTCCGGGAACGCCCGCCTCGTCCGTAAAAGCGCGCACAATGCGCTGAACGGAACGGGGAAGCGCCGCTCCGCCATAAGGAACGCCAAAACCCATGGTATCGCATAATCTGATTTTGACGGGCATGGAGGCCTGCTTTGACAATTCCATGAGTTTGCCTGCAAAAGGAAGGCAAAAGCCGTAAATATCCGCCCTTGTGATGTCTTCAAAGTGGCAGCGCGGCACAATGCCCCATGCAAGGGCTTGTTCCACAAGTTTTAAATAATCATTCATGGCTGTTGTTCGGTTTTTGCCGAGTTTCAGATAAAGGTGGTAATCGGAAACACTGGTCAGCATGCCCACTTCATCGAATTCCATATCCCGGGCGATTTTCAAATCATCGATATTTGCCCTTATCCAGCCTGTTATGCGCGGAAAACGGTATCCTCTCGCCCGGCAGGTATCGATGGCTTTTCTGTCTTTTTGGGAATACATGAAAAATTCGGAGGCTTGTATGAGTCCGCTTTTGCCGCCTAATTTATGCAGCAAATCGAACATGCGGGCTATCTGCTTTACGCTGTAAGGCGGGCGGGCTTGCTGTCCGTCACGGAATGTCGTGTCTGTAATGAAAAAAGGATTGGCGGGACGGGGAGGAATGGTGACATCATCAAATTCGATGCGGCCGATTTTGGAATAAGGGAATACTTCACGGTAAAGCTGAGGGTGTTCACGTTCTTCCATTAAGAGGGGTCTGGAAGCGCTTTTTTTATAAATAATGGACATATTTTTTCCTTGTTGTTTAAAATGAGAATAATATGTATACTAAACCTTTTTCACCTAAGAAGTCAAAGCCTTGTGCATAAAAAAAAATTTTTGGATATTGACTTTGCTGTTCATAAAGACTAATAAGAATTTTTATAGGAGGCTGTATTATGAAAAAATTAGGTATTATTCGTTGCCAGCAGACAGAGGATATGTGTCCCGGAACACGGGATTTCACAACAGCGAAAGAAGGGACTGGCTCTCTTGCGGAAAGCGGTATCGGTCAATGTGAGGTTGTCGGTTTTGTGAGCTGCGGCGGCTGTCCGGGCAAAAAAGCCGTGACACGCGCTGCAATGCTTAAAGAACGCGGTGCGGAAGTCATTATGCTTGCTTCCTGTATCGGAAAAGGAACTCCCATCGGTTTTCCCTGTCCCAATAAAGGGCTTATGGTCAAAGCCATTAAAGCGAAATTAGGCGAGGATTTTCCCGTGCTTGAATACAGCCATGAAGCTTCTGCGAAAAAATGCTGATTTTGGTTCTTGGTTTTAACTCCCCGCTTTTGCGGGGGTGATTTTTATCTTTGCTGTCGTTATCGGTCATTTTTTTCACATTTTTTTTAGCGGTTTTGTCTTGCGTGAGTGTTTCATGTGTGAATAATGAATGGCAATATGGTACAAGTATTGCATCATTGCTTGTTTTTTTCGTGTTATCAAAAGCCGTACGTGAAATTTTAGCGTTTAGGGATTTAGGGGAATAATTCCCCAAAAAAATGAAAAAGCCTAGTATGTTTTACTAGGCTTTTGATTTAAGTAGTCAATAATTTCTTATTTCTTATTGAGTTCCGCTTCTTGCGGGAAGAGCGGGCAGTAGCGGTACGTTACGGCAATGGTGATAATGGCGTAACCGAGGACAAGGGCGAACGCTCCCCATTCAGCCCAGTTTGCCCAATACCAGCGCCATTCTTCAAAAGGCATGACAGGAATGCCGAGGGCTTGTACTGTCATGACAAAGCGGTTGAGAACAATGCTGAAGCAAGTAACAAAACAGCCTACGTAGAAAAATGCCGGAATTTTTCTAAGAGCAGGCAAAGCCATGCAGACAATGCCGATGACAAGGGCGATGTGTTCGGCATAGAACCATACGGAACTGTAAACAAAGCCGGTAAACATCTGTTCAAAGGTCAGTCCGCTTCTTGGGAGAACATCATTCACCCATGCGTAGGAATCGAGGAATTTGCCGATTGTGTAGACAATAAGCATTGTTCCGCCGATTTTGCCCATCAATTGTTTTATTTTCCAGGAAACGAGTTTTTTGCCGGTGATTTTTTCCATAAGGGTGACCATAAGGACGGAGAACATCGGACCGGCGCTTACGGCAGAAAGAAGATAGAGGAAGAAAGTCCAAGGCCAAATGAAGAAACCGTCGCGGAAAATATAGGGACGTCCGAAAAGCACGCCGTACATGCCGCCCAAACTGCCCTGGTGGAATGTGGAGAGGAACGCTCCGATACCGGCAAAAAGAGGCATATACACGTGGAAATTGTGGGCAAGGTGTTGGATGAATGTATTTTTTTCAAATAAGCGTTGTTCAAGAATAAGGGGGATGTATTCAATGATAAGAACAATGCAGTAGCAGGTGATACAGAAAATAACTTCCGTAAGCATGGAGTGGACGTTCGGATACCAGTAACCGAACCACGCGCGGATCGGCTGTCCGATATCGAGCACCAAGATGAGCATTGCGCCCGTATAGCAGAGAAAACCGACAACAGCCGTAAAGCTTACGATGTTTTTGAGTTCGTCGATGTTCAAAATATAACGGAGCAGACCGGTAAAGAAAGCTCCTGCCCCAAGGGCGATGACCGCAAGGTCCAAAGTGATCCATAAGCCGAAACCGAACTTGTCATCAAGACCGGTTGTGCCGAGACCTTGATATAAAACAACAAAAGCGGCAATAACACCCCAAATGAGCAATGCGGTCGGAATCAGCATAAAAAGGGAGAATTGCGTAAAAGAGCAGCGTTCACACCCTTTAGGAAAAAGGGCATTATCTATTGGTTTGCTGTAATCCATAATTTATTCCTTTTCCTAGTGAGAGTTATTGAGAAGAACCCGTTCGGGACTGCCCGTTTCTTCATGTTCAAGGTAGTTGTCACCCAAACGGCGCACCCATTCCCGTTTGCTCATGTAGTAAACCTGAGGGTCGGTGCCCAGGCGTTCGAGCAGGCGGAATGCGTAAGGGCTTTGCTTGAGTTCGTAAACACGGTGTTCGGGATTGTTGAGGTCTCCAAAAACAATAGCTCCGTTAGGGCAGGCTTCCGTACAAGCGGTTTGGTATGCTTCTTCCGGAAGTGCGAGAGGGTCTTCGCCGTTGGCGATAGCCTTATCCTTAGCTTTCATGAGGCGTTGGTGGCAGAAACTGCATTTTTCGACAACGCCGCGGGGACGGGTGGATACGTCGGGACTGAGGGCTTCTTTTAAATCACCGGGCCAATAAGGGTCGAACCAGTTGAAATACCGTGCATGGTAAGGGCAGCTCGCCATACAGTAACGGCAGCCGATGCAGCGGGGGGTGACTTGGCTCACAATACCGCCTTCTTCGTTTTTATCTGTCGCCACAACCGGGCAGACAGTAACGCAGGAAGGATTGCCGCACTGCATGCAGGGGCGGGGGAGGAACACGGTTTCATGTTCCGGATATTCTTTATTATTGGAAAGTCTGTATACTTTGAGCCAGTTTAAAGCGCGGAGCTTATTGCCGGCATCTTCCTGCGGCGCAACATTGTTTTCGGCTTGGCAAGACATCATGCATGCACCACAGCCTGTGCATTTGTCAAGGTCGATGACCATGCCATAGCGGACAGCGAAATCTTTAAAATGTGCCATGTTTTACCCCTTCACCACGTTCACAGCGCTCAGCCATACAGGTAGGTCGGAGCCTGCTTCCATATCTATTTGGGTGATTTCTAAGATATTGTTTCCCTTGTTTACTGAAAATCTGTCGAATCCGGTATGTCCGAGTCCCGCCATGACAGCAACGACATCAGGCATGACGCCTTCATAGAACCGCACAAGAACGGGCATACTGCCGTTTTTCGTTTCAAGCACGGCTTTTTGTTTGTCGGCAAGTCCGAGTTTTTGAGCTGTCGCCTTATTCATTTGCGCAACGCACAGACCGTCTTGCAGCTGGTACTCCGTAATGGCTCTGTTCGCATAAGGAGGAATGCCGGTGTTTGGATTGCCTGCCGCAGAGTTTATATAGGAATGAAGAGCGATTTCGGAAAGAGGCGCTTTGGCCTGTTTGCTGTGAAGAGGCATGAAATTGAGCGTTGGAACGGAAAAATCATGGAAAGCTTCCTGATATGTGTCACCGCTTTCAAGATATTCTTTGAAATCTGCATGCAGGGCGTTGGCACGCATTTCAAGCAGGGACGGAATATCGCTCACACCTAAGGAAAGCCCGAGTTCGTCCGCAAGGGCGAGGATCAGTTCGCCGATAGGACGTGCTTGGTAGTGGGGGGCTGTCACAGGTTTTGCAAGTGTCCAGTTGATATTTCCGGAGCCGTATGGGGTGTAAACATCGTCAAAACGTTCCAAGCCATGGGCTGCCGGAAGAACGAGGTCGCATTCCGCACAGGTTTCGTTCCAATGGGTCGCAAAGCAAACCGTATAATCGATTTTTGCAAGGCATTCCTTTACTTGCGCGTCTTTTGAAAGCGCATAAACAGGGTTTGCGTCATTGATAAAAAGCAGTTTAGGCGCATTTGCCATGCCGTTTGCGATTTGCATGGAATAGGCGACAAAATTGCGCGCAAAAATATCGGAATAGCGCTGTGCGGAGGGTAAAAGCGGTTCTCTTTCAGGCAAGGCCACCATGCCGCCGTCTTGATTTATGCGTCCGAGAACGGCGTTGATGGCGATGGCGAGCATGTGCACTGTTGAACCTAAGCTTTGTCCTTCCGTTGTTCCTGCAAAAACAAGAGGACGGTTTGCGTTTTTGAGAGCGGAAACAAGTTTTTTCATTTGTTCCGTATCGGTTCCGCAGGCTTTGCCTGCCTCTTCGAGGCTGTAACGGCTTGCAAGAGCGGAAAGGCTTGAATCAGCCATGATATTATTTTTGATGAGTTCGGAAAGAACAGCACCGAGGAAAATTTCTTCAGTGCCGGGTTTTACCGGAAGCCATGTGTCTGCGACAACGGCGGTGTTATTTTGCATCGCTCCCGCATAATAAATGGCTTGCTCCGCATTTTCTCCGGTCGGGTGCGTTTCTTTGAACACAGCCCTGTTGTGGGCAACTGTTCCCCAGCTGTCCATGAAATTCGCTCCGACAGCCAAAATGCAGTCGCTGTTTGCAATGTCATAGCCTAAGCTGCCGGAACCGCCAACCGTATTCCACGCAACGGCGGCGGCTTGTTCATCGCTCGGCATGAAGAAGAAATCCCGGGAGCCGTTTTTTGCGGTAAAAGCTGAAAAAATATCGTTTAAAGAAGAAGAGCTGTCAGAAGTTAAAAAAGCCAAACTTCCTTGTGTGTTCCGTGTTTTTTCCTTGAGAATGCTTTCGGCATCTTCCCATGATGTATAGGCGTAACCGCCGTCAGGCCCGCGCTTTAACGGACGTTTTATGCGGGATTCCGCGTAAAGGAGCTGTGCTTCCGAAGCTGCCAGAGGAGTAAGCCCGCCGGCGGAATAGGCATTGTCTTTGTTTCCGCTTGTGTTGATAACCCTTCCGTCCACAACACGGACTTTCAGCGGTGTTCCGTCAAGTTTGGAAACAGTGGCAACAGATAAATCTTCGCCGTTTTGCAGGCGGGGTATCCAGCCCCAGTTTTGCGTCCAATAGGCAAGGTCATAAAGGGTTGTCCAAATTGCTGGAGAGGCTGCAAGACCTACTGTTCCACCAAGAGCAAATTTTAAAAATCCACGTCTTTGCATGTTCGATCCCCTTTCCCTTATTTATGGCACACAAAACAAGCATTGCTTGCGTTGGTTGTTCCATAGTGTCCCGGATTTGCGTGACAAGCTTCACATTCAGGCATTTTCATAGTGTTTACAGAATACGTTGAAATTCTATTTTCTTTGTATACCGGAGGCGTGGTTGTGGAAGCGACATCAAGGTGGCAAATATTGCAGAATTGCTGCGTCGTTTCAAACTCCGTATGGCAATTTGCACAGCGCTCTAAAGAATGGACCGCGTGGCTGAAGAACACGTTGTCGGGCTGTTTTTGGTAAACAAGCCATTCATTGCGGATTTCTCTGCCTTTTTTGACATATTCATCAATAAAACGTTTCTCTTCCGCGCTTTCTGAAACGGCTTCCTCATGGCAGGCCGCACAGGAAGCGGTGTTCGGCAAACCGTTAAATGAACCGTCTTCCCTGATAAAGTGGCATTCTTCGCAAGCCATGCCTGCATTTTCAATATGCACTACGTGATTGAATTGAATAGGCTGTTTCTTTTCTTCGAGCTTGATTGCGGGAATGACAGACCAACCAATTACAAGGGCTAAAACAAGACCAACAAGAAAAGGTCCAAAGCCACACCCGCAACATTTTTTTGCAGGTTTTACTTCTTTACTTTTGTCCTCCATCGGTATCCTCATCTTCTTGAAGTATGTTTCTAAGCCATACAAAAGCATGGCAAAAATTTTAAGACACCTTATAGTATTTTTCAAAATATTGCAATAGACAATATCCAAAAATGATTTTTTTAATTAAGAGGATAATAGCGTGATATGCATACGTTGAATTTTTTGCTTGTGGGTGGATTTCAAACAAGAAAATGATAGAATTTAAATGAAAGAGAGAAATGATTTGTTTGCATATGATGATTTGCCGTAATTTAAAAGAAAAAGCAAACTGATGACAGTTTGCTTTTTGAAGATTGTTTAGCGGACAATAGCGTCTGCCGGAGCGTTTAACAAATGGTTTTTTGTTCTTTTTTTATTTTCCAAACAAATTCATCCGTATGGTTCATTGTTTCTTTTTGCAGACGATAGATATTGTCAATCGTTACATCGGCCGATTCATGGACAATGCCTTCCGTCGGACCTGTGGATATTCCTTGTTCCGCTAAAAGCATGGCATGGAGGGTTGCGAAAAGCCCCGTATAAGCTCTGAATGCGCAGCTTGGTTTTGCACCGTCGCAAATAATTCCGGCTTGGTTGCCAAGCGATGTGCGGACAATAGCATTCAATACCTCGGCTGAACCGCCTCTCAAATATGCGACCCCGCAGGCAGCGGCTGAAGGAGCAACGCCGCCGCAATAGCATTCCGGCGATAGGTGTGCGTATTCATGGGAACGGTAATCAAGATAAATGTTGATTAGATTGGATAAGGTTACCGCACGGATGATTTTTTCCTCGGATTCTTTTCTCCATTCTCCGGCAGCCATGGGAGCCATGGTACAGATAATGCCTTGGTTGCCGCTGCCGGTATTGCTCATCGCTGTATAGCCGGTACCGCCCATGCGGGCGTCAAGGCCGGCGATTGTCCATGCCAATGTATAATTGAATTCATCTTTGGCAACAAGCCCTTTTTCCATGTTTTGCAGTAAAACGCGACCGCACTGCATACCGAGGGGATTGTCTATGCCGTCCTGGCAAATGGCTTTTGTCAGTTTCATCGCATAGCGGATATGGTCAAGTTCTTTTAAATTGACCGTATTACAAAATTCAATGATTTTAGGAATAGTGAGTATCGAATTGTCAACTTTATTTTTTTTCATTGTTTCTGTAATGGGGTTTACATCCCTTGTATCCAAAAGAACTTTTCCGTCAGCTTCTATGTAGCAAATTCCGTTGTGTTCGTTTTGAAGGACGACGGTTGCGTTATGCCGGTCGGTGACAATATTGACCGATAAGTAAATTGAGGGGACATCAACAACCAAATCTTGGGTGAATGTGCCGGAATCCAACAGTTTTTTGACTAATGCTTCGGCATCGTCAAGGTCTTTGTCCGTGATTTTTGTGAGGACTTCCATATCCATTTCCGGATCGCCGGCAACAATGCCCATAGCGGCGGAAATAAATCCTCCATGCCTGCCATGGGAATTGGGAATTAAAACAGCCTGCACGCCGGTAACCATTAAACCGGACCCTTTGATATGCACTTCTTTGACATCGCCCGGTGCGTGTTTTCTCGCAAGTGCGGCTGCTAAAGCGTAAGCCATTGGTTCCGTACAGCCGCAAGCCGGGATAAGTTCTTTTTCCAATAATTGAATATAAATGTTTTTTGACATAACGGATAACTCCTTATTAAACGTGTGTGGCAATGTTCACCGGTTCTGCCTGATAAAATCCGTAAAAGTTCGTTATAAAGTTTATTTTGTCCGTAATAACGGACTTTTTCCGCATAAAAAAAAGAAGTTCTTTACTTCTTGATACAAGCGTATCTTTTTCAAGAGGGTTTGTCAAGATAAAATAAAAAAATCTTCCGTTTATTTTCCGCGATTATGGATTTTATTGATATATTTATTGTAAAAACAGTAAAAAACGTTCATTATAACGAATTAGCCGTAACTGACCAAACAGATTAATTTTATGGGTGTATCGGTTTTATTGACATATGTGTGGGGTCTGTTTGCGTCAATGCTGATGACGCTTCCCTCTTCAACGTGATAGCATTCGTTTCCAAGCAATAAGTCGAGAGTTCCCTGAAAAACAAAAATCAATTCATTCACACTGTTTTTGTGTCCGTCAGATTCATATTTGCAGCCGGGATGAAAAACACAATAAAAAAATTCATAATTGATTCCGCTCATAGGTGAAAAGGGAACCATGCAATAAATCTCCGCAAGATGTGATTTGTCTCTGATCGGACTTATGTTTTTGCAATTTCTGATGTCGCAAAGATAAGAATTATTGCTGAGCAAGGTATCGAATTTTATTTTCATTCCATTGGCGATTTTCCAAATTGTTGAAATAGTGGGGATTGATTCAGCCCGTTCAATTTGGCTTAACATGGTTTTGCTTACCCCTGTAAGCTTTGCGACTTCACTTAAGCTGAGATTCATTTGTCCGCGGATTTTTTTTAAATTTTCACCAATGCTTACAAATTCTTCATTTTTTGTATTTATAGCCATTTCCAACACTCATTTAAAAATAGGTAATTGACTAACTCATTATAAACAATCATGAATTAATCAATTTTTGATAAAATATACTGATAAGTTATAAAAATCAAGCAAAAAAAATATTTTACTCTTGACAAATAGTTGGTTTTGTGTAAAGGGTAAAGTACGTTATAACGTATAAAAGTTCTATATAAAGTCCAAACTGCATAAAACGTATTTTTTCGTATTTGTAAGATTTTTTAGTTACTGAAACCCTTTTTCATTATTGTTAAGGATGGTAAAAATGAACGGTACAAAAAAAATGGGATTAGGCATTATTGTCAATACCACAGGTGCGATACTTGCGTATGAAATAGGCGCCGGTTTTGCAAGCGGACAAGAGGTGATGCAATTTTTCTCAAACTGGGGGTCTGTGAGCGGCGTTTTTCAAATCGCCATGATTTTTACGATATTTCTTTCCTTGTCGTATATAGGCATAAGCTATATCGGCAGAACAAGAGAAGCCAAAGATATTAAAGAAGTATACAATGTTATCGGCGGAAAGTATTTAGGCGGCTTATTGAGTTTTTTTGTATGGGCATATAACCTTGGCTGTTATTTTTTCATGATTTCTGGTTTTGGAAATGTTCTTCATCAGCAATTCGGTCTGCCAATTCCGGCGGGAAGTGCTATTGCCGTTGTCATTTCGGCAGGAACAGCTGTCTTGGGACTGAAAAAAATGGTGGAGATCATTGGCAAAATCGGTCCTGTTGTCGTTCTTGTTTCTTTAGCGCTCGGTGTTGCGTCCGCGTTTTGGACATATCCGCATATCAGTGAAGGCGTGGAGCTGATGCAAAGCGGTGCCGTGCACGTTACAAGAGCGGGGCATAGCATTCTTCTTTCCGCATTTTCCTATACCGGTGTTTGTTTGTTAATTCCGATGGCCTATGTTGCGAGCTTGGGAAATGCATTGAAAGAATACCGTTTTTCAGACACGAAATTGATTATCGTGGCGGGTATTCTTTCTTATATTGTCTGCTGTGTGATTTTGGCATTGAATTACATCGGCAATATTGCCGAATGCGGAATTTCCGCCATTCCTAACCTTGTTTTGGCAAACCGTTTCTTTACCGGTATCGGCGTCGTGTTTTCTGTCATTGTCCTTTTGTCTGTTTATTCAACAATGTGTCCTATTCTTTGGACCTGTGCGTCTATGATTTGGTCTGATGAAAAATCGATTTATTACAAAGGGTTCATTATAATTTGCAGTATTGTTGTTTATTTCATCACGCTTTATATCCCTTATGAAATTCTTTTGAATAAGATCATGACGTATTTTGGGTATGCAGGCGCATTCAGCGGTTTTGTCATCGTATACCGCTATATTGTTCTTAAATTGCAAGACAAAAAACTTGCAGCCGATAAAGAGTAATTTATTTAGCATGTTATAATTTAAGGAGTTGTTATATGGCTGTTATCGCTGTAATCGGTGCCGGAAACGGTGCGCATGCTTTAGCTGCGGATTGCAAGCTTGGCGGTGCGGAAGTAAGGATGTATGAATTCACACAATTCAACAATAAAGTGAAAGGAATTTTAAAAAGCCGCCGTATTCGTCTTGAAGGGCTTGAAATGAACTATGAAAACTTCAAACGAAACGGAACGGTGCGGATCGATATGGTGACATACGATATGGCTGAAGCCGTAAAAGGAGCTGATCATATTCTTATTTCCATACAAGCTCAAGGTTTTAAAAACGTTTTTGAAGAGCTTGCCCCGTTATTGGAAGACGGACAAACCGTAAGTATTTTTCCCGATAACTTCGGCAGTCTTATTCTTAGAAATATCATGAAGCAAAGAGGGATTGATACGCGGGTTATCATTGCAGGTTATGATTCATTGGTCTATGGTGCCCGCCTTGTTGAATATAACAATATGGAAACAGAAACGGATGTCGTGAATATCACATACCGAGAAAATGAAATCCGTGTGGATACGTTCCCGTCATCGGATTTTGATGAGTATGTTCAAAAAAGTAAAGAAATTCCCGCTCTTGACGCAACAAAGCTCGAACATGGCGATACGGTTTTGGATATCAGTCTTTCCAATGTCAATCCGCTCCTTCATGTCCCGGCGGTTGTCATGAATGTCGGTGCCATTGAAAACTGGGGAATTATTCCTCATGTGGGCGTTTCCGATGTTTATTTTGATATTTATGCATTTGGCTGTTCGCCAACCGTCGGGGAGGTTCAATATGCATATTATGAGGATTTGGTGACTATCAGCAAGGCATTCGGTATCGGCATTTGTCATGTGGAAAAAGATGCTTTGACTTCTTCCCGTATGGGGCTGATCGGCCAGTTCTTTTATGGGCATGATTACCGTTTGCCTTATACTGAAGCGTTGGATTTGACCACATGGCTGCCGACGCCGAAAGGTACGCGGTTTGAATTGAAATCCCGGTATATTACGGAAGATATTCCTGTTGGCTGCGTAACGGCGATTAATTTTGCGAAATTAAAAAATGTTGATACGCCAACATTGCATGCAATGACAAACCTGAGCAATATTATGATGAAGACAGATTACTATTCGCAAGGCTATACAATGAAAGATATGGGGCTTGAAGGCATGACGCCGGATCAAATGGTGGCATATATGCGGACGGGCAAATGCTGATTTGTGTTTGTTTTGCCCGGCGATAGCCGCTATGTTCATATGCTGCGATAATTGTTTTGCTTTCAATAACAGTATTGCAGCATATTTTTTATAAAAAAAATGAGCGGTTGATTTTGATATGGTATTGCGGAGTGATTTGTGCTTTATGGAGGTTAAATTTTATTATAGTTGTTAAGCAGTAGTATTAATCCATGCTGTTATGTCGTAGTGCGGTAAGTTAGAATAGATTTATTGCATGCGTTATGGTGTGGCTTCTTTTTATGAAAATGGAATGGAAGGTGTTTTTGGAAATAGTATTGATTTTTTTGCTTGACAAAATAAATATTGTGCAGTAGAAAAACTTTCTACTCTTACGGAAAGGTGTCCGAGTCGGCCGAAGGAGCTCGCCTGCTAAGTGAGTATACGGGCTAAAACCTGTATCCAGGGTTCAAATCCCTGCCTTTCCGCCATTTTTTATAAGATATTGATTTGTCAAATCAGTATTTTCAGATTCAGCCTTGATTGTTCATGTGGTGCATTTCACCGGTACAATCAAGGCTTTTTTATGCTCAATATCAGTCCTCAAAATCCGCGGTAGGAATTTAAACACCGGCTTACGGTTCTTATCCGCTTTTTAGAAACGGGGTATTTTATTTTCGTATTTCTGTTTCTAACCGTTTATATTTGTTAGTTAATCACAGGGAATTGCGAAAATCCTTAGGCACGGGAAGGTTAAGAAAAGCTCGTTCTCATATTTTGAAAAACAGCACAGATACAGCAAGATGAGCAGATTGTGCCTGCCGTAAATCACGTAAGGAATTTTGTTTAATAAAATTGGCGAATTATACTGAATTGAAAGAACGTGAGCTTTTTGTTGGGCACTTTCCGGTTGCCGGTGATCACATTATGTGATAAAACTTAACAAAATAATCAAAAGGGAAGGGGGACTGTTTGATGGTACGAATCGGAAATGACTGGGATGAGTTGCTGAAAGGTGAATTTGATAAAGAGTATTACCTCGAATTAAGACAATTTTTAATTCAGGAATACAAGGAACGAACGATTTTTCCGGATAAGTATGATATTTTTAATGCGCTCAAATATACTCCGTTTACGAATATAAAGGCAGTCATTCTCGGTCAGGACCCTTACCACGGCAAGGGACAGGCTCACGGTCTCTGCTTTTCTGTAAAAAAAGGCGTGTGTGCTCCGCCTTCTTTGGTAAATATCTATAAGGAAATTCAATCCGATCTCGGAATTGCTCCCCCTCACCACGGAGAACTAACTAGCTGGACAAAACAGGGGGTACTCATGCTTAACACTGTGCTGACTGTTCGGCAGGGAAATCCAAACAGTCATAAGGGAAAAGGCTGGGAAATCTTTACAGATCGGGTCATTACCCTATTAAACGGTCATCCTGAGCCAATCGTTTTTTTGCTTTGGGGAAACAATGCCCGTTCTAAAAAGGTGCTGATCACCAATCCGAATCACAAAATTCTGGAATCGGTGCACCCAAGTCCCTACTCTGCGGCAAGCGGATTTTTTGGCTGCAAACACTTCTCCCTGGCGAATAAGTTTTTAGTTTCCGTTGGCAGAGAACCGATCAATTGGAAAATTGAGGATTAAAATAGAAAATTGCCCATTTTGAAACCAAGCCTGAATTATACAGTTCCATTTTATATCTGTTAGACGCACATCTTGATCTCTAAACCCAATAATATTCAATTCCCCTATGCAGAAAAGGCGGCAGTAAAAACTGCCGCCTTGTTGATTACTGCGGGAAGCTGCAAATATAACTTTTTCTGATAAAATCTTTCACATACCATGTGTTTTTAATTCCATACGGTATGAAGATTGTATCACCGGCTTTTATATGGAATTGTTTTCCGTCTTCCGTTTCTACGATTGCTTCACCTTCCAAAACGGTGCACATTTCATTGGATGTATGAGCCGGAATGACAAAAGCTCCTCCTTGGCAAGTCCAAAATCCGGAATGGATTTTTTTGTCTTCGCTGATAAAACATTTCCATAAGCGGGTTTTGGGACTGCCTTCCACAATAAATTGTTTGTCAATTTCTTTTTCAGTTTCCTCTAACGCATTGTTGGGGTCGAATAAAACAAGAGTGTTATTCATGGCAATTCCTATAATTCATGGGCGGTTCTGCTTAAAATATCTTCTTGAATTTCTTTGCTCAATTCAACAAAATATGCACTGTATCCGGCAACCCGGACAAGCAGGCTTTTGTATTCTTCCGGATTAAGCTGCGCTTTTTTCAATATGGTATGGTTTACCACGTTAAATTGGACGTGGAACACGTTCAGGTCGATGAATGTTTTGATGAAAGCGGAAAGCCGTGATTTTCCTTCCGCACCATTAACAATGGCGGGAGTAAGTTTTATATTGAGCAATGTTCCGCCGTCGATACATTCATGCGGCAATTTACTTAAAGATTGGATAATTGCGGTCGGTCCGAGCTTATCTTGCCCTTGTGAGGGCGAACAACCGTCAGCAAGAGGTTTCCATGCCCGGCGTCCTGAAGGCAGCGCGGCAACGGACATGCCCTGCGGTACGTTTGAGGAAACAGGATAAAGGGCAGGGAGTTTTTTGTTTCCAAGCATGCCCTTATATGATTCCGCTTTTTCAATGATACGGGCGGTCAATTCAGAAACAATCAAATCCGCCCTGTCGTCGTTGTTGCCCCATTTGGGAGCCGCAAGCAGTTTTTTTTGAAGATTTTCATATCCAACGAAATCGTTTCTAATAGCTTCGGCAAGGTCTTTCATCGTATATGCCTTATCGTGGAAAATAACCTGTCTGACAGCAGCAAGGGAATCGATGAAGTCCGCCACCCCGTTCGCATTCATTCCGGGACCTGTGTTAAATTCGGCGCCGCCATGGCTTATGTCTTGTCCTTTTTCAAGGCAGTTGACCGTAAACATGGAAGCCACCGGCACGGGAAGGTAATGATAATGCAAATATTCCAAGGTGTTTTGCGAGGTTGAGAATTGTTTGAGCAAATATTCAACCTGGGCGTAAACGGCATTTTCAAATTCTTCTATTGTGGTGAATGTTGAAGCGTCACCGGTTTGAAGACTGATTTGTTTACCTGTTTTTAAATGAATGCCGTTGGTAATTGCAAATTCAACGGCACTGCCGATATTATAATGTCCGGCGGAACTCCATTGGAAATGTCTTCCGGCAAGCTGCGCTTCAACACAGCCGATAGGAGCCCAATCTCTTGCCATATGGGCAGGAATGCCTTTTTTAAGAAGCATTTTATAACCGACTTCATCATTGAAAATTGCAGGGAAACCGGAACCGGTTTGGATCAATTCGGCAATTTTCAGGAAAAATTCTTCCGGATTTTTTTTGCTGATTCTGACGGAAATGGAAGGCTGCACCATTTGCACGTCAATAGCCGCCTGCAGGAACATATAACTAAGAGGATTCACAGCATCGTTGCCGTATTTGTCAACGCCGCCGACAGCGATATTTTGGAACGCGCAAAAACCTGAATAGTGTTTTGCGGCTCCTTCATTCCAATACCAAATTTGTTCACCGGTTTTCACATAGAAGGCTTCAATAATTTCAAGCAGTTCTTCATCTGACGTGCCTTGTTCTTTTTCATAGGTATAGAACGGAAGAAGGTATTGGTCCAAAAGTCCCGGAGAATATCCGCCGGCATTTCCTTCAATGAAAAGTCCGACAAAAACAAAGTAAACAAGCTGCATAGCTTCCATGAATGTTTTAGGTGCTTTTTCTGCCAGATTGTCACAGGTTTGCGCAATTTTTTTTAAATCGGCAATCCTTTCTTCTTCGTCTGCGTGTTCAAGCAAACGTCTTGCTTCGTCAGCATACCGTTTTGACAAAATCATAAAGCCTTCGCAGCAAATTATGACGGAGCGCCAAAATTCAGCTTTTTCAAAGTTTTTGATGTCGTTGAAATCAAGCGCGGCAAGATTTTTTTCCGCTTTTTCTTTTATTCCGATAAAACCAAGGGGAAGAATGAGCTGCGGAAAGGCCGGAACCATATCGCCGGGGGTGCATTCGATTTTAACGTCGTTGTCTATGACGCCGCCGACGGAAACGATGTTGAAAACGTCTTGAGGCGCTAATGAATTCCAATGATCCCGCAATGTTTTGCCTTTCCAATAAGGATAAATTTCTTCACGGTAGATTTTTTTTTGTTCTTCAGTGACTTGATACGGGTCTTGAGGGCGGGTGCTCATGGTTTCAAGCTCATCAATTATCCAGTTATTGGATAATTCCGGACATACGTGGATGGAGCGGGCGACCGCACCGGCATTGCCGACGATAAGTTCGCGCGGCTGAATGGTGACTGTTTTGGTTTTGCAGTGTTCCCTGAAAGCTTTCGCCCGGCGAATGATCATGGATTCGCCTTCGCTTTCTTTGAAAATACGTGTTTTTGAGAGGGCGCCTTCAATGCAAACGCACGGTTTGTGGGTGAAGAATTGATTTTTTAAAAATTGGATTCTGTCCTTTAGATCGGGTAATTGGCACATTGTATCCTCCTGTTTGCTATGCTTAGAATTGGCATAGTGCTCTGATTGAATTTAATTTTTCTCTTACAAATTGAACTTGCCGGCTTAATGTTTCTTTTGGCGTCGGGGCAATATTGGTTAATTGGTAACCGATTTGCATCATATCGTATTTGTTGCTGCCCAACCTATGGTAGGGCAATATTTCAAAGGTGACATCCCTCGGCAGATTGTTTAAAAAGTCTGCATATCGCGCCAAATGGTTTTCATCATCATTAATAGTTGGGATCAATGGAAGGCGGATAGTGATCGGGGTTGTTGTTTCTTTTAAAATTTTTATGAGGTTTTCAATAATCAATGTATTGGATTGACCAGTTATTTCACGATGTTTTTCATCGTCAATATGTTTTATGTCATAAAAACACATGTCAAGCCGGGATAGAATTTCTTTTACGTGCTCATACGGGGCGAAGCCTGATGTTTCGGCAGCCGTGTGAATATTGAGTGTTTTGCATTGTTTTATCAATTCGCTGACAAACTGGTGGTGCATAAGCATTTCCCCGCCTGAAAACGTTACCCCTCCGTTTGTGTTTTGGTAAAATAAGATGTCTTTTTTTATGATATTGAATAGTGCCGCGGTGTCATATTCATTTCCTATGGTTTGAAGAGCGTCCGCAGGACAATGCTCCGTACATTCTTTGCAGGCGGTGCAAAGATTTTTATCAATACGAACAATAGGGAGTTTTTGTGAAGTATCCATTGACAGGGCATTTTGTTTACACGCTGCGATACATTTTCCACAGCGCAGGCAATTGTCTTTTTTATAAATCAATTCACGTTTTGGGTTTTGTGTTGTCGGATTGGAACACCAGAGGCATTTTAAAGGGCAGCCTTTAAAAAATACCGTTGTTCGGGTTCCGGGACCGTCGTGAAGGCTGAAATGCTGTATGTTTTCGATTATGGCTTTCATAGAAATCTCCATAACAAATTGTTTCATTATTTGAAACTTTATTTCATTATTGTATACATAAAAAGAAATGTCAATATTAAAAAATTATCTTTTTTTAGAAATAGGTGCTGGATTAAAAGATCGTTTATGATTTTTAATGATAAAATCTTTCTGGCTTTTTTTTATTTCTTGGATTAAAATAAATGGGTAAAGGGCTTGAGAATGAAAGGAGATGGTATGGCGAAAAAGAAACCTACGTATTTGCAGACATTGAGCAAAGGGATACAGGTTCTTGAATATTTGGTTGAGCATAACAGCACAACCGTAACAAGCATGGCAAAAAATTTATCGCTTCAGAAAAGCGCCAGTTATCGTTTTTTAAATACTTTTAAATTGCATGGTTATGTTGTTCAAGATGACTCCAATAATTATATTTTAACGGATAGGATTAAAAAATTGGGGAGCGGAATCATTCCCAAAATTGAACTTCATAATATTTTTGTTGATATTTTAAATTCCATTGCCTTAAAATTCCATGCTCCTGCCGATATTATCAGCAATCTTGGCGTTTGGAACGGAAACGACATAACGTATTTGGCGCAAAATAACAATACGACATACAGTCAGTTTCATGAGGGCGGGCACGTTCCGGCTTATTGTTCCGCTCTTGGCAAAGCTGTTTTTTCATTAATGCCTCTTCCTGACATAGAAAAGTATATGGAGAAAACGAATTTTGAGCAGTTTACGGTTCATACGACTAAAAAAGAAAATTTTTTGCAGGAATTGGAATTAACAAGGGCGCGGGGATATTCAATCATGAATGACGAGCTTTGTGTCGGGCTCAAAGGGGTCGGAATTCCTATTGTGATTGAAGGACAGCCCGCTCAGTACGCATTAAGTCTGACAAGGACGATTTATGGGGATGCTGCAAAGTTTTATGAAGATGCGATTCCATTGCTGCAGGAAGCCTCGGAAGAGATCATGGGGTATTTGGAGTTAAAATTATTTTAACCATATTCAATTGCTTGAGATTATTTGTAAAAGAACCGCCAATTATGCAATTTGGCGGTTTTTTTTACTTAATAGATTGACAAAAAAACATATTGTATGTAATAATGAAATTATGTTTCATATAATGAAACATAATCTGAGTTTTTATTTAATTTTTGACAAATCATTTTTATTGAAGATCCAAAACAATTATTGCATGAAATGCAGAGGAGTTTAAAATGGATTTTGACCGTATCGCAGTAGTTACCGGCGGCAGCAGGGGGATTGGCAAAGCCGTTGCCCGTGAATTGATTGAATGTGGCTATCAAGTCATCTTGATTGCACGGAGTATGAAAAATTTGGAAGCGGCCAAAGAGGAATTTGTGAGAGCCTATTCCCTTTCTGATGAAAATTCACCAGAGCTTCTTGCTCTTGATCTTCTTGATGAGAAAAGAGTGACGGAAGCTGCGGAACATATTGTTTCAAAGTATGGGCGGGTCGATTTGTTATTTAATGGGGCAGGAATAAGTATTCCCGGAACATTGGAACAAGATGTTAAAACGTTCGATACCTTGTTTGCGGTAAATCTGCGGGCGCCGTTTTTATTGATGAAAGTCATTATCCCTCTTATGGTGAAACAAGGCGGGGGCAGAATTATCAATATGGCGTCACGAAACGGCAAAGTCGCTGTTTCCAAGTTAGGCGGATATTCTGCCGCAAAATTCGGCTTGATGGGGCTTGATGAATCGCTTTACCGTGAATTTTCATCTCAAGGAATCAGTATCACCACCGTTTGTCCCGGCTGGGTGAATACGGATATGGCTGCCGGTGAAGGCGGATCAATGTCTCCGAAAAAAATGATACAGCCTGAAGATATTGCCAAAACGGTGCGTTGGTTATTATCGATGACACCGTCCGTAAGGGTTATGGATGTCTTGTTGGAATGCGCCGGTGACGTTGAAAAAAGAGCGTCGGTTGAACTTGCCAAATTATATGAGCTTCGCAGCAGGCATAGGGAAGAATTTGATTCAATCATTGTTGACGGTTCAAAGTAAGAGTTTTTATTTCGGATAGTATGAAAAGACAATGAAAATCGCAGGGTAAAATTTAAAAGAGCTTGACAAAAAAATAACAATGTGCTAAGTTCTAATTATAAAAAAAGTGTTTCATATAATGAAACAAGAGTATTAATCTTCTAAGAAAGGAGAATGTTATGAAATCTATGCTTAAAAAAGTGTTAATATTGCTTGCTGTGATAAGCATGACAATGGTTTCTTCCGGAATTGCGAAAGCAGCCCAAGAAGTTAAATTCTTATTTCCGGAACCGACGAGCTCCGCACTGACCTATCCCGAAGGGCAAATGCTGGGCGTTTATTGCGGCGCTTTTGATTTTCATATGAAAGAGCTGCCTGTATTGCGCGGCAGGTATGCCGCCCGCTGGGTAGGCGATTTATATAAATCTCCTGAAGATGTTTTAAATGCTGTTGCGATGGGTGCCGGACAATTCACTTATACGACCCCGTATTTTATTGAGCAATTCGACCCTGAGTGGCGTGTTTTATTAACTCCGGGCTTGGTTAAGGATATGAGCCATTTTATCCGTATCATGAACACTCCCGAATGGAAAGCGAAGCAGGAAGAGCTTGCAAAAAACAAGGGGTTCCGTATCCTGAAATGGCCTACGACCATGGGTAATTTTTTTGTTTATACAAACAAAGGTCCCATTGAGAAGGTTGAAGACCTGAAGGGGGTAAAAATTCGCTATGCAGGACAGCAAACCTTTGGCAATGCGTTTAAAAAACTTGGAATTATCGGTGTTGCAATGCCTTATTCCGAAGTCGTGTCCAGTTTGCAGACCAATATGATCGACGGTCATATCGATAATATTTTTGCGTATGAATATTATGACATGCCAAGAACGTGCAAGTATGTCATCTCCCATCATTTCGGACCGATGCCGCTGGCTTTGGTTGTCAACAGCGCATGGTGGGATGCTTTGCCGGAAAAAGAAAGAAAGGCTATGGAATATGTTGTCAACGTTGTGGATTGCCAAGCTTATTTTGATAATAATGAAGCGGCTGTCATTGAATGGTGGGATAATAATCCCAAAGGAGAAGTTATCAGATTCACTCCCGACGAACTTGCAAAATGGAATAAGCTTTTGGAAGAAGCCAATGCTGATTTATTGCAGTCTGTTGACCCGAAATTGCTCGATGCGATCCGCCGCACAAGATAATTGAGAAAGCCGCCGCTGTCTTTGGGCAACGGCGGCGCAGAAAAAGGATATGTTTATGCCGCATTCCGAAAATAAAACAATTATAAAGAAAATAAAAAATTATTGGTATAAATTTTGGGCATTGGTCTTTTTTTTAGGGGTAAGCATAAACTTCACAGAAATTATTTGCAGGACTGTTTTTAATTTTTCGGTCGATTTGATGTATGATTTGCCTGTATGGCTTACCATTTGGTCCATAATGATGTTGGCTGGACCCATTTTGTCGGATGGTGAACATGTTTCCGTCGATATGGTCCGTGACAGGCTGTCAGGTACGCCCAAAAAAATTCTGGAAGCAATCAATATCGTTATCTGCATTATTTTTGGTGCGGTTATCACCTACGGCGGTTACCTCGTGACAAGCCAGTATTATAAATTCAATATGAATATCATACGGATAGTGTCTGTGCCCCGTTGGCTTGTTGAAAGCTGCATTCCGATTGGCATGGCGCTGTTCACCGTATTCGCGGTGATACGGTTTTTCAATGTGATAAGGGAAAGAGACACACAAAAACAAGAAAACGAATACTGAGGTGATATATGGGAATTGTTGATTATATCGCTATTGTTTCCATTGCGATACTGTTTTTGTGCGGCACTCCGCTTTCTGTGACATTTGGTATCGGCTCTGTCGTCATCATGCTTCACACTATGAATGTGCCGTTAGCCAATGTTTCGCAAGTCTTTTTTACGACTATGAGTTCCTATCCCATGCTTGCCATGCCGTTCTTCATCTTGGCGGGCAATCTCATTCTTTGGGGCGGGGGAATGACAAACCTCCGTGATTTTATGAACAGGATGGTTGGCCATTTGCCGGGAGGCATGGCTGTCGCAATATGTGTTTTTGCGGCGTTTTTAGGTTCTATTTCAGGTTCAGCAACTGCCTGCCTTGCTATCATCGGAACGATTTTTGTGCCTATGATGGCTCATTCCGGTTATTCAAGGGCATTCGCTTCGGGACTTGCCGTAACGTCAGCCGGGCTTGGCGCAGTTATTCCCCCAAGTGTTTTCATGATTGTTTTCGGGGCAAGCAACCGTGTATCTGTTTCTGATTTGTTTGCGGCGGGAGTCGGACCGGGGCTTTTGGCTGCGTTTCTCATGTGTGTGACGTCCGTCATCATTTCAAAGAAGCGCGGCTATCGTTCGGAAGTAAGGGCGACAAGCAGGGAAAAGTTTGAAGCGTTCAGGAAAGCATTTTTCATTCTGCTTATGCCTGTGATTGTTTTAGGCGGTATTTATTCTGGGATTTTCAGTCCCACCCAAGCCGCTTCTGTGGCTTGTTTTTATTCTTTGTTGATTGGAATTTTTGTTTATAAGGGAATTACTTTCCAAGTATTCATGCATTCCGTTGTTGAAACGGTAAAACTCAGCAGCATGATTTATTTTTTGGTCATTGGCGGTGATTTGTTCGGCAGAGTTTTGGGATATATCGGTGTTCCGCAAATGATTTCACAATTTGTCATTGATTTGCAGCTGGAACCCGTTACGTTTCTTATTGTTGTTCAAGCCTTGCTTTTGGTAATGGGCTTCTTTTTTTCAAGCTTTCCTATGGTTGTCATTGTGCTGCCATTGTTTTTGCCCAGTGTTTTTAATTTGGGGATTGACCCTGCCCTTTACGGCGCGCTTGCTGTTTTTTGTTCCATCATAGGTGAGGTTACCCCTCCCATGGGACCGCAGCTTTGGATTGCCGCGCCTATCTGCAAGGAAAAGATTGGCAATATCATGCGGGAAAGCTGGGTTTTTCTCGGCGTGCAAATATTGACATTAATTATTGTGACGGTATGCCCTCAAATATCGTTGTTTCTTGTAAACTTATTGCGGTAACCTTGTTAACATATGAAAAAGGGGCTTTTTTTATGGTTGGATATATTGAACTACTGTAATATGCTGGCTTTTTCCAATTTTTTTTACATTGATACCTTTCATCAAGCTTGACTTCTTTTAATTCTTTTCTTTGTTTTTCCATGGAATAAAAAAATTCCTTCCTTTATCAAATGAGTTATTGAAACCCGACTTTTCGCACAAGCAATCAAAAGCGGCATTCAGGAACACATCCTTTTTTAGGGATGTGTTTTTTTGTTTTTAACACAGTGTGTTGTGAAATAACCATGGAAAGCGAATTGGTCTTTTATGGGACTGTCTGAATACTAATCATAACACTGTTAAAATGCGGAATATCTTTTGATGAGAGAATTTGCTTGCAATATATATATATATAGTAGGTTAGACAAGAAAAAAGGCGGGGTGCGCATATTTGCTGTCTGTTGTCATTATTCATTTTATTGATGTTTTTTTCTGTTGTTTCACAATAAAAAATGGGGGGAGTATGTTTGTTCAGCAAAAGACGATTTTCGTAAACGGTGTGATTAAAACTATGGATTTAAATAATCCGGAAGTTGAAGCGGTTTGCGTAAGCGCCGGAAAAATTGAGGCATTGGGCAAAAAAAGCGAAATTTTGGAATATGTGAAAAATGTTCCGCATGAAGTGATAGATTTGCAGGGAAAAGTCGCTTATCCCGGTTTTATCGATACCCATAGTCATTTGGATATGTGCGCATTGGCATTGGAACGGGTTTCCTGCGATTTGAGTCTTAAAACAATCGATACCGTTATCAATAAATTAAAAGAAAAAGCTCATGCAACCCCCAAGGGCGAGTGGGTTGTCGGCTATTGCTACGACGATACCGGACTGCAGGACAACAGGCATTTGGATAAGCATGATTTGGATAAGGTAAGTACGGAACATCCTGTCATTGTTTTCCATATTTCAACACATCTTGGTTATATCAACAGTTATGCGATTAAAAAATTAGGAATAACAAAAAACAATAAGGTTGAGGGCGGGGAATATGTTATCGGCGAAGACGGCGAACCTACGGGTTTGCTGTTGGAATTCGCCTTTTTTGAAACCATAGCATATTTGCCCGAACCGACAGAAGAGCGTTTAAAAGAATTAATCGAACAAGCGGTTCATAACTATAACGCTGTTGGCATCACCACATTCCATGTGGGGGGTATCGGGCTTAGCGCCAATCCGGAAAAAACAATGCGCTGTTTTTTGGATTTGGAAAGACAGGGAAAATTGACCGCCCGCGCATATTTGCATTTCATGCCCGGCGTTATGGAAACATTCGCCCAGTACGGCTTATGGAATTTTGGAAGCGACTATCTGAAATTCGGGGGATTGAAATATTTTACCGATGGCTCAATTCAGGCTTTCACCGCCGCATTAAGCGAAGATTATTATTCAAAGCCGGGATATAAGGGCAGCGTTTTATTCCCTCAGGAAGAAATTGACGCAATTATTGAAAAATATCATTTGATGGGTGTTCAAGTCGCTGTTCATACCAATGGAGATCAAGCGTCAGAAGGGGTTATCCAAGCCTTTGAAAAGGCGTATGAAAAGTCGCCTGTACAATTAAACCACTTGCTTATTCACGCTCAAACCGTCCGGGAAGATCAGCTGGACCGCATGAAAGCCATAGGAATAATACCGTCGTTTTTTGGACAGCATATTTCTGTTTGGGGCGACAGGCATGCAAGCATTTTCCTGGGACCGGAACGTACCAGCCGCATGAATCCGGCAGGTTCCGCCGTCCGCCGCGATATGCCGTTTTCCCTGCATTCCGACAGTCCCGTTCTTCCTATCATGGTTCTTGAAAGTATCAATACGGCGGTAAACAGAAAAAGCAGCGGCGGAAAAATTTACGGTGAAGATCAAAAAATCACTCCATATCAAGCGCTGCAGGCGTATACGACTCACGCGGCTCTTTGCTGTTTGTCGGAAAATGACAGAGGAGCCTTAAAAGCGGGATATTACGCCGATATGGTTGTTCTTGAAAGTGATATTGAAAAAATTGCTCCTGAAACTATCATCGATACGAAAATTTGCATGACTGTCTGCGGCGGAAAGATTGTTTATAAAGCATAAAACCAATAAAAAAATAGAGAGGGGCTTATGATTGAAGGATTTTCTTGGTATTTAAGCTACATAGTCGTTTATTTTGCGATTATGTTCGGTATCGGGTTTTACTATTTTATGAAAGTGAAATCAGCTGACGATTATCTTATCGGCGGCTGGAATATGGGCTTTTGGCCTATTGTCGGCACGGTTATCAGCACATGGTGCGGCGCGTCCGTATTTATCGGCACGGTAGGACTTGCGTTTAATGTCGGTATGTCCGCATACCTTCGTTTTTCTTTCGCAAGCATTTTCTTCACTCTTCTTTTGATTATTGTGTTTGGCAAGTGTTTGAGAAGACAAAGGCTCTATACCTTGGCTGATCTTTTCGGACAGCGTTTCGGTCCTAAAGTGGGTATCATTCCCTCTATTTTGTCCGCATTCATTTATGCCATTCCGACAACAGCGATGCAGTATATCGCAATGAACACCATTTGGACGACTATTTTCGGTTTGGACCCGACTACGGGGCTTATCCTTTCCACGGCGCTTATTTTTGCTTTTACCGTTTTGGGCGGTTTGCCGGGAACCATCATTACCGATGCGCTGCAGGCGATCATCATTGTGACAGGCATTATTATTCTTGCCATGGCAACCGTAAAATTTGCAGGCGGCTTTGAACATATCATAGAAGTGACCCCTCCAGAATATTTATCACCGGCGGGACCGTTCGGTTATCAGGAAGTATTTTTATATTTCTTGTCTGTGGGACCTTTTTATTTGATGTGGCAATCAAGCTGGCAGCGTATTTTTGCCGCCAAAACAGAAAAAATTTCTTTTAGAGCGAACGTGACGGCTGTTTTGATTTGTTCATTCATTTTATTGATGCCCTGCATTATCGGCGTTGCTTCACGTTTATTTTTACCGGCGGATATCAATGGCGACATGATCTTTTCAAGGGTGGTGAAAGATTTGCTTCCTCCTTATATCGGCGGATTTATTTATTGCGCGCTTCTCGCCGCTCTTGTGACGGGTGCGGATTCGTTTATCCTGCAAGGCAGTTCAAGCTTGACCCACGACCTGTACAGAAGATTGATCAATCCCGATGCAACCAATAAGCAAATTTTGTTTGTATCGCGTATTACCGTGTTGTTTGTCGCTCTTGCCGCATTCATCGTTGCAATGTATTTCAGCGGTATTCTGGCTATTTACCAATGGGTGCTGCGTCTTACGGCGACAACGCTCGTTCTTCCTTTCCTCGCAACCATGTTTGTAAAGAGAACAACAAAAACCGGTGTTTTGTGCGGCATGGTCGGCGGATTGGTTTCAACGTTAATCTGGCCTTTGCTCGGCATAACTTTCGACCAAACGATTTTCGGTTTCCTGTTCAGTTTCTTGGGGCTTTTCTTCGGTTCAATGCTAAGCAAGCATTCTCCGGAAGAGTTTCCTGCTGCCGTGATGTGGGAAAATCTGCCATGCGCAAACGCGGAACCGGAATGCAACTCCGTTTATGCTGACAAGTTAGATTGATTGTTTGATTGAATTGAAAATTCATTGATGAAAAGATTGTTTTCTTGTATAGGAAAACAATCTTTTTTCGTCGGATAATGATGTTATGAAAAAAAGCCCGATACGTTTCATGAAGATCGGGCTTTTTGCTTTTAATATAACCAGTTAATTATAAAAATTAACTGGTTAATTTAAAAATGATTTTATCTTGCGACAGTGGCGAAGACCAGCCGTTTTCCTACGTTTTTCAAGGAAGTGCTGTAAAGGACGAACAGGGCTTTTCCTTTTATCCGGTGGGCGGTCAGGAATGTGAGGGTTTTTGTGTCTTGGGTTTCAAACTGTTCATCTTCTTTCACATGAATATCTTTTTCCTTATCATGTTCAATAAGCAGCAAGTTGTCTGGAACAATGAATTTTTTAATGGGGAATGAGGCGATTTTAGCCAGTTCGTTCCCGTTTCTGTATAAAATGCCGTCATTAAATTCCAAAACATCGCCTGCAACGGCTTTGACAACCCCCAAGCGTTCCTCGAAATTATCCGTGTAAAAAATGACGGAATCATTGTAATGGTGTCCGATAAGAGGAATTTTTTCTTGAACGACAACGATATCGTTTTCGCCCACATGGGCAAAATCCTGCTGCACTTTGTAAAATTTTACCGGAGTATTGAAGATCAGAAAAATTGTTGAGAGCATAAAAACAAGAAAGAAAAACATTTCTGAAGCCATATCCTGCACCATGATTTCTTTTTTGGGTTTTCTCGCTTCCAACAAGCCTATGGTGAGTCCGTAAAGAAGGGCGATGGCGTGAACAATGATATAGAGGTAGAGGGTGAGGATGATGAAGCGGACAGGCATGAATGCAAGGAAAAAAGCGTAAAACACAAGCAAAAATCCGATGAGGAGAGCATGTTTGGCTTTTCCTACACATAATAATGAAGCTCCGGGCCAACATAAACCGAGCAAAAAAGCCCAAATCGTGCTAAGCTGTCTTTCCTGCATGAAAACTCCTAGGCATGTCCTTTTAACGGTTCGCCTTCTTTTGCTTTTGAGCCGTGGCTCTGCACTATTTTTTCACCGGCAGCCACGCTTTTGGTGAGCCATACGTTACCGCCGATAACAGCACCTTCGCCGATGGTGATGCGTCCTAAAATGGAAGCGCCGGCATAAACGGTCACATTGTTTTCCAAAATCGGGTGGCGGGCTATTCCTTTAACCAGCGTGCCGTCATCTGCTTTGTCAAAGGAAAAAGCGCCCAATGTCACACCTTGGTAAATGCGGCAGTTAGAACCTATGATACAGGTTTCGCCGATAACGACACCGGTGCCGTGGTCGATAAAGAAACGTTCGCCTATGCTCGCTCCGGGGTGAATATCAATTCCGGTATGGGAATGCGCCATTTCGGAAATCATTCTCGGAATGATGGGTACATTCAGCTTATACAGCTCGTGGGCGATACGGTGATGGGTCATGACAAGCATTGACGGATAGCAGAAAATGGTTTCTCCGGGGCTTACCGCTGCGGGGTCGCCCTCATAGGCGGCTTGCGCATCCAGAGCGAGCAGGCGGCGGATTTCAGGCAATTTTTCCATAAATTGCATGGCGATTTCTGCGGAGGCCTTTTCACAGCCTCTTTTGTCTTTGGAATAATCGGCGCAAGCGAAACAGCCGCCGCGGCGTATTTGTTCCGTAAGAAGCCGGTAGGTGCTGTCAAGACTTGCCGTGATATGGTAGCCGAGTGATTCGATATGGACTTGCGATGGTCCAAAATATCCCGGAAAAACAATAGCTTTAATGCGGCTTACAATTTCTTTTAATGCTTCATGAGAGGGCATGGGATGTTCGCATTCTCCGCAATGGAGCACGTTTTTCAGTGAATCCATGTCGCAGAGTTTTTGCGCGATAGTATCAATCTTTGCTATTCTTGTAGCTTTTATGGGTTCCATATGGTATTTCCTTAAAAAGAATATGATCAGATTAAAATATTTTATAAAAAAAAGCAAGAAATCATATTTTGCTTGCGATCTTATGGGCGCAGGCAAGGGCGAAATGGATGTTGTATCCGCCCAAAAGTCCCGTAATGTCAAGGCATTCCCCGCCGAAATAAAGATTTTCGTGCAGCTTGCTTTCAAGGTTCGCCGTCACGCCGTCAAGATCAATGCCCCCGATACAGGCTTCGGCTTTTTTGAATGTGTCAATCCCTTTGGGAATGAACTGATAATTTTGTATGGATGCGATAAGGCGTTCGCGGTCTTTTTTTGAAAGTTCGGCTATTTTTCGTTCTTGCAAGTCTTTCGGCATAAGCGCATAAGCAAGTCTGTCGGGCATGAGGGGCAGGATTAGATTTTTGACTAATTTTTTCCCGTTTGCCGTATCGTGCATTTTTTCCAACAAATTGTCTTCCGGCAAAAAATTTATGGAAATTGTTTCTCCGTCTTTCCATAAGCAGGAAATGACCAAGCCTGCGGGACCGCTTAAACCGGTATGCGTGAAAAGAAGAGGCCGTATGCCGCAAGGGTCCGCTTTTTCCTGTCCGTCCCGAAAACTTTTCATGCGTACGGGCAGAGATATGCCCTCTAAGCCGAGCAAAGGGGAGTGTTCCGGCAAAAGCAGCGGGGCGAGGGCTGAACGGAACGGAAATGTTTTGTGTCCCCATTTTCGGGCTACTTGCAGGGCGAAATCGCTTGCTCCCAATTGCGGATATGCGCTTGAACCTGTTGCGATAACCAGTTTGCCGCATCTAATGGTATGCGTTTTTGTTTGTATGATATAATGTTTTTTTGGGTCTTTTTGCTCGCAGGAAAAACTTTGGATTTTTTCATTTGTCAGAATGCGGGTTTTCGCAAGTGATTGTACGAGTGTGCCGATAAGGTTTTTTACCGGTTCTTTGCAGAAAATCTGTCCGAAATCGCGTTCTTCATATTCCATGTCCATTTCATGCATAAAGGCGAGAACATGTTCCGTCGTCCATGATTTGAAAAGCGTTTGCAAAAGTTTTTTGGCTTGTTTGGAGTTATGGCTGACATAGTGTTCGGGGCTTATGGTCCTATTGGTCATATTTCCCATTGCCCCGCCCGCCAAACGCCATTTTTTCCCAAGTGTTTCCTGGGATTCTATGAGCGTGCAGTCAATATTTTTCTTTCGGCAAAGGTAGGCGGTGCAAAGCCCTGTGACTCCTCCGCCGATAATCAGGAGATCAGTATTGAGTTCTGCCATACCATTCCTTCATGACAGATAAGATTTCGCTCATCCTGTGCGTCCATGTGTGGCATTTGAGAACACGTTCGCGTCCTTTCCGGACAATGGCTTCCCTTTCTTTCCCGTGATTGAGGTAATAGCGTATAAGGTCAGGAATTTCTTCATTATTCTTATAGCAAATAATTTCTTCGCCAATATCGAACATATTTTCCATTTGTTCCCTGTAATCGGTTATCACAAAAGAACCTGTCGCAGGGACATCTAAAATCCGCTGATTGGACGCTCCTTTCATCTGCATGCTGGTACAGTTGAAATTTATGGTTGAATGGGGATAAAAATAGGGGAGCTGGTCGTAATAATTGATAGGGGCGTGCCAGCGCCACGGGCGTTTTTCTTTTTCCAAAAAAACATTCCAGCCATGGTCACCCACAAGCAGCGGATTGAAATCAAGGGTCTGTTTCACGCACTCAAGCCTGTAAACGCGTGTGGCTTCCCATGTCATGCCTGTTTCAAAGGCGAGTTTCTCTTCCGTATCGAATTGCTCCTGATAATGTTTGATAAGTGCCGGAAAAAGTTGTTTTCCGTCATCAAGGATGAATTTTTCGGCAATTCTTTTCGGAGAGGAAATAAAGTCTTTGGCAAGGGCAAAAAAATCAGCATACAAGTGTTTTGGAAGATTGCAGGCGTCCAAGCGTTTTTGCACCTTGTCAATCATGGAATTGCCCACGAAGGAAACTGGACTTTTCCATGCGGGAGCGACGAGTTTTTCTTTATTTTTGGGATTGAAGCGTTCAGCGTCCGTTCCAAGGGGCAAATAATACACGTTATTGAACCCTTTGGCTTTCAGGCTTGGAACATTGTCGAAATCCCATGTGAAAATATGCAGGAACGGGGAAGTGAGTCCTTCGTAGGAATAAAGAATGAGATGAGGATTATCGACAAACCAAGAAATGAAAGGCAATTCCAATTTGTTGATCAAATCCATCAAAACCCCTTCACGGTCAACGCCCAAATGGTTGAGGGTGATGAGGGCGTCCGGCTTGAAGGAAACGATTTCTTCCAATAATTGTCTGACAAATTCGGAATGGGCGATTTCATCATTGCCGAGCTGGATATGGCGGTATTCGAGTTTTAAATTCTTACAGGCCGTTTCCACTTCGCCCATAAGAAAATATTTGGATGAAATAAGCAAAAGTTTTGGTGAGGAAGATTGGAATTTCGCGTATTTCGCTTTATCCCAAAAATTGAATTTTTGGCTGGCAGCCGCGTGTTCACGCAAAAAACCGTAATATTCCCTGTCAAGACGCTGATAAAAAGGGTTTATGACAGGATAAAGAGCTTTTTTTTGATTTTTTTCCTGCCATTTCGTAAGCTTGGTAATGGCTTCCTTTTTGTCTTGTTCGCTGATGAGCAGCACGCCTTCCGGACAGGAAAAATTCAACGCTTCCAAAATATCCTGTTCTTTGTCAACAATAGCAAGGGGAGCTGCGGGATAGCGTCTGCGAAATTCTGCAAAGGCGATACCCATTCCGTAACCAAGAAAGACCGCCAAATGTTTTGTTTGGTCAAAATCTTTCGGAAGTATTGCAAGTTCGCGGTGTTTGCCTCCGTTTCCCAGCATTTGGAAAGGAAGGGCGTTTTCGCGTTTTATTTCAATATCAACACAAATGCCGTTTTCGTATCGGGCGGTTAACCGAGCCATATGTCCTCACTTTTTGGGTATTGCAAGCATGCCGCAAAAAAGCAATTATGGAAAAAGCCTCACAAAACTGCAAGGCTTTTCCGTTGGTTATTGAGAAAGGTTTTAGTCAAGGGTCGCGGCTTCTTCAATCATTTCAAAACATTCCAGAACATCAGCTGTTTTGATGTCATTGAAGTTTTCAAGACCGATACCGCATTCAAAACCTTTGGCGACTTCTTTCACGTCGTCTTTCACGCGGCGGAGCGAAGCGATTTTACCTGTGTAAACAACAACGCCGTCACGCAGAAGCCTGATGCCGCCGTTGCGCTGCATTTTGCCGTCCGTGACCATGCAGCCGGCGATGACGCCGATTTTCGGCACGCTGAATGTCTGGCGGATTTCCGCTTGTCCCAAGTAAACTTCTTTGCTTACAGGCGCGAGCATGCCCGCCATGGCGCTCTTGATTTCTTCCACAAGCTTGTAAATGATATCGTAGAAACGAATATCGACTCCTTCCCGTTCCGCAACTTCTTTCACTTTCGCTGTCGGACGGACGTTAAAGCCTAAAATAATGGCATGGGAAGCCGCCGCAAGCATGATGTCCGTTTCCGTGATAGCTCCTGCGCCGCTATGGATGACGGAAATGCGGACTTTGTCCGTGCCCAGTTTGACAAGCGCGTCGGTAATGGCTTCAAGAGAGCCTTGAACGTCGGCTTTGAGCACAAGATTAAGAACCTTCGCTTCACTGTCGTTCGGCGTGCTTGCAAGGAACGTTTCAAGGGTAACGCGTGATTGTTTCGCAAGTTCTTTTTCGCGTTGTTTGATAGCACGGGATTCCGCAATACGGCGGGCGGCTTTTTCATCAGCCAGGCAAATAAATTCCTCGCCTGCTTCCGGCACGCCGTCAAAACCTTGAATTTCAACAGGAATGGATGGTCCTGCTTCTTTCACCTTTTTGCCCTGGTCGTTGAAAAACGCACGCACACGGCCGGCAAAAACACCGCAGACAAAGGCGTCGCCTTGTTTGAGCGTTCCTTCTTGGATAAGAACCGTCGCCACAGGACCGCGTCCTTTGTCAAGTTTCGCTTCGACAACACGACCGCGGGCTGGTTTATTCGGGTTTGCTTTCAATTCCAAAATTTCCGCTTGCAGGGCGATAAGTTCCAAGAGTTCGTCAAGTCCTTGTCCTGTTTTTGCGGAAACATAGCCGACAACGGTATCACCGCCCCATGTTTCTGCCTGCAGTCCGAGAGAGGCGAGTTCCTGCAGCACCCTGTCGGGATTTGCGGATTCCTTGTCAATTTTGTTTACGGCGACAAGAATGGGAACGCCGGCCGCCTTTGAGTGGTTTATGGCTTCGCGGGTTTGTTCCATAACGCCGTCATCCGCTGCGACAACAAGGACGACAAGGTCGGTGACCTGCGCCCCGCGCGCACGCATGGCTGTGAACGCTTCGTGTCCCGGAGTATCTAAAAACACAATGTCGCCGCGTTTGGTTTTTACATGGTATGCGCCGATATGCTGGGTTATGCCGCCTGCTTCGCCGCTGGTGACGCTGGTTTTGCGGATGGCGTCAAGCAGGGAGGTCTTGCCGTGGTCGACGTGTCCCATAATGGTTACGACAGGAGGACGGGGAAGCAAGCTTTCCGGGCTGTCGATTTCGGCAGGAACAAGATAATTTTCTTCGGAGAAGCCCACTTTTTCCACTTCATAGCCAAATTCGGAGGCGACAAGAGTAGCCGTGTCGATGTCGAGAGAACTGTTGATAGTCGCCATAACGCCAAGATTGAATAAAACCTTGATGATTTCATTGGATTTTAAACTCATTTGGTGGGCTAAATCCGCAACACGGATCGCTTCTTCAAAACGGACTTTCCGTTTTGTGGCTTTCATGGGCTGAGTCGTAGGCTGCACCGCCTGCTGTTTGTTTTTGCTCTTTTTGGAACGGTTGCGGTAGCGTACCGTTTCTTCGTCGTCCAGCATGAACGCATTGGCATTGCTGCTGCGGCGGCGGAAATTATCGCCTGTTTCCGTTTGACTGAATTCGACAGTGCGGCGATTTTTATTGCGTTTTTTGCGGCTTTGCTCGTTTTCAATCTGCGGCATGAACGCATCGTTCATTTTGAAAGAAGGGGACTTGTTTTGTTTTGGACGGGCTGTTTGCTGCGGCGCGTCCTTATCCTTGTCCATGCCTTGGAAACGGGGGTTGTCGCGTCTTTGGGCCGCATTGGCATTGCGCGGTCTGTCGTCCCCTTGACGGCGTTCACCGCGGTTTCTGTCGTTTCTGTTGTCAGCGCGGGGAGCCCTGTCATTGCGGGAATTTCTGTCGCCTCTGTTTTCGTTCCTGTCGTTACGGTTCGGGCGTTCCGCTCTTTCAATGATACGGGCGCCTTGTTCCGGACGGGAAATGACACGTACTTGGGAAATATCTTTTTTGGCTTCCGGCGCTTCAGTTTTCTTTGTACCGACAGGGGGTAAAATGCTTTTTGTCGCGGTATCGTCCGGCACAGCTGACACAAGCGGAGCCTTTTTCGCTTCCCTTGGACGGGTATCTTCTTTCGGGGCTGCTTTTTGTTCCGTTTTAGGCTTATCTTGCTTTGTTTCCGTTTGGACAGCTTCTTTTACGGTTTCAGCCATGGTTTCAGCTTTAACTTCGGTTTTGTTTTCCGCCGCTGCTTCAGCGTTGTCTTCAGCTTTTGCTTCTGCTTTCCTGACTTGTTCAGTTTTTGCAGGAGTGATGATTTTTGCAGGGGTATCAATAACTTTTTTCGTTTTTGCCGCTTTCGCCGTTTTGGGCTTTTCTGCTTTTACGTCGTTTGCTTCCGCGTCTTTTTCCGCAGGTTTGGCGCTTGCTTTTCCTGCTGTTTTACCGGCGGTTTTGCTGCTTGTTTTTTCAGCCGTTTTGGAACCTTTTTCGGTTTTTTCGGTTTGTTCGTCAGCAGCTGTTTTTTGAGCGTCAGCTTTTGCTTCGGCAGGCTTTTTCTCTTCTTTTTTGGTTTCAGCTTTTGCCGGTTCTGTTTTGCGGCGGCGAACAATGACTCCGGACTCGGTTTCACGCTGTTCTATTTTGTCGTTGGCGTGAGCCTGTCTGTATTCTTTTATTTTTTGCACGTCATCTTCTGTCAGCGTTGACTTTGTTGCTTCAATATTGAGCTTGCTGCAGTCTTTTTGCAGCTCTTTCACATTTATACCAAGTTCTTGAGCTAAATCTTTTATTTTCATTTTTTCACTCATAATCTTATGCCCCTTTACGCTTGCGACGGATAGAGCCTTTTTGGGTAATTTTTTGTTGGCATTCTTCTGAGGAACAAACATAATAGCCACGCCCTTCTTTTGTTTGGGCTAAATCCACCTCAAGTGTTCCCCCATACTGTTCCTCGTTTTCTCGGGAAAACACGTAACGTATACTGTCTTTTTTGGCAAATTTCTTTCTGCAAAATACACACATTCGCATCGGTATATGTTTTTCTTTTTTCATTTTGCCAAAAAAACAGGTTGAACCGTTATTCTTCATTACCCTCGATCACAGGGGTAAGGAAACTGATTGCTGAACGAAGTTCCGCAATACGGTTTTGGGTTAATGATAATTTTTCGGAAATTTCTTCATCGCTTGCATCGCGCAAATCGTCTAAATTCTGGAAACCGGCTTTTATCAGTTGTTCGACACTGATTTCAGCAACGCTGGCAATTTGTTCCAAGCCGCGGCCGATTCCATTGGCTTCCTTATAGCGTGATTCGGAGAAAATATCAATTTTCCAACCTAAAAGCTTAGCCGCAAGCTTTACGTTTTGTCCTTTGCGTCCTATGGCATTGGTAAGCTGTTCGTCCGGAACGGTTACTTCAAGAAGGTTTTCAGCTTCGTCCACGACAATTTTCGTAATGACAGCTGGTGCCAAGGCATTTTTTGCATATACCGTGATGTCTTGGTTCCAGACGACGATATCAATGCGTTCGCCATGGAGCTCCTGCACGATATTTTGAATGCGTGAGCCGCGTACACCGACGCAGGCGCCTACCGGGTCGACATCCCTGTCACGTGTGAGGACTGCGACTTTAGCACGGGAGCCGGGGTCGCGGGCAACACCCATGATTTGGACTGTTCCGTCGTCAACTTCCGGAACTTCCAAGCGGAATAAGGCTGCGAGGTAATCCCTGTGGGCGCGGGAAATAATGACTTGCGGACCTCTTCCGTCTTTTTTTACATCAATGATGAGAGCTTGGGTGCGTTCGCCGCGTTTATTGTGTTCTTTAGGGATTTGTTCGTCCTTGGGCAGAAGCGCTTCTGTTCTGCCAAGGTTGATAATCCAGCCGCCCTTATCACGGCGCTGGGTTATTCCGCTGACAATTTCGCCGATACGGTCTTTGTATTCATTATAAATTTGTTCTTGTTCGGCATCACGCATGCGCTGAATAATGACCTGTTTGGCGGATTGTGCCGCAATTCTGCCAAGGTCGTCAATTTTCATGCGGAAGCCCATTTCATCATCCAAACCAACAGAGGGATCGTGTTCACGAGCTTCGGCAAGAGTGATTTGCGTCAATTCGTTTTCAACTTCTTCCACAACGATTTTAAATTGATAAATATCAATTTCTCCCGTGTCTTCATTGAAACGGACTTCGACATCCAAATCATCGCCGTATCTGCGTTCAACGGAAGTCCTTACTGCGTCTTCCAAGGTTGTGATCAGCTGTGCCCGATCAATGCCTTTGTCTTTGCTGATTTGATCAATCGCTTTTTTTAATTCCAAATTCATGTGTTAGCCTCCGCATTTATTTGCGTGAATTTGTTTTGCTGAGAGTAGTTTCCGGAAAAACATGTATCAAATGGGCTTTTTTTACATTTTCCCAGTCAATGATGCATTCTGTCCCGTTCGGAGAATCCAAAGTCAGGGTGAATGCATTTGCTTGGACGCTTTTCAATGTTCCGGTGAATTTTCTTCTGTTTTCAAAATCCTTGTGTGCCGTTTCAAGGGTAATATCAAGAGGGTGCCCTATATAAGGACGCAATTGGCTTATTTCAAAAAACGTCCGTTCAAGACCCGGAGATGAAACTTCCAAAATCCATGCGTCGGCAAAAATATCCTCAACTTCCAGGCTGAGTCCTACAAGACGGGAAATTTCAGCGCAGTCGTCAATATTGACACCGGATTCTTCGGAAAGATTTTCTTCGGCTTCTTCTTGATTTTTTTGCTGTGCCATGGGGTGGACAGATTTTTGTCTGCTTTTTTCTTCGCGGGTGAGCGGTTTTATGAACGGAATACTTTTATTCTCCCATGGGGTGTCAACAAAAATCCGCACGACAGGACGGGTTCCGCTGCCAAGAAGTTCAATTCCCCAAATATTCAGATTGAAACTTTTTGCGGCAACAGCGGCAGCTTCCCGGACAATGTCCAGCAGCTTCGCCCTTCCGATATTTTTTTCTTCCGGTTTCATGCTTTTCCTTATTTTTTGCAATAAAAAAAGGGAGGCCAAATAAGACCACCCAGCTATATACCAATAAATTTCGTCTGTATATAACAGGTTGCATAAATGCAACATTGAAAACGGCAAAACCGTATTCAACAAAATTTATTTATATTGATTTTTTATAACTGTCAAGCATTTTTTATTAATTTGAATTTCCAGCGGTTAAAATAAAAAAGGCATGCGGAAAACCGCATGCCTTTATGGTTTAGGCTAACCGTTCATTATTGCAAAAGGGAAGCCTTGATTTCTGGGAATGCGAGGTCGAACATGATCCAAGCCATAAGAATGGTCAGGCAGATATTGAATGTTTGACCGCAAACGTAAAGGATGAATGGCTTTCCGCCCTTGAAGTACACTGCAAGTTCACGGAAGTTGGTAGCAAGACCGACGGAGATAAACGCGAGAGCGAAGTACCATCCGCGAAGACCCTTGGTTACGTCAACAACACCCTTGTCAATGATGGAGTAAGCAAGGTCTGAACCATAGCTTGCGCTCATGAAGGAAAGAAGGATGGACAAGCCTAAGAAGCCAAGAACGAACTTAGGGAATCTGTGCCAAATTTCCATTGGGCTGACTTTGCCGTCGGCAGTTTGTTCTACTCTTGTTGTGAAGTAAATAGCAACGAAGAATGCGGTCACACCGATAAGCACGTTTTGAATCATCTTAATGGTAGCGGCAACTTGCATTGCTGTATCGCCAAGGAAAGCACCTGCAGCGGCAACAGCACCGGTTGAGTCGATAGTACCGCCGATCCATGCACCGCCAAGAACAGGGTCAAGACCGATAGCCTTGATGAGAGCCGGCATAGCGATCATCATGATTGCCGTAAAGGTAAGTGAAAGACCAACAGCAAGGGTAAGTTCTTCTTTTTTAGCGCGGCAGGCTGCAGCTGTTGCGATAGCGGCGGAAGTACCGCAAACAGACATATCTGCAGAAATCGTGATGTTCAATGTCTTGGATTCCATCTTCAATACGGTTTGACCGAAGATATAAGTGGAAATAAGAACGATAGGCGTTACGATCCAGGCAACGAAGATACCGGGAATACCGATGGCTACGATTTTTGTGAAGAGAACTTCACCGCCGAGGAGAACAAGACCTGTTTTGATGTAGTATTCAACTTGAACGGCAGGCATCATCCATTTTGGAGTTTTTATTGTGTTGGCAATAAGCATACCAAGAACGATAGACCAAATTTCAGCATTCAATCCATAGTAGCTCATGCCTGCGTGTTTACCCAAAATGTTGGCGATTACGCAGAGAATGAATACGCCGACAAAACCGATAAGGAACTTCGCAACGCTGAATCCCATGAAGAAGATACCGATGCTCATGATAAGGGCAATACCGATACCGAGCATAATCATTTTAGGGAAAAGATTATAAGGTTTTGCCAATTTTTCTTGAAGTTTTGAAGAAGCTTTGTCAGCTTTTTGCCAAGCGGTGATTGCTTCTTCCGCTTCAGCATTGAGCTGTGCATTTTGGTAGTTAGCTTCCTGAGCCAAAGTATCGGCAGTAACGGCAAGTTCTTTTGCGGCAGCTGCGGCAGCTTTGGCTTCATTTGCTTTATCCATTTTGTCAGCATTCAAAGCGTCTGCTTGTTCTTTTGAAAGAACCATGGAATCCAAAGGATTGCTGCTCCATTTTTTAGGAGTTGCAAAATAAGATTTAAATTCTTTCATTGCAGGCAAAGAACCACCCATAATTGCTTTTTTAGCTTTTTTAGCTTCAATTAAAGCAACAGTATCGTATGGTTTTGCTTTTTCTACTGAAATGATGTCATTCTGAGCTTGGATTTTTTGCACAAAATCAGATTTTGAAGGAAGGATTAAAAACATTGCAAAAAATGCGATGGCTAAACCAACCCAAATTGCCCAATAGTCTTCTTTTTTCCAAAGATCAGACCAACTACTTTTCGCTCTGTCTATAACGATGCTTTCATCATGTTGAGACATACGACTCTCCTTGTTAAAATTTCCCTAATAAAATTTGTAAAGCACAATTTTATTGTTGTTATTATCTTATCCTTTTTTGAGATTATTGCAAGTATATATTTTCACATATTTTAACTTTTTTTATATTTTTTGTGTTTAATCAAATTAAATGATAAAAAAATTTATAAAATCAACATATTAATTCTGCAATGGAATGACTGCGCATAAATGAAAATCCGGGACGATGTTTTGAACGTTGCTTTTTTGCGCATTATTTTCTATGTTGGAAACGGTTTTCATGTTATTGGGTTTTTGGGGATAAGATATTTTTCACAATAGGGAATGAACGGTTTTATGGAAACGTTTTCAATCCGTTTCATTATTTCGGAATATGCCAAGGAACTTTTCGCCTGTCTGCAGGCAAAAGGGAAAAATTCTTTTGATTGCGGCATGGAACGGTTAGCCGACGCGGCAAATGAAGTGTATCATCTTTTGTCTTTTGTGTTGGAAAAAGATAAGGTTTTTCTTTTATCCCATAAGGAATACGAACTGACGGCATCAGAGCGTGAAACGTTTTTAACTTGTTTTGAAAGAAGAAAAAATGGCGAGCCGTTGGCATATATTGTCGGGCGGAAAGAATTTTACGGGTATGATTTTTTTGTGGATAATTCAACGCTCATTCCGCGTCCCGATACGGAGATTTTAGTGGATGAGGCGATAAAATTTTATCATTACCAAAAAGACAATGAAACTGCTTCGGAAAAAACGTGCGCGATATCAAATTTTCAGATAGTTGACTTGGGAACAGGCACCGGCTGTATTTTATTATCCGTATTAAAAGAGTGCGGAAAGGCTTGCGGTGTCGGAATCGATATAAACCCAAAAGCCGTGGAACTTGCGCGAAAAAATGCCGAAAATCTGGCTCTGCATGAAAAATGCGCTTTTTTTACGGCTGATTTTACGGATACGAATTTTTCTGAAAAGCTTGAACGCGAGATTTTGCATACAGCTAAAATCGACTGTCTTATCAGCAATCCTCCGTATATTCCTGATTATGAATATGAGATATTGGATAAAGGGGTAAAAGGATATGAACCCAAAACAGCTCTCGTTTCAGGCAATTCTCTTGCCGGAATACAAGGATTGTATCATGCGGAAAAAATTCTTGCTTTGGGTGAAAAAATTCTTCGGAAAGGCGGTTTGATATTGCTTGAGCATGGTTATGACCAAGGGCTGGCTTTGCGGGAACTATGTTCTTCTTATGCATTTTTTGAAATAAAAACGCTGTATGATTTTGGAAACAACGCACGGGCGCTTTATGCCATTAAAAGCTGAAAGGCGGGAAAATATCCCGCCTTTCGTTAAACCGTTTGTGAAAATTTAGTTCGCTAAAAGCAATTCCTTGTGCGCAAAAAGGTCTTTTACAATGGCTTTTGCCGTATCCATACTATTAAATTCGTACGTACCGTTTGCAATCATGGTTTTGAGGCGCTGAACCTTATCTGCACGAACATCAGGTGTTTCAAGAGCTTCAATTTTCGCCATTGCATGATATTTTGCGTCTTCGGAAAGAGAAACCGTGTCCTGAGCCGGCTGCGTATTTGGCAAAATGCTTTTTGTTTCTTCCTGCTTTGTAATTTTACTTGCGGAAGAAATTTCATTCAAGCCGATGGGATATGTTTCAAATCCGTTGTTATTGCTTATCTTCATAAGAACCTCCATAGCCGTTCATTGAAGAAACCGGAAGTCCAAGTTGGCGCTTTTAGTATTGGACTGTCGTTTCAACAAAAATATTATCGGCAGTGTGCAAAAAGCCTTTAGGCTATTTTGAAAAAATCTAGACTTTTTATAGATGGCTTAACTGTCCGAAATTTCATAATAAATTATTTGGTTGGTAAATTTAATTTTTTTTAATAAAATCTATCGCTTCGTTAAAATCAAGCGTGCCTTCGTAAATTGCGCGTCCGGAAACAATTCCTTGCAGTGAAGAATTTTTTGCAAGAGGCAAAAGTTTTTTAACGCTTTCCATAGTGGAAACTCCGCCCGCGGCAATAAGGGGCAGAGGACAAAGTTTCGCAAGGCGTTCAATTTCGGCAAAATTGAGTTCACTGTGCATGCCGTCCCGTTCTATATCGGTATAAATGATAAACGCACAGCCGGCATTTTGCAGTTTTGGCAGAATTTCATCAATTTCTTTGCCGGAATCTTCGACCCAGCCTCTTGTTTTAAGTTTTTTTCCTTGAACATCCAAGGAAACACCCACTCTGCCAGGGTATTTTTTACAAATTTTTTCAAACAGGGCAAAATTTTCAAGAGCCATTGTGCCGATAATAATTCGGGTTACGCCTAAATTGAGCCAAAAATCAGCAATTTCTTCCGAGCGTATTCCGCCTCCGAGCTGGACGGGAATATCAAGTTTTCGGCAAATTTCTTTGACAATTTCCGCATTGACGCTTTTTCCTTCAAAAGCGCCGTCTAAATCGATTAAATGCAGGTATTCGGCTCCAAGGCTTTGCCAATGCTTCGCCATTTGCACCGGGTCGTCGGAAAAAACGGAAACTTGGTCCGCTTTTCCTTGTTTTAAACGCACGGCTTTGCCATTTTTCAAATCCACGGCAGGGAAAATAATCATATAAGCATCCTATTGCAATGATAAATGAAATTCATGTATCATCTTGTTCATAGATTCATTGACAAAATAAATGATATTTTGGCGCTGTCTCGGGCTGACATAATCCTCGCCGGACGCATTAACCTTAATAAAGCTTATTTCTTGATAATGGGAGCGGGCTTGCAAAAAGCCGTCTTTTGATTCCGTTTCCGGATGCAGGGCTTTGACAAGATAAAAATCCGCTATAAGACGGGCGGGGGAGAAAACATCTCCGCCTACTCCTTGTTTTTCTTCATGTTCCAAAATTTGCGGAACAAGGATGTAATCGGCGTTTTTATCTTGGGCGATTTTTGCCCATGTTGCAAGAACATTGGGGCGGTTCTTGCTGTCTCCTTGAATGGAAACGCTTAAATCGCTTTGGGTTAGAAAGATATAGTTCCTTTGGGTTTTTTGGAGCTTTGTTTTCAGCAGTTCGTTATACCGGGCGAAATCGACTGCGGAGGCGAGTCCTTGCTCTTTGGGAATATAGCCTGCCAAGAGCTGCGCCTCGTTCGTGGGCTGGTTGTAAGGGGCTACGGCAATGGTCACGGGAGCGGGAAGCTCGGGGATTATCGCTTGTTCGCGGCAGGCTGCCGCACATAGGCTTATGAAGGCAAGGGTGAGCAAAAGTATTTTTTTCATAAATCCAAACTTCCTTTTGTGCTTGTGGCAGTTTCATCATTGATAACAACAGCGCGGCGCAGGGCTTTGCCTGTTCCTTTTGCTGCGGATTCAAGCAGGTGGTGTCCGTTTTTGCCATAGAGGAATTGTACGTGCAAATTCATTTTCGCGCTGCTTGCGAATGCTTTGTAAAATTCACGCCAAATATCTTTTTCGTCTCCGGCGATGACAGGGGGCAAGAGCTCGTCATTGCGCCATTCAAGCCATGCCCGCCCGGAAAGGTCAAGGCAAACTTCCGTCAACGCTTCATCCATTGGGATTTTCGCAAAGCCGGTACGCTCGATGCCGTTGGCGCCGTTATGGCTGAGCAAGGCGTCATGCAGGGCTTTGCCTAAGCAAATTCCTATATCTTCCATGGTATGGTGAAAATCAATGTGCGTATCGCCTTTGCAGGTGAGTTCCAAGTCGAATTTCGCCCAAAAGGCGAGCAGTGTCAGCATATGGTCTAAGAAACCTATGCCGCTTTGGACAGCGGTTTTTCCTGTGCCGTCAAGATTGAGACTGAGGCTTATGTCTGTTTCGTTTGTTCGGCGGGAAATGTTCGCTTTTCTTTGTGTTGTGGACATAATTTTTCCGTTTTAGCTGTTAGAAGTATTGCCGGAAGCATTATCAGAAGTATTGGTTGTCGCAGGATTTTCCAAGGAAGCAGCCGGTGCTTCATCTGCTGCATCATTTTGCGTTTTGCCGTTTTTTTCCGTACTTTGCTCTTCTTCTTTTTTCTTGTTTTTATCCGCTGTCCTGTTGGCGGCTTTTGCAATATAAATGCTTATTTCATAAAGGATAAGCATAGGTATCGCCATCATGGTTTGAGAAAAAACATCGGGCGGTGTTAAAATCGCCGCGATAATGAAAATAAGCAAAACAGCGTATTTTCTGTTCCGGCGCATGGCTTGAGGCGTGAGAAGGCGTAAGCGTGCAAGAAAATAAGCAAAAAGAGGCATTTCAAAAACAAGCCCGAAGGCTATGATCAGCTTGAGGGCGAAACTCAGGTATTCTTCAATGCTGATCATCGGGCGTATCATGTCGCTGGTAAAGCCCATAAAGAATTTAAACGCGATAGGGAATACGGTAAAATAACAAAAAGCTGCCCCTGCCAAAAAGAAAAAGGCGGAAAAAAACGCCAAAGGCAAGACCGCGCGTTGTTCTTCCTTATACAGTCCCGGAGCGATAAATGCCCAAATTTGATAAAAGCTGTAAGGGCTCGTGCCCAGAATGGAAAGCATGAGGGCGACTTTCAAATACGTGAAAAACGCTCCTTGCGGTGAGGTATAAATAAGCGTGCTTCCTTCCGGCAAAAAGCGGGTGAGCGGTTCCGCCAAATAGAAATAGGCTGTTTCCGATATGCCGTAAAAGCCGACAAAACCAATCAATACCATTATCACGATACGTGTCAGACGGGTGCGCAATTCTCCTAAATGGGAGAGAAGAGGCATTTGATTTTCTTCAGGGTCGTTTTGTGTTGAAATTTTTGCGGGAGGGGTGAATGCCTCGTTTTGCAGCGTGTCTTGAGTTTGTGTGTCCTGCCGTGTGTTCTTGTTTTCTGTATTTTCTTTATCTTCTTGATTTGTATTATTGTTTTGTGAGGTTGTGTCCGCAGTGTTTTCTGTATTTTGTCCGGTGTTTTGCTTATTATTTTGTTCTTCCGGCTGTCCGTCGTTTTGTTCTTCCGACAAAGGACGGGAGGCAATGGCTTCTTTGCCGATTATTCGCTTGATATTGTTTTCTTCATCATCCAGACACATGGAGAAATCCTTTATTAAGCTTTTGTCTCTTCATTTATTGGGGAAGCGGTTTCCGCCTGTTTTTGCTGCTCGGCTTTTTTCTTTTCCTGTTCTTCTTCAAGGGCTATTTCCGTATTCATTGTGCGCTGGAAATCGCGGGAGGCCTTTTGGAATTGTCCCATAGCTTTTCCCAGGGTATTGGCAATTTTAGGCAAGTTCTTGGGTCCCAAAACAATCAATGCCACAACTAAAATCAATAAAAGTTCCGTAGAACCGATTCCAAACATGCATACCTCGAAAAATGATCAATTATTTTTTGGAAAATAAAGTATAGACGATTTTTTTCTCAAACGCAAGCAGGGAAAACGGCTGTTTAATTATGCATGAATGCTTGAGAAAAAAAGAATTTTTTGGTATACTGTAAAAAGAGGAAAAAGGAGGCGTCATGACTTTTTTGGAATTAGCGTATGAAACTTTGAAAAAAATTCAAGCTCCGCTGACAGATAAACAAATTTGGGAAAAATCTCAGGAATTAGGTTTGAAAATTGAAAGTGTCGGAAAAACGCCGTGGAGAACTATCGGGGCAAGAATATATGTAGATATAAAAGATAATCCGCAGACAAAATTTTTGCGGACAGGTTCCCGTCCCGCCTTGTTTTTTATTAAAGATACTGAAATTAATAAAACCGCTGAAAAGAAAATTGAAAAAGAACTTGGTGATTTTGAAAAGGAAAATGAGCATTATAAAGAAATAGATTTGCATCCGTTATTAGCATATTTTTTAAAAGCTGAGCCTCTTTTTCATTGTGTTGCAAAAACAATAAATGATAAGGTTTCTATAAAAAAGCAAAAGGGAGAAAATGAGTGGTTACATCCTGATATGGTGGGGGTTCATTTCACTTTTGATAATTATGTTGAACAGACAAAAAAATTAATTAATCGGTTTAATGTTGTGAAGTGTGATTTATTTTCATTTGAAATTAAAAAGAAAGTTACATTTTCAACACTCAGGCAATATTATTTTCAAGCCGTTTCCAATTCCAGCTGGGCGAATGAGGGGTATTTGGTTGCTTTGGAATATGACAGCTCCTCTGCTTTATTGGAAGAAATGCATAGGCTGACAAATTCTTTCGGCATTGGTTTTATTAAATTGAATGCTGAACACGTGGAAGAAAGTGAGATTCTTGTGCAAGCAGATTATAAGGATGAATTGGATTGGGAGACAATGAATAAATTGGCTGAAAATAATAAAGATTTTGCAATGTTTATGGATTTTGTTGCAGAAGATTTGCAAGTTGGAAAAATAAAATCAAAATATGACCGTATATTGTCAGAAATGGAAATGAAAAAATATATTGAAGAGAAACAGATAAGGGAATAAGTAATATTTATTTAATTTTTTATTGTGTGAGTTTATAAAGTTAATTAAAAGCCCTTAGTTGTTTTTGGCTAAGGGCTTTTATACAGATTATTTCTTGTTTTTTTTATTCCCATTCGATAGTGCTGGGGGGTTTTGGGGAAATGTCAAGCACTACACGGTTGACGCCGCGCACTTCGTTGATAATTCTTGTACTCATTTTGGCAAGCACGTCTTCCGGAATGCGTGACCAGTCGGCTGTCATTGCGTCAACGCTGTCCACAATACGCAGAGCGATAACGCTTTCATAGGTTCTGCCGTCACCCATAACGCCGACGGTCTTAAGCGGAAGAAGCACGGCAAAGCCTTGCCATACTTTGCGATACCAACCGGAAGCTCGCAATTCTTCCTGCACAATGGTATCCGCCTTGCGCAAAATATTCAGGCGTTCTTCGGTGATTTCACCGATAATGCGTATGGCAAGTCCGGGACCGGGGAAAGGGTGACGCCACAAGACAGATTCGGGAATGCCAAGTTCGGCTCCGACGGCACGCACTTCGTCTTTGAAAAGCTCGCGCAGCGGTTCGATCAAGTCCATATTCATTTTTTCCGGCAAGCCGCCCACATTGTGGTGGCTTTTAATGACAGCGCTCGGACCTTTATGGGAAACGGATTCGATAACATCGGGGTAGAGCGTGCCTTGGGCAAGGAATTTCACGCTGACGCCGCCGGCTTTAATGGCGTTCGCTTCTTGCTCGAAAACATCGATAAAGGTATGTCCGATAATTTTCCGTTTTTTTTCAGGGTCGTCAACGCCTGCCAATTTATCGAGAAAAAGTTTGCTTGCGTCCACATATTTCAAATTCAAATCAAAGTGTTCCCGTAAATAGTTGACAACTTCTTCGCCCTCGTTTTCACGCAGCACGCCGTTATTTACAAAAATGCAATGCAGCTTGTGCCCGATTGCCTTATTCAAAAGCACGGCGACAACGGTTGAGTCAACCCCTCCGGACAAGGCGCATATAACGTGCCCGCCGCCCACTTTTTCCCGGCATTCTTCGATAACCCGTTCGGCGAAATTGTGCATGTTCCAGTCGGCTTTGAGGTGTGCCACTTCAAAAAGGAAGTTTTTGATCATGGCTGTACCGTCAAGGCTGTGGTGCACTTCAGGGTGGAATTGCAGAGCGTAGATTTTGCGTTTTTCATCGCACATGGCGGCAATGCCGAGGGTAGATGTTTTTCCGCATACTTCAAAACCTTGCGGGGCTTTGCTTACTTTGTCGCCGTGACTCATCCACACGCGGGAGCTTTTGGCAAGTCCGTTCCAAAGCGTGCTTTTTCCGCAAAGTTCCAATTCGGCAGGTCCGTATTCACGTGTTTCCGATTGGGAAAGTTCACCGCCGAGATTGTGCGCCAAAAGCTGCATGCCGTAGCAAATGCCAAGCACCGGCACACCGATTTCAAGCAGTCCCATATCCAATTTCGGAGCGTCTTCTTCGCCGACGCTTGCCGGTCCGCCGGATAAAATGATTGCGTCCGGCTGCAGCGCTTTGATTTTGTCCGCTTTCACTTGGCAGGGGTGGATTTCCGAATAAACACCCAGTTCGCGCACGCGGCGGGCGATAAGTTGCGTCACTTGTGAACCGTAGTCGATAATAATTACTTTTGACATATTGACCTTATTTCTGATGGTTATTGTTTATGCGGTGTTTTTTGCATTATTTTTATTGTTCAATTCTGTAATTGGGGGCTTCCTTTGTGATGATGACATCATGAACATGGCTTTCCCTGAGACCGGCGGAAGAAATTTCCACATATTGGGCGGTTTCAAAAAGCGTAGGAATATCTTTCGCTCCAAGATAGCCCATACCGGAGCGAAGTCCGCCCATGAGCTGATAAATGGTTTCGGCAACAGGACCGCGGGAAGGAACGCGTCCCACAATGCCTTCCGGTACGAATTTCTTTGATTTTTCTTGGAAATAACGGTCGCAGCTGCCGTCTTTCATGGCGTCGATAGAGCCCATTCCGCGGTATGTCTTATAGGTTCTGCCTTGGTATAAGATGATTTCTCCCGGAGTTTCGTCAGTCCCTGCGAAGAGCGAGCCCGCCATGATGGAATTTGCACCGACGGCAAGGGCTTTGACCACGTCGCCGGAATATTTGATGCCGCCGTCGGCAATGAGGCATTTGCCGTATTCCCGTGTTGCGCGGCTTGTTTCCATGATAGCGGTGACTTGAGGCACGCCGACCCCCGCAACGACACGAGTCGTGCAGATAGAACCGGGACCGATTCCGCATTTCACCGTGTCAACCCCCGCTTCTATAAGGGCTTTGGCTCCTTCATAGGTTGCCACGTTGCCGGCGATGAGCTGCGCTTTCGGGAAAGCGGAACGGATATTTCTGACCGCACGCAAAATATTTTCGGAATGTCCATGGGCTGAGTCCAAAACCAAAACGTCAGCGCCGGCTGCCAAAAGCTCGGAAGCCCTTTCTTCGCTTTCTTTACCGACGCCTATGGCTGCCCCGACACGCAAACGCCCTTTGTCGTCCTTGCATGAATCCGGATATTTTTGGACTTTGTCAATGTCTTTCATGGTGATAAGTCCGCGGAGCTTACGGTTTGCGTCCACAACGAGCAGTTTTTCAATCCTATGGGTGTGCAGGTGTTTTTTGGCTTCCTCAAGGGTTGTGCCCATGGGAACGGTAACAAGATTGTCCCTTGTCATAACTTCGCAAACAAGGACTTTTTCAGGTTCTGTCACAAAACGCACATCACGGTTGGTCAGAATGCCAACAAGGGTATCGTTTTTTTCAACAGGCAAACCGCTTACCCGGTAATCGTGCATGAGCTGCAAAGCTTTTTGCACCGTGTCATCGGGACCGACGGTGACGGGGTCCAAAATCATGCCGCTTTCGGATTTTTTTACTTTTTCAACTTCCAGCCTTTGGTCCGCAATGCTCATGTTCTTATGAATGATTCCTATGCCGCCGTTGCGTGCCATGGAAATAGCCATGGCGGATTCCGTAACCGTATCCATTGCGGCGGAAAGAAGGGGAATGGGGAGTTTTATTTCCGGAGTAAGCCATGCTTCAAGGCTCACCATGTCCGGAGTGATGTCCGAATATGCAGGTACAAGTAAGATATCTTCAAATGTAAGGGATTTGCCTAAGCATTTTGCCATGATGTATCTCCTTTTTAACAAAGGCTGTTGATTAAACAAAAACGCTTATCCATTGAATATGCTGAATAAAGCGTTTAAAGGTTTTATACGGTAAAATCATTTAAGAAAAATAACTTGTTCCTTATGGCTTTGTCAATAAAATAAATATAAAAATTCTAAGGAAATTTGTTTTTTTTTCGTTCTTTGTCTTGACTATGGAAACATATTTCAATAATATTGAAACCCATAATCTTCTGATATTTTTTGTGGAGTTTTAATGAGTACCCCCAATCATCAAAAAGCGATAAAAATTGCAAGTCAGTCTGAACATGTTTCTTATTTTATGCCCATGCTTGAAAGTTTTCAAGAGCACGGGGAATTGAACGAAGTTATAAAAAACTGTGTGGCAAAATCTTGCGATATATGGGATTCCGGCGTACCGCTGTTTCCGAACGGTTTTAAAAAGGAAGACAGCTGCGGTGTCGTTCGTGCTGAATTTGAGGGGTACAGCGCAGAAGAGCTGGAAGCTATCGATACCGTCTTTGTTTTGGCAGGAAGGATTATTTCCTCCCGTTCTTTCGGGAAAGTCATTTTCTTCCATTTGCAGGACAGGACAGGGCGTTTGCAGTGTTATGCGGATAAGTCCCGTATTGACGAAAACGAATTTAAAATTTTTAAAAAACTCGATGTTGGCGATATCGTTGGCGTGAACGGTACGTTGTTCCGTACGAAAACGGGGGAATTGACCCTTTCCTGCTCTTCCGTCAAGCTGCTGACGAAATCTTTCCGTCCTTTGCCGGACAAGCATGCGGGGCTTACCAATGTTGAAATGCGTTTCCGCCAGCGGTATGTCGATTTAATCGTAAATCCCAAAGCCCGTGATGTTTTCCGCAAGCGTTCCCGCATTATCCGCGAATTTCGGAATTTTATGGAGGACAGGGATTTTGTGGAAGTGGAAACGCCCATGATGCACCCCCTCGCAGGGGGGGCGAACGCCCGTCCTTTTGTGACGCACCACAACGCTCTCGATATGGAATTGTATCTGCGCATTGCGCCTGAACTGTATTTGAAACGTCTTATTGTGGGCGGTTTGGAAAAAGTGTTTGAAATCAACCGTTCATTTAGGAATGAAGGTACGGATACCAAGCATAATCCGGAATTTACCATGTGTGAGTTTTACTGGGCTTATGCGACTTTTTGGGATTTGATGGACCTGACGGAAGATTTGTTTTCTTCCATCGCGTATGCTGTTTGCGGTTCAACAATCGTCACATATCAGGAAGATGAAATCGACCTGACAAAAGGTAAATGGGAACGTATCACGTTTCATGATTCTTTGGAAAAATACGGCAATCATAAGCCGGAATTTTATACGGATACGGAAGCTGTAAAAAACTATCTCCTTTCCCGCGGCGAAAAGAATTTGGATAACTTGGGAATCGGCAAACTGCAGTCAATGCTCTTTGATTTGGATGTCGAGCCGAAACTCATTCAGCCCACGTTCGTTTATTATTATCCTGCCGAAATTTCTCCTCTTGCGCGCCGCAATGACGAAAATCCGGAATTGACGGACAGGTTTGAACTTTTTATTGCGGGCGGCGAACTTGCCAACGCTTTTTCAGAATTGAACGACCCGGTGGATCAGCGTATCCGTTTTCAAAAGCAAATGGAAGCGAAAAATCTCGGTGACGAAGAAGCATGCCCTCTTGATGAAGATTATTTGCGCGCTTTGGAGTATGGCATGCCTCCAACGGCGGGGCAAGGCATAGGCATTGACCGTTTGGTCATGCTTTTGACTGATTCGCCTTCTATCCGCGAGGTTATTTTCTTCCCTCATTTAAGACATGAAGTATAGCGCCTCATGAGTTTTGAGCTTTTTATCGCGTTACGCTATCTTTTTTCCAAAAGACAGCAGGCGTTTATTTCCGTAATTTCCGTCATGTCGGTTCTCGGCGTGGCTATCGGCGTTGGCGCGTTGGTGGTTGTCATGGGGGTTTACAACGGTTTTACCGAAGATATACGCAATAAAATTTTAGGCGCAAATTCACATATTTTTATTCAGAGCCTTATTCCTGAAATGTTGGATGTCAATGAAGACGGGGGCGGCGGGTATAGCGATATTGCGGAGAATTTGAAACAAAATCCGCAAATCAAAGCCGCCGCTCCTTTTTTGTATACGGAAGTTTTGTTTTCAAGCCCTCAGGGAGCGACAGGACTTATCATCCGCGGAATCGAACCCCGTAACGCCGATGAAGCCCTTACGGTCCTGCAGCATTTGAAAGAGGGCTCATTGGACGGTCTTATCCGGTCCAAGGGGGTGCAGGGCATTGTTGTCGGCGAAGAATTGGCTTCGCGTTTCGGACTTCGCATAGGCAGCCGCATCAATCTGATGTCGCCGAGCGGAGAACGCACGACAGCCGGTTTTGTGCCTAAAATCGTTTCATACCGTGTTGCAGGAATTTTTAAAAGCGGGTTGAATGATTATGATAACCGCTTGGCGTTCATTTCTTTGCAGTCCGCCCGGGAGCTTATCGGCGTGCCGCAGGGACGGGTGAGCGGAATTGAGGTTTTTTTGAATAATCCCATGCAGGCGAAAGAAATCGCCCAAGCTTTGCAAGAGGTGCTTCCGGATTATTTGTATGTGCGGAATTGGATAGATATCAATGCGGGGCTTTTTGCCGCTTTGCAGCTGGAACGTATCGGAATGTTCATTGTTTTGGCTTTGATTGTTTTGGTCGGTTCGTTTTCCATCATAACGTCCCTTGTCATGCTTGTCATGGAAAAAACAAAGGATATCGCAATATTGATGTCCATGGGGGCAAGCAGTTCTTCCATCGGAAAAATTTTTATGCTGCAAGGCTCGCTTATCGGTTTCATCGGTACGCTAATCGGGTATGCAGGCGGTTTGCTTTTGGCGTTTTTATTGCAAAAATATCAATTCATCGAATTGCCTGCCGGGGTCTATGCTTCCGATCATCTGCCTGTTCTGATTACTTTTTCCGATACCGCGCTTATAGGGCTTGCATCCATGTTCATGTGTTTTTTGGCGACTGTTTATCCCGCAAGGCAGGCTGCCAAACTTGTTCCTGCCGATGCGCTGCGTTATGAATAGAGATTTCAGCCATGTTATATTCCTTAAAAAACGTTTCTAAAATTATCAGTACCCCTCAAGAGGAAATCCGCATTTTAAACTCCGTGAATTTTTTTATTGAAAAAGGGGAAATGCTTGCCGTGCTCGGTGCCTCCGGAAGCGGAAAATCCACTTTTTTGAATATCTTGGCAGGATTGGACAATCCAAGCTCCGGAGAAGTTTTTTTTGAGGATAAAAATATTCACGCACTGCAGGAAAAAGAAAAAAATTTTCTCAGAAATAAGGAAATGGGCTTTGTTTTTCAATTTCATCATCTGCTGCCGGAATTTACCACGGCGGAAAATGTGGCTATGCAGGCGATCATTTCCGGAATGAAAAAAAGCGAAGCATTGAAAAAAGCCTATGAACTGCTTGAAATGGTTGAGCTTTCCCATAGGGCTAAGCACCTTGTGACCACTCTTTCAGGGGGTGAAAAACAAAGGGCTGCCATTGCAAGGGCTGTGCTTTTGTCTCCTAAAGTGCTTCTTGCCGATGAGCCGACAGGGAATTTGGATTTTAAAACCGGTGAACAAATAATGCAGGTATTGACAAATTTGAATAAAGAAAAGAGAATGACCCTCGTCATGGTGACGCATAATAGGGAAATAGCCAATCAAATGCAACGTGTCGTTGAATTAAAGTCCGGAGCTTTTCATGAACAAAAAATGTATTAATATTCTTTTTGTATTGATGATGTGTTTTTCTTTGGCAGGCAATGCTTTTGCCGCGTCAAAAGTGCTTTTGCTTCCCTTTGCGGTTAATGCCCAAGGGAAAAATACCGTGCAGGCGTCCCTTGACGAACTTTTTACCAATAGTCTGCGCAAAAGCGGTTTGCAAGTCGTAAAAAGAAATATACAGGTCAGTGATGTCGCTTCAGCCCGTGCCGCAGCAAGAAACGCAGGTGCGGATTATGCCCTTTACGGCACATATAACCAAATTGGTGAAAGTTTTGATTTGGATATGCGTTTTGTGACCGCGAAAAACGGTGTGTCCCGTTCCATTTCGAAGCAGGGCGCGCATTTGCTCATGCTTTCTTCCGTGGTCGATGATTCGGTGAAGGCTGTCAATATGTCCATGAGAAGCAAAGGCGGCATACAGGATATTGTCGTGCGCGGAACATTGCTTATCGACCCCGAACGCATTAAAAATGTTTTGGTTTCCCGTGTAGGCGATACGGCTGACGCGGAAAAACTCGATGAGGATATCCGCGCTGTTTGGGCAATGGGATATTTTAATGATGTGACGGCATATGTTGACAATAACGATGTTTTAATTGTCGATGTCGTTGAAAAACCGCGTATCAACGCAATCCGCGTGCTCGGCGACGATGCCGTCAGTGAAGAAGATGCCCTCGGAGCAATACAAACCCAGCCCGGAAAAGTGTTAAATGAAAAAACCATAATCAATGACCTTGAAATCATTAAGGAATTGTATCGCAAACAAGGATATTACCTTGTCGAAGCAAAGTACAATATCCAGCCGACGGAAAACAAGAAAGGTGCGAACCTCATCATCAATGTTGAGGCGGGAAACAAGCTTTATGTGAAAGAAGTCAATATGATCGGCGTTGACGAAGATATGCAGGATGAACTGCGTAAAGTGACCAAAATCCGCAAGCACCATATGTTTTCATGGTTTACGAAATACGGTATTTTAAAAGAAGAAGATATTGAGGGCGATACGCAGCAGGTTCAAGGTTATTTGGTGCAAAGCGGATATCTTGACGCGATTGCGGCACGTCCGGAAATTTTTTATGAAGAGGACGGTATCATTGTTAATTTCAATATCTCCCCTGGTATTCGTTATAAAATCGGGCAAATCGGTTTCAGGGGGGATTTGCTTGAAAGCACCGATGAGCTGTATGAGAAAATCAAGCTTGACAATATACAAAAAGATGAAGAATATTTCAATCTTACAGCAATGCAGGATGATATTCAGACCCTGAAGGATTTGTATACGCATTACGGGTACGCTTTTGCCAATGTTGACGTGGATACGCCGCTTGACAAGGCGAACGGTCTTATTGACGTTTATTTTATTTTGCAGCCGAATGAAAAAGTTTACATCAGGAATGTGATTATTGAAGGCAACCATTCGACCCGGGATAATGTCATTTTGCGCGAATTGCGCCTGGCTGACGGGCAGGCTTATGACGGCAGCAAAGTTCAGCGTTCCATCGACAGACTGAACATGACAAGCTATTTTAAAGAAGTCAATGTCGACTTGCTGCCGACAGGCGTTTCCGGTGAAGTGGACATGAAGCTTTCCGTCGTTGAAAACGATACGGGAAGGGTCGGGCTCGGTATCGGCTATTCAACCTATGACAACATCGGGGTAAGTGCAAACATTCAAAAAGACAATCTGTTCGGCAAAGGATATTCCGTTGGTTTGCAGGGTTATGTGTCCAGCAAGAAATCCTCCATGCGCGGTTATTTCGTGAACCCCCGCGTCAATGATACGGATTTGGGTTTTACCGCAAACATATACAGCGAAGATTACGAATGGTCCAGCTATGACAGGAAAGCCACCGGAACGGAGCTGGGAGTTTTTTACCCAATAGGCGAATATACCCGCATTGTCCTGAATTATAAATTGGAATATTATGAAATGTATAATATTCAGCCTTATGCAAGCACTGCAATCAAGTCTTATGAGGGAAATAACTGGGCGAGCGTCGCAAGCACCGGTATTGTCCGGGATACGACAAACAGTTCCCGTTTTCCGACAAGAGGCACGAAGGAAAGTGTTTTTGTCGAATATGGCGGCGGGGTTATTGGCGGCACCGATGATTTTATCAAAGTCCGCGGTTCGTACGGCGCATATTTGGGACTTGGAAAAAACCATGTTCTGCATGGCAGGATTTCAGGCGTTGCGGTTTATAAAAACGGTGACGATCCGATTCCGGCTTTTGAACGGGTTTATATCGGCGGTATGAGTACGCTTCGCGGCTATGATTACGAAGACGCTTCGACTCTCGACCCCAGAACGCAGGAAGTTATCGGGGCGACGAAAGCCGTTTACGGCTCTGTTGAATATATTTGGCGTATCAGTGAAGAATACAGCATCGCCGCCGTGCCTTTCTTTGACTTTGCGACATTGTCTGATGAAACGTATGAAACGCTTTTTGATAAGAATTTTTATTCAGCAGGCTTGGAAGTGCGGTGGAACTCTCCGCTCGGAGATTTGCGGTTCGCTTACGGTTTCCCGCTTACCGACGCCTATAATGGCGAAAGTTTGAACGGACGTTTCGAATTTACCATGGGCAGGGCATTTTAATATAATTAAACAGGCACGTTAGAAAAAAATAAAAAAAAGTGAAAATTTTGCTTTACAAGCGGATTAAGTTTATATATAAATACAGCTCTTGCTGAGAGGAACGAAAGTTTGCAGGATTGAAAAAAAAGCTTGCAATAGTTTCTCAAAAAGTATATAAGACACTTCGTGCTGGTGTAGCTCAATTGGTAGAGCACCTGACTTGTAATCAGGTGGTTGCGGGTTCAAGTCCCATCGCCAGCTCCATATATTTCTCGCAATGAGAAAGCTAAAGGCCTGCCAAGAAATTGGCAAACTCACATGAGTTCATAGCGTGGTGGGGTTCCCGAGTGGCCAAAGGGAACAGACTGTAAATCTGTCGTCGTCCGACTTCGTTGGTTCAAATCCAACCCCCACCACCAGCTTTTTGCTGGTTTAGCTGTAGGAGACAGTACGCGCTGTCGGGGAACTACTGCACTGGGCGGGAATAGCTCAACGGCTAGAGCATCAGCCTTCCAAGCTGAGGGTTGCGAGTTCGAATCTCGTTTCCCGCTCCAATCCTGTCAATTTAATCTTTTTTCCCCTACAATGTGACCTGTTTATATGCTATTGACTAAGGTGTTTATTCAAGTTTTTACTTGTATAAATTATTATGATTAACAGCATCTTTGCTGCTAGCATAGACAATATAGTAATAAGTAACCAATTTAGGAGACTTCTCATGGGTAAGGAAAAATTTACACGTACCAAACCTCACGTTAACATTGGTACTATCGGTCACATTGACCACGGTAAAACTACTTTAACAGCTGCTATCACCAAAGTTGCTGGTCTTAAAGGTAATGGTCAATTCATTGACTACAACAGTATCGACAAAGCTCCGGAAGAAAAAGAACGCGGTATCACCATCGCTACTTCTCACGTTGAATACGAAACTGAAAAACGTCACTATGCTCACGTTGACTGCCCGGGTCACGCCGACTACATCAAAAACATGATCACAGGCGCCGCTCAAATGGACGCTGCAATCATCGTTGTTGCCGCAACCGACGGTCCTATGCCTCAAACAAAAGAACACATCCTTCTTGCCCGCCAAGTCGGTGTTCCTTATCTTATCGTATTCATGAACAAATGCGACCAAGTTGACGACGAAGAACTTCTTGAACTCGTTGAAATGGAAATGCGCGAACTTCTTACAGCAAACGGTTTCCCGGGAGACGATATTCCTGTAATCAGAGGTTCCGCTCTTAACGCTCTCAATACCGACAGCGCTGACAGCGCAGAAGCTAAATGCATTCTCGATCTTCTTCAAGCTTGCGATGATTATATTCCTGATCCGCAACGTGAAGTTGATAAACCATTCCTCATGCCTATTGAAGACGTTTTCTCAATTTCAGGTCGTGGTACAGTTGTTACCGGCCGTGTTGAAAAAGGCGTTATCAAAGTTGGCGATGCAGTTGAAATCGTTGGTATTAAACCTACCATGACTTCCACCTGTACCGGTGTTGAAATGTTCCGTAAGCTTCTTGACCAAGGTGAAGCAGGCGATAACGTCGGTGTTCTCCTTCGTGGCGTAAAACGTGAAGAAGTTGAACGCGGTCAGGTTCTCGCTGCTCCAAAATCTATTACTCCTCACAAGAAATTCAAAGCAGAAGTTTACGTTTTGAGCAAAGAAGAAGGCGGACGTCATACTCCATTCTTCACCGGCTATCGTCCACAATTCTATTTCCGTACCACTGACATCACCGGCTCTATCGCTCTTGCAGAAGGCGTGGAAATGGTTATGCCTGGTGATAACTCTACCTTCACCGTTGAACTTATCCACCCAATCGCTATGGAACAAGGCTTGCGTTTTGCTATCCGTGAAGGTGGACGTACTGTTGGTTCCGGTGTTGTTACTGAAATTTTGGAGTAACAAATGCGCGTTAATATTTTACTTGCTTGCACTGAGTGCAAGCGACGTAACTACGCGACGGTAAAAAACAAGAAGAATACTACTGGTCGTCTTGAAGTGAAAAAGTATTGTCCTTGGGATAAGAAACATACGCTTCACAGAGAAACCAAGTAGTTTTCATAGAGCAGGTCAGTAGCTCTAACGGTAGAGCGTCGGTCTCCAAAACCGAATGCTGGGGGTTCGAATCCCTCCTGACCTGCCATTTTCTTTCATAATTGGGATATTTATGAGCAAAGATAACGCAGAAGTAAAAAATGCTTCACAACCTGCCAATAAAGCAGCGGAAGCACAAAAATCAAAGCAAAGCAAAAGCAGTTTGTCAGAACGCTTTTCTGCTTTTAAAAGCTACTTCTTACTTTCTCGTACTGAGCTTCGTAAAGTAAGTTGGCCAACCATGAAAGAAACTCGTACAACTGGTTTGGTTGTATTAGGATTTGTTACCGTCATGGCGCTCCTTTTAGGTTTAGTGGATTTTCTCCTTTCTGGTGCTATTCGCATGATTTTGTCATAGCGGATAGTTATTTTTCCTAATTGGAGTTTTATCATGGATAAAGAAAATATCAATATTGACTCTCAAGAAGTGAGCCAAGAAAATATCGTTGAAGTTGCAAGCGGTTCTTCCGACCCTGCTTTCAGCTCTCATGAAAACGAATATCATAACTGGTATATGTTGCATACCTATTCCGGTTTTGAGATGAGAGTGGAAAAGCAAATCAACGAGCTGAAACGAACAGCTCAAGACGAAGGGCTTATCCATCAGGTTCTTTTGCCGACTGAAAAAGTTGTTGAAATCGGCAAGGACGGACAAAGAAGAACCGTAACCCGCAAACTTTTTCCGGGTTATATCATGGTCCAAATGACCATGACCGATTTTTCATGGCATCTTGTTCAAAGCATACCGAAAGTAACCGGATTTGTCGGCGGCAAAAACCGTCCCGCTCCCATGGCGAGCGACGATGTCCGCCGTATTCTTTCCTTGGTGAAGGAAGGACAGGATAATCCGGGACCAAAAGTGAAATTTGAAGCGGGCGATGACGTTCGCGTGCTTGACGGACCTTTTGGCGGATTTAATGGTACTGTGGAAGATGTGAACCATGATAAAGGCAAACTTAGAGTTTCAGTATCTATTTTTGGGCGTCAAACTCCTGTCGAACTTGATTTTTCTCAAGTCACAAAGGGATAACGCCTTATATTAAGTCTAATATTCGGGCTATATAAAGGAAATCATCATGGCCAAGAAAGAAGTAGGCAAAATCAAATTGCAAATCCCAGCCGGAGCTGCTAACCCATCTCCTCCTGTTGGTCCTGCTTTAGGTCAACACGGTGTTAATATCATGGGCTTTTGTAAAGAGTTCAATGCTCGCACACAAGACCAAAAAGGAATGATTATTCCTGTAATTATCACTGTTTATGCTGATCGCTCTTTTACTTTTATCACCAAAACCCCGCCTGCTCCGGTATTGCTTTTAAAAGCTGCCAAAACAGAAAAAGGTTCCGGTGAGCCAAACCGTAAAAAAGTCGGTTCAGTAACTAAAGCTCAGGTTGAAGAAATTGCAAAAGTTAAAATGCCTGACCTCAACTGCAAAGACCTTGAAGGTGCTATTAAAAACATTGAAGGCACAGCACGTTCAATGGGACTTGAAATAAAAGGTTAATTAGGGCAGTTTTCCAATCGATTGTACGTGAAATTCGCGTGTTTTATCGTTGGACTCGGCAGTACTACCTGTAAGGGGTAGGAGATTCAAAACGAATAGAGCAAAGAAGGGAAATACCAATGCCCAAACATGGAAAAAAATATCGTAAATCAGTAGAAGGAGTTGATTTGGCTTCTCTTTTTACTGTGGAAGAAGCAGTGCAAAAATCACTGGCTGCTTCCTATGCAAAATTTGATGAAACAGTTGACGTGGCTCTCAACTTAGGTGTTGACCCAAAATATTCCGACCAAATGGTTCGCGGAGCTGTTTCTCTTCCTCACGGTTTAGGTAAAACCGTACGTGTTGCCGTTTTCTGCAAAGGTGATAAACAAGCGGAAGCAAAGGCGGCAGGAGCTGATATCGTAGGTGCGGAAGATTTGGTTGACAGCATCAAAGCTGGCAACCTTGATTTTGACGCAGCCGTTGCAACTCCCGACGTAATGGCTTTGGTTGGTCAGGTGGGCCGTCAGCTCGGACCTCGCGGACTTATGCCAAACGCAAAAACCGGCACGGTTACTTTTGATGTTGCAAAAGCAGTTGAAGAATTGAAAGCGGGTAAGGTTGATTTTAAAGTTGACAAAGCCGGTGTTCTTCATGCTCCGCTCGGTAAAGTTTCTTTCGGTGCGGAAAAAATCCAAGATAACTTGAAAGCTCTTTTGGATGCAGTGCAGCGCTTGAAACCAAGTGCCGCAAAAGGTACCTACATGACAAAAATGGCTGTTTCAACCACTATGGGACCCGGTTTCAAGGTTGATCCAACCCTTATCAGAAAGTTCATGGAAAACTGATTTTGAAGATATAGCCTTTATGGCTATATTCTTCTTTATATGGTTTAATATGATATATGGCTAAGGCTGAAATTTTCGAGTCGAAGACAGCAGGTTCCTAAATCCTGCCCAGACATTTTCTTTGGCTCGGCATTTCCAGATTTCAAACCCTAACGTGAAGGAGTTTCACGTGAATAAGTCAGAAAAAGCTGCGATTATAGAACAAGTCCGTGCAAAAGCTGCGGATGCTTCTATTGTTGTAGTTACTGATTTCAAGGGTATGAGTGTGGAAGAGCTGACCGCGTTAAGAGTAAAAATCCGTCAAGCCGGCGGTGAATATTATGTTGTAAAAAACACTCTTGCACGTATTGCTTTATCTGACACTACGCATGCAGTAATCTCTGAAAATTTCAAAGAAAACTGCGCCATTGCTCTTGGATTCAGTGACCCTGTGGCTGTTGCCAAAGCGGTTAGTGACTTTGCTAAAGACAGTAAGTTGTTTGCAATCCGTTGCGGTAGCTTAGAAGGAAAAGCATTATCTCAGGCTGATGTTGATGCTCTCGCTAAGATGCCAAGCAAGGAACAGCTTATTGCACAAGCTCTTGGCACTATGAATCAAGTACCAACCGGTTTGGTATCTCTCATGGCCAATATGGTCCGTCCGCTTCTTTATGCGCTTAAAGACCTTGAGTCCAAGAAAGCTGCATAATTTTATTAATTTTTTGCCAAAGATTATTACAAAATTTCAAGGAGAAATCCCATGTCTGTAACTAAAGAACAAGTTGTTGATTTTATTGCTAATATGACTGTACTTGAACTTTCTGAGTTCATCAAAGAATTGGAAGAAAAATTCGGCGTTTCCGCTGCTGCTCCAGCTGCTGCAATGGTAATGGCTCCTGCTGCCGGTGGTGCTGCTGCTCCTGCTGAAGAAGAAAAAACAGAATTCGACATCATTTTGAAAGATGCCGGCGCTAACAAAATCGGCGTTATCAAAGTTGTTCGTGCTCTTACCGGTCTCGGACTTAAAGAAGCAAAAGACAAAGTTGACGGAACTCCCGCAACTCTTAAAGAAGCAGTTTCCAAAGAAGAAGCTGAAGACGCTAAGAAACAACTCACCGAAGCCGGTGCAACTGTTGAAATTAAGTAATTCCGATTTTACACAGTTTCAAAATATGAAGACCCCTTTTGGGGTCTTTTTTGTATTGGTATAAAATAAATTTATTCGATTAGTCTAAGGTCTGTCTCCAAATAAATTATTGCAACCAAATTAAGTGTGAGGTAATCATAACTAACGCTTTAAAAGTAATGGAAAGTTTTTTTGAATGTGTTGCAATTCGCTTGAATGCTTTTTGTTGTTGCATGGGGCAAATCAACGGACAAGTCTTTGCTTATTTTTTCAATTTCATTGAAGGTAAGCGTGAAAAGTTCGTCAATCATCTGCGCATTGACGGTATTTATTGTGTTTGACATGGAATAACCTTTGAATGCGTTTTATTTTGCAAGCAGATTGAGGATTTCCTGAGCTTTGTCCATGAAAATGACATGCTGATAATTGCTTCTGTCGCCGATAGTGAGAACGCTTTGCAGCGCGGAAATCGCGCTTTCCTTATCTTCCAGTTTTAAGAAGCATTGAGCCGCATAAAAGAAAGGAATAGGATTTTTCAGCGCGGAACTAAGCCCTGCCATGCTGTAAGCGTCAATGGCGTCTTGGTATTTTTGCAGTCCTTGTCTGGAACTGCCCAAACCGAGCCAAAAACGCTCTTCATTATGCTTATAAATGCACAGGGCTTGAAAAATGGTTTCCGCTTTTTCAAAGTCACGGTTTGTATAAAAGTTGTAAGCAAGGGTGTATAAGCCCTCTAAGGTTGTGTTTTCCATGCTGGTTGCTTCGGCAATGGTCAGCCCTTTTTCAATGCCGTTGATAATTTTTTGTATGTCGGTATCGGTAAAAAAATCTTGGGTGGCATTTGACATGGTTTTTCCTTTATTCTTCTTAGCGGGTAAGAATAGACTGCATGGTTTGGTTGGTTTCGGTAATGGCTTTGTTCGCCCCTTGCAGGAAAGAATTGTATTGCCCCATATAGTCTTGCAAATAAATCATATCGGTTTGCGTCGCCGTACCGAGGGTTTCTTGGAAATTCATCAGTGATTTGATATTGTATTCCCATTCGTCCTTGTCGTGGTGGGTATCATTGCCCGTTTCGTCCCAGCTCAGACCGTTTTGTTTGAAATAGTCTTGCATTTCCTTAGGCATTTCCGTGCATTTGTCTTCAGTTTTCGCTTGATTTTGCAGTTCTCTCGCTTGTGCGATCATATCCGCGCATTTTTTTTGTTCTTCTTGGTCCGCTTGGATTTTTGTGATATATGATTCCGCATTGGTGCGGCAAATTTGTGATTATTCCAATTGCAGCTTTGCAAAAATAAACTGGATATTGCTTGAAGACCCCAGGGGGGAAAAGTCGGAAACCCCTTGTGTTCCTTGGCTGCCGCTTATGTTTGTTATTGACATGATTTTCTCCTTTTTCACTACATGCGGATGATGTTTTTTCTGCTTGACGTTTTTGCCGTGTTTTGCTTTTGAACGGAATGTTCTTGTTGAATTTGTTTTTTTACTTTTTCCCATGCGTCTGCCACTTCTTTTGGCAGTTCACTGTCATTATTTTTCAAATCAGCTTCTGTAAGATTGTTTTGTTTCATAATTTCATCAAATTGGCTGTTGAGTCTGGCGAGTTCCGCTTTCATTTCTTCAAGTCTTTGTTCGCTTTCTTGTAAATTCATGGTAAGCCTCCTTAGCGTGTCTATTTTTCATTAGCAAATATAATGCCAAAATATAACATAGTGTATTTATTTTTCTTTTTTATTGTATGTGTTTGAAATCTTATGATATGGCAACTTTGTTGCCAGTTCAGGGTGATAAAAAGAGGCTGTAAAAATACAATGCATGTGTAATTTTTACGGCGATCTGATCTCATGTATGGGTTGTAGATAGCATAAAAACTTATGCTTTGTCTAATAAGTAATCGTATAAAGGAATTTTGCTTGCTGAATTATGAAAAGTATGAAAGGGATTTTTTTAGACATGATACTTAATTTAAGATATATGAATAAAAAAAGGCAGATTGACTGCCTTTGTTTTATTTGCATATTTGGCATCTCCAACAAGATTCGAACTTGTATCTAAAGTTTCAGAGACTTTTGTTCTAACCATTGAACTATAGAGATATTTTTTGTAACATAAAAATCGGATAGATGAATTTAACCTTAGTTTCTTGGTTGTGTCAAGAATTTTTGTTGGGGTCGGATGAGTTTTTTTCGGTGTCTACCGTGTATTTTTTCGATAAGAACGTGATATTTCATTGTATTGAAAGAAGAAAGCATATTAAGAATATTGTAAAAAATGGTTTATGGTAATTTAATTCTGAACAATTCAGAACAGATCCTGGTAAAAGTCAAAAAAATATTTTTAATATTGACATATTTCTATATGTCTATATTATGACAATAACTCAAACGGACTTCAAGTAAAAAATTTTAACGGATTTTTTTGCGGGAAAGGAGGATAAATGAATAATTCCGATATATTGAATGATAAGGACATACCTGTTGTGTTCAAAGCGTTCTGTGATGAAAACCGCATACGGATTTTAAAACTATTGCTCACGGGAGAAAAATGTGCGTGCGTACTTTTGGAAAATCTGCATATTTCGCAGCCGACGTTATCCCATCACATGAAAATTTTGTGTGATTCCGGAGTGGTGTCCATGCGGAAAGAGGGAAAATGGGCGCATTATTCTTTATCGCCTGACGGAATAGGCTATGCGATAGCTGTGTTGGAATATTTATATAAACGTAATGAATTGTCCTGCAATTCTGCAGCTGATGATACGTGCTGCGTGAAGTAAGTTTATGGTGTGGGAGCTGTTATGGAATCAATAAAAATTATCTGGGATTTTTTTCAAAAGGAAATACTGGGCATGCATTGGCTCAATCGCTTGCTTGGAGATATGCTGAATGGTGTTGGTTTGGATGTTCGTGAGAGGCTTGGGGGGAGTCTGCAATTTTTTCTCTATGACACGGTAAAAATTTTCTTTTTGCTTTGTTTGCTCATTTTTCTTATTTCTTATATTCAAAGTTATTTTCCACCCGAACGGACAAAAAAAATTTTGGGAAGATTTCAGGGTGGTACTGCCAATATCTTGGCTGCTTTGCTTGGTACGGTGACGCCTTTTTGTTCTTGTTCTTCCATTCCGCTTTTTATTGGTTTCACAAGGGCTAAGCTGCCCTTGGGCGTGACGTTTTCTTTTTTGATTTCTTCGCCCATGGTCGATTTGGGGTCGCTTGTCTTATTAATGAGCATTTTTGGTTGGAAGATCGCCCTTGCGTATGTTGTTTTGGGTTTGGTTATTGCTGTTATCGGCGGAGCTGTGATTGAAAAAATGCGGCTTGAAGAGTATGTGGAAGATTTTGTGCGCAACGGAAGTTCCGTTGACGGCATGGAACGGGAATTGCATTTTGGGGATCGCGTGCGGTATGCCCGTGGTCAGGCTGCATTCATTGTAAAAAAAGTTGCGCCGTATATTCTAATCGGGGTTGGTATCGGGGCTTTTATCCATAACTGGATACCTGAAAATATCATTGTGGGGCTTCTTGGTGATGATAACCCGTTCGGGGTTATTCTTGCCACGCTTGCAGGGGTTCCCATTTATGCGGACATTTTTGGGGCGATTCCCATTGCGGAAGCATTGCTTGCCAAAGGGGCGCAGCTTGGCGTTGTTCTCTCGTTCCTAATGGGCATGACAACGTTGTCGCTTCCTTCTCTTGTGATGCTCCGTAAGGCGGTTAAGCCTGAATTGCTTGGTATTTTTATCGGAATTTGCGTTGTCGGGATTATTCTTATAGGATATTTTTTCAATGCAATACATTTTTTACTGATATGACGGGAGGATAGTATGTTCTTTTTTGGAAAGAAAAACAAAGCTGTTGATAATTCCGCAAATAATTCTGCGGGCAGCGGAAAGGGGGTTGCAAAGGGCGGCAATGTAACAGTAAGCAGTATCAAAGTATTGGGCGCCGGTTGTTCTTCATGTCATACGCAATTTGAAAATGCCAAACAAGCTGTGCAGAATATGGGGCTTGCCGTGGAAGTCGAATATGTGACGGATTTACAAAAAATCATGGAATATGGCGTGCTGAGCACTCCCGCCATTGTGATTGATGAAAACGTGGCCGCCATGGGAAATATCCTAAGCCCTGCCGATATTGAAAAACTTTTACAAAAGTGAAAAAGCAAGCAGTGTTTTAGGTTTGAAATTTTTAGTCATTATGTGCACAGGTGATAAGAATTTCAATTTTGAAATAAAAAAGTCCTTTCAGCTTTTGCTGAAAGGATTGAATTTTTGGAGCGGGAGACGGGATTTGAACCCGCGACTTCAACCTTGGCAAGGTTGCACTCTACCGCTGAGTTACTCCCGCATATATGGAGGCGGCTTCCAGATTTGAACTGGAGATAAAGGCTTTGCAGGCCTCTGCCTTACCACTTGGCGAAGCCGCCGTATATGCAATTTTTTTTTGTCTGGAGCGGGAGACGGGATTTGAACCCGCGACTTCAACCTTGGCAAGGTTGCACTCTACCGCTGAGTTACTCCCGCTTGACGAAACACTTTTGTACATAACTTTTATTTGCCTGTCAACAAAAAAAGCATATTTTTTTAATGTTTTTTTACATGGATTTTTGTGTATGAAATGAGCCGGATAGGATAATTCTACCGATACATTGTATGGGGTTTTGCAAATAAAAGGAAATGCTTGCGTACGGATTGGAGCGGTAAAAAGTATTTTAATATGAACTCGTCGTTCTATACATGGTAAATGCGCTGAAAAAAATTTTTTGATTATCCCAACTCAGAGCTTTAATGCCTGCATAGAACATTGCTGTATGAATATATTCTTTGCGGCAGATTGTTTTTCTTAGTTAAAACGAAGCGTAATAGTCATGCAGAATATTTTATTAAAAAAATTAGGCTCTAGACCATCACTTTTTATTTTTGAAGTAAAGTTGTTCCATAAAAACAGC